>Ga0209234_1000232_pt1 | contig 17470 bp, 14 predicted proteins | sample GraSoi013_1_20cm_2_FD_185816 | JGI IMG/M metagenome (GOLD analysis project Ga0209234, IMG submission 185816) | Grasslands soil microbial communities from the Angelo Coastal Reserve, California, USA - Sample 08_20_2013_1_20cm (SPAdes) (version 2) | ecosystem: Environmental > Terrestrial > Soil >... | reverse complement strand
ACCCGTCGGACATCGCAAGCATCGAGTTGCTCGAGGGCTCCTCGGCGGCCGCGATCTACGGCTCGTCGGCGGCGAACGGCGTCATCGTGATCACCACCAGGCACGGCACGCCCGGGCCCGCGCGCTTTTCCGTGTCGCAGAGCCTCGGCACGCATGCGCTCTCGAACACGCTCGGCTTGCGCCGATTCAATCGGGCCGATGCCATTGACTGGGCGGCGCCGACGTTTTGTAAGGGGAATCCGCCTCCGCTGTGCGCGGCAGACACGGTCGCCGTCGACCGCATGTTTCAGGCGAGTGGTGGGTTTCAGGATCTCGAGCGGCAGGTGTATGGGGACAAGAGCCTGTCGTACACGACGAACGCGAGCATCGGCGGCGGCAACGAGAACACCCAGTACTTCTTCTCGGCGCTGAACCAGCACGACAACGGGATCATGTACGGCACCGGCTACGACAAGCAAGGGCTCCGCCTCAATCTGACGCAGCTGGTGGGATCGAAGCTCCAGGTGAAAGTCAACACCAACCTGATCCACTCCCTCACCAAGCGCGGCATCAGCAACAATGACAACGTCAACGTCACACCGTATTTCGTGATCGGAGAGACGCCGAGTTTCTTCGACATGCGCCCAGACCAGAACGGCGTGTACCCGTTCAATCCGTTCACGTTCGGCAGCGGGACCAACCTGCTCCAGACGGTGGCACAATTCCAGGCGCCCGAGGACGTGTTCCGCCTCATCGGCTCCGTGAACGCGACGTACACGTTCTTGAGCGACGAGACGCATCAGTTGCGCGCGACCATCGACGGGGGGATCGACGCCTTCCAAGAAAAGGTAAACATCTACGCGCCGGCCACCCTCTACTGGCAGCAAACCAGTCTCCCCGGCCTCGCGACCGACTTGAGCGGCGCCGAGACGCAAGCCACCGTTGCCGGCACGCTCACGCACAGCTACACGCCGCAGTCGAGGGCGTTTACGGCGACGACCTCCGCCGGTGTGCGCAGCGGCTATGACTACCTGCGCACCACCAACAACGTGACGCAGAATCTCCTCCCCGGCCAGCAGAACGTGGATCGGGGCTCTGCGGCAAGCGTGTTCGCGAACCGGCAGCGGACGCGCACGCTGGCGCTGTTCGGGCAGGAAGAGCTCCTGCTGCTCGACGAGCGCCTGTTCGTTTCGGGTGGCGTGCTGGCGCAGAAGAGCACGAACAACGTCGATGTCGGCAAGCTATTCTATTATCCAAAGGCGGCGGCGTCGTACCGCTGGCCGATGCTCGGGCCCTTCGAAGAGCTGAAGCTCCGTGTGGCATACGGTCAGACCGGGAACGAGCCATTGTACGGTCAGAAGTTCGCGGCGCTGTGCGGCCTGAGCTACACGGGACAGAACGCGGTCGCCATCCAGGCCCCGTGCAACATCGTCGCCGATCCGACGCTCCACCCGGAGCGCAATCGCGAAGTCGAAGCCGGGATCGACGCCGGGCTCCTCCATTCCCGCCTCGCGCTCTCGGCGACGCTTTATCAGAAGAACAACACCGACCTGATCTTGCAGCAGACGCTGGCACCGAGCACGGGATTCGCGCAGCGCGTCTACAACGCCGGGAGCAGCGCGGAGATCCGAAACCGCGGCATCGACGTCTCCGTGTCGGGACTTCCGCTGCGCACCAAGGCCGTGAGCTGGGTGGCGCGCGTCACCTTTGCCAGGAACGTCGGCCTGATGAAGATGGACACGCTTCTGGTTCCGGCATTCGCGCCGCCGAACAACTTTGGATTCTCGTACGGAGCGGGGTTCATCCAGCAGGGCGCTTCCCCGTCGCAGATCTACGGGCGTAACGGCAAGGGCGGACTGGCCAAGATGGGCGACTACGAGCCCAAGTTCACGATGGGGTTCTCGAGCGACATCACGTACAAGAGCTTCCGCCTGTATGGCCTGCTGGATTGGCGACACGGCGGCGACGTGGTGAACGTCACGCAGAACGTGTTCGACGAGGACGGGATCGCCCCGGACTCCGCCGCGTCGGCGGCACGGCTGGCCGCCTTCCACGCCACCGGGAAGCGCAAGTCCGTCTACGTGCAAGATGCCTCGTTCCTCAAGCTCCGGGAGGTGACCCTGTCGTATCAACTTCCCGACAACGTCATCCGCTCGCTATTCGCCGGGAACGTGACTGGTGTGCGCCTGGAGGTGAGTGGTCGGAATCTGGCGACGTGGAGCCCCTACGCCGGCCTGGACCCCGAGGTGTCGAACTTCGGTAATCAGAACATCAACCGCGGGCAGGATCTCGCGCCGTACCCGCCGTCCCGCAGCTACTTCTTCACTCTCGCGGTGGATTTCTGATCATGGCCACGCGACCCAACTTCGGAATTCTACCGCACGTCGGGGGACCCATGCGGATCACTTATCTGGTGCTCGCGCTCGGCGGGATGGCGGTCGTAGCCGCGTGTGACTTGCCGAACGAGCCCAACTTGAACAATCCGAGCTTAGGCGACTTTTCGACGATCTCGGACCTGCCGCACCTGCAGGCGCTCGTGACGGGCGTGCTGCGGGGCGACCGGGTCCAGAACGAGAACGAGATCATATACGGGTCGACGATCGGGCGCGACGCCATGCGCCTCACGGGGTCGGAGCCGCGCTTCGTGACCGAGCTGCTCGGGCCGAGCACGATCGACCCGAGCGACTTCCTGGGCGGCGCGTTGTGGCCGTTTGCACCCATCCGGCTGGCGACGATCGGACTGCATGGGATCAGCGGTGCGCCGTCGACCCTCCTCGACGCCCAGGGCAAGCCCGCCACGACCGGCTTCGTCCAGACGATCAAGGCTCTCCTCATGCTGCGGGTCATCGAAACCCACGACACCGCTGGGGCGCCGATCGACGTGGATCGAGATCCCACCGGCCCACTGGCGCCGCTGCGCTGCAAGAACGACGTGCTGGCCTACGTCGCAGCGCTGCTCGATACCGCGGCCACGAACCTCGCGGCGGGCGGATCGGCGTCGTTCCCGTTCGCGTTGCCCGACGGCTTTGCTGGATTCGATACGCCGGCAGCGTTCCGCCAGTTCAATCGTGCGCTGGCGGCCAGGGTGGACGTATACCTCGCGTTCCGGGGTTACGCGCCGCGTGGCACCGTCGTTGGTACCATTGATCCAGTCTACCTGGATTCGGCTGACGCGGACCTTGCCGCGTCCTTCAGGGTCCAGGACGCGAGCAAGCTCGACCTCGGCCCGGCGCACGCGTACAGCACCGGTACCGGCGACGCGCAGAATGGTCTGTGGGACCAGGGTCTTGCGAAAACGGCGTTCCGGGCGAATCCCAAAGTCGTATCTGAGGCCCGTCCTGGGGATCGACGCGTGGCTGGCAAGCTCGTGACCGGGAGCTCGATCGCGGTGCAGGGGTTCGCGTCGGATCAAGTCTTCACGCTTTACCCGGACGCGACGACGCCGACGCCGATCATCACGAACAAGGAGTTGCTGCTGTTGCAGGCCGAGGTGAACTGGGGGAGGGGTAGCTATCCCACCGCGCTGGCGGAGGCGAACTTCATTCGCACCAACGACGGGGGATTGGCGGCGGACACGAGCGTCGCTCCTGACTCGGTGCTCAACGCCATCTTGTACGAGAAGCGCTATTCCTTGCTGTGGCAGAGCGGCACCCGTTGGCTCGACGCACGCATGTTCGGGAAGCTGAACGTCAACCCCCCGCCGGTGGGCGTAGGAGCGGAGCAGGACCCCGGCGGTACGCCGGTTTGGAACTTCCCGATTCCGTTCAATGAGGCCGCGGCTCGGAACAACGTTCTCACCAAGCAGGCATGTACGCTACCCTAGAGGGACTTCCGCGCGATGGTCTCAAGCGACGGCCCCGGCAGGAATGCCGGGGCCGTTCGCTTACCGATCCTTCACCCTTCGCACGAACTTGAGCCCCGACCACACCTCGTCCACCGCCGCCACCTTCACGTCCACGAGACCGTGTGCGAGCCCGATCGCCCGGATCACGTCCTCGGTGAGATCGGTCGCCACCCCGGACGCCTGCTTGGGCCAAGAAATCCACAGCATGCCGGCGGGCGCAAGCGCGCGTGCCAGTCCTGCGAACCGCCGCTCCAGCTCCCGCTTGTCCTTGGTGAAGAACTGGACGAAGTCGAGGCGGCCCGTGGCGGTCGCCCTGTGCGTCGTCAGTCGTGGTAACCTGCCCAGGACACGACCATAGCCCTCGGGCGCATTGAGGATGGCGATCGCCCAGCCATCCTTGATCCCGAGCTTCTGCACCAGGGGCTTTCCGGAGTACCCAGCCGCTTTTTGCCGCCCTCTACCGCCCTCTATACATCACGCGCCAGATCGTGCCGCCCGCGTCGTCGGTGATGTAGAGCGACCCGTCCGGCCCCACCGCCACGCCCACCGGTCGGTGCTTCGGTCCCGCCGGGTCGTCTTTCCAGAAGCCGTCCGCGAACGTCTCGTAGCCGCCCGCCGGCTTGCCGTTCTTGAAGGGCACGAACGCGACGCGGTAGCCCGCCTGGGGGAGCGGCGCCCGGTTCCACGAGCCGTGAAAAGCAATGAACGCGCCGCCACGGTAGCGCTCGGGGAACTGCGTTCCCGCGTAGAACGTCAAGCCGTCGGGCGCCCAGTGTCCCGGGAACGCCACCAACGGCTCCTGCTTGTCGTTACAGCGCCCCACCTGCTTGCCGTCGCCGCCGTACTCGGGCGCGAGCACCAGGTGGCCCAGCTCGGCGTCGTGGTAGCAATAGGGCCAGCCGAAGTCGGCGCCCTCCGAGAGCTTGATGAACTCCTCGGACGGCTTCTCGGCGCTCTGCTCGATCGTGAACAGCTTGGACCAGTTCTGCCCCAGCTGGTCGCGGCCGTGCTGCGTCGCGTACAGGTCGCCCGAAGGCGCGAAGGCGAGCCCTACGGCGTTCCGGATCCCGGTGGCGAAGTGCGTCCCATCCGCTTCCGTCTGGTTCTGCCGGCCGGCGTCGAACCGCCACACGCCGGCCCGATAGGCGAGCTCGGGACAGGGATCTTTCCCCGGCGATTCGGCCGAGCGGTCGCTGACCTGGCACGAGTTCGTGGCCGAGCCGAAGTTCACGAACAAGGTGCGGCCGTCGGGAGAGAGGGCGAGGTTTTTGGCGCTGTGCCCGCCCGTGGGCAGGTCCTTCACGATCACGTCGGCCGCGCCGACCGGCGCCAGGCTGCCGGCCCGCATGGCGTAGCGGTACACGGTGGACGACGTGCTGGCGTACAAGGCTCCCTTGCCGAGCGCGATGCCGGTGCCGCCCTGGTCGCCGAAGGTCTGCCGCACGTCGGCTTTGCCGTCGCCCGAGGTGTCGCGCAGGGCCAGGACGCCCCCCGAGCCCGAGCGTCCGCCCGCGATCGCGACGAACAGGTCGCCGTTCGGGGCCACGGCGAGGTGCCGCGCAGTCCCCACCTGATCGGCGACCACCACGGCGCAGAAGCCTTCGGGGAGTGTGAGGCCTGCGTTGCCGGGATCGCACGTTGGTAAAGCGGCGGACCGGCGGTCAGGCGGACCGGCGGACAGAAGCACCGCCATGATACCGACCGCCAGTCCGCCCGCGACCGTACGGGAGTCCTTTAGGGTCCGCCCGACCGTCCAGTTCATGTTTTCTTCCCCTCCGACGGGCCCGCCAGCATCTCCCGGATGCCGCCGAGGGACGCCAGCACGCCCGTCGCTTCGTAAGGCAGGTAAATGACCTTGTTGCTCTGCGGGCTCGTGACCATCTCCTTGAGCGCTTCGATATACCGGATGGCGATCAAGTAGCGTGCCGGATCGCCGCCGGTTCCCTTGATGGCGGTGGTGATCCGCTCGATCGCCTGGGCCTCTGCCTCGGCGACCTTGAGGCGGGCGTTGGCCTCCGCCTCGGCCGCGAGAATCCTCGCCTGCTTCTGGCCCTCGGCCTGATTGATCTCAGACTGTCGGATGCCTTCCGACTGCAGCGTGCGCGACTGCTTCTCGGCCTCGGCGGTGAGGATCGCGGCGCGCCGGTCGCGCTCGGCGCGCATCTGCTTCTCCATCGCGTCGCGGATGTCGCGCGGCGGGTTGATGTCCTTGAGCTCCACCCGGCTCACCTTCGCGCCCCATTTGTGGGTCGCCTCGTCCAGGATCTCGCGCAGCTTGGCGTTGATCGTGTCGCGCGAGGAGAGTACGTGGTCCAGCTCCATCTCGCCGATCACGTTCCGCAACGTGGTCTGCGTGAGCTTCTCGATCGCATCGGGCAGGTTGGCGATCTCGTAGGTCGCGCGCACCGGGTCGGTGATCTGGGAATAGATCAGAGCGTCGATCTCCACGACGACGTTGTCCTTGGTGATCACGTTCTGGCGTGGGAACACGTACACCGTCTCGCGCAGGTCGATCTTGTCGGTGCGGAAATGGCGCGCGAACGAGTCTCCCGCCGGCGTGACGATCACCTGGTGCCAGTCGATGGCGCGCGGCCGGTCGATGATCGGAATGATCAGGTTGACCCCGGACGACAGGGTACGGTGGTACTTGCCCAGCCGCTCGATGATCATGGTCTGGGCCTGCTGCACGATGCGGATCCCGCGCGCGACGATCGAGATCGCGAACAGCACGATCGCCGCCGGAACGATCAGCGCTCCGATATTGTCCATGACTCCGCTCAAGCCTCCCTGTCCACGTACAGCGTCGCGCCCTCCACCCGCACGACCATCACGCGCGTCCCGGGGTCGAGCGGCGCGTCCATCAGTGCCGCGGCGCGCCAATCCTCGCCCTCCACCACCACGCGCCCTTTGCCCGTGCCCGGATCGATGCGCTCCGACACGATCCCCACCTTGCCCGCGAGCGCGTCCACGTTGGTCTTGATCCCGCGTCCCGCGGCATGCAGGTGGCGCAGCAGGAACGGACGGACGCCCACGAGCGAGAGCAGGGTGCCGGCGGCGAAGGTGAGGGCCGGCGCCACGACCCCGGGGAGGACGAGCGAGACGACCCCCGCCGTGAGCGAGCCCACCGCCACCGAGAGCAGCCAGAACCCGGGCGAGATCATCTCCGCCACGAAAAGCAGCAGGGCGGCGACGAACCACACTTGCCATTCGTGCATGAGGGGGGAAGTTAGCGCACCTCGTGAGAGCCGGTAATTGTGGGAGCGGCGCCGCCTGGCGCTCCCTCCGGCTCGGGCCGCCTGACATCCCAGCCCCGCCGCCCCTTGCGTCTTCGCCTTCGGGAGCGCCAGGCGGCGCCGCTCCCTTTAGTCCGCGGGCGCCGGAGCCACCGCTGGGGCACGCTGCGGCGCCCGGCGCCCCAGCCACTGCTGTAGCTCGTCCAGGTACGTGTAAATCACCGGCGTCACGTAGAGCGTGATGAACTGAGAGAACGCGAGGCCGCCCACGACGGCGATGCCGAGGGGACGCCGGGACTCCGAGCCCTGGCCCACGCCCAACGCGATCGGCAGCGTCCCCATGAGCGCGGCCATCGTGGTCATCATGATGGGCCGGAACCGGATGCTGCACGCCTGCAGGATCGCCTCGCGCGCCGACTTACCCTCCGTGCGCTGCGCCTCGAGGGCGAAGTCGATCATCATGATGCCGTTCTTCTTGACGAGTCCCACGAGCATGATCACGCCCACGAAGGCGTACACGCTCAGCTCCATCCGGAACAGCATCAGCGTGATCAGCGCGCCGAACCCGGCAAACGGCAGGGCCGAGAGGATGGTGATTGGGTGGATGAAGCTCTCGTACAGGATCCCGAGCACCATGTAGATCACGAACACCGCGAGGATCAGCAGGACGAGGAGGCCCGACTGGCTCGACTGGAACGCCTGGGCGGTGCCCGCGAAGCCGTAGGTGATGCTCGACGGCAGGATCTGTCTCGCGAGGCGCTCCACCTGCGCCGACGCCGGCCCGATCGAGACGCCCTGCCGCAGGTCGAACGAGATCGTCACCGCGGGCAGCTGCCCCGCGTGGTTCACGGTGAGCGGGCCGACGCTCGAGGTCAGGGTCGCGAGCGACGCGAGCGGCACCAGGGTGCCGTTGCTGGAGCGGACGTACAGCAGGCTCAGCGCCGACAGATCCTGCTGGTATTGGGGCAGGAGCTCCATCACCACCCAATACTGGTTCGTCGCGGTGTAGATCGTCGACACCTGGGCGGAGCCGTACGCGTCGTACAGGGCTTCCTCGACCTGCCGGGCAGTCACCCCGAGCGCCGCGGCCCGGTCGCGGTTGATCTCGACGCTGGCCTGCGGGTTCGAGATCACCAGGTCGCTCGTGACGTTGATCAGGTCCGGCAGCTTGCGGAGCTCGGCCGAGAGCCGGTTGGCGTTGTCGTACAGCGCCACCCGGTCCGGGCCCTGGAGCGTGAACTGGTACAGGCTCTTGGTGCGGCGGCCGCCGATCTGGATCGGAGGCGGGTTCTGGAGGAACACCTGGATGCCGGGGATGCCGGACAGTTTGCGATTGAAATAGCGGATCAGCTCGTCCACGCTCATGTCGCGCTGGGAGCGGGGCTTGAGCTGCATGAACACCCGGCCCTGGTTGATCTGGCCGCCGCCCAGGAAGGACATCGTGGCGTCCACGTTGGGGTCGGCCTGCAGGATCGCCATGACCTGCTGCTGATGGCGCACCAGGTCGTCGAACGAGGTCCCTTCGACGGTCTCCGTCGTCCCGAAGATCTGGGAGTTGTCCTCGCTCGGCAGGAAGCCTTTGGGGATCGCCCAGAACAGCACGCCCGTGGCGACGAGGATCGCCGCGGAGAAGACGAGCGCGGGGGCGCGTCGCTCCATTACCCAGCCAAGGCTGCCCTCGTACGCGCGCAGCACACGTTCGTAGACGCGCTCCGACGCCTCGTAGAACCGGCCGTGATGCCCTTCGCGTGACGGCTTGAGGAACCGGCTGCACAGCATCGGCGTGAGGGTGAGCGACACCACGCCGGACACGAGAATCGCCGCGCCGATGGTGACGGCGAACTCGTGGAACAGCCGGCCGATGATCCCCCCCATGAACAGGACCGGAATGAAAACGGCCGCGAGCGACAGCGTCATGGAGAGGATGGTGAACCCGACCTCGCGTGATCCGGCGAACGCGGCTGCGAGCGCGGGCGTTCCCTTCTCCATGTTGCGCACGATGTTCTCGAGCATCACGATGGCGTCGTCCACCACGAATCCGACCGACAGCGTGAGCGCCATCATCGACAGGTTGTCGAGGCTATAGTCGAGCGCGTACATCACCGCGAACGTGCCCACGAGCGAGAACGGCAGCGCCAGGCTGGGGATGACGGTAGCCGAAAGGTTTCGCAGGAACAGGAAAATCACCAGCACGACGAGCGCGAGCGTCAGGAACAGGGTGAATTGCACGTCGTGAAGCGAGGCGAGGATCGACACCGAGCGGTCGGAGCGGAGCTGCAGATCGACCGATCCGGGGAGCTGCTGCTTCAGGGTCTGCATGACGCCACGCACCCGAGCCGCCACCGCCACGGTGTTCGTTCCCGGTTGCCGCTGGATGGCCAGCACGATGGCCCGGTTGCCGTTGAACCAGGCGGCGCTCTTGTTGTCCTGGATGTCGTCGAGCACGAGCCCGAGGTCCTGCAGGCGCACCGGGGCCCCGTTGCGGTAGGTCACGACCAGCGGTCGGAACTGCTCGGCGTTTTGGAGCCGCCCGTTCGCCAGTACGGTGTACGCCCGGTGCGGGCCCCACAGAATGCCCGTCGGCAGGTTCACGTTGCCCGCGTCGACCCCCCTTGCGACCTCGTCGATGCCGATGCCGCGCGTGGCGAGCGCCTTGGGATCGAGCTGGATGCGCACCGCGTACTTCGCCGCGCCGTACACGTTCACCTGCGCCACGCCGTCGACCATGGACAGGCGCTGCGCGATGAACGTCTCGGCGTACTCGTCCAGCTCCGACAGCGACAGCGTGCCCGAGCTCAAGGCGTAGTAAATGATCGGCTGGTCGGCCGGGTTCACCTTCTGGTAGGAGGGCGGGACGATGCCGGTGGGGAGCTGGCGCAGCGTCTTGGAGATGGCCGCCTGCACGTCCTGCGCGGCGGCGTCGATGTTGCGGTCCAGGGTGAACTGCAGCGTGATGTTGGTGCTGCCGAGGCTCGACGAGGAGGTCATCTGATCGATCCCGGCGATGGTGGAGAACTGCTTCTCGAGCGGCGTCGCCACGCCGGACGCCATGGTCTCGGGGCTCGCGCCCGGGAGGCTCGCGTTCACCTGGATCGTGGGGAAATCGACGTTCGGCAGGTTGCTCACCGACAGCAGCCGGTAGGCCATCAGGCCGAACACGAGGATCCCGAGCATGACGAGCGTCGTCATGACGGGCCGCTTGATGAACAGCTCCGAGATGTTCATTTGTCGCCCCCCAGCTCGCGCGCCGCGTCGGCAACCCCCTTCACCTCGACGGCCGCGCCGGATACGAGCCGCAGCTGGCCGTCGGTGACGACGTCGTCGCCCGCGCGCACGCCCTGTGCGATCACCGTGTACGCGCCCGCGGTGCGCTCCACCGTCACCGACTGCGAGCGCGCGGTGCCGTCCTGGTTCACCACGAACAGATAGGTCCCCTGTTGCCCGTTCATCACGGCCTGCGACGGCACGACCACCGCGCTGTCTTCCACGTAGAGTTGCAGCCGCACGGTCAGGAACTCACCCGGCCACAGGGCGTTGTCCCGGTTGGGGAACTCGGCCTTCAAGAGCACGGTCCCCGTCGTCGTATCCACACTGTTGTCCACGAACGACAGCGCGCCCTCCGTGAAGACCGTGTCGCTCTTGGACGGAGTCACGAACACCGGCAGCCGGTTGCGGCGGTAGCGCTGGATGCCGGCGAGGTTCCCCTCCGGCACGGCGAAGCGCACCAGGATCGGATGGATCTGATTGATGATCACGAGCGGGTCGGGGTTGTTGGCGCGCACCAGGTTGCCCTCGCGCACCAGGAGCCGCCCGGTGCGCCCCGCGATGGGGGCCCGGATCGTGGCCCATTCGAGGTTGAGCGCGGCGTTGGCGACGGCCGCGGAGTCCGCCCGCAGCGTCGCCTGGAGCGCGTCGGCGGCGGCGCGCTTGGCGTCGTAGTCCGACTTGGTGACATAGTCCCGCTTCACGAGCTCCGCGTAGCGCTGCGCGTCGAGCTCGGCGGCCTGCTGCTGCGCCTGGTCGCGCGCCAACACGGCCCGGGCCTGCTCCAACGCCGCCCGGAAGGGCCGCGGGTCGATCTCGAACAGCACCTGACCGGCGGTGACGTCGTCGCCCTCGTGAAACGTCACGTGGGTGAGCACGCCCGTCACCTGGGCTTGCACCGACACGGTCTGGACGGGCTCCGCGGTCCCGGTCGCGGGGATCTCGAAGGGCACGGCCCGCCGTTCGGCATGGGCGACGGTCACCGGGACGCGGGACGATCCGCCGGCTCCCTTGTGCGAGCAGCCGAGCAGCGCAGACGGCAGGAGCGCCGCGACCAGGATGGCGAGCTTCATCTATTTGGGCGTTCCCGTCGAATCGGTGCGAACGTGGAGTGGAGTCCCGCCGTCGAGGCCGAGCACTCCTGTGTCGTGTGCCAGCTGGGCCAGCGCGAGGTACCATGAGAACCGCGCGGCGATGGCGTCCGCGCGCGCGCTCGCCAGCGCCGCCTGCGCGGTGAGCAGGTCGAGCAGGCTGCCGGCGCCTGCCCGGTATCGGCCCAGCGCCACCTGCTCCGACTGGGTGGCGCTCGCGAGCAGATCGCCGCCGGTGCGCACCTGCTGGGTGGCGGTGCGCAGCGCATAGTAGGCGTTGAACACCTGATAGATCACCAGCTGCTCGAAGCCGTGGGCGCGGAGCGCTGCGGCATCGGCGGCCGCCCCCGCGGCTTTGACATCGTAGATCTGCGCTCCGCCGGAAAACAGCGGGATCGAGAGCGTGACCGTCGCCGTATAGCTGTTCCGGAACACGGGCCTGCCGTTGAGAAAATCGGTCTCGGCGGTCGTGCCGCCGACGCTGAGCGAGGGTAACGCCTGCGAGCGGGCGACGCTCAGCCGCGCGCGCGCCGCCGCGACCTGGGCGCGCTCCGCGGCGAGGTCCGGGCGCTCGCGCACCGCGCGCTCGATGAGCGCGTCGACGCTGTCGCTGATGCCGGGGGGGACCGTCGTGTCGGACGGGACCGCGAGGTCGTAGGGGACGTTGGCCGGCAGCCCCATCGACAGCGCCAGGGCGCCGCGCGTCGTCTGGAGCCGCCCCTCGGTCGTCTCGAGCGACAACCGCGCCTGCGACAGCGCGGTCCGCGCCTGCAGGACGTCGGCAATGGTCGCGAGCCCGACGTTGTGGCGCTGCTCCGCCGCCGCGAGGTTGGTCTGGGCCTCCTTGAGCGTCGTCTGCTGGGCGCCGAGCAACGCCTTGGTGCCGAGGTAGTCGAAGTACGCCTGCTCCACGTCGAGCACCACGTTCTGCAGCGTCGCGTTGTGCGTCCAGTCGGCGGCGAGCAGGGCCTCGCGCGCCGCGCCGATCGAGCCCGAGCGGCCGCCGAAGTCGAACAGCAGCCACGAAAGGTTGAGCGTCGGATTGAGAAACTGCTGCTTCGTCGCCAGCCGGCCCGCGGAGGGCACGGTCTTGATCGCGGTCACGGTTCCGTCGAGCAAGAGGGTGGGGTAGTATTGCCCCTGCGCCGCGCCGTAGCTCGCCGCCGCCGCGCGTGCGTCGGCCCACGCCGCGCCGGTCGCCGCGTTGTTCCGCAGCGCGATGTCGATCACGTCGGCGAGCTTGAGCTGCGCGACCCGCTCGGCCACGTCGGGCGGGAGCTGTGCCGCGGCCGGCGCGTCGGCCCGCCGCGCGGGCGGCGGGGGCGTCCAGAACACGTTCGGCGCCGGCGCGGTGCCCGCGACGCCGCGCACGCCGGGCGTGCCGCAGGCGACGATCAGGCCGGCGCTCAGGGCCGCGAGCGTTTCCAGGCGGAACGCGCGCGACGGGCGGCGGTCGGGCGGGACGTCTGGCTGGTGAGTCGGCATCCGAGCGAGCATTCGGCTCTGGGGAACGGGTGTCGGGGGGACCGTGGGTACGGAGTATACGCACGAGCAGCCCCGCGTGTGGAGCCTGCGAGAGGATCGAGCGTGACGCAACCAACTCGAGTACGGCTTGATCGCTGGCTCTGGGCGGCGCGCTTCTTCAAGACGCGGGCGCTCGCCGCGGCGGCCGTCGGCGGTGGGCAGGTCGAGCTCAACGGCGCGCGCGCCAAGCGGGCGAAACCGCTCGCCGTTGGCGACCGCCTGCGGATCCGGCGGGGCCCGTTCGAGTACCTGGTGGTGGTGCGCGCGCTCGCGCAGCACCGCGCGCCGCCCGCCGTGGCCGCCGCGCTGTACGACGAAGACCCCCAGGGGAAGCGGCGGCGGGAGCGGCTGGCCGAGCAGCTCCGGGTGGCGCCGTCGCTGCGTTATGAAGGAAAGGGGCGGCCCACGAAAAAGGATCGGCGCGAGATCGAGCGGCTCAGGGGCGACTAGGTCCGGCGGCGCAGCACCTTCAGCAGCTGGATCTGCCCCGCGTGATACAAGTCGTGGGACGCGATGCCGTAGACGTGCTGCGCGTTGGTCCAGGTGGAGCGCCAGCCCTTGGCGCCGAGCCGCGCCGCCGGGAAGCGGGCGATCACGGTGCGCAGCAGCCGATGCTGGTCCTCGAGCAAGGAGACGTCACGCCGCCAGGCGCGGCCGTCGGGTGTCGCCGGCAGCGCGGGCCAGTTGCTGCCGGGACGGGGGAAGGCGAGCGTGACGTCCCGCGTCAGTCGGCGGCGCACGATGTACTTCCAGTAGGCCGTGTGGAGCACGATCTCCCAGATGTTGTGACGCCGCCGCCCGGGACGCCACAGCGCCTCGCGCGGCGTGAGGCCGCGAAGCGAGCCCCACAGCCCGGTGCCGTGCCACGCCCGCCGGTCGAAGGCCTGGTCGACCACGTCCAGCAGCAGCGCGATGCGGCGATCACCCATTTACGGAATCTGCCGGTGAGTGCGAGGGTCAACCAGCCTACTGGAGACCGAGCGCCGCGCCCAGCCCGACCGCGGCGGCGCCCAGCGCCAACAAGGCGAGCAGGAGGGGGAGCGCGAGCCGCAGCCAGTCTTCGTAGCGCACCTGGGCTGCGGCGAGGATCGCCATGAGCGCGCCGTTGGTGGGTGTGAACAGCTCGCACAATCCCCCCCCGTACTGGTAGGCGAGCACCGTCACCTGGCGCGACAGGCCGAGCAGGTCCGAGAGCGGCACGAGGATCGGCAGCGTGAGGACGGCATGTCCGCTGGGGCTCGGCACCGGGACGTGTACCAGCGTGTGCACGACCATCATGCCGATGGCGGCGAGCCCGAGCGGCAGGTGGGCCACGGGCGCGAACAGCCCGTGCACCATGGTGTCCACGATCCGGCCTTGCTCGAGCGTCACAAAAATCGCGCGCGCGAAGCCGATGAGCAGGCCGGCATAGGCCATGGAGCGGAAGCCCGACACCAGCGCATCGGCCGTGCCGGCCACGCCCAGCCCGCCGACCAGCCCGGCGGCGACTCCCATCGCGAAGAACAGGGCCGCCATCTCGTTGAAGCCCCAGCCCCGCCGCACGCCGGCCACGAGCACGACGAAAGCGCCGAGCACCAGTGCGAGTACCGCCGCGCGACGGCCGTCGAGCGAGCCGGTGCCGGGGCCGGCCACGTTCAGGGGCGGGGTCCGGCCGCGCGCGGCGTAGCGCAATGTCCCCCAGATCCAGATCCCCAGGGCCGCCACCAGGAAGGCGACGCGGAACAGGGAGCCCGAGAGCAGCGGCAGCTGCGCCAGCTGCTGCGCGATGCCGACCTGAAAGGGATTGATGGGACTGAACGCCGCCCCCACGGCGGCGGCCCCCAGGCTCATGGCCACCGCGATGACCGGTTGCACGCCCAGCCGGCGAGCGAGCAGCACCATGACCGGCACGAGCGCGATGATCTCTTCTTTCATGTTGTCGAGCACGCCGCCCAGGGCGAACGCGAGCGCCGCCGCGGGAATGACGAGCCGCTCCGAATGGCCGAAGCGCCGCACCAGCCAGTCGACCCCCTGCCGCAGCGCGCCCGTCTCGTCCACCACGGTGAACGCGCCCCCGATCAGGAACACGAAGAAGATCACCGCCGCCGCGTCGCCCATGCCGCGCGGAATCGCGACCAGCGCCTGGAACGCGCTCAGCGGCCGTGCCGCGACGGCATGGTAGGTGCCGGGCACCACGAGGTGGCGGCCGGTGGTGGGATCGTCGCGGCGGTCGTATTCGCCCGGCGGCAACACGTGACTCGCGAGGGCGGCGACCAGTACGGCGGCGACGAGCAGCGTCAGCGGGTGGGGAAATCGCACGCCGGGATTATGCGGTCGCGAGCCGCCGGATCTCGCTCGACTCGTACACGTGGGCGCCGCGCGGCGCCTCGCCCGCCACGCGCACCATGGCTCGCGCCACCGCCGCGGCCGTGATCGGCCGGTACCGGGCGAGCGGGCCGACCAGCACCCAGGAAACGAGCGGACTGGCCACCGCGGCGAGCCACTCCGCCGGCCGGCGCTCGGAGCGGAGGCCGAGCAAGAGCGACGGCCGGAAGATGAGGATTCCGTCGAACTGGAGGCGTCGCACGGCCGCTTCCGTTTCGCCCTTCACCCGGCTGTAGAACACGCGCGAGCGCGGGTCGGCACCGAGCGAGGTGACGACCAGGAACTGCGTGGCGCGGTGCCGCACCGCCATCCGGGCCAGCTCCACGACGTACGTGAAATCCACCTTGCGGAAGGCGTCCGGCGAGCCCGCCTGCTTGCGCGTCGTCCCCAGGCAGCAGAACACGTCGTGCACGCGCGGGAAGTCGGCGACCTGCGCCAGACGGTCGAAGTCGATCAGGCGTTGCGTGAGCTTCTTGTGGGCGAGCGGCAGCTCCCGGCGTACGAGCACCGTGACGCGGTCGTACGCCGGACTCTCGAGCAGCAGCCGCAGCAGGTGGCTCCCGACGAGGCCCGACGCACCGGCGACGAGGGCGGTGCGGGCCACCCGCTCAGCGCCACAGCGAGAGCAGCACGCTCATGATCACGAGGTACGCCAGCTGATAGCCGGCGTCGATCACCCAGGCGGCGATGGGCTTCTCCGAGAACAGGTTGGCGGCGAGTCCGATCGTCGCCGCGAAGCCGAGCCAGGAGAGGAACCCGAGCCACAGGCCCTGCGCCAGCGTCGTCGAGTTCGTGTAGCCGGCGAGCAGCGCCACGACGTACGCCGTCACCACGTAGCACAGCGCGGACACGACGTAGGCGCGGGTCATGCCCTTCTTCTTCTTCATCTCCTCGACCTTCTCGGCCGTGTAGCCTTGCGCCTGCATCCATTGCCGCGCGAACAGGACCGGGGAGTACCAGAAGGCGCCGAGCACGAAGGTCAGGAGCGCGGCGACCAGGATGGCGACGATGTTCACGTTGGCGGTCGGCATGAGGCTCCCGTCACTTCCTGGTCACGGAGCGCTGCGCTTCGAACGGAACGTGCCGTTCATGATCGCGGCCCCACCCTCGGCCGGCCGCATCTCGAACGTGCCGTTGAGCGAGTCGCCGTGGAGCCTGCCCGTGGTGACCGTCACGACGTGGCGGTGCGCGGTCGGGCTCTGGTACGGCCCGATCTCGTCAACCAGGGCCGTGTCGCTGACCTGGCGCGCCCGCACGGGGATGGGCGGAGCCTCGACCTGCGGGAACATGAGCGTGCCGCGGAGCGATCCGTCCTGTGCCACGCTCGAGACGATGCGGAACGGCGTGCCGGTGTCGCTTTCGCTGTGGTAGGCGCGACCGTCCCAAGTGCCGGCGTACTTCTGCGCGGGGCCCGCGGCGGGCGCACGCGACTTGTCCGCCGGCGCGCACGCGGCCGCGACGAGGGCCGCACACAGTACTGAGCGCATTCTCGATGCCTCCGGTGATCGGTGCTCTAAGGAGAGGTGGAGTATGGCGGGGCCACGCGGCAGACACAAGGAAGCGGGCTGGATGCGGCCGGCCCCGGCCGCTAGCCGAACACCTCAAGCGCCACCTCCACCCGCCCGAACGGGGCGCTCACCTGCACCCCCTGGACGCTGCCTTTCACCTGCTCGAACATCTCGCGCGCGATCTTCACCCCCTCGGCGAGCGCCGCCTCCTTCCCCTTGTCCTGCGCCCGGCGCATCCGCTCCAGCACCTCGGCCGGCACCACGACCCCCGGCACCTCGTTGGCGAGAAACTCGGCATTGCGGAGCGACACCAGCGGCCAGATCCCCGCCACGATCGGGATGCGATACGTTTCCACGCGCTTGAGGAAGCTCTCCAGCTGGCGCACGTCGAACACCGGCTGCGTGACGGCGAACTCCGCCCCGGCGTCCACCTTCCAATGGAAGCGGGACAGCTCGCGGTCCAGCTCCACGGCACCGGGGTTGACCCCGACGCCGATCGCCCACTTGGTCGGCGCGCCGATCGGGTTGTTGCCGGGGTCGAGCCCATGGTTCAGCCGATACACCAGGTTCGTGAGGCCGATCGAGTCGATGTCGAAGACGGCCGTGGCCTCGGGGTAGGGGCCCATCTTGGGCGGATCGCCGGTGATGATGAGAATGTTGCGC
>Ga0209234_1000231_pt1 | contig 17476 bp, 16 predicted proteins | sample GraSoi013_1_20cm_2_FD_185816 | JGI IMG/M metagenome (GOLD analysis project Ga0209234, IMG submission 185816) | Grasslands soil microbial communities from the Angelo Coastal Reserve, California, USA - Sample 08_20_2013_1_20cm (SPAdes) (version 2) | ecosystem: Environmental > Terrestrial > Soil >... | reverse complement strand
AACCGCTTGGGCTTCTGCAGGGCGTTCGCGTCCACGCCGCCCGAGAGGATCTTGCCGGAGTGGGGCACCACCACGTTGTGCGCCCGCCCCATGCGCGTGATCGAGTCGAGCAGGATCACGACGTCCTTGCCGTGCTCGACCAGGCGCTTGGCCTTCTCGATCACCATGTCGGCGACCTGGACGTGGCGGTCGGCCGGCTCGTCGAACGTGGACGAGATCACCTCGACGTTCGGGCCCTTGACGTTCTCCTCCATGTCCGTCACCTCCTCGGGCCGCTCGTCGATCAGCAACACGATGAGATAGACCTCGGGGTGGTTCTCGATGATGGAGTTGGCGAGCTTCTGGAGCAGGATCGTCTTGCCCGCCTTGGGCGGCGAGACGATCAGGGCGCGCTGCCCCTTGCCGATGGGGCTGAGCAGGTCCAGCACCCGCATCGACAGGTCGCCGTCGGGGCGCTCGAGCTTGAGCCGCTCCTCGGGATAGCGGGGCCGCAGGTTCTCGAACGCGACCCGGTGCTTCGCCTTCTCGGGCTCGTCCCCGTTCACCACCTCGACCTTCAGCAGGGCGAGATAGCGCTCCCCCTCCTTGGGCGGCCGCACCTGCCCCATGATCGTGTCGCCGGTGCGCAAATCGAACCGCTTGATCTGGCTGGGCGAGACGTAGATGTCGTCGGGGCCGTACAGGTAGTTCCAGTCGGGGCTGCGCAGGAACCCGTAGCCTTCCGGCAGGATTTCCAGGACGCCTTCGCCCCGCAGCACCGTGTCCGAGTCGAGCAGCGACTGCTCGATACGAAAGATCAGATCTTGCTTGCGCAGCCCCGAGTAGTTGCTGATGTTCAGGGTTTCGGCCATCGCGTGCAGTTCCGCGACGGATTTCCGCTTCAGTTCAGCGATATCCACGTGTGTGTTGCTCCATGCTACGGCGGGCGAAACCCCGAGGTGGGGGCGTGAGCGCGGTGAAGTCGAAAGTGGAATCTGGGAATCGAAGGAGTGCGAAAGAGCTATACTAGACTACCCCGAAGCCCCAGTCAAGAGCGCCTCGTGAACCTCAGCGACTTTCTGTTGGCCTGGCGGACCGCCTCCCTGCCAGACCGCGAAGTTGTTGACGCACTTGTACATCCGTTGCACGCCGGCCCATCCCCCGCGCTGGCGCAGCTGCTCCGACAGTGGCCCGGCAGCTACTACTGGTCGGACGAGCCCGACGGGCGGCACCTGGTGCTCACACGCCCGCTGGCTCGGCGGCGCGAGCGGTGGGGGCTGCACCTGCTCCTGTTTCTCGCGACGCTCTACACCATCACGTTCGCCGGCGCCGTGCTGGCCAACGGCATTCCGTACACCGGTGTCCTGGTCTTCTTCACGAGCGGATACCCCGGATATCCCGGCTTTCTGCAAGCCTGGTCCAGCGGGCTGCCGTTTGCCGGCCCGCTCCTCGCCATTCTCCTGTGCCACGAGCTCGGCCACTATGTGGTCGCACGCCGTTATCAGCTGGACGTCTCACCCCCGTACTTCATCCCGGTGCCCATGTTCCCCACGTTCATCGGCACCATGGGCGCGTTCATTCGGCTCCGCACCGTGTTGTCCGATCGACGCCAGCTGTTCGACGTGGGGGTGGCCGGACCGATCGCCGGATTCCTGATCGGGCTACCGGTGCTCGCGGCCGGGCTGGCGCTGAGTCACCCGGTCGCTCCGCAGGCGGGGTTTCGGGGGCTCGCCGTGTATTTCGGCGGCGCTCCGCAGATTCCGCTCGGCGACTCCCTGGTCACCCTCCTGCTGCAGCGGCTGGTGCTCGGTCGCGCGGCGGCGGTCAGTGTCCATCCCGTCGCCTTCGCCGGATGGGTGGGGATGCTGGTCACGATGCTGAACCTGCTGCCGATCTCGCAGCTCGACGGCGGGCACATCCTGTACGCGACCCTGCCGCGCTGGCACCAGCGGATCGCCTTCGTTTTCTGGTGCGTCGTCATCTTGCTCGGGCGCTGGTGGTCGGGGTGGTACGTGTGGGGTCTGCTCGTGTTGCTGTTGTCGCGGGGGCGCCTCGGTCACCCGCCGGTGCTCGATGCGCAGCGGCCGTTGCCCGCGTCGCGGCGCTGGCTCGCGTGGATGGCGCTCGCGCTGTTCGCCATCACGTTCGCGCCGGTCCCGTTCAGACTGTAAGAGGCCCGTGAGAAGCCCGTGGAAGGCCCGGGAAGGGTTGGGACGGTCACCCTTCCCAGGCCTCTTAGGGGTCTCTCACGGGCCTTTCACCGGTATTTCCGTATTGCGTAAGTCCGCCGTTCTTATATCTTTACCCAAACCAGCCTACAGGTCGCATGCCTGCACAGCCGGCACGCTTCAATGCACCTGACTCGGGCGACGCGGTCGTCCACGACCTTCCCCCCATTCGCTTCGACGGACAACTCATCCCCATTCGTCTCCAGGTTCGCCGCAGCGAGGATGGCATCTGGCGGGGTCGGGTGTTGTTCGGGGCGGCGGACACCGAGGCGGAACGCACCACGGCCGAAATCTTCTGCGCCACATCGGAGCCCGATTTGTGGCAGGCGGTGCGTGACCTGCGTGACCATCACCTGCGCGATCTGTATCGGTCTCTGCTCTAGATGGCCGACACCGCAGACGCGATCAAAAAGCTCCGGCACGACCTGTCCAACCCGCTCGCGGCCATCCTCGCCGAGACGCAGCTGCTCCTCTTGGGCGCGGAGAAGTACGACGAGGAGACGGTAGCGGGCCTGAAGCAGATCGAAGCGCTGTCGCGCAAGATGCGCGGCATCCTCGAAGCCCTGGACCGATGACTCGGTGAGTCGCCGCCACCGGCCGCGGTTCTCTCCTCCCGCGCGGTGGTGGGCCCCGCACCGGCTCAGCGCCGGTCGGTGCCGCTGGCTGCGGTGGCCCCCTCCTGTCCGGACGGTGCGGTGGCTTGTGTGTTGAGGTAGTGCCGGCCGCTCGCGAGGTACAGGATCAACAGGACGGCCGTCGCGGCGCCGGTGGCGAGCTTGAAGGGTGCGGGGGCGTCGCTCGCGGACAGCAATCCTTCGATCGTGCCGGCGAGCGCGAGCAGCAGCACGGCGGCTCCGACCAGGTGAGCGGCCTGGCGGCCGGCGAGCACGAGCGCGTCGCGCCGGGTGAGGTCTCCGGGGGCGACGAGGGCCCGTGCCACGAGCAGTCCAGCGCCCCCGGCGATGAAGATCGCCGAGAGCTCCAGTACGCCGTGGCCGGCGACGAAGGTGAGCAGCCACCCGGCCACTCCATAGTTCGCGAACAGGCCCAGCACCGCGCCGAAGAACAGGCCGTTGAACACGAGGAGCAGCAAGGTGCCGATGCCGGCGGTGATCCCGAACGCGAACCCCAAGAACGCCACCTGCACGTTGTTCGTGATGATGCGCGAGGCGATGAACGGCAGGTACATCGAGGGCGCCTGCGCGTAGCCGATTCCCTGCGCCCGGCGCTCGGCTCCCGCGCGCGCACGCTCCAGCATCTCGTCAGGCAGCACCTGCTCGGCGATCGCCGGTCGCTCGCGGATCAAGAGGTAGCCGGTCATGGCCGGAACGGCGAACGCGAGGAGGGCCGCCACTACATAGGCGCGCGCCGCCACGACGGCGGCGGGCAGCTCCCGGAGGAGGAGTCGGCCCACGTGCACCCGGTGGCCGGTGTGGCGGCCGTAGAGCGCATTGTGCCCCGCGCTCACGACGCGCTCCAGATACTCGAGCACCCTGGGGTCCACTCCATAGGTGCGGGCCCGCGCCAGATCGGCCGCCACTTCGCGATAACGCGCCGCGAAGGCCGGGATCTCCGCGGCACCCAGCTGCTTCAGGCCGAACCGCTCCGCGCGTGCCGCGAGCGTGCGGAACGCCTCCCAGGCGTCCCGCTTTCGCGTCACGAAGCGCTCCGCCGCGAGCGTGGTTCGTCCCACGCCCTCCGTCCGCCGCGTGGCCAGGCGGCCGCGCCGCTTCTCGAACTCCGCCGTGTGAAGCCCTACCAGGAACGCCTCCGGGTCGGGATCCCGCCGCGGAAAGCGCGGAGCGAACCGGGCCGCGAGCTCGGCGGTGAAGCGGCGGCGCAGCGCGCCGTCCAGACCCTCCAGCCGCTCGAGATACTGGTCGAGCAGGCGGAACTCCTCGTCCGCGAGCTCGGGCGGGCCGGTCTCGAGCGGCTCCGCTGGTCTCGCCCGATCCGCGGGGACGCCGGCGAGCTGGAGGTCTTCGGGGCGGTCCCGCGCCACCACGGTTCCGGCCACGATGTCGCCCAGCCGCTTGTTCTGCGGATGGAACAGCACGAAGGCGAGGCCCACCAGACCGAACGGGAGCGCGTCGACGACGCGGATCAGGTTCCGCACGGCGGCCGCCGCGAACGTGATCGGGTGACCGGTGTCCATCACCACGCGAATGCCCATGAGGCGTTTGCCCGGCGTCCGGCCGTGGTTGAGGGCTTCGAACAGCAGGAAGTAGCACCAGAAGAGGAGGAAGAGGGCCAGCACCGCGAGCACGGCGACGAGCGTCGACCACGCGCCGGGGGACTCGCGCCTCGTGAGCAGAACGGCGAGCGCGAGGCCGAGCCCGACGTAGAGCACGCCGAGCAGCAGGGCGTCGCACGCGGCGGCCGCGATCCGGGATCCCACGCCGGCGAGCTCGAGCTCGAGCACGAGGTGCTCCGGCGTCTCGATCGCGAGGCGCCGCGCGAACTGCGGGACCGTCGGGGCTCGCGGGGCGGGCATCCGGGAGTCATTTTACTCACGAAGGAGGACCCATGGCTACCACGCAACTCCGGCCGATGGCGCTGGGGGAGATCCTGGATGCGTCGTTCGCGCTCCTGCGGCGTCATGCCGGCGTCTTCTTCGGCATCGCGATCGTCTGCCAGGGCCTCCCGACGGCGCTGGGCTTGTTCGTCCAGCTCGCCGGCGGGCCGCAGGAGCATTTCGGCCTCTACATCCTGTCGCAGGTGCTGAGCTTCGTGGGATACCTGCTCGTGACCGGCGCGTCGATCCGGGTCGTGTCGCAGGCGTACCTCGGCCACGAGCCCTCCATGGGCGATGCGCTCGATTTCGCCTTCTCGAAGATGGGCCGCAGCTTCAGCGCCGGCTTTGCCTCGGGCATTCTGATCGGCCTGGCATGCCTGCTCCTGCTGATTCCCGGAATCGTGGTGGCCTGCGGCCTCGCCGTCGCGGTGCAGGCCGCCGTGCTGGAGCCCCTGCCGGGGGGCACGGACGGTGTGGGCCGTTCGTGGAAGCTCACGAGCGGGTTCAAATGGAAGGCGTTCGGACTGTATTTCGTGGGCACCGTGCTGTTCCTTCTCTTCATCCTCGGGTTCGGCGTGATCGCAGGGATCGCCGCCGCCATCTTTCCGCCCCTGATGGTTCCGGCGGTGATCGGCCTCGGGCTGATCTCCCTCTTTCTGTATCCGTTCGTCAGCTGCGTCTTCACGTTGTTCTACTACGACCTGCGGGTACGGAAGGAAGCATTCGACTTGGAGCTCCTGAGCCAACACCTCGGGGTGGCAGCCGCGAGGGCGTGAGCTTCGCGCCTCAAGCCGCCGATCCGGACTCGCTGCGCGCCGCGCTCCGCACCGTCTTCGCCGCGCGCGAATACCGCTGGAGCGAGCCCAGCAGCACGTGGTCCTGGCTGCTCGCCCAGTGGCAGCGGGTGCTCGACTGGCTCGAAGGCCTGCGCCTCGTCTCCCCGGTTCGTTACTACCTCGTGCTCGGCGTCCTGACGGTGGCGCTCGTCGCTTCGCTGGTGCACCTGGCGTGGGTGGTGTGGCGCGCGTTGCGGCCGGTCGAGCCGGTGCGCGCGCCCATCCCCGCCGCCGCGCCGCCGCGCGACGCCGCCTGGTATGCCGCGGAAGCGCGCCGCCTCGGCGCCGCGGGTCGGTTCGCGGAGGCGCTCGGGTACCGTTTCCTCGCCGCGGTGCTCGACCTGGACGAGCGTCGCATCGTGCAGTTCCATCCGTCCAAGACGCCCGCCGAGTACGCGCTCGAGGCTCGGCTCGACGCTGCCGGGCGCTCCGGGCTGACCGAGCTGGTGGCGACCTTGTATCGCCACGTGTTCGGGGGGACGCCGTGCGATGCCGAGCAGTGGCACCGCTTCGACGCGCTTGCGGCGGGCCTCGGGCTCCATGCTGCGACGCGGTGAGCGGGCGGTCGTCCTCGGAGCGATCGTGGCCATCGTGCTCGCGGCGGTCGCGGGCGTCATAACGGCGCCCACGCGCGATCTGGACGACCCCCGGCTCTCCACCTATCTGGCCGGGCCGCACGGCGCCAAGGGGTTGGCCCAGACGCTCCGGCACCTCGGGATCACGGTGGAGCAGCGGCGGCGCTCCTACTTCGACGTCGCGAGCGACGGCGGCCGGCCCCGGCGAGCGGTGCTGCTCGCGTTCCTCGACATCGACCGGCCGACGGCGCGCGAGCTCGCGGCCGTGCGGGACTACGTGACGCGCGGGGGACGAGTGTTCGTCGCCGGCGTGACGGGGATCGAAACGTGCTTCGGGTATTACTCCGGCCGCCTGCGGCGCGGCGGTGCGGCGGATTCGAGCGTGATCCGCACGAGCGTGCCCGGGCGGCTCCCCCGGGCGCGGCGGGTGCTCTTGCCCCTCCCGGCCGAGTCGCTCGCCAACCTGCGGGCGGATGGGCCCGGTGGCGACCGCTGCCCGCCGCGCTTCGCCGGCCGCGTGGACACGCTGCTCGGCACGCGCGACGGCCGTCCGGTGGCGTTCCGGCTCGCCTTCCCGTCCGGCGGTGAAGCGACCCTGCTCGCCGACGCCGAGTTTCTCAGCAACCGGTCCCTCAAGGAGTCGGACGCCGGGCTCGCCGTGTTGCCCTGGTTCGCGGACGGGCGCACGCGCCGGGTGGTCGTGGACGAGTATCACCAGGGGTTCGGCGCGGGCGGCTCGCTGCCGGCGGCGTCGGCGGCCTGGCTTGTCAGCCATCCACCTGGTTGGGCCATCCTGCAGCTGCTCGGCGTGGCGCTCGTGGCGCTCGCGGTCGTGGCCGTGCGATTCGGGCCGGCCCGTTCGGCGATCGTGCGGCGGCGGCGCTCCCCCCTCGAGCATCTCGAGGCGCTGGCGGCCGGCCTCGAAGGAGCCGGGGGTGTGGACACGGCGGTGGCGCTCACGGTCTCGGGGTTGCGGCGTCGCCTCGGTCGCGCCGGCGTGCCGTCCTTCGAGGGCCAGCGTTCCTGGCTCGCGGCGCTGGAGCTGGGGTTACCGACGCCCGCGGGTCGGAATGCGGTGCGGGAGCTGCAGCGCACGATCAGCCAACCCGGCGGCCCCGAGCGCGCGCTCGCGGCCGCCCAAGCAGTGGAGGACGTGTGGGAGGAGCTTCGCCCGCAGACGACGCGCGCCGCATCCTAGAGGCGCTCGATCGGGTGATCCTGGGGCAGGCGGCGGCGACCCGCGAGGCGCTGGTGTGCCTGCTGGCCCGTGGCCACGTACTGCTCGAGGGCGTGCCCGGCACCGCGAAGACCCTGCTGGTGCGCACGCTGGCCCTGGCGCTCGACGTGAAGTTTCAGCGCATCCAATTCACGCCCGATCTGATGCCCGCCGACATCACCGGGGTCACGCTGCTCACCGGCGCGCGCGAGTTCACGTTCCGGCCGGGTCCGATCTTCGCCGACCTGGTGCTGGCCGACGAGATCAACCGTGCGCCAGCCAAGACGCAGGCCGCGCTGCTCGAGGCGATGCAGGAGCGCACCGTCACCGTGGACGGCGTGGGGCACCCGCTGTCCGCCACGTTTACCGTGTTCGCGACGCAAAACCCCGTCGAGTTCGAGGGCACGTACCCGCTCCCCGAAGCCGAGCTCGACCGCTTCACGGCCAAGGTGTTGGTGGGCTACCCCGACGCGATGCGCGAGCAAGGGATACTCGAGCGCACGGTCCAGGGCTTCGAGGCGGACCGGCCCGCCACGTACGGGGTGAGCCAGGTGACCGACGCGGCGGGCCTCGAGCGGCTGCGCGCCGCGGTCGAGGCGGTGCGGGTCGCGTCGCAGATCACCGCGTACATCACGGCCGTCGTCCGCGCCACGCGAGACGCCGCGTCCCTCACGCTGGGCGCCAGCCCGCGGGCCGGTGTGGCTCTGCTCAAGGCCGCGCGAGCGGCCGCGCTGCTGGACGGACGCGACTACGTCATCCCCGACGACGTGAAACAGCTCGCGCCCGGGGTGCTGCGCCACCGGGTGAGCGTCGCGCCGGAGCTCGAGCTCGAGGGCGTCACACCGGATGCGGCGCTGAAGGCGATCCTCGACAAGACGGAAGTGCCGACCGCGTGACGCCCCTCACGTGGCTGGCGTACCTCGCGATCGTCACGGCGTTCTGGGGCATCTGGTACTTCGTCGGCGCGCGGGCGGGGGTGCTGTGGACCCGGCGCGGGCTGTGGGTCGCCGCCGCGGGCGCGCTCGGCGGCCTCTCGGCGCTCTGGGTCCCCTGGGGTCTCGACGCCATGCTCGCGGCCGATGTGGCGCTCGTCGCGGCGGTGTGGCTGGACGCCGCGCTCGCCGCCCGCCCTGGCGGCCCGGGGCTGAGTGTGTGGCGCGACGCGCCTCCCGCGTTTTCGGTGGGCCGCGAGGTCGACGTCTCCTACCGCTGGATCAACGGCACAGGGCGCACCGCCCGCTTGCGCGTGCGCGAGCTGCGGCCCGACGTGCTGGGGGGCACGCAGCCGCCGCGGCGCATTGCGGTGCCGCCGCTCGGCACCGTGCGGGACCGCGTCTCGGTGCGGCCGGTGCGGCGGGGCAGGCAACGGGGCGGTGGGTTCGCGGTCGACTCGATCGGTCCGCTCGGACTGGGGGCGCGGCGCGACCGGATCGACCTCCCATGGGATGCGGCCGTGTACCCCCCGCTCGTCACCGTGCGGCTCCAGGCGTCGGTGGCGCGGGCGCAGCGGCGTCGCGAGCAGGGCATCACGCCGCTGCGACAGCTGGGCGAGGGCCGTCTGTTCGAGTCGCTGCGCGACTGGGTGCCGGGCGACGATCTGCGGCACATCGACTGGAAGGCCACGGGCCGCCGCGGCAAGGTGATCACGCGGCAGTACGAAGCGGAGCGGCGCCAGCAGGTGCTGCTGGTGCTCGACACGGGCCGGCTGCTCACGGCGGAGATCGCCGGCCTGTCGCGCCTCGACTACGTGGTCCGCGCGGCCCTCGAGCTGGCGTACGCGGCGACGCAGCACGACGACAACGTCGGCGTGATGGCGTTCGCGGACGGCGTGCAGCATTTCGTCGCGCCGCAGCGCGGCCGGGCGGCGTTGAAGCGCGTGCTCGACGTGCTCGCGGTGATCGAGCCGACGCTCGTCGAGCCCGATTATCCCGGGGCGTTCCGCTACCTCGCCGCCCGCAACCGCAAGCGCGCGCTCACCGTCCTGTTCACCGACGTGATCGACCGCTTCGCCTCGGACGCCCTGGTGGCGAACGTCGCCAGCCTGCGGCCGCGCCACCTGCCGCTCGCCGTCACGCTGAAGAACCCGGAGGTCGAGCAGGTTGCGGCGCTCCGGCCGACCGTGGCGCGCGACGCGTTTCGCAAAGCGGCGGCCGAGGAGCTGCTGCGGGCTCGAGAGGAGGCGCTGGCACACATGCGTCGCTCGGGCGTGCAGGTGCTGGACGTCGCGCCCCGGCGGGCCGCCGAGGCGGTGGTCGCGCAGTATCTCGATTTGAAGCGCCGGGGACGGCTCTAGGTGATGCGCGTGACGGGCGTCGCAGCGGGCGCTATTAGATTGACTGCCAACTCCGTCGGGCTCCGGCACATGCCACACCGCTGCGGCGCGACCGCCCTGGCGCTGCTGTTCAGTTGTGCAACCCTTGCGACCTGCGTTTATCCCACCGAGCACGAGGCGTCGGTGCACGTCAGCCTCCCGCCCGTGCGAATTCTGTTTCGCGGCAACGACACGGTCGTGGCGGCCCGGGCCTGGGAGATCCGCGGACCGGGCGACTCGCAGCCGATCCCCAACGTCGCCTTCGTGTGGTCGAGCAGTGATTCGGCGGTGGCCACGGTCGCGGCGGGCCGGGTCGTAGGGATCAAGTCCGGCACGGTGATCGTCACGGCGGCGGCGCGCAACTTCGACAAGGCACAGCTTGCGGCCGCGGACACCATCCGGGTCTCGGCTCCCCTCGAGATCGACAGCGTACGGCCCAGGATCGTGCGCTACGGCGAGCTGTTGTCGTTGTACGGCGTCGGGGTCGACTCGATTTTCGCGGCGCAGCTGAAGGGCACTTCGCTCATCCTGAATCCGTTCGCCGACACGGTGTTCGCCAGCGGCACGTCGCGCCGTCTGTACTGGGTACCGCCGCCCGCGCAGACCGACTCGCTCTTCTTCTTGGGGATTTCGGGGGGCAACGGCGTGCTGGGATTCGTTCACGGAGACACCACCCGCGTGATCGAGCGCGACCTGTTCGAGCCGGACGACACCATCCCCCAACCCATCAACCTGGGCGCGCCGGCGCCGTTCCCTGCGTACCCCATCCTCCGGTTCTTCAACCCCGCGCTCGCCTTCGAGCCCCTGCGGCGGGGAGAAAAGAACGGCGTGGACTGGTACCGGTTGACGCAGGCCCAGACGCAGGACGTGACGATCATCCTGACGGCGCCGCAGATCGCGGGCACGTTCTCGACCTTCCTCACGGACTCGCTGGGCTGGAACGGCGCCGCCAAGACGTACGTGATAGGGACGGACTCCTGGACCTTCGGGCCGAAATCGCACGCCTGCCACGGCGCCGGCTTCGCGCCCGCCGAAGCGGTGGGCGATTCGACGATCGTGGCGTTCAAGAACCTGCCGGCGCCCGGGCTCGACGCCATCGCCATCTACGGCACGCCCGGACGCTACGGTCTCTCGGTGCTTGCCGGCTACGTCAGCGAGCTCCCCGCCGACGCGCACGAAGACGACAACTCGTGCAACGCCGCCGACCTGCGCGGCACCCTCCAGGCCCCGACCTTCCGCGACACCTTGACCATCGAAAATCCGCACGACGTCGACTGGATCCGATTCCATTACACGAACCCGGGATTCACCTCTACGGCACAGGTGCTGCTGCACGCTTTCCCCGGAGCGCACCCGGACTCGCTCAAGGACCTGGACTTGTACGTCATCAAGGTGCCCGCCTCGACCGATACCATTGTTTCCGTGGTCGCCGCCGACACGGCGGCGGGCTCGGATGTGAACCTGACGCCGTCCCTCTCCACGGGGGATTATTACCTGGCGATCGTGGACTTCGCGGGCACGACCACCACCTACGAGGTCTGCGTGGGCACCGTCCCGCTGCTGCAACCAGGAACCTGCAACACCCCGACCTGGCCGTCGCCACCCGCCACCGCGAGCGCCGCGCTCCGCCGCCGCCGCGCGTCCGCCGCCGGCGCCCGGTCCACCCTCCTCAGGAGCCGGCGGCCGTGACCGACGGCGCGCTCGCGTGCTTCCGCTGCCACACGCCGATCCCGGAGAACAGCCGGTTCTGCTCGTCGTGCGGCGCGGACATCTCCGGCGCGGGCACGGGTGCGAGCACCAGCAGCGTCGATATCGTTCGCGAGCGGCTGCAGCGCATCGTCGAGGGCAAGTACCGGATCGAGCGCTTGCTGGGGAAGGGGGGAATGGGCCAGGTCTTCCTGGCGCACGATCTCACCCTCGAGCGCGAGGTGGCGATCAAGGTGCTGCCGCCCGACGTCGCGCAGGACGACCAGGTGGTGCGCCGCTTCCAGCAGGAGGCCAAGACCGCCGCCAAGCTCGACCACCCCAACATCATCCCGATCTACCGGGTCGAGAGCGAGGGCGGGCTCAACTACTTCGTGATGAAGTACATCGCGGGTACCTCGCTGGAGGACTTGCTCGACAAGAAGGAGCCGCTCCCGGTCGCCGACATCCAGCGGATTTTGTGGGAAGCCGCCTGCGCCCTGGGGCACGCCCACCAGCGCGGCGTCGTGCACCGTGACGTGAAGCCCGCGAACATCATGTTCGACCACGACGGTCGCGTGATGCTCACGGACTTCGGGATCTCGAAGGCGCTCCAGGCCGCTACGGGGTTCACGGCGACGGGGATGATCATCGGCACGCCCCACTACATGGCGCCGGAGCAAGGGAAGGGGGCCTCCGTGGATGGCCGTGCCGACCAGTACTCCCTGGGTGTGGTCGGCTACCGCATGATCACGGCCGAGCTGCCGTTCGGCGGCGACTCCGTCCACACCATCATCTACAAGCACATCTACGAGGAGCCGCCGCTCGTCAGCACCAAGCGCCCGGGCATCCCCGGAGGCCTCACGGCCGCGATCTCGCGCGCCCTCTCCAAGGACCCGGAGCTGCGCTATCCGACCATGGAAGACCTCGCCACCGCTGTCTGGCCGGAGCAGCCGGTCGCGTCGCCCGCGCGCGGGCGCGGCGCCGCGCGCCCCCGTCCCGCGGTGGCGGCCGACGCGCCGACCCAGATCACCGGAGCACCGACCACACCGCTCTCCGGCCGCCCGGGCAAGGCCGTCCCGACACGCCCGAAACGGTGGCGAGTCGGTGCACTGATCGGACTGGTCGTTGTCGCGGCCGGGGGTGTAGGGGGATATGTGGTGCTGGGCCGGCAAGCGAGCAGGGGACAAGGAGCCGCGCCCCCGGCGGTCGACACCGTGCCCGTGCAATCGAGCCCCGCGCCGGTCTCCCCACCGTCCCCCCGCCGGGCCGAACGCGCCAAGCCGCGGGTCGCGGCGCCGGCCGTGGAAGCGCAGGGGCTCCTCACCGTCGCCGCGGACCCGTTCGGAGAGGTGTACATCGATGGCGTCGATGCCGGCCAGACGCCGCTGGTGGAATACGTCGTCAAGCCGGGCCGCCACACGATCCGTATCGAGCATGCCGGGTTCAAGACGGTGACCGAGACCGTGCAGGTCGACGCGCGTAATACGGTCCGTAAGCGCTACTCGCTGCTCCCGGAGTGAATCCCATGTCCCGCCACTTCAGCGCCGTCGTGTTGCTCGCGGGTCTCGCCGTCCCGGCCGCGGGAGCGGCCCAGGCGGTGCCGAGCGCCGCGCTGCGCCGGGCGCAGCAGGCCTACGACAACCTCGAGTATCGGCAGGTGCTTTCGCTCGCACGGGCCGCGCTGCGCGAGCGGCTCGCCGGCGGCGAGCGTGCCCGGGCGTACGAGCTGCTCGGCTTCACCTACGGCGCCATGGACTCGATTCTCAAGGCGGTGGACGCGTTCAAGCAGGTCGTGCTCATCGACCCCGAGCGACAGCTCGATCCCAACCGGGTGTCGCCCAAGGCGTACAGCGCGTTCGACGTGGCATTGCGTCAGGTCCTGCTGGTGCGGCAGCTGCGCGTGGACAGCGTCAGCTTCGTCGGTGGACAAGGCGCCGTGCCCCTGCGGTTTACGGTCACCCAGCCGGCCCGCGTCGTCGCGCGCGCCATCGGCAACGGGGGAACCTTCGCGATCGACTCGGGCGCGTGGAACGGGCAGGTCAACCTGCGCTGGCCTGCGCGGCTTGCGAGCGGAGACCCGGTGCCGGCTGGTACGTACACCGTGGTCGTCGACGCGCGCCTGGGCCAGAACACGTTCTCCGCGTCGCAGCCGATCCGCGTGAGCCACGGCCGGGTGGACACCTTGCCATCCGTCGCCAGCCTGCCGGGCTACCAGTTTCTCCCCGAGACCGAGATTCCGCCCCAAAGCTGGCGTCCGGTGGGGCTCGCCTTCCTTTATACGGGCGGAGCGCTCGTCGGCACGCTGGGTCTCGAGAGCTCGAGCCTCGGCGCCAGCTCGAAGCGGGAGCTCGGGCTGGTGGGGGGAGCGGCGCTGGCGACGGGGTTCGTGATGATGCTCCGCAAGCCGGCGCCGCGCCCTGCCGCGGCCAACATCCTCTACAACCGGCTGCTGCGCGACCAGATCGCGCGGCGCAACCAGGACATCGCGAAGGAGAACGTGGCCCGGCGCCAGCAGGTGCAGGTCACGGTAGCGGCGCTGCCCAAGTGACGCGGGCCGCTCCCGGTGCGCTCCTGCTCGTGCTCGCGCTGCGGCCTGCCGCGGGCCAGCACGTCACGATCGGGCCGCAGTTTGCGCTGGCCGACTATCGCGAGGTCGCCCCCGGGCTGCGCTACCGCGGCAGCGGGATTGGGGGGGCGGTGTCGGCACGGCGGGACAAGCTGTCCGTCGAGGCGGCCGTGGTGCGCCTGAGCTTCGACCCCACGGACGGCAGCGCCGCGACGACCGGCTTCACCGCCACCCAGGTGGACGCCTGGATCGCGTACGACGTGGCCGAGTACGCGAGCGTCGAGGTGGGGGTGCTCCACCGTAGCGCCGACCCGGAGTTCGACGCCCAATCGGTGGGGGCGGTGCGTGTGGGCGCGCGGTCGTTCTACGAGATCGGGCCGGGCGCCACGGTCGTGTTCCGCGCCAACTACCTCGCGGCCCCGAAATTCTCGGGAGGGGGCCGCGCGACCGTCTCGCTCGATCTGGGGCTCGGCCTCGACGTCCGGCTCGCGGGCCGGCTGCACGGCACGGCGGCCTACGCCTTCAACCGCATGAATCGCAAGACCGACCCCGGGGGAAAGGGAGAGATCGACGCACCGATCCAGCAGACCCTCGCGCGACTTGGACTGGGGCTGGCGTTTTGACGCTACTGTGCACCGGGTGTTGCTCGTAGGCGGCAGCGGTTCGCTCATCTGCTCGACCCTGTTGAGTGTGCGAACTTCTGTGGTGCGTATGGTCCAACTGTTGCGGTGGTGCACTCAGACGCAGCCCACCTGTTGCGCCAGTGCCACTCACGGTCGGGGACCAGCCCATGAAGCTCTTACCGTTGGACAAGCCCGAGTTGATCGAGGTCGCCGTCGGGTGGCTCGCGCGCGAAGAGAACTGGAAGTGGCTGGACTTCGGGGACGGCACCCACGCCCTCAGCGCCGTGTCCCTCAAGATCATGACGCAGCGCGACATCCACGTGCTGCGCGTGTTCACGCCGGATGACAGCGACACACCGATCGGCCTCGTGGCCCTGTCGGACGTGCGGCGCCAGTGGAAGACGGCGGGATCGGTGTGGGTCGCGCTGGGCCCCAAGCGCTATGCTGGGTACGCCTGTCGGGCGGTGTCGAAACTATTGACGCTCGGCTTCGGCGAGCTCGGCCTCGAAGCCGTGACTGCCTGGACGGTCGTGAACAATATGGCGTCGCGTCGCGTAATCGAGCAGCTCAACTTCAGATACGTCGGACGGCAGCGGCGGCGCCACTGGATCGACGGCCGCCCGTACGATCGGCTCCTCTACGACCTGCTGGCGCCGGAGCACCACGAGATCCCCGATCCGTATGCCCAACGACCGGACGCAGCGTCCGCGCTGACGCCGTACCTCGCGCCTCATCCAGTGCCTGAGCGCCCCAGACCCGATCCGGGCACGAGCCTCGGCTCCGCCTGACGCCCCTTGACCGCGGCAAGCCCCAGCCAGACGAAGAGCGCCAGCACGAGAGCCTGCGTGAGGGCAAAAGGCGGCTCGGACTGGGTCGGCGCGGCCACGAACAGCACCGGAATCCTCTTGAACAGCTGCACGACCAGGACGAAGACGTTCAAGTACGTGGCGACGACGACGCCGACCGCGTAGGTCGTGCGCCACTTTCCAGCCAGATGTTTGACGTTGTCCGCCACGATCACGCCCGCCAGGACCACCAGCGACACGATTCCCACGGCGTGGGACGGCAGGAACTTGGCGAACGGAAAGGCGAATCCGGTGGCACTCGTCAGGACCGTGGTGATCAGAAAGACAGTGGCCCAGCGGTCGAGCCGGGTCCCCGTGGCGAGCGCCCCTGCCACGACGAGGCCCGCGATGATACCGACCAGACTCAACACCGTGTGGATCAGGGTGAACGTCGTGATGCTCATGCCGAGGATCATAGGGCGTCCTGAACGATGAAGCGGCCCAATGTAGCGTCGGCTGCGGCAGCGCGCGACCGCGGTCGAGGTTGCATGCGCCAGGCGGGGCGGTCCGCCACGTTCCACCCTGGACCGTCGCGTCATGCAAGCCAACTTAGTATTTCACAAGGTGTTGGCGTCGTAACGCCGGCCGCCGTGCGGACCGCTGGCTGGGTGCGACGCAGGTCACGGCACGCGGGAGTGCGCCACGGGTAAGGTGGACGGCGCTCGACATAGGAGATAGGAAAGTTGCGACCCTCGCACGGAGTGCCACTGGCGGGGCGCATGAGCAGCACGACCCGCGCGATCGGATGGTTTTGTCTGGGCTTCATGGGGCTCACCGCGTTCAGGGTCGGTCGTGCCGGCTCAACGGCGGCGGGCGTAGCCTACGCGCGGGGTGCCCTCGGCGCCGAGCCTGTCATGCCGCTGCCCCTGCGCATCGACCTCGATCAGACCAAAGTCGATCTCGGACGCCGACTGTTTCTGGATTCGCGACTCTCCCACGACAACACGATCTTCTGTGGATCCTGCCATCACCTTGAGCTCGGCGGTACCGATCGGCGCATCCGCTCGTTAGGCATCGGCGGCGCCACGGGCGACGTGAACGCGCCTACTGTCTTCAACAGCGGGCTCAACTTCCGACAGTTCTGGGACGGCCGGGCGGCGACTCTGGAGGATCAGGTCGACGGGCCGGTAAACGACGCCAAAGAGATGGGCTCAAACTGGCCGGAGGTCATCAGCAAGCTGGAGCGGGATCGGGACTACGTGCGGGCGTTCCGAGATCTCTATCCCGACGGCATGGAAAGCGCCAACATCAAGGACGCGATCGCGACCTTCGAGCGATCCTTGATCACGCCTAATTCCCCCTTCGACAAGTTCTTGCGCGGCGACCGGCAAGCGCTCACCGAGCAGCAGCTCGCGGGCTACCAGCTGTTCAAGGCGTACGGGTGTGTCGCTTGCCACCAGGGGGTCAACATCGGTGGGAACATGTTCCAGAGGTTCGGCGTCGCGCGGGATTACTTCGCCGACCGCGGGCATGTGGCGAAGTCGGACCTGGGTCGGTTCAACGTGACGGGCCTCGAGCGTGACCTCCATCGATTCAAGGTGCCGAGCTTGCGCAACGTCGCCCTGACAGCGCCGTATTTCCATGACGGCTCGGCGGCGACCCTGGAGCAGGCCGTCAACATCATGGCCAAATACCAGCTGGGGCGAACACTCCCTTCGCACGATCGCGATCTGATCGTTGGTTTTCTCCGCACGCTGACGGGCGAGTACCACGGGGAGCCGCTGCGGTGATCGGCGCGCGCCTCGGGACGCGCTCGCGTCGCGCCGAGCGCGGCTTGGTGCTGCTGGCCCTTGGGCTCACGCTCACCTATGTCTTTCTCCGCACGCGAACGGTGAATGTCGAGACACACAACCAGACCGTGGAAGCACTGCGCAAGATCAAACAACTCGACGCGGAGCTGGATCGGGACATCCTCCAGGCGCGATTCCACCTGCTCGCGACCTACGACCCGCTGGTGGCGACGCTTGACGAGCTCCGTGGCGTGGACCGGCGTCTCCGAACCGGTCCCATCGCCGTGGCGGGCAAGGGCCATCCCGCCATTGACCGCGCGCTCGACGCCTACGGGCGCGCCGTGGCCGAGAAGGAGGCCTTGGTCG
>Ga0209234_1000230_pt1 | contig 17477 bp, 20 predicted proteins | sample GraSoi013_1_20cm_2_FD_185816 | JGI IMG/M metagenome (GOLD analysis project Ga0209234, IMG submission 185816) | Grasslands soil microbial communities from the Angelo Coastal Reserve, California, USA - Sample 08_20_2013_1_20cm (SPAdes) (version 2) | ecosystem: Environmental > Terrestrial > Soil >... | reverse complement strand
GTGCTGCGCTGGAACCATCACAAGCGCTACCTGCGCGACCTGGCGGCGCGTGGCGTGGCGATCGTGCCCACGCGCTGGCTCGAGCGGGGCGGGCCGGTCGACCTCCCGGCCCTGCTCGGCGAAGCGGGTTGGCGAGACGCGGTGGTCAAGCCCGCGGTCTCCGCGAGCGCGGCCGGGACCTGGCGGATCTCGACCGAGACCGCCCCTACGGACCAAGTGCGGCTCGACGCGCAACTGCGCGCGGGGGACGTGATGGTGCAGCCCTGGATGCGCGAAGTGTGCGACGCCGGTGAGTGGTCGTTGCTGTTTTTCGCCCGCCGGTTCAGCCACGCGGTGCTGAAGCGGCCGGCGCCGGGCGATTACCGCGTGCAGTGGGAGTTCGGCGGCGTGGCCGTGTCCGCGGCTGCGGCGCGCCACGTGATAGCCGATGCCGAGCGCGTGATGGCGGCCGCTCCGGGCGATCCCCTGTATGCGCGTGTGGACGGCGTGGAGCGCGACGGCCGCCTCGTGCTCATGGAGCTCGAGCTGATCGAGCCGCATCTGTTCCTGGGCTGGGACGCTCCGGCCGCGGGCCGGCTGGCGCGCGCGATTCAGGAGACTTTGTGAGCGCCGCACGCTCGCGCTTCATCGCCGCCGCGTTCGACCACGGCCAGGTGCCCACGATCGCCTGCTTCAACAAGGCCACCACGGCCCTGGGCGTGGACTTCGACCGGCTCATCGCCGCGCTTCAGAAGTTCTTGGACCAGTACTTCGTGCCGGTGTGGGGCACGCCGGCCAAGCTCCTCAAGACGACGGGATTCCGGAAGGGCGCCTGGGCGCTGGCGTTGCTGGACCGGGCGGACGTCGCCAACGCGCTCGGCTACCACGACCTGACCCCCGACGGTCTGCCGCTCTCGAAAGTGTTCGTGACGACCACGCTCGCCGTGGGCCAGAAGGTGAGCGTGACGGCGTGCCACGAGCTGGCGGAGATGCTCGTCGATCCGGCGATCAACCTGGCGGCCGCGGGCCCCGGCAGCGGGTTTTACGCCTACGAGACCGCGGACGCGGTAGAAGAGGTCGAGTTCACCATCGACGGCATCGCGATGAGCGACTTCGTGTATCCAGCGTGGTTCGAGGCGTTCCGCAAGCCCGGGTCGGCCCAGTTCGACTACGCCAAGAAGGTCAAGCGTCCGTTCCAGATCCTCGCGGGCGGCTACATGAGCGTCTTCAAGAACGGGAGATGGACGCAGGTGTTCGGCTCGCGCGCCAAGGCCCGCCGCTTCCGGCAGGAAGATCGCCGCGGCCACCGCAGCACGTATCGCGGGCGGACGCACGGGATGCGGCGCTCGCGGCCAGGGCGCTGATCAGTCGGGTGTGGCCGCGCGCGAACGACGTCTTCTCGATCGGCTCCTACTAGGGGGAACGGCCCTAGGGCAGGGGCGTCGTGGTCGACGCGCCCTGGTCGCAGGCCGGCGCGCCCTCGTGCGTGGCGGGTGGCAGTGCCTTCGAGCCGATGAACACGGCGCACTGGTCTGTCGTCTGCGGATTGTCGATCGATGCGGTCCAGCCGTCCGGCGTAAGCGTGATCGTCGGTGGCCGGTTACCGGGCGAGTAGTGATAGTCCAGGCCCAGGTCCGTCGTGTACTTCATGTGCTCCGCGAAGTAGTTCTCTTCGGCCGTCACCAGATTGCGCAGGTCGGACTTCATGGCCGCGACTCGGGCCCGCGCTTTGGTGTTGATCACTTTGGGAATGGCGATCGTCGCCAGGAGGCCGATGAGCGCCATCACAATGAGCAGCTCGAGGAGCGTGAAGCCGTTTCGTGCCATCGCCCTGAGGGGGGCTGCAAGGCCCGTGCCGCGGACCGCTGCGTCGGTCATGGACTGGCTCACGGAATCCCGGCCGCCCACTCGATTCCACCGAGCAGGTGGTCCAGGAAGGGCCGCTCGCTGTAGCTGCACGCGGTGTGGCCCATGGCCGTATACCATGCCCGGCCTCCGTCATAGGCGTGCTGCCAGCTGATCGGGTGATCGGCTCCCATGTTCCCTCCGGCGTACGTCGCTTCGTCCACCCGGACGAGCACGGACACTCCTGCCGGCTGCGCCCGGAAGTTATACCACTCGTCCGTGCGGACCCAGGGACTGGGGAGCGCACGCGTAGCCGGCTGGGCCGTGTCCACTACGATAACCGTGGCCAGCCGGATCGTCGAGTGCGAATCGAACGTGGCGCCGAGCAGGGCGTGATACCACGGCCAACCGTACTCCGTGTCGGAGGCCGAGTGCACGCCGACGAATCCGTGCCCGGCCCGCACGTAGCGCTCGAAGGCGGCCTGCTGGGTGCCGTCCAGCACGTCCCCCGTCGTGTTGAGGAACAGCACCGCGGCGAAGCGGGCGAGGTTGGAGTCGGTGAAGGCCGTGGGGTCTTCGGTCGCGTCGACCGCGAAGTTGTTGACGGCGCCCAAGACCTCGACGGCGGTGACGCCCGCGGCGATCGAGGCGTGGCGGTATCCGGTGGTGCGCGAGAACACCAGGATGCGAAACGCGGCGTGGGCCGGTGCGGGAGCCGGTGGCGGCGCGCCGGTCGTGGCGGGACAGACTTGCGCGGTTGGCCCGGACGTCGCGCCCGCTTCGCAGGCGACGATGGCCGCGACGAGCGGCGCGAGGACTGCGCGAGGTCGGTGCAAGGACTCATCCCCCGGGAGCAGCTGGGCCCGGAACAAAGTAGAGCGGGGAGACTCCCGGCACGCAACCCGGCGGCGTAAGTTGAAGCGAGGACGACCGCGCGACCGTGGCGGAACTGGTAGACGCGCAGGACTTAGGATCCTGTGGGGCAACCCGTGGGGGTTCGAGTCCCTCCGGTCGCATCGACTCCCGAAAACAATGCGCCGCCGCCAGGCGTGCGGTCCTGGACGGCGGACGCAAAGTGGCGATGGCCCGACGGCCGGCCATGCGCCGACGACGTGCTACGGCAGCTTCTGCAGCAGTTGGCCCAGCACCGCTTGCTCGTGCTTGAGGAAGCGTTCGTCACCGTATACGAGCAGCGCGGCGGGACCCCACTCCGGGTCGGTCGGATGCCCGATGTCCTGCGCCGTGATGCCGAGCTCCGGCCCGATCGCCTGCATCGTGCGGATGACGCGCTCGTAGTGACCGGCCACGGTGTTAAAGCCGGCGCGCAGCGCCGCAAGCTCCCGTGCCAGCCGCGCGCGCTCCCGCAGACAGCGCCGAAACTCCTCGGGCGCGTCGTGCAGTGTCGTCGCTGTCCTGGCGGTTGCCATTGGCGGTCTCGTCGCTGCCGGGCGTTTCCCTGCCGAAACATCGCTGACCGCACCAAACTGCACAAGATGCACACCGGGAGGGAACTGTCGTCTCAGTGACGCCCGCGTCTCAGTGGCGCGCGCCCCCGCGCCGGCCAGCGGCTTCCCGCCCGGCCGCGGGCACCCGCACGATGGCCCAGCCCAGGCCGGCGATCCGCAGAATGGCGTCGCTCAAGCGCGCGAAATCCACCGGCTTGGTCAGGAACCCGTCGGCGGCGAGCGTCGCGAGCTGCTCATGCTCGGCATCGGATGCGGTGAGTACCACCACCGGCAGGTCGTGCCAGCGCGGCTCTTCGCGGATGCGCAGCAACACGTCGCGGCCGTCCAGGTGGGGGAGCTTGAGATCGAGCAACACGAGATCGGGCCGCGGCACGCCCTGATGCGGCCCCTCGCGCCGCAGGAATGCGAGGGCATCGACGCCGTCCGCCACCACCCAAAGACGATTCTGCAGCTTGGCGCGTCCCAGGCCGCGCCGCGTCAGCTCCACGTCGGCGGGGTCGTCTTCGACCAGCAGGATGTTGATCGGGGTCGGGCCGCGAACCATGGCGCTCAACTTAGGCGCCCGGCCCGGCCGGTCTCAAGGGGCGCCGCGGGCCCTACCCGCCGAACCGGGCGGCGCGGCGCGACTGCCCGTCGCGACCTGCGGCACGCCCTGCATCGCTTCTTCCACCAGGCGCCACAGCCCGTCGAGCGACAACGGCTTGAGAAGGAACCGCTCGGATTTCAGGAACAGCTCCATGCTGCGCGGGTCCGGCAGCGGCTCCGACGCGATCAGTACGAACCGGCCTCGCAGCTCCGGCCGCAGCGCGAGCGTCTGGCGCCACAGCCACAGGCCGCCGCGCTCGGGCATGTTCAGATCGGTGACGACGACGTCGAACGACTGTCGCCGCAATGACTCGATCGCCGCCGCGGCGTCGGCCGCAGTCGTGACCGCGCAGCCGCGACGCACCAACGACCGCGCGATTGCCTCGCGCATCGCCGGGTTGTCGTCGACCATCAGAACGGACCACTTCATCGAGCTGTCGGGTTGGGTGGCTTGTGTCTATCGCACCATATGAAGCGTAGTGCTCCCGCACCGCAGTCAACAAGTGTTGCAGCGCCGCATCCTCTGGCATCCCTTGTGCCACGGGGGCCGACGTCGCGACGCCGGAGCGGCCGAGGTCTGGGCCACGGGGCCGCTCGCCTGGAACGGTGATTGCCGTCACTCCAGGGTTATCCACCGCGGGTGACTGGGGTTGACGTCGAACGAGGCCGCGGTCCAACGTAGTGCGGCCCAGCCGCGGAGCCGCTGATTTCGATGGACCAATCGGTACCTGTTCAGGAGCTGCAGCTCGCGTGGGCACGCCTACGCGTGGAGGTTGACGTCGGCCTCCGCCGCGGGGCGTGGTATCGCGTCACGCGCTTCACGCCAGCGGAAGTGTTTCTGGACGTCCAGCGCTTTCCCCTCGCGGTGCCGCGTCGCTACCTCGAGGTCGTGCTCGGCCGGCCGCTGCGCTGGTCCGTCGTGCCCCGTCCGCGCGACCCGACCAAGCTGCCACCGGCGCTGGGCGCGCCGTACGCCGTCTGCCCCGTGTGCCGGACACGCGCGCCGCTCGACGGACGGCCCGGCAAGATGCCCTGTCCCCAATGCCAGGGGGTGTTCGGTGTGGCGTGGGATGAGCGCTACCTGACGAAGGGCGAGGAGTAGAGCGACCGGCGACGTTTACAGGGAGAGTTTCGTGAGGGCGTCGGCAATCACCTCGCCCTCCTCCAGCGTCAGGGCGTCCCACACCCCGATGCGTCCGTCCGCCCGCAGCACCTCGTAGAGCGCCCGCCTCGTGGGACGACCGTCCACGGCCGCCCAGCGCGGGCGCGCAACCCAGAACCCGGATGACCCGTCGGCGAGATCGCGGTAGCACTGGGCGATCCGCCCGGCCACGGCGCGCGTCGCAAAGCCCCGCGGGAGCATGTGCTGCCGTTCCGTGAGTGCCGCTTCGACCTGTTCGACCAGATGTTCCGCACGCTGCGTCGTCATGGCGAGTCGCCGATTGAGATATGACGAGGATGCCGGCGACGACCTCCTGGTAACGTCGCGCCGACCTTGACACCGCCCGGCAACTGCACAAATTGCACAGGGCACGCGCTCGGCACAGGGTTAACGGCATCTCGAAAAAGAAGCTGCTCCTCGCCTCGCAACGGATCGAAGTTGGCGCCCTCATTCAAGGCACCACGCTGAGCCCGGGTGCGTTCCGGTGGGCCGTCGTGGACAGCGAGACGATGAACGGGGCCCAGGTCACCAGGCTCGAGTACGCCAATGGCCATTCCCCGGCGTACTTCCAATTCGACCGCTACCTCCACCGGCACTACGCACTCTACTCGTGGGGCGGCAGCGAGGAGCTCGAAGAGCACTTCGCCGGAACCTGGCCGCACCAGGTGTTGCACGTCGCCCGCTGGATCGCGCGCCTCGAGCACGAAGCCCGCACGCGGGAGCATTTCGTCCCCTAGCCGGCTCCCCCGGACACGAGGGTAGCGGGTGGCGCGCGCGTCGCGCAGGTTTCCAGCACGCTCGAGACCGCAGTCCGCTCCACCCGCTCACCCCGAGGTCCGTTGATGCGCCGCTCGTTTCCGTTCGCCACCCTGGTGCTGCTCGCCGCCCTGCGCGTCGCCGCCGCTCAGGAAACGCCCACCGAGCGCAGCGCCGCAGCCGATGTGATCCGCCGCATGAAGGCATTGGAACGCTCGCTCGCACTGCCGCCGCTCGTGGCGCGGCTCACGGGCCCAGGCGATCGCCGGCGGGACGGCGTCGTGGCCCGCGCCAAGGAGCTCATGGACAAGGAGCTCCTGACAATGGCCGACGACATCACCCGCCATCCCGAGACCGGCTACAAGGAAGAGCGCTCCGTCAAGATCCTCACCGACTACCTCCGGGCGCACGACTTCGACGTCGAGACAGGCGTGGCGGGTCTGAAGACGGCCTTCGTGGCGCGCTACAAGCGGGGGACGCCCGGCCCGAACCTCGGCGTGATCCTCGAGTACGACGCGCTGCGCGGCACGACGCGCGACTTCCACGGCGACCAGCACAGCGCCCAGGGTCCCGTCGGCATGGCCGCCGCGCTCGCAGTCGCGGAGTTCCTCACGGCCTCGAAGACAGCGGGCACCGTCACGCTGTACGGCACGCCGGCCGAGGAGATCGGGTCGCCGGAAGCGAAGACGACGATGTACAACGCCGGCGTGTTCAAGGGCGCGGATGTGCTGGCGCGCTCGCATTCCTCTACCGCGACGCAGGCGCCGGGCCCGGGCTTCGGCAGCTGCTGTATGAACATCGACGTGGTGCGCTACATCTTCTCGGGTGCGCCGGCGCATCAGCTGCAAGCGTGGGACGGGCGCGATGCGCTCACCGGCGTGATCGAGCTGTTCAACCACATCGACGCCATTCGGCGGACCCTGCGCCCCGAGACGCGGATTCAAGGCATCATCACCGAAGGCGGGAAAGCCCCGAACGTCGTGCCCGACCGCGCCGTCGCCGAGTTCTGGCTGCGCTACCCCGACCAGGTGTACCTGGCGCAGGTGCTGGAGCGCGTGAATGACGCGGCTCGCGCCGCCGCCCTCGCCACCGGCACCAAGCTCCGCATCGAGGCCGACTCCGAGTCGCGCGACGGTATCTCGGTCGCGGCCCTGAACGACGTCGCGTTCACCTACCTGAAGAAGCTGGGCGCGACCAAGTTCGAGGACGAGCCGGGACGCCCGCTCCCCTACGAAGAGACCGGCACCGTCGCGACGCAGATCCCCGGGGTCGGCGTGACGGCTCACAGCTCGAACGGCGGCTATCACACGTTCGACATGGAAGCCGATGCCCTGGGCCCGGTGGGCCATCGCGGCTTCGTGCTCGACGCCCAGGCGATGGCCGCTGTGCTGTACCACTTCGCCACCGACACGCCGTACCGGACGGCGGTGCAGCGGGAGTTCGAGGGCCTCAAGGCCCTGTACGACGAGTACCTCACGGCCTTGCGGAGCGCCTACCCCATCCCGACCGTGCCCGAGCCGAGCGGCAACTGATCGCATGCGCCGCTACCTTGTCGCCTGCGGCGCCGTCCTGCTGAGCGCCGCCCCGGTCGCGGCACAGCAGCGGGCCATCTCGGACAGCGACCTGTTCGCGTTCCGCTGGGTGGCGAGTCCACAGATCGCTCCCGACGGGCGCCAGGTCGCCTACGTGCTGGTCACGGTGAACGCCAAGCACGACGGCTACGAGACCAGCCTGTGGCTCGTCGCGACCGACGGCGTCTCGCCGCCCCGCAGGATCACCTCGGGCCCGCACGACGCCGCCCCGCGCTGGTCGCCCGACGGCACCACGCTCGCGTTCTTGCGTCCCACGGACGGCCACACGCAGCTCTACCTCCTGTCCCTGGCCGGCGGCGAGGCGCAACAGCTCAGCGACGTGCCGCAGGGGGCGGGGCCGGCCGCCTGGTCGCCCGACGGGAAAACGATCGCGTTCACCAGCACGACGGCGCCGCAAGACCTGGTCAAGCCGGACAAGAAGGACGATCCGAAGAGCGACGTCCGGGTGATCACGCAGGCCGAGTTCCGGGCCGACGACGAGGGCTACGTGGACCCCGCCGCGCACGCGCACATCTGGACGGTGCCGGCGGCACTGCCGGGCGACCAGCCGGAGAAGGCGCGTCAGGTGACGTCCGGCCCGTTCGACGAGACCGTCCCGCAGTGGAGCCGCGACGGGGCGCGGATCTATTTCGTGTCCGACCGTGTGACCGAGTCGTACTATTACCCGCCAGACAACAACGTCTATTCGGTCTCGGCCCTGGGCGGCACGCTCGACACGGTGGTGGACATCAATGGTCCCGTGTTCGGCCCGGCCCTCGCGCCGGACGGCAAGGCCGTGGCGTTCCGCGGCTGGGTCAATCCGCCAGCGACCCGCTCCTACAACCAGTCCGATCTGTTCGTATCGCGGGACGGCCGGGTCAAGAACCTCACCGCCGACTACGATTTCGACATGGGCGGCGCCGTGCTGGGCGACCAGGCGCCCCCGCGCGGCGGCGAGGGGTCGAGCCCGAACATCTGGACGGCGGACGGCCGGGCCGTGATCGTCGCCACCACCGAGCACGGGCGCTCGAACCTCGTCCGCTTCGACGCGCAGACGGGCGCGCGGGAGCCGCTCACCACGGGCGACCACGCCGTGCTGGCGTACACGGCCACGCCGGACGCGCGTAGCGTCGCACTCACCATGGGCGACCCGACACACCTCCCCGACGTGTACGTGCTCGACCCAGCGGCCAAACGGCTGCGCCGGCTCACCCACATCAACGACTCGCTGTTCGCGCAGCTCCAGCTCGTGACACCGGAGGACTTCTGGTACACGAGCTTCGACGGCAGGAAAATCGAGACGTGGATCCTGAAGCCGGTTGGCTTCACGCCCGGCAAGAAGTACCCCCTGATCCTCAACATCCACGGCGGGCCGCACACCGCCTACGGACACGTCTTTTTTCACGAGATGCAGTGGATGGCCGCCAAGGGGTACGTCGTGCTCTATCCCAACCCGCGGGGCAGCACGACGTACGGGCAGGAGTTCGGGAACATCATTCAATACAAGTACCCCGGCGACGACTACCGCGACCTGATGATCGCGGTGGATTCGCTGATTCGCCGCGGGTACGTGGATTCGACCAAGCTGGGCGTGACGGGTGGGTCGGGCGGCGGACTGCTCACCGACTGGGCGGTGGGGCACACCCGCCGTTTCGCCGCCGCGGTCTCGCAACGTGACGTGGCCGATTGGCTGGGCTTCTGGTACACGGCGGACTTCACCCTCTTCCGGCCGTCGTGGTTCCGCTCCACCCCGTTCCGCGATCCCCAGGAATTTCTCGCCCGCTCGCCCGTGCGTTACGCGGACTCGGTCACCACGCCCATGATGTTCATCCTGGGCGAGCAGGATCTCCGGGCGCCACCCAACCAGGGCGGCGAGGCGATGTTCCGCGCGCTCAAGTACCTGCGCAAGCCGACGGTGATGGTGCGGTTTCCGGGCGAGTCGCACGAGCTGTCCCGCTCGGGGAAGCCCGTGCACCGGGTGGAGCGGCTGCAGCACATCCTCAACTGGTTCGACAAGTATTTGCAGGGGAAACAGACGACGCTGTACGACACGCGATGACCGCGTCGCTCCACACGCTGCTCGACGTCGCGCTGCGCACGTCCGTCGTCTACCTGGCGCTCCTGGTGGGCCTGCGTCTCACCGGCACGCGGCAGCTGGGCCAGATGTCCACCTTCGATCTGGTGCTGCTGCTCATCATCGCCAACGCCGTCCAGAACGCGATGGTCGGTCCGGACACGAGCCTTGCGGGCGGGCTGGTGGCGGCCGGCGTGCTCGTCGCCTGGCACCGCGTGATCGCCTGGTGGCGGCTGCGCAACCGACGGATCGCCAAGCTGATCGCCGGAGAGGGGATCATGCTGGTGCACCACGGCGCCCTGCTGGACGAGCATCTGCAGCGCGCCGGGGTCACGCGGGACGAGCTGCGGCAGGCGCTCCGCGAGCACGGAGTTGGCGACGTCGCGGACGTGATGCTCGCCGTGCTCGAGCCCGACGGCGCGATCAGTGTGGTGCGATATGACGACATCAAGCCGGGCGAGCGGCCGCATCACCGGATCAAGAGCTTGCGACGGAACCCGTGAGACGGTGCGCAGTCCGCGGTGCGCGGTTGCGTCCGAGCGCAGCGAATTTCCACCGCCCAGCGGGGGCTACCGCGCACCGCGCACCGCGCACGCGCTAGTTAGATTTACTCCCACATGCCCGCCATTCTGATCAAGAAAACGGCCGAAGAGCCCGGCGCCGCGTCCCTGGCCGTGACCGTGCCGGTCGAGCAGGTGCGGGAAGCCGAGGAGCGCGCCACCACCGCCTACCAGCAGCGGGCCCGGCTCCCCGGGTTCCGGAAGGGCAAGGCGCCGGCCGCACTGGTGAAGAAGCAGTTCGCCGACGACATCCGGCAGCAGACGCTGGAGCAGCTGATTCGCGAAAGCTGGAAGGCGGCGCTCGCGCAGGAAGCGCTGAAGCCCGTCGCCGACCCGCACATCCACAACCTCAAGTGGGACGCCGGGGCTCCGGTCACCTTCGAGTTCCACGTGGAGGTGAAGCCGGAGCTCGCCCTGGAGCGGATCGGGAAGTTTCACCTGAAGCGCACCGTGCCGAAGGTCACCGAGGAGCAGGTGCTGGCGCAGCTCACCGCGCTGCGCGAGCAAAAGGCGCCGTGGGTGCCGGTCGCGGGAGAGAAGCCCGCGCTCAAGGACCTGGTGCACGTGACCATCGCGACGCGCGAGGGAGACGAGGCGAAGGACCCGCAGCCCTATCAGCTCGTGCTGGGCGAGGGACGGGCGATCCCCGAGGTGGAGGACCGTATCATGGGGATGCTGCCGGGTGAAACGGTCGACGTCGTCGTGCGCTTCCCGCCCGACTTCCCCGAGGAGGCGAAGCGGGGGCAGACGCGCGCCATCCGCCTCACGCTGCACGAGGTCAAGCGCCAGCACCTGCCGGACCTGGACGACGCGTTCGCGCGCGAGGTCGGCGACTTCGAGTCTGTCGACGCGCTGCGCAAGACGGTGCGCGAGGACCTCGAGCAGGAGGCCCAGCGCGAGGCCGATGCCCAGGTGCGGCGCGACCTGATCGAGCAGATCGTGCAGGCCAACCGCGTGGTGGCGCCGCGGCCGCTGGTCGAGCGGGCGGTGTACGTCTACGCCCAGGCGTACGGGATCCCGCAAGACCGCCTGGCCGAGTTCGCGCGGGAATTCCAGCCCGTGGCCGAGGCGCAGGTGCGGCGGGACCTGATCCTCGACTGGATGGTCGAGCACCACGGCCTGCGCGCCACCGAGGCGGAGCGCGACCAGCGGTTGCAGGAGATCGCCGGGCGACGCGGCATGCCCGTGGCCGAGCTGCGGGCGTCGCTGGAGAAGGCGAAGCGGCTGCGCGACCTGGAGCGCGGTCTCACCGAGGAAAAGGTGTTTACGTTTCTTCTGTCGCAATCCACCGTGGAGTCAGCGTGACGAGGAACCAGATTTACCCGCCCTACATCATCGAGCGCTCCAGCCGCGGCGAGCGCACGTACGATATCTTCAGCCGGCTGCTCCTGGACCGCATCGTGTTCCTGGGCACGCAGATCAACGACGAGGTGTCCAACATCATCATCGCGCAGCTCTTGTTCCTCGATGCCGACAACCCGGAGCGAGACATCTACCTGTACATCAACTCGCCCGGCGGGCTCGTGTCGTCGGGCATGGCGATCTACGACACGATGCAGTTCCTACGGGCCCCGGTGAACACGATCTGCATGGGGATGGCGGCCTCGATGGGGTCGTTCCTGCTCGCGGCCGGGCGCAAGGGTAAGCGCTCCGCCCTGCCCCACGCGCGCATCATGATGCACCAGCCCTCGGGCGGCACGCAGGGCACCGCCGCGGACATCGAGATTCAGGCGCGCGAGATCCTGTACCTGCGCGGCAAGCTGAACGAGCTGTACTCCAAGCACACGGGCAAGGCGGTGGACCAGATCGAGAAGGACATGGACCGGGACCGCTTCATGTCCGCCGAAGAGGCCAAGGAGTACGGGCTAATTGACCACGTAATCGCCAACTTCCAACAGATCGACGACGGCAAGAAAAAGTGACGGCTTGCGCCGGCAGCGCGACCTTCCCATACTAGGACGAGATGTCCCACGATAAGCACCTCCGCTGCTCCTTCTGCGGCAAGTCGAAGGACTCGGTCCGGAAGTTCATCTCCGGACCCTCCGTCTACATTTGCAATGAGTGCATCGCGCTCTGCAACGAGATCCTGGCGGAAGACGAAGAGCGCGAGGTCTCCGAGGCGATCACCCAGGTCCCCATCCCGGCGGAGATCAAGGAAGTGCTGGACCAGTACGTGATCGGCCAGGAGAAGGCGAAGAAGACACTGGCCGTGGCGGTCTACAACCACTACAAGCGAATCAACTCGCACCAGGGGCGCGAAGCGGAAGTCGAGCTCGACAAGAGCAACATCCTGCTGATCGGCCCGACCGGCGTGGGCAAGACGCTGCTCGCGCAGACGCTGGCGCGCATCCTGGACGTGCCCTTCACCATCGCCGACGCGACCACGCTCACGGAAGCGGGCTACGTGGGCGAGGACGTGGAAAACATTCTCGTCCGGTTGCTTCAGGCCGCGGACTTCAACGTGTCCGAAGCCGAGCGCGGCATCGTCTACATCGACGAGATCGACAAGATCGCCCGCAAGTCGGAGAACCCGAGCATCACGCGCGACGTGTCGGGGGAGGGCGTGCAGCAGGCGCTCTTGAAGATCCTCGAGGGAACCGTGGCGAGCGTGCCGCCCCAGGGCGGCCGCAAGCACCCGCAGCAGGAATACATCCAGGTCAACACGAAGGACATCCTCTTCATCTGCGGCGGTGCGTTCGACGGGCTCGAGAAAATCATCGAGTCGCGCACCGGGCGGCGCCAGATCGGCTTCACCAAGGAAGAGGTCGCCAAGGGCGCGCCCGAGAAGATCAAGAAGAACCCGTTCATCGACGTAGAGCCGGACGACCTGCTGCGCTACGGCTTGATCCCCGAGCTCGTGGGCCGGCTCCCCGTGGCGGTGCCACTCGACTCGCTCGACGAAGAAGCGCTGATCCGCATCCTGATCGAGCCGAAGAACGCCCTCTCCAAGCAGTACCAGAAGCTGTTCGAGCTGGAAGACGTGCGGCTCACCATCGAGAAGGACGCCCTCAAGGCGATCGCCCAGAAGGCGATCAAGCGCGCCACCGGAGCGCGCGGGCTGCGCGCCATTCTCGAAGAGATGATGACCGACATCATGTTCGACTTGCCGAGCCGCGACGACGTGCGCGAGGTCGCCATCACCTCGGAGTGCGTCACCGAAGGCCGGCCCCCGCTGCTCGTCACCGAGCGCGTGCGCCAGAAGAAAGAAGCCTGACCGAGCCGCATTTCGTCGGCTCGTTCCCCTCGGCCGACGCCCCGCTCGACCCGCCACTCCCCGAAGTCGCCCTGATCGGCCGATCGAACGTCGGCAAGTCGAGCCTGCTCAATGCGCTCGCCGGCCGCCGCATAGCCAAGGTCTCGGGCACGCCCGGGAAGACGCGGATGCTGAACGTGTATGAAATGCCGCTGGTGCGTGGTGAGTGGTGCGTGGTTGACCCCGACGCGAGGCGTCCGCCCGATCCGCACCGTCAGCAACCACGTACCACGCACCACGCCTTTTATTTTTTGGATCTCCCCGGCTACGGCTACGCCCGCGCCTCCCACGCCGAGCGTCAGGCGTTCCGGCGGCTCGTGACCGGGGCCCTCGAGCGCCCCCGGCTCGCCGGCGTGCTGTGGCTGCTCGACAGCCGCCGCGAGCCCTCAGCCGAAGACCGCGCCATCCACGAACTGCTCGCGCAGCGCGACACGCGCGTGCTCGCCGCGCTCACCAAGAGCGACAAGCTTCCCCGTGGCCGGCGGCCGACGCGCGAGCGCGAGCTGCGCGACGCCCTCGCGCTCGACGCCGACCAGTTGATCGTCACGAGCGCGCGGGCGGGCGTTGGCATCGCGGATCTGCGCGGCAGCATCGAGCGGCTGCTCGACCCGGCCGGCTAGAACGGCGACCACCCCCGCCCCGGATCGCGCGACAGCGCGGCGACCGGGGGCGGACCGCTGCCCGCCACCGTGTAGGTCACGTACATCCCGGCCATCATGTGATCGCCCACGTGACAGTGCAGCAGCCACGTGCCGGGATTGTCGGCCACCATGTCGCCCACCTTCATGCTGGCCGGCCCGACCTCGATCACGTCGTTGTAGGTCTTCCCTTCGACGAGGATCGTCTCGCCGTGCCAGTGGGGCGTGTGCCAGTCCGTCTCGGTGCCGAGCGCCACGACGTACCAGCGCACTCGGTCGCCCTGATACATCGTGAGCCCCGGGAGGTTGCCGAAGAAGTAGCCGTTGACGGAGTGCTTCAAGTTCGCTTCCTCGAGGCTGTCGGGAGTGGCCTCGCTGTTCTCGTTGAAAATCAGCCACAACGTCGTGAACTCGCGGGTGACATCGTCCGGGGACCCGTCGTCCCGGGCGTGCGCCGGATCGGTGACGACGATCGTGCCGATCAGGCCGCGATACACTTCCACGTCGGGCAGCACGTGACTGTGATACAGCCACACCTTGGAGCTCGGCTCCCCGGGCAGCGGTCCGGATTCGGGCACCGCGCGCCAGGTGTAGGTGTACGTGCCGCCCGCGCTCACCGAGTCGCCGCCGCCGCGCGGCGGATTGTAGACGGCCCCCTCGTCGGCCGGATCGTAGCGCACGCCATGCGGGTGGATCGATAGCGCCGTGCCGGTGCGGTTATGAAACACGACCTTGAGCGTGTCGCCCACCACGCCACGAATCATCGGACCCAAGATCCCTTGCCAGGCGGGCTGCGGCACGCGCGTGGTGAACGTGCTGTCGGTGTACTGCACGTAGCGCGCTTTGGGGTACAGCGTCGTGGTGCCCCACGGGGCGGGGAGCGAGCGGTCGTACACCGGGTCCCGGCCGAGTGGGGCGTAGTTCCAGTTGGTGTCCTCCGCGGCGAGATAATAGATCCGCGCGTGCGGGGTGTACGGACTGACGCGCTGCGGATCCGAGAGCGACCGCAGGCCGCTCGGCTGGTCGGTACAGGCGACCACGAGCACCGCGGCGCCGAACAGCAGCCGCGTCTCGCGCTTCGCGAACGCGATCATGAAACCCTCCTTGTGCGTTCGTAATCAGGCGGGAGGGCAAAAACCGCGCCCGACCCTGGCGGGCAGGTCCGAGGCGAGCGCACGCGCAGCAGCGCCGCGCCTGCGCCGTTGCGGCGCGTCGGCAGGATCCACCACTCTGACCTCGGTGATCCCCGGGCTGGCGCCCGGGGTCAGTAGAAGCTCTAGACTCTGTAGGCCCGCAACACTCCCAAGGGGACGCGCCCCGACACGAGCATCGCGGTGGACAGCGCGTCCGCCGCGACCGCCGTCCGCGTCACGACAGAGGCCTGCGTGAGGGCGCGCGCCGGCCACCCGGTGTTGGGGTCCATCACGTGCCCCGCGACGAGCGACCCGTAACGGACGAACGAGACGCTGTTCGCCGCGGTGGCGAGCGCGGCGTCGCGGAGCCGGACGGCGGCCCGGGTCCCGCTCGGGCGATCCGGATCCGCGATGCCCACGAGCCAGCCCGATTCCCCGGGAGGGGCACCGCTGGCGGCGACGTCGCCGCTCACGTCCAGGAACGCGCGGCCAATGCCACGCGCGCGAAGCACGGCGTGCGCGCGGTCGATGCCGTAGCCGACGCCGATCGACCCGAAGTCGAGCTGCGTGTGGGCGCTCGGCAGCCGCACCACGTCTCCGGCGAGCTGCACCACGGCCGTCGCGACGGCCTCACGCGCCTCGGCGAGCTCGGATGGAGTGGGGGCGCTGGCGCGCGGCCGGTGGAAGCCCCAGGCGCGCATCAGCGGCTCGACCGCCACGTTGAACGCGCCGCCCGTCGCACGCTTGAACCGCGCGGCGAGCGCGAGCACGGCTGCGAGGTCGCGATCTACGCGTAGGGCGCCCCTTCCGGCCGTGCGGTTCAGCTCGCACAGATCGCTCGCGTCGTCGAACAGGGTGAGCCGCGCCTCCACCCGGCGCAGCTCCGCGAGGGCGGCAGCGCACGCGTCGAGCCCCGCCTGCTCGGACTCGGCGTACACCATCACGTGCACCGCCTGCCCCATCGCCCACGACCAGCGCTCGACGAACACGTCGCCGCGGAGACGGAGGGCGGCGGCCCCTACCACCTCGAGGAACTCACGGCGCTTCACGGCTGACCTCCCGCAAGATGAGGTACGACTGGACGTAGAATGTGACCGCGAGCAGCGCGCTCGAGGCTTCGAGCAGCCAACTGAAGCGCGCATCGACGTAGCGCATCAGCCACATCGCGGAGAACGACACCAGCAGCGCCACGAATGGCTCGGCGATCAGCCGCCGCTTCCACCGCTCCGACACGCGCGCGCACAGCGCGAGCCCGACCCCGGTGAGCACGAAGATCACCGCCATGCCCAGGAGGTGGGTGTGGGTGATCGTCAGCATCTCGGCGAACGACTTGGAGAACTGCATCGCGGTCCCCGCCCCCGGTGGCGCGACCTCGGGATCGGCGCCCCGGTAGCGCGCCGCCACCCCCGGGGGGACGAGCCGCGTGGTGTGCCACACGAACACGAGCGAGGTGGTGTAGCCCACGACCTGCACGATCGCGACCCAGCGCGCCAGCGTGCGCAGCGGGGCCGGCAGCTCGCGCCAGGTGAGACTCACCGGATCGCTCCACTCGCGTGCCAGGCGGTCAGATCGGCGAGCAGCCGCCTGACGCCGAGCGTCACCGCGTGCACGCTGATGGTCGCCCCCGAGATGCTGCGGATCTCCTTCCCAACTCGCAGCGAGTCCGTGGCCCGCGCCCCACGGAATTGCCGGCGCCAGGGCTCGTAGGCGACTTCGCCGCCGTATGGCTCGCGGTACACGAGGATGTCGACGTCCTTGAGGCGGTCGTCGGGACCGATCGCCACCAGGAACGTGATCGGCTGATCCTTGCCGATGACGTTGCCCACGGCCGCAAACCCGAGCAACGAGTCGCCGTGCCAGACCCGGAGCACGGTCGTGGTGTCCACGCCGAGCGTGTCGGTGCGCGTGCCCGGTCCGAAGATCCGGGCGAGCGAGGCGGCGAGCTTGGCCGGCGGCGCCGCCGGCTGCTGCGCCGCGAGCAGGAGAAGCGCGAGCCCGACGCTCACGTCAAAACTGGTAGCCGACGCCGAGGCTCAGCACCTCGTGCTCACCCGCGCCGCCCGCGTTGCGAAACCACTGGTAGTCACCCTTGAACGCCGTGTTCCAAGTGGGCTTGTATGTGAGGCCCAACGTGGTGACGCGGCGCGCGAAGGAGGCGTCCCGCGTGACGCCGGCGGGAACGTCGGCTTGGGTGTCGTAGCGCTCGTGGCGCACGAAGGCGCTGAGCCTCTGGGACGACGCGGGTGCCAGGGCGTGGAGCAGGTCGTACGCTCCCTCGAGGTACCCGCCCGCCATGCGGCTCCCCACGGTCGTGGTGTAGCGGGCGTCGATCGCGGCCGCGTCGCTCAGGCTGATGTTCGCTACCACCCCGCGGAAGCTCGCCGCCCCCGCGTCGTAGCGCGCGTCGGCGGAGACGAGTGCGACGGGCGCGGCGAACGAGCCGGTCCCGAGTACG
>Ga0209234_1000224_pt1 | contig 17590 bp, 17 predicted proteins | sample GraSoi013_1_20cm_2_FD_185816 | JGI IMG/M metagenome (GOLD analysis project Ga0209234, IMG submission 185816) | Grasslands soil microbial communities from the Angelo Coastal Reserve, California, USA - Sample 08_20_2013_1_20cm (SPAdes) (version 2) | ecosystem: Environmental > Terrestrial > Soil >... | reverse complement strand
TGGGTGTTGGGGCCGCGCAGATCGCGCAGAATCGCCTGCACGCCCTCGAGATCCGACGCGACCACTTTGAGGATGTAGCAGTCCTCGCCCGCGACGTGATGACATTCGAGGACGCCGGGATGCTTCTCCATTTCCCGCATCCGCGGCTCATCGCCGACGTAGTCACTCGAGCCGTATCGCACGGCGACAAAGGCCGTCACGGGAAGACCAACCTTGACCCGATCGAGTTGCACCCGATAGCCGCGGATGTACCCCGACTCTTCGAGACGCTTGACGCGTTCCATGATTGCTGGGCGGGAAAGACCAACTTCGTCAGCAACGGCCTGGTAGCTGGCTCGACCGTCTTGTCCGAGGATGCGGAGAATCTTGCGATCGGTTGCGTTGAGCTCGGTTTTGGCTGGCATTTGGGAGGCTCTCTTGTAGATTTGTAAACGCTTCGTAAGTCTAATTGGTTTTCCTCAGACGGAATATCCGTTTTGGCTTGCGAATTGTCCTTTGATTAGGACAACAAGCCGGGGTACTATTCCGCCATGCAGTCGCTCCGCGCCCTCATTCGCGGTTATCCGTCGGTCCTGCTTGGCTATTCCGGTGGCGTCGATTCAGCGTTTCTAGCGGTTGTCCTGCGTCAGGAGTTGGGGCGCGAACGAATGCTGGCCGTGATTGGACGGAGCCCGTCCTATCCCGAAGCACAGTGGCGCGCTGCCCGCGAGGTGGCCACGCGGTTCGACGTCCCGATCCTCGAGGTCGAGACCCACGAGCTCGAGGATGCCAATTATCTCGCAAACCCCACCAACCGCTGCTTCTTCTGCAAAACAGAGCTGTGGACGCGTCTCGTTCCACTGGCGCGAGAGCGCGGGTTCGCCGTCGTGTGTGACGGCACGAATGCCGACGACATACGAGAACACCGGCCCGGGAAGGCGGCCGGCGTCGAGGCGGGTGTTCGCTCTCCACTCGCCGAGGTCGGACTCACGAAGGCCGAAATCCGTGCGGCATCCCGCGAGCTCGGGTTGCCGACCTGGGACGCGCCGGCGGCGCCCTGTCTCTCGAGCCGCGTGCGCTACGGTTTGTCGATCACTCCGTCACGCTTGAAACAGGTCGAGGAGAGCGAGGCATTCTTGCGCGCCCTCGGCGTCTCTGGTGACTTGCGTGTGCGTCATCTGGGTGATGTCGCGCGTGTCGAAGTCGAGCCGCAGTGGATTCCCTGGATCGAAGCGCGCCGTGCGACCATTATCGCCCAGCTGCGCTCGTTCGGCTTCGTGCAGGTCGAGATCGATCCGCGAGGTTACCGCCGGGGGAGCCTGTTAGAGTCTTCGTCGCGCTGAATTTTCCAGATACCATCCGTGACCAACTCTGGGACGCGCTCGCGCCGCTGCGGGAGCGCAACGCGCCCCTGCCGATCAAGTGGGTGCGTTCTGAAAACATTCACCTGAGTCTCAAATTTCTCGGCGAAGTCGATGAGGCGCGCGGGCCTGAGCTGCGTGCCGCCTTGGAGCAGGCCGCGCGCGGCGACGCGCGATCCGAGACACGTCCGCTCACGCTGCGCATCGAAGGGTTCGGCGTCTTTCCGGATTATCGCCGGCCACACGTCGTGTGGGCCGGCATCGATCCGGATCCCGCGCTCGAGTCGCTGCACCATGGTGTGGAACAGGCGTTCGCTCCGCTCGGGTTTCCGACGGAGGCGCGCGCCTTTCGGCCGCACGTGACTCTGGGTCGTTCGCGGCGCGACGCGCGGCCGCGCGATTTCGCCGGACTGGAGTCGTTGCTCGGCGCGCTGGATTTCTCCGAGACGGTCACGGTCGCGGAAGTGGATCTGATGCAGAGCACGCTCCAACCCGAAGGCTCGGTGTATCAGGTGAAATACCATGAACGGCTGTCTTAAAGGAATCTTCCGGCTCGGCTGCGCCGCGGTCCTCATCTGTGCACTGGCGCTGGTGTGGTGGTTCCGCGCGCCGATTCTGCAGACGTTCGCGCATTGGTTCGGGCGCTCCACCGCGCTTCCGTCCATCGCGGACACGGCGGTTGGCGCTCCTACGCCGCGGGCCACTGCCTCGGGAAAGGAAAAAGTCAGCCGGCTGGAAACGACCGCGGGACCCGATTCGGTCATCTTGACGCCGAACGAGGTCGCATCGCTGATCGGTTCCGGAATCGACTGGAGCGTGCGGAAGCTGTACGACTCATTGCGCGTCGAACTGCAGGAGGGCAGGCTGGTGCTGCACGCCCGGCTCGACACGCGGGCGCTGCCCCCAGGCACTTTGGGTCCGTTCGCGGGGATGTTCGGCGAGCATGAGCCACTCAGGATGGCCGGGACGCTGGCCGTGGAACGTCCCGGTCTCGCGCGCTACACCATCAAGGAAATCAGTCTGCGGGGCATCGAGATCCCCGGGCCGATGGTGCACTCGATTGCGAGCCAAATGGCCGGCGCTGCAAACGGCGCGATTCCCTTGAAGCTCGATCCTTCGATTTCAGATGTCGCGGTGCATCCTACGGGCGTCGTCTTATATCGCCGGCCGAGAGCGCCGCGTTGAGTCCCCGCCGTGTGATGATTGTCGACGATGAGAAAGGCATTCGCGACGCCTTGAAGCAGCTCCTCGAGTACGAGGAAATCGCCGTCCAGGCCTGCGCCTCGGGTCACGAAGCGACGCGCGCGTATCCCGAATTCAAGCCGCATCTCGTGTTTCTCGACGTCAAAATGGAAGGCATGGACGGTCTCGAGACGCTGAAGCGTCTGCGCCAGCTCGATCCGCAGGCGCAGGTCGTGATGATCTCCGGTCACGGCACCATCCAGACAGCCGTCGAGGCGACACAGCTGGGCGCCTACGACTTTCTCGAGAAGCCGCTCGACACCGATCGCATCCTGTTGACGTTGCGGAACGCCTTGCAACACATCGTGCTTGTCAACGAGAATGTCCGCCTCAAGCAGGAGGTGCGGGCGCAGTACGAGATTGTCGGTTCGAGCAAGGCGATCCGTCACATGATCGGCCTGCTCGAGAAAGTGGGACCGACACCCGCCCGCGTCCTGATCACCGGCGAGAACGGCACTGGTAAGGAGTTGGTCGCCCGCGCGATTCACTCGCTCAGCCAGCGCGCCACCGGTCCGTTCGTCGAGGTCAACTGCGCCGCCATCCCGACGGAGCTGATCGAGAGCGAGCTGTTCGGCCACATGAAAGGCAGCTTCACGGGCGCCTTTGCCGACCGCGCCGGCAAATTCGAGCTCGCCGACGGGGGAACGTTGTTTCTCGACGAGGTCGGCGACATGAGCCTGTCGGCGCAGGCGAAGGTGCTCAGGGCGTTGCAGGAAGGCCTGATCTCGCCCGTCGGATCGGGAAAGACGGTCTCCGTCGACGTACGCGTCATCGCGGCGACGAACAAGAACCTCGCGCAGGAAATCGAGTTGGGCCGCTTCCGGGAAGATCTGGTCTACCGTCTCAACGTGGTGCCGATCCATGTACCGGCGCTGCGCGAGCGCCGCGGCGATATCCCGCAGCTTATCGCCTATTTTTCCGCGGAGTTGACCAAGAGCGGCTTGCCCGGCAAGGAATTCGAGATCGGCGCGATCGAACGGCTGACCGCCCACGACTGGCCCGGCAACATCCGCGAGCTCAAGAACGCGGTCGAGCGGCTCCTGATTCTTACGGCGGGGCCCACGGTAGCGCAAAACGATGTCGAGCGGCTCGTAGGGAAGGGGGAAGAGGGAAGAGGGAAGGGTACTGCGGGTCGTGGGGGCGGTGCGGGCGATGCAACCTGGCTACGCGCAGCCACGTTTGAGGAATTCAAGCTAGCCGCCGAGCGGGCGTTTCTGCTCGGCAAGCTTCAGGAGCACGACTGGAACGTGTCGGAGACCGCGCGCACATTGCAAATGCCGCGCAGCAATCTTTACAAGAAGATCGAACGCTATGGGCTGTCGCGGGCCGGCGCAGGAGGAGGCGTCTAGTGCCAGGGAACGAGAAGGACCGCGATTGGGATCGCGAGATGCGGGAAGTGGACAAACTGCTCGCCAAACTGCCCGACGCCGATCCCGCGTTGGGACGCGGTCCCGTGACCGCGCGGAATCCGCAGAGCGGGGGGGGCATTCCGACCGTACGGACAACGCCGGCGATCCCGGGTGGTACGCGCAGTGTCGCGGCCGCCTGGCTTCGCCTGGGACTCGGACTATTGCTCGGCGTGGGGATGTTGGTATGGCCCTACTCGCACATTTGCGGAGCCAAGCTGCTTTTTTACGGTCTCGGTGCGCTGACGCTCGTCGTGGCCGGCGTCTGGAGTGCCCTCGCGTCGTGGCGGCACCGGCAGGGGTTTGCGCATCTCCTCTCGATCCTGCTGATCATCTGGGGCCTCGTATTGATGATGGGCATCGTGTTACCGCGCGTCGGCTATGCCGGACAGAGCGGCACGTGGTTTTGTCCCGAGCCTGGGCAACACGCCGATGACTGAAACGTTCAAGAACTTCATTGCGGGCGAGTGGGTCGCTCCATCAACCGGTGACCATTTCGAGAATCGCAACCCGGCCGACTGGAACGACGTGATCGGCCGGTTCCCGCGTTCCGGAGCTGAAGATCTCGACCGCGCGATCGCGTCGGCCAAACGCGGATTCGCGCAATGGTCCAAAACACCGGCCCCGATCCGCGGTCAGGTCTTGCTGCGCGTGGGACAGCTGCTCGTCGAGCGGAAGGACGCGATCGCGCGCGCGATGACTCGGGAGATGGGCAAAGTATTGGCCGAAACGCGCGGGGACGTGCAGGAGGGGATCGACACCGCGTTCTATGCATCGACCGAAGGCAGGCGGCTGTTCGGTCGCGTCGTGCCCTCGGAGCTGCGCAACAAATGGGCGATGAGTTATCGGCGCCCGATCGGCATCGCCGGTCTCATCACGCCGTTCAATTTTCCGCTCGCTATCCCCACCTGGAAAATGTTTCCCGCATTGCTGTGCGGAAACGCGGTGGTTTTCAAGCCCGCCGAAGACGTGCCGCACACCGCGCATCTGCTCGTCGAAGTGTTGCTCGAAGCCGGACTTCCGCCGGAAGTCGTCCAACTCGTGCATGGCCAGGGCTCGGTCGTCGGGCGGGCGCTCGTGGAACATCGCGACGTCCCGGTGATTTCGTTCACCGGCTCGACCGAGACGGGCTCGTCGATCGGCGCGACCTGCGGCAAGATGCACAAGCGGCTCTCGCTCGAGATGGGCGGCAAGAACGCGATGATGGTGATGGACGACGCCGATCTCGACCTCGCGCTCGATGGTGTGCTCTGGGGGGCGTTTGGCACGACCGGGCAGCGTTGCACCGCGACCAGCCGGCTGGTTCTCCACGAAAAAATCCACGACACGTTCTTGCAGATGCTGACCGCTCGCGCCGGAAAGCTGCGGCTCGGCCCCGGCCTCGACGAGAAAACCGAAGTCGGCCCGCTGATCCACGAGGAGGCGCGCCAGAAAGTCGCCGAGTACGTGGACATCGCCAAGAAAGAGGGCGCGAGCGTCGTTCTGGGCGGGAAGATCCCGCAGGGCGATAAGCGACTCGAGTGCGGCTGGTTCTACGAGCCGACCGTGATCGCCGGCGTGAAGCCGGGCATGCGGGTCGAACAGGAAGAGATCTTCGGTCCGGTCCTGGCGGTGATCAAAGCGAAGGATCTCAATGAAGCGATTCGCGTGAATAACGACGTGAAGTACGGCCTCTCCAGCTCGCTCTACACGCGCGACGTGAATGGCGCGTTTCGCGCGATGACGGATCTGGATACGGGCATCACGTACGTGAACGCGCCGACGATCGGCGCCGAAGCGCATCTGCCATTCGGCGGTGTGAAGCAAACCGGCAACGGACACCGCGAAGGCGGCTGGGAAGTCTACGACTTTTATTCGGAGACCAAGACGATTTACGTGGATTACTCCGGAGCGCTTCAGCGGGCCCAAATCGACACCGAATTCAGCCCTTGACGGCCCGCGATCTTCGGAGGTAGACTACCCTTACAACTGAAGACTCGTGGTCATTTGCCGCGTATTGCCGCCACGTTAAACAAGGTGCTAAAAAGCGAATCGCCCGCGGCATTATTTGTCCGGGCGAACGTGTTTTTAGGGATTCGCTTCCCGCGGCCGCTCAGATGAGCGGCCGTTTTCGTTGGCGGTAGGGTCGGGGGTCGAAAACATGCCCGTTGTTCCAGCCAGTCGAGTCACTGCCCTCTCGGGTGAAGGCGCGTTCGAAGTGTTGCGAGCGGCGCGCCGCCTCGAGGACGCCGGCCGCCACGTGGTCCATCTCGAAATCGGCGAACCTGATTGGGCAACGCCGCCCCATGTCGTCGAAGCAGCCGTTCGCGCCCTGCATGATGGCAACACGCGTTATGTGAATCCCGCCGGCCTGCCCGCGCTGCGTGATGCCATCGCGTCGTCACTGGCGTGGCGCGGCATGCGGGCCCCGTCGGAGAACATCGTGGTCGTGCCCGGCGCCAAGCCGATGCTGTTCTATGCCCTTCTCGCTGTGCTCGAGCCGGGCGACGAAGTGCTCGTCCCGGACCCAGGTTTCCCGATCTATCCGTCTGTCGTGCGATTCGCCGGGGCAGTTCCCGTCCCCTATTCGCTGGATGCATCGGGCGCCGTGGATTCGGATCGGCTTGCCGCACTGATCGGCCCGCGCACCCGCGCGCTGGTGGTAAACCTGCCGGGTAATCCCACCGGTGGTATTGCGACCGCGGAGGATCTGCGCGCGATCGCCGAGTTGGCACTGCGTCACGACCTCGTCGTGATCTCGGATGAGGTGTACGGCCGGATTCGGTACGACCGGCGCGCAGACAGCATCGCAGCGCTGTCAGGGATGCCCGAGCGCACCATCATCGTGGACAGCTTCTCAAAGTCCTACGCCATGACGGGCTGGCGGCTCGGCTTTGGCGTGGTGCCGCCGCCGCTGGTCGAGCGCGTGACGACGCTGGTCGTCAACGGTACCTCCTGTACTCCGCCGTTCGTACAGCTCGCGGGACTGGCGGCGCTCACTGGACCGCAGGATGTGGTAACGGCGGCGGTGACACGTCTCGAGCGTCGCAGGGAATTGGTGGTCGACGAGCTGAATGGCCTGCCCGGCGTTCACTGTGCTCGGCCCGGCGGCGCGTTCTACGTGTTCCCTGACGTGCGAGAACTCGAAGAGCAGGCGGGTCTCTCGACGGAGCAACTCGCCGCACGGCTGCTCGAAGCGCATGGTCTGGCGGTCCTGCCCGGGACTGGCTTCGGGCCGGCTGGCGCGGGTCATCTGCGTCTGTCGTTCGCCGTGCCGCTGGCCGATCTCGATCTCGCGCTCGAGCGACTACGCCAGTTCGTAAGCGACCTCGCGGTCGCTCCTCTGACCGATGGAGGCGTTCATGTCCGTTCATAGAGTCACCGTTGCCACGCTGGCGGGGCTCAAGGCCCGCAACGAAAACGCGGTGTTCGTCACCGCCTACGACTATCCCACTGCGACGTTCGCCGATCGCGCGGGTGTCGACATGATCCTGGTGGGCGATTCCGCGGCCATGACGATGCTCGGCCTGCCGAGCACGCTGCAGATCGGACTGGACGAAATGCTGGTGTTCATTCGGGCGGTCACGCGCGCCGCGCAGCGGGCGTTCGTGATCGGCGACCTGCCGTTCATGTCGTATCAACCATCCGACGAAACGGCGGTGCGGAGCGCTGGAGCCTTTGTCGCCGCCGGGTGCGACGCCGTGAAATGCGAAGGTGGCGCGCGCGTCGCGCCACGCGTCCGTGCGATGGTAGATGCCGGCATTGCCGTGATGGGCCACCTCGGCCTGACGCCACAAAGCCTCGGCCAGCTCGGTGGCTACCGCGTCCAGGGGAAATCGTTGGCAGCCGCGGAGCGGCTGCTGCGTGATGCCGAGGCACTGCAGCGGGCAGGCGTCTTTTCGATCTTGCTCGAAGCCGTGCCGGCCGAGACGGCGGCGTTTGTTCGGGAGCGCCTCGACGTGTTGGTCTACGGGATCGGCGCGGGTCCGCACGTGGACGGGCAACTCGTCATCTCGCATGACATGCTCGGCAGCTTCGTCGGCGAGATCGCTCCGCGGTTTGTGAAGCGATATGCCGAAGTCGGCAGCACCGTCGAGAGTGCCTTCCGTGATTACGCGCGCGACGTGCGAAGCGGCGCATTCCCCGGTCCCGAGCACTGCTATCCGCTCGACCCCGCGGACGAGGCGTCGATACGCGAGGCCCGCATAGCCCGTAAGGCGCGACCGGTACCGCGATCGGCGCCGCCCTCGGCGCCGGCAGTGCAGGCCAGGCCGTGACCACGGGCGTGGCACCGCCACTCGCGTTACGACCGCGGCCGCAAGTGTGCCGCGCGTGCGGAGCGCTCTACGATCCGGCCCCCGTCGCGATCTGCGAACAGTGCCTCGGGCCGCTCGATCCCGTGTTCGATGCCGCGCGCGTGCTTCCCACGCGCGACGCGATTGCCGCGCGTCCGTGGTCGCTGTGGCGTTACCGCGAGTGGCTGCCTTTCGACGGTGAGCCGGCGCTGTCGCTCGACACGGGCGGTACGCCGCTCGTCGACGCACCCCGCATCGCCGCACGGCTCGGTGTCGCGCGCGCCTGGATAAAGAACGATGCAGTATCGCATCCGTCCCTGTCGTTCAAGGATCGCGTCGTCGCGACGGCCATCAATGCGGCTGCCGCCTTCGGGCTCGACACGATCGGCTGCGCCTCCACCGGCAATCTTGCGAACGCCGTCGCCGCACAAGCCGCGCGCGCCGGTCTCAAGGCTTGGATTTTCATTCCGGAAGACCTCGAGATCGCCAAGATCGTGGGGACCGCGGTGTATGGCGCGCGGCTGGTTCGCGTGCGCGGGCATTACGACGACGTGAATCGTCTGTGCGCGCAGGTTGCGGATGAATTCGGCTGGGGCATCGTGAACGTCAACCTGCGCGGCTATTACGGTGAGGGGTCCAAGACACTGGCATTCGAGATCGCCGAGCAGCTGGGCTGGCGCCTGCCGACGGCGGTGGTCGCGCCGATGGCCGGCGGCTCGTTGGTGACGAAGCTGCGGAAGGGGTTCCGCGAGTTCAGCGCCGCCGGGCTCGTGAGCGGAGGCGCGCCGCGCATCTTCGGCGCGCAAGCGTCGGGCTGCGCGCCCATCGTGCAGCTGGTGCGCGAGAACGCTGCGGCCGTAACGCCCGTAGTGCCACACACAATTGCGCGATCGATCGCGATCGGGAATCCTGCCGATGGGCTGTTCGCCAAACACGCGATCCTCGAATCGGGCGGCTGGGCCGCCGCCGTGTCGGACGCGGAGCTCGTCGCGGCAATTCGGTTACTCGCGGAGGAGGCGGGGATCTTCACGGAGACCGCAGGCGGTGTCACGGTCGCCGCGTCGTTGGCGCTTGCAGCCGAAGGCCGGTTTTCAGCCGATGACGAAGTCGTGTTATGCGTCACGGGAAATGGGCTGAAGACCATCGACGCTGTTGCGCCGGTGTTACCTGCCGCACCCCTCATCGCGCCACGGGTCAAAGAGGTGCGCGCGTTGGTGAAGGAATACCAATCATGACGGTCCGTGTGCGCGTTCCTGCGAGCTCCAGCAATCTCGGCGCCGGTTTCGACTGCGTCGGGGTGGCGGTGGACCGTTGGCTTGTCGCTGCGGTCACGCCCGTCGCTGGAAACACCATCTCGATTCGTCGAGGAGGACGTCTTACCACGGTCTCGGTTGCAGACGAAGAGGACTTGCTGGCACGCGGTTTCCGCGCGGCGGGCGCAGCTGCCGGGGCGCCGGCGACCGGAGCGGCCATCGATGCGACCTCGGACATCCCCGTCGGCTGCGGACTCGGCTCGTCTGCCGCGGCGATCGTTGCGGGTGCATTGCTCGCCGACGCCGCGCTCGAGCTGCGCCTGACTCGGCAACAGATCGTGGAGATCGCCGCGCGCGTCGAGGGTCACCCCGACAACGTCGCGCCCGCTGTGTATGGCGGCGCGGTCCTGAGCGTGCGGACGTCAGCCGGCCTGATAACAACGTCCCTCACGGTCGCCGACAGCCTCGAGCTACTGTTGGCGGTTCCGCCATTTCCTTCTGATACGAAAGCTGCGCGCGCTGTACTCCCCAAAACGCTGCCACACGGAGACGCGGTGGTAGCCGCGAGCAGGGCAGCGGCGCTGGTGCAGGGACTCTCGTCGGGCGATGGCGCGCTGCTCGGCGCAGCGCTCGACGACGTATTGCACGTCCCATTCCGGCGGGGGCGAATTCCCGGCTACGATGCTGTCGTAAAGGCGGCGCGGCACGCCGGTGCATTCGGCGCAACGTTATCCGGCGCCGGCTCCGCGATTCTCGCGATTGCGCCACGGGAGCGGTCGGCCGCGGTGGGCGCGGCGATGATCGCGGCGTGGCGCGACAGCGGCATCGAAGCCGAAGTCATCAATTGCCAGAGTACCGTTCCGGGTGCAACAGTGACCGCGTCAGTTGCCACACACGACGCGCGACGCACGACGCACGACGCACGTTCAACTGTGATTAAGGAGTTAACATGAGCGTTACCCTGCAACTTCCCACCGTACTCGCGAAACTGGCGGACGGCCGGCGTTCTCTCGAGGCGCACGGCACGACATTAGGTGATGTCGTCGCCGACGTCGCGGCCCGATACCCCGGACTTGCGCCGCGGCTGCGCGACGCCGCCGGCAAGCCCTATCCCTTCGTGACGTTTTACGTGAACGACGACGACGCCAGACTCCAGGGCGGATTTGCGGCGAACGTGCGGGACGGCGACGAGATCATCGTCGTCCCAGCCATCGCAGGAGGTTGAGCGGTGACGACTCTTGCCCCAGCCGAGCTGTTGCGCTACAGCCGGCACCTTATCCTGCCCGACGTTGGCGTCCCTGGTCAAGAAAAGCTGAAGGCTGCCCGGCTGTTGCTCATCGGCGCTGGTGGACTGGGATCGCCCGCGGCGCTCTACCTGGCGGCGGCCGGCGTCGGTACGCTCGGCCTCGTGGATTTCGACAACGTCGACGTCACCAACCTGCAGCGGCAAATCCTGCATGGTACGAAGGACGTCGGCCGGCCCAAGTTGCTATCAGCGCGGGAGCGGATTGCCGACGTCAATCCGCACGTGCGGTTGGAGACCTACGAGACGGCGCTGACGTCGAAGAACGCGCTCGACATCTTCAGCGGCTACGACATCGTCGTAGACGGCACCGACAACTTCGCGACGCGCTATCTCGTCAATGACGCCTGCGTATTGCTGGGTAAACCCAACGTGTACGGCAGCATTTTCCGTTTCGAGGGACAGGCGTCGGTCTTCGCGCTGCCGGATGGTCCCTGCTATCGCTGCCTCTTCCCCGAGCCGCCGCCGCCGGGTCTGGTGCCGAGCTGTGCCGAAGGCGGCGTGCTCGGGGTGTTGCCGGGATTGGTCGGGACGATTCAAGCCACCGAAGCGATCAAATTGATTCTCGGGGTCGGCGAACCGTTGGCCGGCCGGTTGCTGCTCATCGACACGCTGGGGATGAAGTTCCGCACGGTCAACGTTCGGAAGGACCCCACGTGTCCCGCGTGCGGCACGCGCGAGATCCAGGCGCTTATCGACTACGAGCAGTTCTGTGGTGTGCGCGCCGCGGACGCGGAGCCGCGCGCCCTTGCGGGCGTCGTGGAGATCTCGCCGCGCGAGCTGCAAAGTCGGTTGTCGCGCGGGGAGGAGCTGCAGCTGATCGACGTGCGCGAACAGTTCGAATGGGACATCGCCCGCATTCCCAATGCGCGGCTCGTGCCTCTAGCGACCCTCCCGGACGTGATCGACACGCTCGATCGCGATCGGGAAGTCGTCGTCTACTGCAAGGGCGGCAGTCGCAGCCGGGCGGCGGCCTCGCATCTCGCCGACTCGGGCTTCGGGCGCGTCGCGAATCTGACCGGAGGGATTCTGCGCTGGCGAGAGGAGGTCGATCCAACACTGCCTCGGTATTGAGCGCGCTGTAATTCGGTCCACCCGGCGGTGAAATGGTGATGATGCTCACGTTCGACGTGCCATCGTCGAATCGTGACATACGAATCGGTCGTCGTCATTCTCGCGACGGGTGGCGCGAGCCTCGAACGTGACGCGCTCGACGCGTTGCCGGGGACGACGGTCACATGGTCTCGGATCGAACGAGAAGGTCGCGTGGCGTGCCTGGCGGCCCGCGTGCATCACCAAGATCCGGTGATCGAATTCCGAATCAGAGTCAGGCAATGGGGTGCGGCTCGGGGATGGGGCGTAACTGTTGCGCCGTGCGTGCAGGATTGCTAAGATAAATCACATGTTTGACTTGGGAGCCCCACTCGCTGGCAACGGCGCAGACACCCCACGGCTCCCGCCGCCTCCTCCAACACGTCGTTCGGTACTAGGCCGCTGGTTCGACAGTTGGATGCGATCGCTTGGTATGGCGGTCGTGCTGTTCCTCATCATTCGCACTTTCCTTCTCGAAGCATTTCAAATCCCTTCAGGCAGTATGGAGCGCACGCTGCTCGCGGGGGATTTTCTCTTCGTCAATAAAGCCGTGTACGGCGCGCAGATTCCCGGCACCAATGCCCGGCTGCCGGCATTTCATACGCCGCACCGCGGTGACGTGATGGTCTTTGCGTATCCCAAGGATCCGACGCTCAGTTACGTCAAGCGGGTCATCGGCGAGCCGGGGGACGTCGTGGAGATGCGCCAGGGCCAAGTTTACGCGAATGGTCGCGCGCTGGAGGAGGCGTATGTGCAGCGCATCGATCCACTGCACGATGGTTTCGATTCCGAGTTCAACTGGCAGCGCGAGTATCTCGTGGGGACGCAGGATCAGCGGCGGCGCTATCATCCGACGCGCGATACCTGGGGGCCGCTGCGCGTTCCCATGGGCAAGTATTTCGTGCTGGGCGACAATCGGGACAACTCGTCCGATTCCCGCTATTGGGGTTTTGTCGATCAGAGCGCGGTGAAGGGACGTCCGCTCGTCGTCTATTTCAGTTATGACCGTGGCACGCGCGATGCGCTGCCGTGGCTGACAGACATTCGCTGGGGCCGGCTCGGTTCGCTGATTCGCTAGGGTGGCGCAACCTCCTCGAGGAGTGACCATTCCATGCAACTGAATACGGCGAAGCGCGCATCATTTGACGAGGGATCTCTGGATCAGTATTTACGGGAAATCAGCCAATATCCGCTGATCACACGAGAGGAAGAGGTCACGCTCGCGCAGCGGATCAAGCAACAGGATCCGGAGGCGCTGGACAAGCTGGTGCGCTCCAACCTGCGGTTCGTGGTGTCGGTCGCCAAGAAATACCAGAATCAAGGTGTCTCGCTCTCCGACCTGATCAACGAGGGCAACCTCGGCCTGATCCGGGCCGCCCACAAGTTCGACGAGACCAAAGGCATCAAGTTCATCTCCTACGCCGTGTGGTGGATTCGCCAGGCGATCCTTCAGGCCTTGGCGGAGCAGTCACGCATCGTGCGCGTGCCGCTCAATCGCGCGGGCACGTTACACCGGATCGGCAAACGCTCGGCGTCGTTGCTCCAGGAGCTGGGACGCGAACCAACGGTTGAAGAGATTGCCGAGGGGATGGACATCTCCGAAGAGGAAGTCGCCAAGACGCTGTCGATCTCACAGGCGCATCTGTCGCTCGACGCGCCGCTCACGCCGGGCGAAGACAACAAGTTGCTCGATTACCTGCCGGACACGACCAATCCAGGACCTGACGACGAGATCTTCGAGCACGCGCTGACGGAATCGATCGAGTCGGTCCTCGCGACGTTGAAAGAGCGCGAAGCCCGCATCCTGCGGCTGTATTTCGGCCTCGAAGGCCAGGAGCCGATGACGCTCGAGGAGATCGGGTCGCAGCTCGGCATCACGCGTGAGCGCGTTCGTCAACTCAAGGAAAAAGCCCTGGCGAGACTGCGGCACGTCTCCCGGGCCAGAGCGCTGGAGAGCTTCCTCTCGTAAAGAGTACGGAGCAGTGAGCACGGAGCAGTTTGCTCCCTGCTCCGTGCTCCGTGTGTCGTTTATATTTCCCGCCCTATGGCTCCCACCGCATCGTTTGATATTTCCACCGGCGCCGACCTGCAAGAGGTCGACAACGCCGTCAATCAAACCACCAAAGAAATCATCCAGCGCTACGACTTCAAAGGGTCGAAGGCGTCGCTGAGCTTCGATCGCGCGAAAGCGATCCTGGTGTTGGTTGCCGACGACGACTTCAAGATGAAAGCGCTGTTCGACGTGCTCCAATCAAAAATGATCAAGCGCGGCGTGCCGGTGAAAAACATGGAGCTCGGCGAGATCACGCCGGCCGCGAACGACACCGTACGCCGAGAGATCAAGCTCACGCAGGGCATCCCGCAGGAAAAGGCGAAGGCCATCGTCAAGGCGATCAAGGACAAGAAATTCAAGAAGGCTCAAAGCTCGATTCAAGGCGAGGAAATTCGCGTCCAGGCGCCGTCCAAAGACGAGTTGCAAGAGGTGATCGCCTTCTTGCGTTCGCAAGACTTCGGCATCGAGCTCAAGTTCGGGAATTACCGCGGATGAAGCTCGGCGTCATCTCTCTCGGCTGCGACAAGGCGACGGTGGATTCCGAACGCCTCGTGGGCGATCTGGTTGGCCACGGCGCCGTGGTAACCTCCGTGTTGCCGGAGGCGGACGTCATTCTGGTGAACACCTGCGGTTTCATCGACGCCGCGAAGCAGGAATCGATCGATGCCATCCTGGCCGCGGCGAAGCTGAAGGAGGGTGGAGTCAAGGCGGTCGTCGCCGTCGGCTGCCTGGTGCAGCGCTACAAGCAAGAGCTTACGAAGGAAATTCCCGAAGTCGATCTGTTTCTCGGATTCTCCGAGCTGCATCACCTCGTCCCGGAGCTGGCGCAGCGCGGGCTGATCGCCGATCCCGTCGCCGCACATCCCGGCGTGCGGCAGTTCCTCGGCACGCAGTCGCATGTGCGCTATCTGAAAATCTCGGAAGGCTGCGATCACACCTGCGCGTTCTGCGCCATTCCCTTGATGCGGGGCAAGCATCGCTCCGAGTCGCTCACCGGTCTCGTGCGCGAAGCACAGCAACTCGAGGCTCAGGGCGCGAAAGAGATCAACCTCGTCGCTCAGGACCTGGGTCACTGGGGCCGCGATCTCGGCCTCGGCGGTCCCAAGCTTCCGGATCTGCTCGAGACGCTACTCCGCGAGACCGCAGTGCCGTGGTTCCGGCTCCTCTACGTCTACTCGGCGGGGATCAGCGACCGGTTGGTGGAGTTGATGGCGCGTGAATCGCGGATCGTGCCGTACATCGACATGCCGATCCAGCACGCCAGCGACCGGATGCTCGAGCGGATGCGGCGTCCCGAGCGCGTACGGACATTGCGAGAGAAGCTCGCGTGGCTGCGCGGTGCGATTCCGGATCTCGCGATCCGCACGACGTGCCTCGTCGGATTTCCCGGAGAAACCGAAGCAGATTTCCGCGCCCTCGTTGAATTTCTCGAAGAGGCGCAGTTCGATCGCATGGGCGCGTTTGCGTACTCGCCTCAGGAAGGCACGCGCGCGGCCGTCTACGAGGACGATGTAGAAGAAGCCGTCAAGCGAGATCGTCTAGAGGAAGTCGTCGAGGTACAGCGTGCGATTTCCGCCGAGCGGCTGTCGCGATTCGTCGGGCGCGAGGTGGACGTCCTGGTCGATCGTGTCACCGATCCTGATGAAAGTGGCGCGACCCATGTGGGGCGCGTGCAATGGCAGGCGGATGACGTTGACGGGGTCACGTACCTGTCGCAGGGAGGCTGGGAGTCGCCGGGGGGATTCGTGCGTGCCCGGATCACGGCGAGCGAGGACTACGATTTCCAGGCGGCCGCGCTGACGTGATGGGATCCAGCGAGCTCTTCGACCGGGCGAAACGGGTGTTGCCCGGTGGCGTGAATTCACCCGTACGGGCGTTCCGGGCAGTCGGCGGGACGCCCTTTTTCGTCGCGCGCGGTCACGGCTCCAGTCTCGCCGATGTCGACGGCCGCGAGTATGTCGACTACGTCTGTTCGTGGGGCGCTCTGATCCTTGGGCATGCGCACCCGGCCGTCCTCGCGGCGATTCGCGATGCCGCCGAGCGCGGTTGGACGTACGGAGCGCCATGCCCGGCCGAAGTCGAGCTGGCGGAGGCGGTGCGCCGCCGGATGCCGTCGCTCGAGATGATGCGCTTCGTGAACAGCGGCACGGAAGCGACGATGGCGGCCGTGCGGCTCGCGCGCGCCGCCACCGGTCGCGATCTGATCATCAAGTTCGAAGGATGCTACCACGGTCATGCCGACGGATTCCTGGTAAAAGCCGGCTCCGGCGTTGCCACGCTGGGATTGCCGGACAGTCCCGGTGTGCCGTCCGCGTTGGCCAATCTGACATTGACGGCGCCGTTCAACGATGCCACGGCTATCGCTGATCTGTTTCGCGCACATGCCAAGCGGATCGCGGCGGTGATTGTGGAGCCGTATGTCGGCAACGCGGGGTTTATTCCGCCCGACCCCGACTTCCATCCGGCACTCCGCAGCTTGTGCGATGATCACGGCGCGCTCCTGATCTTCGACGAAGTGATGACCGGATTTCGTGTCGACCCTGGCGGGGCACAGGAACGGCTCGGCATCGTTCCCGACCTCACGACATTGGGCAAGATCGTCGGCGGTGGTTTTCCAGTCGGCGCGTATGGCGGGCGCGCCGACCTGATGCGCCGGATCGCTCCGGAGGGTCCGGTATATCAGGCGGGCACTTTGTCGGGCAATCCCATCGCGATGGCTGCCGGGTTAGCGACGTTGCAGGAGACCGAGGCTCCCGGCTTTTACGACCAGCTGGAGCGATGCACGGCCCGCCTGCTCGCGGGACTGCAGGAATCCGCGCGCCGGCACGGCATTCCGATGACTGCAGATCATGCGGGATCCATGTGGGGCAGTTATTTCGTCGCTGGTCCCGTTCGGAATTACGCCGATGCCAAGCACACCGATACGGCCTTGTTTGCCCGTTGGCACAGGGCGGCCCTCGCGCGCGGCGTATTTCTCGCGCCATCCGCATTCGAAGCGGGGTTCGTCTCGAGCGCGCACTCAGAAGCTGATATCGATTTCACGATCCAGGAGCTCGATGCAGCGTTGGGTGAAGCGCGCGCTCGCTAGCGCCGCGATCCTCGCGGTCAGCGGTTGCCCCTCGCCGCCGGGCCGGCCGCAGCCGAGTGTGCCGTCCGAGCCCGAGGTCCGCGTCGGGCTGGCCGTCGATGCACCGATCGCGTCCATCGGCGGAGCGGAAAGCGGTGAGCTGTTCGTCACCGATATGACCACAGGCGCGCCCATTGGATCGATTCCCGCCGGTGTTCGCTGGGTCGTCACTCCTGACTCGGCGGACTCGTCACACTTTCATCTCGTCAAGCCGGATTCGACGCGCAGTGCGTCGCTGCGCGGGATTGCGGTCGTGAACGTCACAGAGAACCGGTTCGTGATTGCCAATGGCCGGCGTTACCGAGGCCGCGTCGACGTCACCGCGCGTGCAGGCCGCAGTGGGGGGGGTCTCACGGTGGTGAATCGGGTCAGCCTCGAGAATTATCTCGCCGGTGTCGTTGGCCCCGAGATCGGTCCGCGTCGTTCGTACGAAGAAGCGGCGGTTCTCGCGCAGGTGGTCGTCTCCCGCAGCTTTGCGATGAAAAACCGCGATCGTTGGG
>Ga0209234_1000220_pt1 | contig 17625 bp, 14 predicted proteins | sample GraSoi013_1_20cm_2_FD_185816 | JGI IMG/M metagenome (GOLD analysis project Ga0209234, IMG submission 185816) | Grasslands soil microbial communities from the Angelo Coastal Reserve, California, USA - Sample 08_20_2013_1_20cm (SPAdes) (version 2) | ecosystem: Environmental > Terrestrial > Soil >... | reverse complement strand
CGTGGCACGAGCCAGTCTGGCTTGAGCTGCATCTGTCTCCTGGGATGCCGGCGCTGGGGCACGTTTACCTACTGTCGAGAAAAAATTAGGCAATCTCCGCTTTGATGGCGCTACTGCCGGATTCTGAGACTGCACTTCAGCGAGACTCTCCTCTAAAGTTGGACTGGTATCCTCTCCAAATTGCTCATTTTGTTCATTTCCCTCGCTCTCAGTCGAGGTTACAAGCACAGGTCGATTCCGCGGAACACGGGCGGAACGTCTATGTGTAGAAGAAGGCCGGCGAACAGGCTCTTGTGTCATTGTTGTCCTCCAGAGCGGCTATCATTGAACTGCATCTTATCATTATACGGATTTTCTTCTTCTTGTGTTTGGTCTGAAACAAGATGTTGAGTACCCGCTTGCTGGTCAACCGGAACATTCTGTTGCTGACCTACACCACTATTGGATAACGGCATAGATGGATTATTGGGCGCTGGCATGGATGGATACGAAGGAGTGGGCTGCATGTATGGTCGTGAATGCTGCTGCTGTTGTGGTTGCGAAGGTTGAGGGGGTTGCGCAGGAATAGCGGGAGCCATTACCTCCAATGCTCCTAAGCCTGCCCGCGCAATCTCATCGTCTCTCCCCGGTGCATTGCCACCACTAACTCCTATGCCGCCCACGGTAGCTCCTCCTATACGGATAGGCCAGCCACCAGCAGCCATAATAAATTTTCCATGTGTCATCTCAGACATGCTCGAAGCAAAGCCAGGAATGCCAGCTCCCCACTGGGCCACGGCATCCGTGGATTGATTGAACATGACTGCCGTGCTTGCCTTGGCAATACTAATGTTGCCGGTCGCCCAGCCATATGGGGACATCATTCGTTCAAAGAGTACAAGGTGACCTCCCGAATCAACAATAGCGATACTGACGGGACTCCGTAGCTCTTTGGCGCGCTGCTTACTCGCTTCTAATATTCTACGCGCAATATCTATCGATAGGTTCACGCAGCTCACTCCTTTTTGCGAAGACGCATATTAAGACTGGCGTCTCCCAATAATTACTTATAAGGCATTGCTGCAAGTATAGCGTATTAAGCGTATACTCACAAGAGGGCTTTCCTTATACCAGACGAACCCGCTCTTTACGCCATTCCAGCTTGCTATACTTCTCCTCAACGAGCTGCTGGGCTAGCTCCCATTCAGATTGGCTCATTGCTCCTGGCACAAATTCAGCCCGTAAAGCTGTACTGAAACCTCTACGGAATGCCCCGGCTACCTGCTCCCACGAAGCTGCGGGGACAAATGTATGTAGCGGCGTTGTTTTTTCCCGGTATAGCGCTAGCGCCTCCTCACGGGTACTCTCATCAGGAAAGCGCAGCATGGAGAAGAATTCAGAGGCATGATCATCAAGCGGCAGCGATCCCTGTTGGAGCAGCGCATCATCTTTCCATACCTGGGCGCTCCCTACCAGCTTAAAGCCGCCACTGGTGAGGTCGGCCTGGGTTGAAGAGGCGAAACACGCTGCCGAGGGTTGTTTGCTGACGCGCTCATCGCTTAGTACGGCAGGTACCCCCAGGCTTTGTAAGGCGGCGATGAGCCCCTGGGCAAGATAAGCATAAGCGGCAACAACACCGGCAGGTACGCCATCTCGCTTGCCGGTGACGATACTGTAGGTGAACTCGTCACGGTGGTAGACCGCGCGGCCTCCTGTAGGCCGGCGCACTAGGGCAACGCCCAGTTGCCGGCACCGGTCACTATCGATTTCGCGCTCAAGGCTCTGGAAACGACCCAGCGAGATAGACGGCTGCACCCAACGAAAGACGCGCAAGGTTGGCGGAGCAGAGTTTTGCAGATAATGCATCTGTACAGACTCGTCAATGGCCATGTTCATGGCGGCATTCAGAGTTTCGGTATTGAGAAAACGATACTGTTCAGACATTGTGAGTTAATTCCTTCGTGCAGCCTTCCATTTTTCACGCTGCTCTTCCCGCACTTTTTCTGAGGCAGGGACATACCTGGCCATAAAATCGTCACGGAACGCTGCATAAGTTCCGGCAATAATGACATCACGCAAGTGATTGGCAAGCCGCAGCATATAGCGAATATTGTGAATGCTGCCCAGGCGATAATAAAGCTGTTCCTCTGTTCGTGCAAGGTGATGGACATAGGCTGCACTATAGTTCCGGCAGGTATAGCAATCGCATCCCTCTTCGATAGGACCACGTTCAGCGCGGAAGCGGGCAGACTTGATATTGATGCGCCCATAGGGAGTGAAAAGCCCGCCATGACGAGCCACACGTGTGGGCAAAACGCAGTCAAACATGTCCATACCCAGCCCAACACCAAGCACGAGGTCTTCGGGTGACCCCACACCCAATAAATGACGCGGCTTGTCCCGTGGCAAGACGGGAGTGACATAGCGCAACATTTCCCACATCATCGCCTTTGGTTCACCTACCGACAATCCTCCTATCGCAAAACCCGGGATAGGCAGGCTGCCAATAAAGCGAGCGCTCAGCTCACGCAGTTCAGGGTCAAAAGCTCCCTGCACAATGCCGAAGAGGGCCTGCTCTGGGCGATATTGCTCCTTGATGAAAAGCGCCCGTTCAGCCCAGCGATGAGTGCGATCCATAGCTTCCTTTGCTTCTGTGAGAGTGCAGGGATAGGCAGCACAAATATCGAGCGGCAGGATGATATCCGCACCAAGTTCAGCTTCGATGCGCATGACACTCTCGGGCGTCAATAGCTGCAGTGAGCCATCGAGATGTGACTTGAAGGTAGCACCTTCTTCGCTTAATTTGCGCAAGTGCCCCAGGCTAAATACCTGGAAGCCGCCGCTATCAGTAAGGATAGGGCCATCCCAATGCATAAAAGAGTGTAGTCCACCAAGCGAGGCGATCAGTTCTGAGCCAGGCCGCAGCATAAGATGATACGTATTGGCGAGAATGATCTGTGCACCGGCCGCCCGCAGTTCCTCCGGTGAAACACTTTTAACGGTCGCCTGGGTACCCACAGGCATAAAGATAGGCGTGCGAATGCTGCCATGAGGCGTCTGGATCGTCCCTGCCCGCGCCCATGTCCCAGGACATTCAGAATCTATTGTAAAAGAAAAAGATGACGTCATGTATCCCTAACAAAAAACCTACCCCTGAAAAGGGCTGACCACCCCTTTGAACCCCCACTGACAACAAACGAAGGTGCTTGAAAGATAGCACACGTATTTTATATATGCAAGCCTCTCAAAATCCCGCCTTTTATAGGCACGGCATATGCTCTGTCCATACAAATATCCCCCTTAGTGTAAAGAATACACATATAAAATACATCAAAATGTGAAGTTCATCAAAAATGGCTAAGAAAACTCTTGCAAATCGGCAAGGGATGATGTATGCTTCTTGCGGTATCCTAAAAGGTCTCGGTAAGTCCCACTATACACGTAGAGCGCAACGAAACGAACCAAAACGAAACAAATTGCATTCTACATAAGATGGCTCGTCCAGGTTTTCCGTCCAGTCCCTCGCTGGTAAAGGGAATAGGCGACTGGTGACATCTCTGTAAGGATATGGACCCGACATGGAAGGAATACCAACATATCACAAGGAGGTCCCTAGTTGAGCTTCGATGACAAACCCCTTAAGTGCCGTGAATGCGGAAACGACTTCGTATTCACTGCCGGTGAACAAGAGTTCTACCAGCAAAAAGGCCTGGTGAACCAGCCTGGTCGTTGCCCATCCTGCCGTGCGTCCCGCCGCAACGCGTCTGCCGGTATGGGTGGACGTGGAGAGCGTGCTCCACGCGAAATGCACACGGTGATTTGCGCCGAGTGCGGCGCCGAGACGCAGGTACCATTCTTGCCCAAGAATGATCGCCCCGTCTATTGCAGTCCCTGCTACGACAGAGTCCGGGTCGCACGCAACTAACGCTCTGCGTATTGCCCGGGCAACGTAGAGGTTTGGAAGCATGGGTTGCTTCCAACCTCTTGAGAGTACCCAATCATTATGGGCACCCTCACCCACCTCGCACTGCATAGACACCGTTTCATAGACGACAGAACCACAAGACAAGGTAGAGGTATGTTCTCAGCCTTGTCTGTTTTGTTGCTCCTTCCCTCCAAGAAGCCATTCCTTCATATTTTTCGTATTCGGCCACGCTGGTTGCAGCTCAATCTCCGGCAAACCTGAATTGACAAAAAAGAGAGGCCGGGCAGAGGATTTGGTCACCTGCCCGGCCTCTCTTTTTTGTTCATGAGCCAGATTCTAATTTCAGCATTGTTCCCACAAATATTTACTTTTATTGACAGATGTTCGTCACACTCTATAATAGGGGTGTAACATTCGTTTTTTATGTTTGAATTAAACGCAACAGGATGTGGTGGATGAACGGCAGTTCCTACACGCGCATAGGTTGAACAAGGGGGCATAGACGGGGAACAAAGGGGTCTACCTCTTTTGTTTCTTATAGTATAGGAACATTTGTTAAAGTAGTTTTCGAGGTACCTCAATGATGGCTATCAATCCTGAAGAGTCTCTGGCACCTGCGCACATGCCAGCCTCTCATGTAGGGAGCACTCTACAAGATCTGTTGGCAGAGACTTGTCAATATCTGACTCCACTCGATATGGAGAGGATTGAACGTGCCTACGACCTGGCAAGCCGGGCACATAGAGGAGTGGTACGCCGTTCAGGGGAACCCTATATCCAACATCCGCTTGAGGTTGCACTGCTGCTGGCCGATATGCGTATTGATGCCGATGGAATTATTGCGGCCTTGCTGCATGATGTGGTAGAAGATACGAAGTATTCATTGGAGGATCTCCGCAAGCAGTTTGGAGCAGCCGTGGCCAGTATCGTGGATGGGGTAACGAAATTTGATGCGCTAGTACCAGGTGTAGCCGCAACTGCCCCTCCCGCCAACGCTGAGATAAAGGTTGTCCAGGATACCTCCGTTGAAGATGTCACCACTAGCCAGAATACCGTGGTCAAACAACCCCAGGACGATGAGCAAGGACCTCAGCAGATACGAGACTTTAAACGCCGCCAGCGATCTGAGACAGTACGCAAGATGCTGCTGGCAATGGCAGAGGATCCGCGTGTGGTAGTACTCAAATTGGCGGATCGTTTACACAACATGCGCACGCTGGATGTGATGAATCCAGCACAGCAGCAGAATAAAGCTCGTGAGACCAGCGAAATTTATGCTCCGCTGGCCAGGCGCCTGGGTATGGTATTGGTCCAGGCGGAACTGGAAGACCTGGCCCTCTCCTACCTGGAACCGGAGAAGTATGCGCGGCTCGCTCGGGAAGTAGAAGAAGAACTAAGCAAGCGGCAGGCGTATGTAGATGCGGTGTGCCGCATGTTGCAAGAAGAGATGGAGCGCGCCGGGATTCATGCCGAGGTACATGCATGGCAGAAGCACCTGACAAGCATTAACCGCAAACTCCAACGGAGTGGAGGAGAACTTAGCCAGCTGCATGATCTTGTTTCATTCCGCATTTTGGTAAACTCTGAGCACGACTGCTACCTGGCATTGGGACATATTCATGCCTTGTGGCGACCTAAGGACGGGCGCATTAAAGATTTTATCGCTACACCCAAGTTAAATGGCTACCAGTCGCTGCATACGACGGTTTTCTGCCTTGATAACCGGTTGGCAGAGATTCAGATTCGCACTCACGATATGCAGAGGACGGCAGATTACGGTATTGCCAGCTATTGGTACATGAAAGAGCGCGGAAGCTCACGTCTCTCCTATCGAGAGCTAATCGCATGGATTGAGCAACTGCGAGAGTGGCAGCAGGAATTGCCGCAGAGCGCAGACGAGTTTGTGGAAGCCGTCAAGGGTGATATCTTCCAGGAGCAGATCTTCGTGTTCACGCCCAAGGGAGAAGTCAAGGATTTGCCACGTGGTTCCACTCCCCTGGATATGGCCTATCGTATTCATACGGATATTGGTGAGCACTGTGCTGGGGCGCGGATCATCACCAATATGGCCGATACTGGGCGCCTGGTAACGCGGTTGGTGCCTCTCGACTACGAGTTGCAAGGAGGGGAGATTGTCGATATTGTCGTGAACAGTACAGTTCATCCCACCCGTGATTGGCTTTCTTTTGCGCGAACGGCTGCTGCTCGCAGCAAGATTCGCCGCTACTTGAAAACCTATGAACGAGAACTGAATGTGCAACTGGGACAGGAACGGCTGGACCTGGCATTGAAGGCTGCCGGCGTCCCGGGCATTGGGGTGGTGCGGGATGACGATTTCCTGCCACTGACGGTAGCAAAGAAGTTTGCGGCGCCAGAAGATATATACGCAGCGTTGGGACGCGATGATCTGCAGGTAGAGACCGTTGTCGAGTACCTCTTACCAATCCTTCAGAACCGTGGAGATATTGTACCGTCACAAGTGACGGTATTGAGGCAGGAGGAAGCGCCCGAAAGTGAGCATACAGAAGCTCTATCTACGACACTTGATGGCAAGAGCATGAAAAATGTGGCCTCTACCTCGGTGAAGTTGGCCCATTGCTGTTGCCCCATTCCTGGTGACGCAATTGTGGGCTTCTTCAATCCGGGCAAAGGCATGTTTGTACATCAGAGCGATTGTCGAACGCTGCGGCGCTACCGGGAGCAAGCCCGGGCACGCTTCGTAGAGGTAAACTGGCTGCAGATTGAGCCGCAGCAGTACCTGGCACCAATTACGATTGTGGCACGAGACAGGGCCGGGTTACTGCGTGACGTGGCAGCGGTAGTCGCCGATGCCGGCATCAATATGACAGCAGTAACTTCCAATACGAATACTTCCTTACAGAAAGCCACCATCTCTGCCACACTTGAGATAGAGACGGTCGACCAGATCGATCGCATCTTCAAGCGTTTACGGCAGATTAAAAATGTGGTGAGTGTGAGTAGGACGCCCGCCAATGGTACGCCTATAAACCGGCATTTTGAATAGAAGATAAGTGTACGATTATGATACCTATGTCTGTAGATAAACAACCACAAGCACAAGATGCTTTAGATGAAATGGCTAAGCAGCTGTTGAACACGGTAAAGCAGTCTATGGGCACTGCTGAAGTTGAACAGGTAGCACAGGCCATTCACCTTGCACAAGAGACGTGTGCAGGAGTACGCGAGCATAGTAAAGCCTCGCTCGAGCCTCTGCGCCTGATTTCCCCTCTGGAACATGCACTGGCGATAGCAACTATCCTGGCTCAAATGCATATCGATGCCGTGGGGATAGCCGCTGGAGTGATTTTTGAGGCAGTTGATGCGGATCTCCTGTCACTTGAACGTGTTGAAGCTACCCTTGGTTCTCCGGTGGCACGTGTCGTAGGCAGCATGTTACGCTTGAATATCCTGGAGCGCAAGAAGCATGCCGGGGCACAATTCATTTCCCCTACCAACGGAGAGGCAGAGAATGGCCGCGACCAGAAGAAGCGGCGCATCCGCGAAGCTTTACGGCGCCAGCAGGCAGAGACTGTGCGTAAAATGTTCATCGGTATGGCGGATGACCCGCGTGTGGTGCTGCTCAAGCTCGCTTATCGTCTACACGCCATGCGCATAACCACGCAGCAATTGCGGCGATCTTCCCTTCAATATATTGACCAGCAAGAGTTGCTGACCATGGCACAGGAGACTCGCGAGATCTATGCGCCATTAGCCGGGCGCCTGGGTATGTCACTTGTCGAGAGTGAACTGGAAGACCTGGCTTTTGCTATTCTTGAACCTGACAAACATGCCTGGATTCTCTCCCATGTCGAGATGGAAAGCCAGCAGTGGAGTGCCTATGTTGAGCGAGTCTGTACTAACCTGCGTCAAGAGATGATAGCCATTGGTTTGAAGGCAGATGTATCAGGGCGCGTCAAGCACTTATACAGTTTCTACAAAAAGCTCCGACGTAACGCCGGGGAAACTGATCAGTTGAAAGACTTGCAGGCAGTGCTGGACACTGGCCAAATCCATGACTTGATAGCTTTTCGTATTCTTGTTGAGTCAACTTCTGATTGCTATCTTGCCCTTGGTCATGTGCATAGCCTGTGGAAGCCCAAAGAGGGCCGTATCAAAGACTTTGTCGCCAATCCCAAGCCGAACGGCTATCGAGCATTGCACACGACCGTCTTCTGCATGGATGATCAGCTGGTAGAAATTCAGATTCGCACCTTCCAGATGCACGAGATGGCGGAATTCGGTGTAGCCATGCACTGGCATTACAAGGACGTCGGTGATCGGGCCTCGGCCTCAGCCAGGGAATTATTGTCCTGGCTGCGCCAACTGGCAGATTGGCAACGTGATCTGCATTCATACACGGCCAGCGATGCCGAGTTTGTCGAGGCAGTCAAAGATGATATCTTCCAGGAGCAGATCTTTGTGTTCACGCCCAAAGGTGAGGTGAAAGACCTGCCCGTTGGCTCGACGCCACTGGACTTTGCCTACCGCATCCACTCGAAGGTAGGAGATAGGTGCGCGGGTGCACGCATTATCACTGAGAGCACGAGCGGCGTTACAGAAGGTGATCGCCTGGTGACGCGCATGGTGCCCCTGGACTATGAACTTAAAAGTGGCGAGATCGTCGATATTGTGACGAGCCGTACAGCTCACCCAACCCGCGATTGGCTCAATTTTGCCCGCACTACTGCCGCTCGCAGTAAAATTCGCCGCTACCTTAAGACGCACGAACGTGATATCAACATGCAGATCGGACGTGAGCGTTTAGATCGTGAGCTCAAAGTCTTAGGAGTGGCGCGCGGCGTTGAAGCACTGACCGAAGACGCCGAGAAATGGCTGGAAGAAGAGTACAACGGAAAATCTTTTGAGGATTTACTGGCTGCTATTGGCGGTGACGATATACGCCAGCACGCCGTTGCCATGAAATTGATTGAACGCTGGCATCAACTCCGCGAGTTACGCGAGGGTAAAGAGACCAAAGAGGAAAATGAACCGCTTCCGCTGCCTACGGCTACTCCAAAACAAGCCTCCCCGGCACACTTGCAGGTGGCGGGTGTAAGCGGGTTGCTGACAAGTCTGGCCAATTGCTGTTGTCCATTGCCGGGCGATGAAATCGTTGGCTTCATCAGCCGGGGCAAAGGAGCCATCGTCCATCGCGCCGATTGCCAGAATATCGGCCGCTACCGCGAACGGGAGCGAGAGCGCCTCGTTTCTGTCAGTTGGACAAGTATGGGCAATCAGCGCTATCTTGCTCCTGTAGTCATTGCCGCTCGTGATCGTGCGGGGTTGATTCGCGATATTGCTACCGTCGTTTCTGAGACCGGCGTCAATATGACTTCGGTCAGCTCAAATGTGAGCGGCGGCAAAGAGTTAGCGCTGATCAGTGTCACGCTGGAGATTGAGAGCATGGAGCAGCTACAGCGCGTGTTTACCAAAGTGGAGAAGGTCAAGGGCGTGAGGCACGTCGAGCGTGATTTAGGCAAGAGCAAGAAGAAATAAACGAACCTGGCACCCTTTGTGGGGACCCTGTCTGGGAGACAGGTAACCAGGTTCGTTTACATAAATTCCAAAGTTAGCCGCGAAGCCGCTCTAAGACAGGGGGCTGGCGAAGTTTCGCCAGGGCTCCAGCTTCAATCTGACGCACACGCTCACGAGTGATACCAAGTTCACGGCCCACTTGCTCAAGTGGGTGTGCCTGTCCATTACCGAGGCCAAAACGCAACTGTAAGACAAGCCGCTCCCGTGGTGTCAATACCGACTCAAGCACACGCTGAACCTCATCTTTCAAGGTCTGCGTGGTGGCAATATCTTCAGGCGAGGCAGATTCCGTATCAGCAAGCACATCACCCAATTCCTGCTCTTCATCTTCGCCTACCGGCAGTTCAAGAGAGACAGGAGCGCCAGGTGCCGCTTGCAGTTCGACCATACGGATAGGGTCTAAGCCGGTCGCGTCTGCCAGTTCCTGTTCCGTGGGTTCACGTCCTAGCTCCTGTAAAAGACGCTGCCGCTCTCGACGAATACGGTTGAGCGCGGTATTCACGTAGACAGGCAGCCGTATCGTTCGCCCCTTATCAGCAACGGCACGACTGATCGCTTGACGGATCCACCAGGTAGCGTGAGTAGAGAAACGATGGCCACGACGCCAGTCATACCGCTGGACGGCACGAATGAGACCAATATTGCCTTCCTGAATTAAATCGAGTAGCGTGAGGCCACGACCGACATAGCGCTTGGCAATACTGACGACTAAACGAAGGTTTGCTAAGATAAACTGTTTCATCGCATCACGATCACCTCTCTCGATGCGCTGGGCCAGTTCAATTTCGCGTTCGTGCGTAATCATCGGTACCCGGCCAATCTCGCGGAGATAGGTCATCACTGCATCTGACTCACCTGCATCGGTAGCATTGACCGTGTTCTCATCCTGATCTTCTGATCGGCGACGGCGCATAGCAGGGCGCCGTGCTGGCGTCTCTGCATCAGTAGCCATCGACGGAAGAGTGAGAACAGAGGCAACCTCAAGTTCGGGTGAGCCTTGTAACTGAGTCAGGTCTTCATGCATAGCAGACATTTCTTCCAACTCAAGGGAGGCCGGCTCCAGACCGTTGAGGTCCTCTTCCAGCTCCTGCTCATCTTTACCAGTTTCCTCTTCTACGTCATCCTCCATTGTATAATCAAGATCTTTGGTAAGCAGCTGCTCGACAATATCGAACGACTGCTCCTGATCTGAATTCGTGTCTTTCTCGTTCAACGTTAGCGTCGTTCCCGTCATGGCACGCTTTTGTAGCTCTATCATTATTTTGCGCCCTCCATGAAAAGTACCTTGTAATGTATCTTAAACAGCAAGATTTATGTTTTATCGTCCGGTCCTACACTCAAGGAAAGCGATCCTTACTTAGATCGAACACCTGGTCCGAGTATCGAGTGGGAGGAAATCAAAGACGTGAAAATCTATTTTCACTAATAAGAACATAACCAGGCCGGAAAATATTCCTTCACTCTTTCAATTATAACGTATGTATGCCCTTTCGTTCTAGTCCCCAGCGCCTGTATTTGTTATGATCTCGTAAATTCGTATATATTTATTACGTCTGAAGCCCCTCCAGGGTGGCAAATGAGCATCATCTTCTTGCGTGCAGCGCATGACAAGATAAATTCTGCCATAAGCCTCCGCACAAAAATTGTGATGCTCATCTATTACTATCTCTCTTGACGTTGTGTTACCACTACTCTAGAATAACATGCATGGACACATTCGCGCAACCCTTAGATGTCACCATCAAACGTATCGACAAAGGCCTACCATTGCCTACCTACGCTACGAGCGGTTCAGTGGGTTTTGATCTACTCTGCCGGGAAGATACCGAGATTGCACCCCGCAAGTTGGGGCTCATTCCCGGCAACGTCGTTGTGCGCACTCCCCCAGGCTACATGTTGCTGTTAACGATGCGCAGCAGTACTCCCCGTCGCAAAGGTCTCCTCGTTCCTCATGGCGTAGGTATCATCGACCAGGATTATTGTGGCGAGGGCGATGAACTGATGGTGCAGGTCTACAATTTCCGTGAGGAAGCCGTCACAGTGAAGCGCGGCGAGCGCATTGCCCAGGGTATCTTCGTTCCCATCATACATGTCACATGGCATGAAGTTGATGATATGGGCCAGGGACGCGGCGGATTTGGAAGTACAGGTGGTTAAGATAAATATGCCAATACCAGATTATTATGCCTTTCTCCAGGTTCCACCCACGGCAACGCAATACGAGATTAAACGCTCCTATCGTCGCCTGGCGCGCCAGTTTCACCCTGATCTTAATCAACAAGCATTAGATAAACACATCAAGATTCTCAATGAGGCCTATGAAGTCCTACGCGACCCACACAAGCGTACCCTCTATGATGCACAACGTCGCAAGGCACAAGAGAGGCGAACAGTCGACCAGCAAGCCCTACGCCGTAAACAAGAACAGGCCAGGCAGGTCGAACAAGAGCCGAAAATGACATGGGTAGAAGGCTTCTTTGGCTTTATTAAAGAGTTGAAGAAAGGTTTGCGGGAAGATTGACTTCCGTTTAAGTATTAGATAGTAATTTTGTGAGTGCCTCCTCAAATGCCTGGTAAGACCTATCTCCAAAGAGCACGACCATGACTTGCTTCAAGCTCGTCGGTTTCTTGATATGTTCGATAATAGTTCGCAGTGCGATAGGAGCGGCCAGGTCCAGAGGATATCCATAGATTCCTGTGCTGAGCGAGGGAAAAGCAATGCTCTCAACCTTATATTGTTCGGCCAGGTCAAGACAGCTCTGGTAAGCGCTGGCCAGGAGACGCTCATCCTCACTACCACCGCGATAGATCGGCCCGACAGCATGGAAGACGTACCTGGCAGGGAGCTTGCCGGCTGTCGTCGCCACGGCGCTACCGGTCGGACAACCGTCAATCTTGCGACACTCGGCCATAATGCTCGGGCCACCTGCACGGTGAATGGCCCCATCGACGCCACCCCCGCCAGCAAGCGCCGAATTAGCGGCATTCACAATGGCATCCGCCTGCACCCTCACAATATCTCCTTGCAGCAATGCCAGGGTCACGCCATGAATCGTATGCGTTGACATAAACACATCTCCCCAATTTCTCATAATATCAGGCCGAAGGGTTCCTCTAAGAGCCGTTTGACCTCCTGTAAGAAGCGGGCGGCCATCGCACCATCAATCGCCCGGTGGTCAGCTGAGAGTGTTACCTTCATGCGGTTGCGCACGACTACCTGGCCATCTACTACAACGGGGGTCGGCGTGATCGAACCGACCGCGAGAATAGCCGACTCCGGCGCGTTAATGACAGCGGTGAAGCTATCCACATCGAACATGCCCAGGTTACTGACAGTGAAAGTACCGCCGCTGAAATCCTCTGGGCGCAGTTTGCCTTCACGGGCCGCCTCTGACAGCCGCCGTGCCTCTCGGGCAATGTCAAGAATACCTCGCTGATCGGCGTTGCGCAGTACAGGTACGATGAGACCCTGTTCTAAGGCTACGGCAACACCGATATGCACCTGCTTCTTCTGTAGAATGCGATCTTCCGCAAATGAGACATTTACCTGTGGTATACGCACCAGGGCCCTGGCTACGGCTTTAACAATGAGGTCGTTGAAACTAACCTTGACCGGTGAGGGGTCAGTGGCAGCATACTCGTTAATTTGTTGTCGCAGGGCAGCGAGTTTGTCTGTGTCGATAACACTGGTGACATAGAAGTGCGGCGCGGTTTGCATACTCTGGCTGAGACGCCTGGCGATAGTACGGCGCATGGCTGTGAGTGGAATCTCTACTACTTCGCCCGTATCTATCGAAGCCATGATCGGCTCTGTTGAGGATATCGGCAGAGCCTGTGGAGGGACTGGTTGGGCTCCTGCTACCCCAACTGCTTCTGGCATAGCCGTGACTACAGGTTGTAGTCGGCTTAGAGCCGCCTCGACATCCATTTTAATGATACGTCCGTTGGGGCCTGTACCTTGCAGCGTGGCATAGTCGAGGCGGTGCTCTTGCGCTATGCGACGTGCAATAGGCGAGATGAAGATACGCCCTCCTTTGCCTGGGGTAGGAGCGGCAACAGTTGAGGAAAGAACCTGGGCAGGTACGCTCTGCGCGTTCCCAGGTGAGTGTTCCCCGGGCTCACGTGTAGCAGGGGTTTTTGTAGCTCCGTTGCCGCCAGTGTTCTCAGATAGAGGTTCATCCGCTGCGCCAATTAATGCAATGGCTGCACCAATGGGAGCCGAATTCCCTTCGGAAACCAGTATCTTACGTAGTGTTCCACTGGCGAAGGCCTCTATCTCGATGTTGACTTTATCTGTTTCAACCTCTGCCAGCATCTCTCCCTTTTTTACCGGGTCACCTTCTTTTTTGATCCAATGGAGAATCTTGCCCTCTTCCATTGTATCGCCCATCTTAGGCATTTCTACTTTTTTCATATATCAATTCTCCCAGCTACCCGCGCACGAGGGCGGCCGGTACAATGGCTTTTACCGCCTCGATAATATCGCTCTTCCTGGGAAGAGCGGCACGTTCCAGGGCTTTTGAGTATGGCATAGGTACATCGGCGCCCGTGACATGCTGGATAGGTGCGTCCATGTGGTCAAATGCATGCTCGTAAATAAGTGCAGCCAGACCCTGGCCTGTACCATAATATTTCCAGCCCTCTTCAGCAATCACCACGCGGTTCGTCTTCTTCACCGAATCGACGATCAGGTCAATGTCGATTGGACGAATGCTCCTCAGATCAATCACCTCTGCCTCGATGCCTTCTTTTGACAGGTCGTCAGCAGCCTGTAAAGAGAGGTGCAGCATGCGCGAGAAGGTGATTATGGTCACTTCGCGTCCTGGCCGCTTCACTTCTGCAAGATTGAGAGGCACGGTATACTCAACATCTTCGTCGGGCACTTCGCCTTTGACGTTGTATAGCAGCTCATGTTCGATAAAGAGCACAGGATCAGGGTCCCTCACTGCCGATTTAAACATGCCCTTGACATCATAAGGGGTACCAGGCATGACCACTTTGAGACCAGGAATATGAGCATACCAGGATTCGAACATTTGGGAGTGCTGTGCTCCTCGCTGTGCTCCACCCCCTCCGGGAGTACGTATGACCAGGGGCAACTGTGGCTGTCCCCCAAACATGTAGTGCAGCTTGGCAGCACTGTTGACGATCAGATCAGTGGCGAGCAGGCTGAAATTGATGGTCATCAACTCGAGGATGGGCCTTAAACCTCCAAGGGCGGCTCCAATAGCGGCACCGGTAATAACCTCTTCTGCCAATGGCGTATCGCGTACGCGCTTCTCACCAAATTCTTCAAAAAGTCCTTTAGTGACGGCATATGTGCCGCCGTAACCGGCAATATCTTCGCCCAAAATAAAGACACGCTCGTCGCGCAACATCTCTTCACGAATGGCCTCACGCAGCGCATCACGATACGTAATTGTACGCATTCTTTGTTATTTCCTCTCGTAGCGGTAGGTGAGAGCGGTGGAATTATCAACCATGACGTCGGTATAGAGTTCTTCGGGTGAAGGGTCAGGACTGTTATCTGCAAATTCGGCGGCGTCTTCGGATACCTGGATGGCCCTTGTGTCGTTGTTGTCAAATTCAGCCTGTGTAACCAGGCCATGATCCAGCAATTTTTTCTCAAAGATCCCGATGGGGTCGCGTGTAGTGCGCCACTGGTGCTCTTCCTCGCGGGTGCGATAATAGGAGGGATCCGTCATGGAGTGGCCGCGGAAACGGTAGGTTTTGATCTCCAGCAGCGTGGGCCCCTGTCCGCTACGTGCATGCTCTACAGCTCGCTTCATGCTCTCATAGACAGAGATAACGTCCATACCATCGATCTGCTCCCCGGGCATATTGTAAGCGGCAGCACGCGGGAGCAGGCTATCGATGGCCCAGGCTTTGTGTACTGCCATCCCCATCGAATACTGGTTATTTTCGCAGACGTAGACAACAGGTAATTTCCAGATAGAGGCCAGATTTAGAGATTCGTGGAAGGCTCCCTCATCAACAGCACCATCACCAAAAAAGCAGGCCGTAACACTATCTTCTCCCAGGTATTGCGCGGCAAGGGCCACACCAGCAGCAATAGGCATTTGAGCAGCAACAATGCCATTACCTCCCAGGATTCCCAGTTCATTGCTCCACATATGCATGGAGCCGCCCTTGCCCTTGCTACAGCCGGTGATCTTGCCGAATAGTTCAGCCATGACTGCGCCTGGCTCCATGCCTTTTGCCAGGGCATGACCATGTTCCCGATAGCTACACAGAATTTTATCACTTGGGCGCAGCGTTGTAATACATCCTACCCCCACAGCCTCCTGACCTATATACAGGTGCATAAAGCCGCCTATTTTACCGCGCGTGTACTCTTCGGCACTCTTCTCCTCAAAGCGTCGCATGAGTGCCATTTTGTAATGCATCTCCAGGAGTTCTGTGCGAGTTAACCCCGCCAAAGCTGTTGCATTGCTGATCACCATAGGCCTCCCCTTAGTTTTGTGAAGCGATAATGTGGTCCTGCCCTACTTGTTGCTTTATTGTACCGCATTGAGGTCGAGATTCATAGAGAGTTACTACAATTCATTAATCCCCCATTTCGAATACTTCATCGCGAACAAAGAAGATAGACATCGCCCAGAACCAGGGGCCAGTGGAACTCGACTCCTGGCTCTGGGCGATGTCTATCCTCTTTTATTAAGCTATAACACTGTGGCAGTGAGAAAAACGGGCACCGGTAAGGCACCCCTACAGTGGATACCCCGCAAGGGTATCCACACATTACTTTTTGAGAACAGCGTCCGCAAGTTCTTTGCCTGGGAAGAAGCGCACGCGCTCTTTTGCAGGTACTTCGATAGGTTTTCGGTCGCGAGGGTTAACTCCCTTACGAGCAGCGCTCTGACGCACCTTGAATGAGCCAAAGCCTACCAGGCGCACTTCGTTACCACGTTGAAGAGCCTCGCGAATGGTCTTCAAAGTAGCTTCTAACGCCGCCTGAGCTTGCTTCTGAGAGATTTCGGCTTGTTGAGCAATCCGCTTTGTGAGTTCCGAGCGACCAACGGTATTCGAGGCCGAAGTCGATTCAGTTGTTCCTGTAGCCCCAGTCTTCTTTGATGTAGCCATGGATTCAAAGTCCTCCTTACAACTATCAACATACGTCGCTTCTCATCCCAAAGTCATACTATTGGGCCTGTGGAGCGGCATCGCAACTCACTGCCGTTAGGAGTATAGCACGCGATTTCAAGAAATACAAGCCTGTAGCCTTGCTTTACGGCATGTCTCATGCTATAAATCGTCCTGTGAAGCCATTTTATACCTATCTCATAGGCAGAAAATTGGCCTCTCAAGCGGATGGGCACAACAAATTGGGTCTCTACATAGGTTGCCAAACTTGTACCGTCGAATCACTGCTCGCCGAAGCAATATGCTTACCATCAGGCGACCACGCCACGCTATTGATGGCAGCGTTAGTACCGGATGTGTTATGGCCTGGATAGTAATCAGCGTGACCGCGATAAGTGTAAGTATGACCTCCGCTCAAAGCATCCCATACCAGAACGAGACCATCGCCGTCGCCAGAGGCAACGCGCTTACCATCAGGTGACCACGCCACGGCAAATACCTCACCGCTATGACCATAATACGTATAGACATTTTTTCCCGTGGCAATATCCCATAGCTGTACAATATTACCCGTGGCGCTGGCGATGTATTTCCCATCGGCTGACCAGGCCACCTCGTGAACAGTACCGCCATGGTAGCCATAGTAGGCAACGTTCCCACCGGTAGCAGCATTCCATATTTGTACATCGCCATTCCCCCCAACAGCGATACGTTTACCATCAGGTGACCAGGCGACAGTATTCCATGGCGCAGGGAAACCTTTAGCCGTGATCTGGCTACTATATGTGACAATGCGCTTGCCCGTGCTAGCCTCCCATTCTTGCACAGTACCATCGTTGCTGGCCGAAGCGACGCGTTTGCCATCAGGCGACCAGGCCACGGCAAATACGGTATCCCTATGGCCGCGATAGGTAAAGATATGCTGGCCAGTAGTGGCATTCCATACCTGCACAGTAGTATCAACACTGCCAGAAGCAAGATATTTCCCATCGGGTGACCAGGCCACGGTCACTACATCAGAAGAGTGCCCCCGGTAGGTCAACACATGGCCTCCGGTGAAG
>Ga0209234_1000219_pt1 | contig 17647 bp, 13 predicted proteins | sample GraSoi013_1_20cm_2_FD_185816 | JGI IMG/M metagenome (GOLD analysis project Ga0209234, IMG submission 185816) | Grasslands soil microbial communities from the Angelo Coastal Reserve, California, USA - Sample 08_20_2013_1_20cm (SPAdes) (version 2) | ecosystem: Environmental > Terrestrial > Soil >... | reverse complement strand
AGGACAACGGTGTACTGATGTCGAACGACCACACCGTGCTGATCTCGCACACCGCCACCGGCATCTTGACCTCGCTCACCGGTGTTTACCCGGACCGTATGGGGCAGCCGGTATCGAACAGCTTCCGCTACTTTAAGACCGATGGCACGACCCGGACCGGCGTCTCGTTCGCCTATTGGACGGCGCCGCTCTTTGACCCGGCTGGCAGCACCACCGATACGACACCCGAGATGATCAACGAGAACGGCAAGATCGCTCCGGCACCATGGGTGCCATTCACGCGGGCTGGGTGTGACTTCGGCGCCGTGGCGACTGCCAACACAATCCTCGAGAACACGGCGATTGACATCCCGACTGTATTCGGCGCCGGCTCACCCGAGGCGGCAGAGGTCGTGTCTAATCCTGGTCAAGCCTTCGCAGATTTTGTCGGCATCGGCGTGCATTGCGCCCAGGACTCAGGCATCTGCGCACAATCGACGCACGCGCGGCCCGACTTACTGCCCGACGAGCCTGGCGATTACAGTGATTTCAACGGTCTTTTCGGTGCCAAGTACGTCAATCCCGTCATCAAGCCAAGCGGACCGATGACAGATCTCGACGGCACTGTGATCCAGGACGCGACAGGACATATCGGCTTTCCGGGCTTCGATGGCATGGAGGCTACGGTTTCTCTTGCCTGGGTCGCGCAGATGCAGGAGGCTGGCATTCCAGTCACATACGCATACATCTCGGATGCGCATGATGGCCACGGCACTTCCGGCAACATCCATTTCGCGTATGGTCCTGGCGAGACTGGCTACGTGCTGCAACTACAAGCCTACGATCAGGCGTTCCAGAAATTTTTCGACCGGCTGGAAGCGGATGGAATTGACAAGAGCAACGCGCTGTTCGTGTTCACCGTTGACGAAGGCGACCACTTCGTCGGCGATACGCCGACCCCTGCGGGTTGCGATGGCGTGACTACACCGTGCACTTACAACCACGTCGGCGAGATCAACGCCGACCTGCGGCGCATGGTCTACACTCAATCCGGCGACTCGACCCTTTTCTCAGTTCACTCGGATGATGCGCCGACCGTGTACGTCAATGGCACGAGTGCTCAACCTATTCGCGACCAGACCGATCCGCTCGTCCGCAACCTTGAGCGGGAGATGAGCCAGCTAAGCTGGTTGAACCCGTACACCGGTGTGGTCGAGAACAACATTATGGTCGCGCTTGCGGATCATATCGGGATGAAGACGCTCCACATGGTCACCGCGGACCCGTTCCGCACGCCGACCTTCACGCCGTTCGCCGATCCGGACTGGTTCTTCTTTGCAACTAGCGGGACTCCGCCGGCGACGTGCGCGACGCAGGCTGCGTGCGCATTCATTCCGGCGAGAACGAATCAAAGCTTCGCTTGGAACCACGGCGACATTCAAGACGAGATCGCCTCAACCTGGGTCGGTTACGTCGGCCAGGGTGTCGACCCTGCTAGGGTTGATAGCACAACCTGGTCAGATCACACCGATGTGCGCCCGACAATCCTGGAACTCGTGGGATTGAACGATGACTATGTCCATGACGGGCGGGTCATATCCGAGATACTGGAGGGCTATGCTCGTCCATTGGCTTTGAAGAAGAGCACCAGCTTCGTTGCACTCGCGCAAGTGTACAAGCAGCTGAACGCGCCATTCGGCGCCTTTGCGATGGCCACGCTCAGGGCTTCCACCAAGGCGCTTGCCTCGAACGACGCGGACGACGCGACTTACAACTCTATTGAGGGGCAGATCCAGGCTCTCACCACGCAGCGGAATACACTCGCTGCTCAGATGATTAGTCTACTGGATGGCGCCGAATTTAACGGCCAGACCTTTAGTGACGCACAAGCTCAATCACTCATTGTGCAAGGCCAAGCATTGCTGAATCAAGCGAACGCGTTGCCGCACTAGCTTGCGAGCAGTGATGAGGTGTTGACTAATCCGCCTACTCGCGCCGCACGTCAGATGACGAAGCTTGGTCCAGGCTGACTTCTCGAAAGAACTCGGCTCCAGTGCGGCGCGGGCCTCTCCTGAGCTCAACGCGAAGGAGCCCAGTGTGGGGCGGGCGCCCTCGCCCGCCAAACAGGCCTCGCCCGATCTGTCTTCCTCTGCCGTTTCTTCCGCCAACAACGCGAGTTGAAAAAAGCAGAGCGCGTTATGACGGCGCTCTGAATGGCGAATGGCGCGATTTAAGAACACTATTTGAGTTCGCCGGAATCTATCCACCCAAAGACGCCGCGCTTCCTACCGACTCATTACGCTTGACATGGCTATCTGAGATGGCTATTATCTAGATTATGCAAGTAAGCGTTGCGGACGCTAAAAACAAACTTCCGGAATTGATTAAGGCAGTGGAGGATGGAGAACCCGTAACCATCTGCCGCCGGGGGGTGCCGGTGGTGGACATAGTGCGCACGAAGAAGCCAACTCGCAAAAAGAGGGTGCTCGGAACCCTCAAGGGCAAGATTCAGGTCCTCGATCCGAATTGGTGGAAGCCGATGACCGACGAAGAAGTGGAAGCTTTCCTGGCCGGGCAGGATTGAAGTGCGCCTGCTTCTGGACACTGTAATTCTGATTTACGCCGTGGAATCGCCAGAACGGCTCAGCAAGCGTGCGATCGCCGCTTTAGAGAACCCGGAAAATATTCTCGAGCTGAGCGCAGTTTCTCTTTCCGAGATCGCGATCAAAACAGCACTGGGGAAGCTGAAAGTCTCAGCCGCTCTTGCGCGCCAGGCCGTTGAGGATCTGGACATTCGTATACTCCCGTACACCGCAGGGCACGCCTTCCATCTGTTCGACCTGCCGCTTCACCACAGCGATCCCTTTGATCGCCAAATCATTGCCCAGGCCATGCACGAAAGGATTCCTATTGTGACGTGCGACGAGAAATTCAGCCTCTACAACGGGATCAAACTCGTCTGGTAACAATCATACTGGGCATTTTTGAGCAGCGTCGCGTTAGAGCTTCTCGAAGAATTCGCAGGCTGAGCACGAAATAAACATTCCGCCTGGGACACCACGCTCGCGATCTTTCATGCGCTTCACGATGCGCGTCGGCTTACCGCACTTGGGGCAGTCGGTGCTCTTGGATGTATCCATCACTCTCTTGCGATCTGCTGTCTTGGCAATCTTGGCCATTATGTTCTCCATCTTCACAAACTAATCCGCCGCTGTTGCTTCCGGCTTCACGGATGTTTGTGGGCGCGGCTTTGTGTCACACCGCTATAAGAATTAGCTTCGAGGGGGCTGAGTTGGCCTCAACTCTCTTCCGCTTTGAATAATTTTACAGTAACGTTGCAGGATTGTCTCCGGAAACGGACTAGCTAGGAACGCCGGACAGGTAGCTCATGTGGAAAATAGTGACAACTTTTGCAGGGATTACAGCAGCGATGTTCGTCATCTGGGCTTTATTACACCAGGTAGCTAGCACAACTGAAGCCGTCTTGAAAGGCATCTTCGATTGAGTAATTCCGAACGTTATGCTCCCGGGTGGCCGGGCATTCCTCCGCGCTGGACGTCGAGCGCAAAAACCGGAGTGGGCACGGCGCTCAACCAGCACAGCCGGATATGGTTCACGCTCAGTCATGGAATTTTGAATGAGATCTATTTTCCGCGGGTAGATCAGGCCTGCACCCGCGACCAGGGCCTGCTGATCACTGACGGCGCCCGATTTTTTTCGGAAGAGAAACGCCATTGCCGGTTCGAAAATGTGTCTCTCGAGCCGGGCGTGCCTGTCTACGAATTGACCAACACCGAAAATCAGGGCCGATACAAAATCTACAAAGAAGTTTTCAGCGATCCCTACCGCAACGTTATTGTGCAGAAAATTCGTTTTGAACCGCTGGAAGGCAAGCTGGCTGATTATCGGCTCTACGCGCTGCTCGCCCCGCATCTTGCCAATTGCGGTGCAGGCAACACCGGATGGATCGGCGACTACAAAGGCGTGCCCATGCTCTTCGCCGAACATAAGGACACGGCGCTGGCGTTCGCCTGCTCGGCGCCGTGGAAAAAAATGTCAGTGGGATTTGCAGGCACTTCGGATGGCTGGCAGGATCTATCCCAACATTATCAGATGACATGGGAGTACACGCGCGCAGAAAACGGAAACATTGCGTTGACCGGAGAAATCGATCTCGCTGCTTGCGGCGGCGAATTCGTTCTTGCGCTTGGTTTCGGCGGAATGTGGTCAGAAGCAGGCCAGCAGGCGCGCTCCAGCCTGCTCGAGGCGTATGAGGACTTGCGCGATCACTACGTCTGGCATTGGAAACAATGGCAAGACACGTTGTTAAAGCTGGATGAGCCAGCGCGTGAGCGCGACCTGTATCGGCCCAGCGTAGCGGTATTGCGTTCGCATGAGTCGAAAGATTTCCTCGGTGGCGTAATCGCCAGTCTCTCCATTCCCTGGGGATTCAACAAAGGCGACGAAGATCTGGGCGGCTATCATCTGGTCTGGCCGCGCGACCTGGTGGAGACGGCCCTCGGATTCCTTGCTGCTGGTGCTGAGCCGGACGCCTTGCGCGTGCTTCGCTATCTGGAATCCACGCAGGAGGCGGACGGCCACTGGGCACAGAATCTGTGGCTTGATGGGCGTCCCTACTGGGGCGGCATGCAGATGGATGAGACTGCTTTCCCCATCTTGCTGGTTGACATGCTGCAGCGCGAGGCCAAGTACGCGCTCGGCGACTTGCAACGTTGGTGGAAGTTAGTGGAGCGTGCCGCCCGATTCATTGTGCGAAACGGCCCCGTCACTCAGCAGGACCGATGGGAAGAAGACGCCGGTTATTCGCCTTTCACGCTCGCGGTCGAAATTGCCGGACTGCTCGCAGCCGCCGATGTCGGCGATGCAGTCGGAGAGAAGGAAGCGGCAGCGCACTTGCGTGAGACCGCTGATTGTTGGAATGACAATATAGAGCGCTGGTGCTACGCGAAGGATAGCGACCTCGCGCAGCAGATCGGCGTCGAGGGATATTACGTTCGCATCGCGCCGCCGGAAACCGATTGCGCAGCCTCTCCTCTGGACGGTTATGTTCCGATCAAAAATCGTGCTCCGGGGCAAAGCTCTGAGGCCGCGACCCACGTCATCAGCCCGGACGCTCTGGCACTGGTGCGCTTCGGACTGCGCGCTCCCGATGATCCTCGAATTTTGAATACGATTAAAGTCATCGATGCTCTGCTGCGCGTGAAATTACCGCAAGGTCCGTGCTGGTACCGGTACAACGATGATGGCTATGGCGAGCATGAAGACGGCTCACCATTTGACGGCACGGGAATCGGCAGACCCTGGCCGCTGCTCGCAGGCGAGCGCGCGCATTACGAGCTCGCAGCCGGACGCCCGCAGGCGGCTGAAGACTTGTTGCGAGTGATGGAGTTGTCAACTGAAGGAGGACGCCTCATTCCGGAACAAGTGTGGGATCGCGCAGATATTCCCGCGCTCGAATTATTTCTCGGAAAGCCGTCCGGTTCGGCTTGCCCTCTAGTGTGGGCGCATTCTGAATACATCAAGCTGCGGCGTTCGCTGCGCGACGGAAAGATTTTCGACCAGCCGTCACAGACCGTGCAACGCTACGTCATCGAAAAGCAAAGCGCCACTCACTTCGAATGGCGCTTCAACAATAAATGCCGGACGATGCCCCAGGGCAAGAAACTCCGTCTTGTGCTGCCCGCGCCGGCGATGGTGCATTGGAGCTTCGATGGATGGCGTACAACGCAGGATATGAACACCCATGACCCGCTGGGAGTGCATGTCGCGGATTTGCCCACCAGCACTTTGAATGCGGGGGCGGAGATCGTGTTTACTTTCTACTGGCAGAGCGAGCAGCGTTGGGAGGGGACGGATTTTAACGTAAAGGTGGAGGACAACTAGCGGGTCGCTGCACCGACCACACCTTGTTTTTGGGCGCCGATGGACGCTGCGCCATCCTCCTTCCAGCCGCTCCGCGAAATATTCGAATAAAGAAGGCCCGCACAAATAGCGGAAATGAGCAGCAGAACGAATCCCTCCCACAGCGGCCCAAGGAGCACGTGCCCCAAGCCAAACAGCGCCAAGTAAACCATAGCGCAGCCCAGAATCCATGAAGCCAAATTTCGGCCCAGATCACGAGTTGGGACGATCTCCGGCGCAAGCCGCGCAATGGGCTGCCACCCGCTGACGTGTGGACGCACGCTGCGGTAAAAATCGAGCAGAACATTTTGCGGTTCCGGGGCAGTAGTAAACGTCACAATCAGCCACACTAGGGTCGTCACGAGGGTGGTAGCAAGAGCGGTCTTGGCAAAAACCACCGGGTTCGAGCCAGAAAATGGCGCGGCCCAGCGCAACAACACGGTCATCAGCAGCGCGGTTGCCATGGCCGAAATCTCGCTCCAGGCATTAATTCGCCACCAATACCAGCGCAATAAATAAACGGCGCCCGTACCCGCGCCGACCTCCAGTACAGCTTGCCAGCCCGAGCGGATATCAGCCAACAGCACCGAAACCAACGCAGAGGCAATGACCAGGATCACCGTCGCCACGCGCGACATATTCACGTAATGTTTTTCATCGCCGTCGCGTTTGATAAATCGCCGGTAGAAATCCGCAACCAGATACGACGCGCCCCAATTCAACTGCGTCGCGATCGTCGACATGAACGCCGCCATAAATCCGGCAATCACGATCCCACGGAGCGCCGGCGGCACATGATTGCTCACTATCAGCATGTAGCCGCTCTCCGGATGCTCAAGATGCGGATATAGAACGATCGCCGCCAAGGCAGTCAGAATCCACGGCCAGGGGCGTAGGGCGTAATGTGCGATGTTGAACCAAAGAACCGAAAGCAATCCGTTGCGTTCATCCTTGGCGCTGAAGATTCGCTGCGCGATGTATCCCCCGCCGCCCGGCTCTGCCCCTGGATACCAGAAGGACCACCACTGCACTCCGATATTGACTAAAAACGTCACCACCGGAAGAACCCACAACGCTTCCGCCGAAATTGGGCGGGAAAAATCTGGAAAGAACGATGTAGCGTCGCCCGCGCCGGGTGACGCGGCTCGCATTTCTCCTAGTCTGCTCAACAGCGCGGCCATCCCGCCGCAAGCCGAAACTGCGTACCATGCCACGCCGATCACAATCGCCATCTTCAAAGCAAACTGAAACAAATCAGTCCATAGGACGCCCCAAAGGCCGCCGAGCGCCACATAGATTCCTGTAAATGGGATTAGAAAAAGTACGCAAATGGCCAAGGCATTGCGATCGCTCACGCCGAGAGTAACCCCGACGATGCTAGTCATCGCCTTGGTGACCCAGCCGAGGATCAGGCAGTTCATGAGAAGGCCGAGATAGAGCGCCCGAAATCCACGGAGAAATGCCGCTGGCTTGCCCGAATACCGCATCTCTGCGAACTGCACATCTGTGAGCAGGCCTGAGCGCCGCCACAGCCGCGCAAACAAAAAAACTGTCATCATGCCTGATAGCAAGAACGCCCACCACAGCCAATTGCCGGCGACGCCTTGCGTGTAAACCAGGCCGGTGACTACGAGCGGCGTATCCGCCGCAAAAGTAGTCGCAACCATCGAGGTGCCAGCAAGCCACCATGAAACATTTCTTCCGGAAACAAAATAGTCGTCAACGCTCTTGCCCGATCGGCTGCGGAAGTACAGGCCCAGGAAAAGAGTGATCCCTAAATAGGCGACAATCGCCGACCAGTCCAGCAGAGTAAAGTTCATGGCGCAAAGGATACACCAGGGTAGGAAAAAACAGATTTATGGAAATGGTCCGGGCTAGTTGACTCCTTGCGCAGCGGAGCAGCTGCTGTCACTCAACGGCAAATCCAGTGAGATATGCTCTTTGGGAGGGCATTCCCTGTTTTGGATTCATACGGTGTCAGCCGACCTGATCGGCCTTACAGTCTCTAACAAAACCCTGCTATGACGAAAAACTCCTAAAGAGAGCTCCTTACTCTTATTCGGGAACTGCGTGAGCAAATGCATGCGTGTTTCAGCTGGCTCCAAGCCTATAATCGCTCGCCGTGTTCTTCAGGAAAACGAAGACGGCAACGACGATGATCAGCTTCCTCAGGGCTCACAAGGGCGTGAGCGTGATCATTTTCTCGTGGGTTGTTTTTTGCGCCTTCGTGCTCATCCCCAGTTGGCGCGAAGGGCCCTTTGCTTTCGTGTTCTTCTCAACCCTCTTCGTAACGATGATTGCCAGCCAGCTTTTCTGGATTCCTCGTGTCATTGGCCTTGGGGAACGATTCATTCTCGGGAAGCCGCAGCGCATCTGGCTTAAGGTCATCGTGGGCGTTCCCTATCTGTTCTTCTTCGCTAGCAATTTCGGCCCCTGGTACATTCCGCGGGGAGATTCGACCCATTTGACGCTGCGCAGCGTTCTGCTTGACGGAGCTTGGTCGGTGTGGCTGGTCGGGTCGTGGGTGGGCTTCGCCCTAGTGATGGTTTTCTGGACGGTAGACCGAGCAGGGCGCGCCGCAGCGTGGGTTTACCGCAAAGCGCGCGAGGCTGCGGCAGGCCCCGCCGCCGCTTCCATGCCTGGCGGCATACCTCTTGACCCGGCCTCGCCCGCCCGCCGCCGCCTGCTCGAGCAGGCCGCCGTCGCAGTAAGCGCCGTGCCATTTGTGGCCGCGGCATACGGGCTTCTATACGGCCGGCTCGACGTGGAAGTCACTCGCCCGCGCATTGCGCTCGCACGTCTGCCCAAAGCCTTTGAGGGGTTTCGCATCGTCCAGCTTTCCGACTTTCACATCAGCCCCTTCATCACCGCGGACCAGATTCGCCGTTGCGTCACAATCGCCAACGGATTGAAAGCCGACTTGGTGGCGCTGACCGGCGACTACCTCGCCGACGATCCCGCGGCAGAAGGAGAGGTGGTGCATGCGCTCGCAGGCCTTCGTGCGTCCTACGGTGTTTTCGGCTGCCTTGGCAACCATGAGTTCTATACTGAAACCGAGGATTCCATCACACGACTTTTTGCCGCGGCGGGGATTCGCATCCTGCGTCAAGAGCGGGCATCCATTCAATCACACGGCGAAGTGCTGAACCTGATCGGCGTTGACTACCAGCAAAGGCGATTCTCCAGAGATCATGACGGGCACCTCGTTGACCGGTATCTCGAGGGAAGTGAAAAACTGGTGATGCCGGACATGGTCAACATCCTTCTGAGCCACAATCCCAACAGCTTTGATCGCGCTGCCGAGTCGGGCATCGACTTGACGCTGGCCGGGCACAGCCACGGCGGCCAGTTGGCGCTCTCGTTCATCAACCGGGGCCTCGCCCTCGTATACCCGGAGACTCCCTACGTCAGCGGATGGTACGAAAAACCCGGCGGCCAGCTCTACGTCAACCGCGGCATCGGAACCACCGGCCCCCCCATCCGCCTCGGCGCAAGACCGGAGATTACGGTATTGGAGTTGTCTCGAAAGTGACCTCCAGTTTTCTCCTAGTTTGCCGGCGCGTCGTGGTTCATTGGCGCGCGATCATTTTGCTGTTGGTCCTTTCTCTTGCCACATTCCTGATCGCGCAAGCCGATTTCTTCGATTTGTTAGTCTTCGCCCTGTTCCTGATCTGTATCGCCAGCCAGTTTTTCTGGATTGGCCGCATCCTCGACCTCGGGGAGCGGTTCATCCCGGGTAAGCCCCGCCGCGCCTGGCTCGCGATCGTCGCAGGCCTCGTTTATTTATTCATCTTCACCTACAGCTTTCCCGGCATTGAATCGACCAGTGCTCACATTTTCCGCGCCGCCGACTATCGGCTGCGCAGGGTTTTGATCGAAGCAGCATTCTGGTGGTGGTTTGTGGGATCGCAGGTGGCCTTTTTGGTGGTGATTGTCTTCAGGACGGTCGACCGCGCGGCCCGTGCTTCAGTCTGGGTGTATGGTAAGGCACGCGAGGCTATGCAAGGCCGCAGTGCTGCTCTCAAGCCAGCCACGCTCAACCCACTCTCGCCTGCCCGCCGCCGATTCCTTGAGCAAACCGCCGTACTTGTAAGTGCCACGGGGTTCGTGGCTGCCGGCTATGGGCTTCTCCACGGTCGGCAGAATGTGGAACTCGTTCGTCAACGCATCCGCCTGGCGCGCCTGCCCAAAGTCTTCGAGGGCTTTCGCATCGCCCAGCTTTCTGATATTCACATCGGTCCCTTCACTACTGCGGATTATATTCGTCATTGCGTCACGATCACTAACGCATTGAAAGCCGACTTAGTCGTTTTGACTGGAGACTACATTTGCTGGGATCCGAAGGCTGAACGGGAGGTGGTTGGTGTGCTGGCGGGACTGCGTGCGCCGCATGGCGTTTTCGGCTGCCTCGGGAACCACGAGCAGGAGGGCGAAATCGAAGACTCCATTACCCGCTTGTTCGCCGCGGAGGGCATCCGCATCCTGCGCCAAGAGCGCGCAGCCATCCGATTGGGCGACGAAACGGTCAACTTGATCGGGATAGACGAGGCACGAGGCGCGGATTGGGAGAGTGACGTCTATCGCCGGCTACGGCAGGTCAAAGAGCTGGTGATACGGGGTACAGTCAACATTCTGCTGGTTCATTACCCTGCTGTATTCGATTACATCACCGAACTCGGCGTTGGCGTTGATCTGACTTTGGCGGGCCACACTCACGGCGGTCAGTTGTCACTCGACTGGGTTCATCGCGATCTCAACCTCGGCCTGGTCGTGACGCATTACACAAGCGGATGGTACGAAAAACCTGGCGCGCAGCTTTATGTCAACCGCGGCATCGGCACCACGGGCTTTCCGATCCGGCTCGGTGCCCGGCCGGAAATTACAGTATTTGAATTGGTGCGCGGGGTCTGAGTTGCGGGAAGTCGGGAACTCTTCAACCTCACCTGTCATATGCGTTTCGCGAACGTCGGAATCAGAGGCTTGTTAGAGGCTCTTGGGATTACCTGGACCTCCGGAAGTCGAGGCTGAGCAGCGTAGGCTGTTCGGGCTGTAGAAACCGTGAGCTCTTGCCCTAAAGTAAAAGTTCGGCGGCCACTAGATCTTCAAGAGCGCAGCCTACGCTCTTGAAAAGAGTGATCTGATCGGCGAAGCTGCGACCCAGCTTCTTGTTGGTAACCAGTTCATGTAAATCGGCGGCGATGTGATCACGGGTGATGGCGCCCTCTTTCATTGGAATTAGCAGGTCGCCAGCCTCGGCCAGACACGCGTCGAAAGTGTCCACAAAAATCCGGGAGCGTTGAACCGTGATCGTATCCACTTCACGCGTGTGTGGCTGAAATGATCCGACCAGATTCAGATGAGTGCCGGAGCGAATCAGATTTCCATCGAAGAGCGGGACGGACGAAGTAGTGCAGGTGCAGATCACATCGGACTCGGCGGCAACGGTCGCAGCGTTGGCCGGAGCGATTGCGATATCACCGGATAGTTCTTTTACGAAGCTTTCGGTTCCGGCACGCGTTCTTCCGCAAACCAGCACACGCTGGAAATTGCGGACCAGCGGCAACACTCGCAAATGTGCCCGCGCCTGGCGACCTGTACCGAAAATTCCTAGTGTGGCGGCGGTTTCGCGAGCGAGGAATTTCGTTGCGACCGCTGAAGTGGCGGCGGTGCGTAGATCCGTAAGATAGTTTGCGGGAACAATCAGCTTCGGCGATGCAGTTTGGGAATCAAACAATATGTAGGTCGCTTGGATACGCTCTTCGGGGTGCGCAGGAGTCTCTTGCACCGTGACCAGTTTCATTCCCAGGGCATCGCGCGCACGATCGTAACAAGGCATAAGCAGAAAGATGCCGGAGTCCAGATTTATATGCGTGCGCAGAGGAATTTCCGTTGAAGGATAACGGTCGCGGAACGCGGATTCGAGCGCAGCAATCAAACGCACCGGATCGAGTTTCTGCCGGACATCTTCTTCAGTCAGCATCCGCATAGTGCGAATCACATCGTAAGGCAAGGTCCCTTCCGCTTTGAAATCCTGATCGACAGCTTCGATCTTGGGCAACGCGGTGTAAGATACTCGGCTTGCCCGCCAATGAATCGCGAATACCACAAAGGGTACAGCAGCGAACTCAATCGTGAGATGGAGTTGCTGGTTTTCGGACACGGCGGCATGCCTCTGCTGGTTTTTCCAACATCCGAAGGCAGATTTTTCGATTACGAAGATCGAGGCATGATTGCCATCCTTTCGCCGAAGATTGATCGCGGCGAGCTGCAGGTTTTTTGCGTCGACAGCGTGGATGCAGAGAGCTGGTACAACAGGCTGGTGCATCCGCGGCTGCGAGTGTTGCGGCATTTGCAGTATGAGCGTTATCTGCTGCACGAACTGCTGCCGTTTCTACACAGTAAAAATTCATCATCGCAATTGGCGCTGACCGGATGCAGTTTTGGCGGTTATCACGCGGTGAATTTCTCGCTCAAGCATCCTGACTTGGTTACCCATTGCGTCAGTATGGGCGCGGCCTATGATATTCATCAGTTCCTCGACGGCTATTACGACGATGATTGTTACTTCAACTGCCCTCCGGATTTTTTGCCAAACATGGCCGACGAATGGTTTCTGAGCCGCTATCAGCAGATGAAGATCGTGCTGGCCACGGGCGAATGGGATATGTGCCTGGACCAGAACGTGAAATTATCCGCAATTATGAAAAGTAAAGGCATCCCGCATTGGCTCGACGTTTGGGGAGATCACACCGCGCACGATTGGCCTTGGTGGCAAAAGATGGCTGGGAAATATTTTCTTTGAGGTTCATAGAAGGAGTCGCTTGTGAGTGTGAAAAAGATCGGAATCATTTTCGGCATGGAAAACACTTTTCCGCCTGCGCTGGTCGAGAAGATCAACGGCTTGAAGGTTGAGAACGTCACTGCGGAGTTCGTCAAACTAGGCGGAGTGAAGATGGCCGAGGCCGGCGGATACCGCGTCATTATTGATCGGATCTCGCAAGACATTCCGTTCTATCGAGCGTTTCTCAAGAATGCGGCGTTGACGGGCACGATTGTCATCAATAATCCGTTTTGGTGGACCGCCGATGATAAGTTTTTCAACTACGCGCTGGCGAGCAAGCTGGGTGTGGCAATCCCACCGACGGTGCTGCTGCCGCACAACCAGCATCCTCCCGATACTACCGATCGCTCGATGCGGAACTTAATTTATCCGCTGAACTGGGAGGAGGTTTTTTCCTACGTTGGATTTCCCGCCTTTCTGAAGCCTTACTCCGGAGGCGGCTGGAAGCACGTCTACAAGGTCCACTCGCCGGAGGAGTTTTTTCATTATTACAATCAGACCGGCGACCTATGCATGACGCTCCAGCACGGAGTTGAGTTTGAAGAGTATTACCGCTGTTACGTGGTAGGTCAGGAGAAAGTACACGTTATGCGTTATGACCCGAAGGCGCCGTTTCACGAGAGGTATGTGAAGGGAAATCCGCCGCCATCTTCGTCGAAATTGCATGAACGGATGGTGCGCGATGCGCAGACTGTTTGCCAGGCTCTCGGCTATGACTTCAACACTGTCGAATTTGCAGTGGAAGGTGGAGTGCCGTACGCCATCGACTTCATGAATCCAGCGCCGGATGCAGATGTGAACTCCGTGGGCCAGGAGAACTTTGAATGGGTGGTGAACGCGGTCGCGGAGCTTGCCATAAAGAAGGCTCTCAGCGATGAGAATCCGGCAAAGGAGTTGCGGTGGGCGTCGTTCCTCGCCGGAGAAACGACGCCAGTTCCTGCGGTCAAGGCGCCCCGGAAGAAGAAAGCCAGAGCTTGATTGGCTCAACTTGCGTAAACGCGTCGTTTTAACCACGAAGGACACGAAGGAGCACGAAGGAGTCGTTTGAAATCCCCCTTCGTGTACCTTCGTGGCCTTTGCGGTTTATGAAATGATCAACACTATCGGCGCCTGCCCTACATCATCGCTACATTGCTATACTAAGGCGACTTAGCGGTACATGCTTCCCACCTTCACCATCGGGATTGAAGAGGAATATCAGACAGTCGACCCCGTTACATTCGACCTGCGCTCGCATATTCATGCCGAAATTATTGAGAAGGGCAAGCTGATCCTTCAAGAGAAGGTTAAGTCGGAGATGCACGCCTCCGTGGTCGAGGTCGGTACCGCAGTTTGCAACAACATCAAAGATGCGAAAGAAGAAGTCAAGAAGCTGCGTCGCGACATGGTCGCGCTCGCCAAGGAGAATGGCTTGAGGTTGTGCTCGGCGGCTACACATCCCTTCGCCGACTGGCGCATGCAGGAGATCACACCCGGCGAACGATATAAGAATATTGTCGAGGATATGCAGCTTGTCGCGCGGGCGAATCTGATATTCGGCTTGCACGTGCACATCGGCGTGGAAGATCGCGAGACAGCCATCCAGCTAATGAATCATGCGCGCTATTTTTTGCCGCATATCCTGGCGCTTTCAACCAATTCGCCGTTTTGGCTGGGAATGAACACCGGGCTGAAGTCCTATCGCTGCAAAGTATTCGACAAATTTCCCCGCACTAACATTCCAGATTATTTTCCCAGTTGGGGCGAGTACGACAGCTTCATCAAGCTTTTAATCAAGACCAACTGCATCGATAACGCGAAGAAAATCTGGTGGGATATCCGCCCGCATCCTTTCTTCGATACGCTCGAGTTTCGCGTATGCGATATTCCCATGCGCGTGGATGAAACCATTGCTTTGGCCGCGCTCATTCAGGCAACGATTGCCAAGCTGTACAAGCTTTATGCGGCGAACCAGGGCTTCCGGCTGTATCGGCGCGCCCTGATCATGGAGAACAAGTGGCGCGCTGCGCGCTACGGACTGGATGGTAAGCTAATCGACTTCGGCAAGCAGAAAGAAGTGCCGGTCCGCGATTTGATTCACGAATATCTGGATTTTATCGAGGATGTCGTGGACGAGCTCGACTCGCGTGAGGAATTGAATTACCTGCGACAGATTCTGGAAACGGGGAGCGGCGCCGACCGGCAGCTGCGAGTATTTCAGGAAACTGGAGATCTGAAGAAAGTTGTCGAATATATGATTGCAGAGACGGAGGCCGGCCTCACCGAATCCGTGGCTTCCGCCAGGAAAGTAGGGTAATGAACCTTCCCGCCGCTCAAACCAACCAGCAGCTCAGCACACTGACTTTCGATCCTGAACTTACTCCCGGCGCCCGCAATGCGGTCAACGTGTGCCTGCGAATTCAGCCCAACGAGAAGGTCACAGTAATTACCGATGAGGCGACAAAAGAGATTGCTGCCTGCATCGTGCGCGAGCTGGAGCGGATTGGCTCGGTCTATCGCGCGTGGGTGCTGGAAGAGTTGGCCCCGCGTCCGCTGACCGATCTGCCGCAGGAGATCGCTGATGATCTCGAGACCAGCCAAGTTTCCATTTTTGCGGTGCAAGCGCAGGCTAACGAACTGCGCTCCCGCATGCAGATGACAGATATCGTAAATCGTCGCCACATCAGGCATGCGCACATGGTTAACATCAACCGGCAGATCATGCTGGAGGGCATGCGGGCGGACTTTCTGAAGGTGGACCGGATTAGTCAGAAAGTAGCCGAGATGGTCCGGCGGGCTTCCCTTATTCGTGCGAAAACTGCGGCTGGCACGGATTTGACCGCGGAGCTGAATCCCTCGTACCGCTGGATCAAGACGAGCGGAATCATTAGTCCGGAGAAATGGGGGAATCTCCCCGGCGGCGAAGTGTTCACGACTCCCGGCGAAGTGAATGGGACCTTTGTAATCGACGGCGTGGTCGGCGACTGGCTTTGCGCAAAATTTGGTGACCTTGCTCCGAAGCCGCTCACTATTAGGATCAAGAACAATCGTCTAACCGAAGCGCATTCCGCCAATCACGACCTAGAAGATGATTTCTGGCGTTACACGCACACCGATGAAAATAGTGATCGCGTGGGCGAATTTGCCATTGGCACCAACATCGAATTAAAAGACGTGATTGGACAGATTTTGCAGGATGAGAAATATCCCGGTGTGCATATTGCGTTCGGTAATCCTTATGGGGCACACACAGGTGCGGAATGGTATTCATCGACGCACATTGATGTGGTCGGCCGGAAATTCGACATTTGGGTGGATGATGAGCAGATTATGAAACACGGGAAATTTCTGATCGAGCCCTGAGGCCTAATATGCCTTTTCGCAGAGAGCTTGATCGAGATCATCTCGGGCTTCTAGAGGATTGGCAGGGCAACAACATCGCCCTTGCTTGTCCAGCCTGCCTGAAGGTCTTTGTCGTCAGCGGGCTGATTCACCGAAAAGGACGTGAATGCCCAAATTGCCGCAAGACTAAGGCCTTCGTTAGCCCGGATGGCGCGACAGCGTCAGTGGAATGTGGTGAAGCCAATTTACCCTTCTGGAAGGAAGGCTGATCCACTCGCAATATCTCTCGCGGACGGGGCGCCCGCGCCACAGAAATCATGATTCCCTCCCTTCGCCAGCAGTTCAACGCAAACTTCACGCCAGAAAAATACCAGCGGCTCTTGCAGCTGATGGCAGAGCGCTGCGGAACTCCGGTGCAATTTCGGATTTGCGAGACACCTTGCTTCTTTCCAAAATCTCTGCTCGATCGGATAGCGCAGTGCGGGAAAGAATTAATTCATCAGCTCGAGACTCCCGAATACAGCCAGGCTTCCTCCGTTGCAATTCCGTCTGAATTTAATGTGCCTAACGAGACCTCGCACCCCATGTTCATCCAAGTCGATTTTGGCCTTGTGCGTGATGCGGCAGGCCAGCTTCAGCCCAAGCTGGTTGAACTGCAGGGTTTTCCTTCCCTTTACGCGTATCAACCGGTTTTGACGCAGTCTTACGCGGAAGTCTTCGGGCTGGACGCCAATTTGCACTATCTAATGAGCGGCTTGGATTGGGAGTCCTATACACATCTTCTACGGCGCGCGATTGTCGGTGATCACGATCCGGAAAACGTCATCCTGATGGAAATTGATCCCCTGCATCAGAAGACATTGCCGGATTTTCTGCTCACCGAAAAATTATTAGGGATCAAGACCATCTCCATAACTGACATCAGGCAGACTCATAACCAGCTCTTCTACGAAAGCAACGGCCGCAGAATTCCCATCCGGCGGATTTACAACCGTGCCATTGTGGATGAACTGGTGCGAAAAAATCTTCAATTGGATTTCCGCTTTACGGGTGACCTGGACGTCGAATGGGCAGGCCATCCAAACTGGTACTTCCGCATGAGCAAGTTTTCTCTGCCCTACCTTCAGCACGAATGCGTGCCGAAGAGCTGGTTCCTGGACCGTATCAAACAAGCGCCCGCCGATCTCGACCACTACATTCTCAAACCCTTGTTCTCGTTTGCCGGCTTGGGAGTAAACATTAACCCGAAGAAAGAAGACCTTGACGCAATTCCGCCGCAGAGCAGATCGCAATACATCCTGCAGGAGAAAATGCATTTCGAGCCGGTGATCGAGACACCTTTCGGCGCAACCAAGGCTGAGGTGCGCATCATGTACATTTGGCAGGACGCACTCACACCCGTTATGACCATCATCCGCATGGGCCGCGGACTTATGATGGGCGTGGATCATAATAGAAACATGGAGTGGGTCGGATCTTCGGCCGGGTTTTACTAAATTGGATCTTCAGGTGGGCTTACTGAACAGTTCTGGATCCCGGGTTATTTCTCACTTTTTCGATCCCCCGGCACGGCAGTCGAGGGCG
>Ga0209234_1000218_pt1 | contig 17650 bp, 17 predicted proteins | sample GraSoi013_1_20cm_2_FD_185816 | JGI IMG/M metagenome (GOLD analysis project Ga0209234, IMG submission 185816) | Grasslands soil microbial communities from the Angelo Coastal Reserve, California, USA - Sample 08_20_2013_1_20cm (SPAdes) (version 2) | ecosystem: Environmental > Terrestrial > Soil >... | reverse complement strand
CTGCATATTTTCATTTGCTTAGTCGTCTTCGCCGATGAGGATGGCCGCGCCCAGAACGGTGGTCCAGAGGCCGCGCTTGTCGCCGACGGCGGATTGCGTGACGTTCATGGTGCGCACGATCTTGTTGGAGATGCGGTAGACTTCTTTTTTTTCGTCGAACGACAAATCCGGATCGAATTCCACGTTTAAGGTTGTCGCGAGCATTTCCGCAGCAAGCTCTTCGGCATATTCGCCGGCGACTTCTTCGGTTTCACCAAACGAGTGATGCTCGGACAAATAGCCATACATGGACTTGTCGCTGGGCAGCGCCAGGCCGATGCTGGCGGCGATGAGCCGGTGCGCTTCCTTCGTGGAGTTTTCGCTGATGACCGTGAAGGCGACTTGCCCAGGCTTGATATACTTCAATCCTTCGCTGCGGGAAATCAATTTGCAGTTGGGAGGAAAGATGGAGGAGACGCGAACGATGTTGCACGCGGCAATGCCGGCGTTCCGCAGAGCGAGCTCGAAACTCGAGAGCCTTTCACGATGTTTACCGACGCCTTTGGTGAGGAAGATTTTCTTAGCAACGAACGCCATGGTGCCGGTTTGCCGTGCCTCCGTGAGTAGTGTGCGCGCGAAAAATTTTCCCGCTGTGGAAAAGTAACAAGAAGGTATTGCAGTGTCAACGCAATTCCGGCCCTTAACACCGCCGGAGCGCGAAGATTATATCAACGTGGGATGACAATTCCGGGGAGCCGAAGGATCATTCGCCCGCGATGTGGTGGAGCAATTTGCCGAGAGGTTTGCAGAGCGCCAGGATTTTTCCGAGGTCGGCCGCAGTGAAGTCGGGGCCTGAGCCGGCCACAGTTGCGCCCTTCCGGCTGATTTGAATGACGCCAATGACCGTGCCATCCCGGAGAATCGGCGCACTGATCATTTTCTGAATCGGTTCGACGGCTCCCCCGGTGGTTTTCAGGCCTTCGAACACAGTCACGTGCTTCGCGGCGGCAAAATTATTCTCGATCTCGGGACGGCTATCGCGGGCGGTGCGCGCCGCGAGGGCCGAATTGCTCGAAAGTGGAATAAAACCGACCTTCTTCAGGGCTTCCGGGACCAGAAAATGCAGGTGGCGCCAGCGCTTGGAAACCGCGAGAATAGCCACTTCTTCATTCCTGACGCCCAGATTTTTGGCGATTTTCTCGGCCACAGAGGAAAGAGATACCTGCGACGCTTCCCCTCGTTCCGCGCCGAGGGCGTTGGCGATGCGCTCCATCTCCGAAACCAATCTCAGTGTTGTGCTCATGGCATACAGATGAATGTTGGGGCTGAGGCCGGGAGAGGTTTGGGCCTAGCGAATCCCAGTCGTCAGGTGTTATTTTCCGGCACTTCCGTCGCTGCCGCAAGAAGATTTCGAATTGTCTGTGCCCGCAGAAAGAACAGTCCAACTTGCATACCAGGAATCATGTGCCTATACTGACTTCGTCGCGGATTCTCAACGCTCCTCCCGAGTCATTCCGTGCGATCGGCTGGGACTTACGCGGCGGAGAGGGCATGTCTTCGACGGCAACCCAGCCTGACTCAAGTTACTTCCTCAGAAAGCTGCATTCTTTTACCGGTTTACTTCCCGTTGGGGCATTTTTGGCGGAGCATTTCTGGTCCAACAGTTCGGCGCTCGTCAGCCGGGCGAAGTACGACGCGACTTCGCAAGAACTGCAAACCATTCCGTTCCGCCTGATCGTGGAATGGGGCGGCATTTTTCTACCGATGCTCTTTCACGGCGGCTACGGGATTTACATTTGGCTGCGCGGCAGATCGAACGTTTCGGCGTATCCGTGGGTAGGGAATTGGCTCTACGTGATGCAGCGATACACGGGCCTGATCGCGTTTGCGTATATTGGCTGGCATCTCTACACCGAGCGCTGGCTCACGCATGGCACATCGACTTACGAAAGCGTCGCCATGGACATGCAGAATCCGTGGTACCTCACGTTCTTTGTCGTGGGGGTGCTCGCTTCTTCGTTCCACCTCGGCGTGGGCATCTGGAATTTCTTGTGCAAGTGGGGGCTGGCGGCCACCGTCAAGGCGCAACAGGCGGCCGGGCGATTTGGCGCGCTTGTTGGCGTTGCGTTCAGCGTAGTCGGAATCCTGATCATTCTTAGTTTCCGATTCGATTGGCATCCGTTCTCTGCCTACCTACCAACCAAATGAGACAGCCAAAAATCATAGTTGTAGGCGGAGGTTTGGCCGGCCTGATGGCCACCATCCGCGTTGCCGAGGCGGGCATCCCAGTGGATCTCTTCTCGATCGTGCCGGTGAAGCGTTCGCATTCCGTCTGCGCCCAAGGCGGCATCAACGCTGCCAAGAATCAAAAAGGTGAGGGCGACACGGTCGATAAGCACTTCGACGACACGATCTATGGCGGGGATTTTCTGGCGAATCAGCCGCTGGTGAAGCGCATGTGTGAGGCGGCGCCGGGCATCATCGATCTTCTGGACCGCATGGGCGTTATGTTTAACCGCACACCGGAAGGATTGCTCGACTACCGGCGGTTCGGGGGCACGCTTTATCACCGCACGGCTTTCGCGGGCGCGACCACAGGCCAGCAATTGCTCTACGCACTCGACGAGCAGGTGCGCCGCCACGAATCCGAAGGCCGGGTGAAGAAGTTCGAAGGCGCCACGTTCTTCTCCGCGGTTATCGATGAAGGCGGCGTGTGCCGTGGCATCTGCGCGATGGATCTGCGCTCGATGGAAGTGAAGACGTATGCGGCGGACGCGGTCATCTTTGCCACGGGCGGTAACGGCGCGATCTTCGGGCGCTCGACGAATTCGGTGGTTTGCACTGGTTCGGCGCAGGCCGCGCTCTTTCAGCAGGGCGTGGACTACGCCAACGGAGAATTCATCCAGGTGCATCCGACGGCGATCCCTGGTGAAGACAAACTTCGCCTGATGAGCGAATCGGCTCGCGGCGAGGGCGGCCGTGTGTGGGTGCCGCGCAATCCGGGGGAGAAGCGCGCGCCGAGAAGCATTCCAGAGGCCGAGCGGTTTTATTTCCTGGAAGAGTGGTATCCGAAGTACGGGAATCTGGTTCCGCGCGATATTGCCACGCGCGCGATTCACCGCATCGTGTACCAGGAAAAACTCGGCGTCGACGGGCACCCGGCCGTCTATTTGGATGTGACGCACATCCCGCGCGAAACGCTGGACCGCAAGCTCGAAGGGATTCTGGAAATCTACGAAAAATTCTGCGGTGTCGATCCGCGCGTCGAGCCGATGAAAGTATTTCCCGCGATGCACTACACCATGGGTGGCATTTGGGTGAATGGCGAAGATCAGGCCACCAACGTTTCCGGCATCTACGCGGCGGGCGAGTGCGAATACCAGTATCACGGCGCCAACCGTCTCGGAGCGAACTCGCTGGTCTCGTGCATTTTTGGCGGAGGCATTGCCGGGCCGGCGGCGGTGAAGTACGCAAAGCATCTCGAAAAAGGAGCGGAGTCCACGCCGTCCGCGGTCTTTGACGCAGAACGGAAACGCCAGGAAGAAAAGAATCAGAAGCTGATCAGTCAGGACGGTTCGGAGAATCCCATCACGATCTGGAGAGAACTGGGAGAGGTGATGACGGAGCACGTCACGGTCACACGCATCAACAAGAACTTGGAGATGGCGGACGCGAAGATTCGCGGGTTGCAGGAGCGCTACAAGAAAATCAACCTCAGCGACCGCACGAAGTGGTCGAACCAGACGCTAAACTTCGCCCGCGAACTGGAAAACATGATTATCCTGGCACGGGTGGTCACGCGCGGCGCACTGGCCCGCAACGAGTCCCGCGGCGCGCATTACAAGCCGGATTTTCCGGAGCGCGACGACGTCAATTGGCTGAAAACCACGCGCGCGAAGTGGGCCAACAACGACATTCAGCTTACGTACGAGCCTGTCGACATTTCTTTGATCAAGCCGCGCCCGCGCCGCTACGACGCGGCAAAGTAAGAAACAGTTGCCCGGCCTGCGGGCTGGGGGCAGGTGTTGGTCGGGGATTTATGGCAGAAACAAAACAAGTCATCGTCAGAATAAAACGGCAAGCCGGGCCGAAGCAGACCGCGCGCTGGGAGGAATTTTCTCTCCGGTGGCGGCCTTCCATGAACGTCATCATTTGCCTGCGCGACATCGCCGAGAATCCCGTCACCCGCAACGGCCAGAAGACCACTCCGATTTCCTACGATTCAAATTGCCTCGAAGAGATCTGCGGCTCCTGTGCGATGCTGATCAACGGCAAAGCGCGCATGGCATGTTCGGCGCTGGTCGATCAGCTCGAGCAGCCCATTCGCATCGAGCCGATGTCCAAGTTTCCGCTGGTGCGCGATCTCACCGTCGATCGCCAATTCATGTTTGAAAGCCTCAAACGTGCGAAGGCCTGGATTCCCATAGATGGCACTTACAATCTCGGAGAAGGCCCGCGCATTTCGCCCGAAATCCAGGAGAAGGGCTATCCGCTCTCGAACTGCATCACTTGCGGGAACTGCCTGGAGGTTTGCCCGCAGGTGAATGAGCACAATCAATTCGTGGGCGCAGCCATTATCAGCCAGGTGCGCTTGTTCAACATGCACCCCACGGGAGCGATGAATAAAAGCGAGCGCCTTGCGGCTCTCATGGGTCCGGGCGGCATACAGGAATGCGCCAACGCGCAAAACTGCGTTCGTACTTGCCCCAAGGGCATTCCCCTGACCGAGTCCATCGCGGAAGTAAACCGCGAAGCGTGGAAACAGGCGCTTCTCGGCTGGCTTGTAGGGTAAACTCTCACCGCTATCGGCAGCCTGGGGGAAATGCATGCGCCGCGTCCTTGCCGGTTTGTGTCTCAGCACTTGCCTATGTGCAGGGCTCTTTTTCGCCCGCCGCACTTCCGCGGATGATATTGCGGAGCGCGCACACAAGCTGCACTTCTCCTCGATTGTCCTGGATACGCACGCGGATACGCCGCAGCGGATGCTTACCGGCACGTTCGATCTTGGCAACCGTGATGCGGAAGGCCACATTGACATTCCCCGGATGCGCGAGGGCGGCCTCAATGCGCAGTTTTTCTCCATCTTCATTACGGGCAGGACTCTCGGGCCTCCGGCGATTCAGCAGGCGCTCGACCAGATTGATCTGGTGCGTCAAAACGTCCAGCAGCACGGCAAAGACCTGGCGCTGGCGACTACCGCCGAGGAAATCCGCCGCGCCCACGCGCAGGGCAAGATTGCCATCCTCATGGGCATAGAGGGCGGACACATGATGGGCAATGATATTCGGATGGTCCGCATCTACAGCCAGCTCGGAGTGCGCTATATGACGCTCGCGCATTTCTACAATGACGAGTGGGCGGACTCTTCCACGGACAAACCTGCGCACAACGGACTCACCGATTTTGGCAAGAACGTCGTCCGCGAAATGAACCGCCAGGGAATGCTCGTGGACATTTCGCACGTTTCGGACAAGACTTTTTACGATGCACTGGAAATCAGCAAAGTGCCGCTCATCGCTTCTCACTCTTCCGTTCGCGCTATCTCGAATCATCCGCGGAATATGAGTGACGACATGATCAGGGCGCTGACGGCAAAGGGCGGCGTGATCCAGATCAACTACGAGAGAAATTATTTGAGCGAGGAATACAGAAAGGCGTTCGCGGCAGTTGCGGGAGACGTAAGCCGCATGGAGGAGAAGTTCAAGAAGGAGTGCGGCGATGACAACGTTTGTATCGGCAAGGCAGAGATCAAGCTGGAAAAGGAATTAACCGATGCCGGAAAGCTGCCGCACGTGAGTTGGGAGAAAATCATCGAGCACATCGACCACGTCGTGAAACTGGTGGGACCCGACCACGTCGGACTAGGGTCGGATTTCGACGGCGCGGACATGCCGGATGGCTTGGAAGATTGCTCGAAGCTCCCCAAGATCACGGAAGCGCTACTGCGCAAAGGATATTCGGAAGAAGATATTCGCAAGATTCTCGGCGGCAACATTCTTCGCGTGATGGCGGAGTCTGAAAGAATGAGCAAGGAATTGCAGTCAGCTCCATAGGAGAAGAGGAGTCGTGAGATGGTGCGAGCGATTCTGTGGGCGGGCGCATGCTTTGCAACCGGCGTGCTCCTGGCGGGCGCGATGAAGGCGGACGGAGTTTCCGAAAGAGCGCGCAAGCTGCATTTCTCCTCGATCGTCGTGGACACGCACGACGACACGACGCAGCGCTTTCTCGATGGCAAGTTTGATCTTGGCGTGCGCAGCTCCTCCGGCAGCATTGACATTCCGCGCATGAGGGAGGGAGGGCTCGGCGCGATTTTCTTTTCCATTTGGATGCCCAGCAAAATCACGGGGCCCGAGGCCGTTGACCGTGCACTGATTCAGATCGACGCGGTGCGCGAGCAGGTTCGCAAGCATTCGAAAGATCTGGTCCTGGCGACGACAGCGGCCGAAATCCGCGACGCCCACAAACAGGGAAAGATTGCAGCACTCCTTGGGGTCGAGGGCGGTCACATGATCAACAGCGATCTGGGTGTGCTGCGCAGCTTCGCGGCCCTGGGCGTCCGCTACATGACTCTTACCCACAGTGGCAATGACGAATGGGCGGATTCTTCCACGGACAAGGCCGTGCACAATGGCCTCACCGATTTCGGCAAGGACGTGATCCGCGAAATGAACCGCCTCGGGGTGATGGTGGACATCTCCCACGTCAGCGATAAAACATTTTACGATGCTCTGGAAACCAGCAAAGCCCCGCTCATTGCCTCGCACTCTTCCTGCCGCGCCATTTGCGATGCGCCCCGCAACATGACCGACCAGATGATGAAGGATCTCGCCGGGAAAGGCGGCGTCGTGCAGATCAACTACCACGTCGGCTTTCTCAGCCAGGAATTCCGGGACGCGGAAAAAACCAATCCGGAACTGAACAAGGCCATCAGCGCCGAGGTTATGAAACGGTGCGCGGACAACGAAGGCTGCCAGCTTATCGAGGGCGACCGCATCACCCGCGAGTACGTCGAACAGGGCAATCTCCCGCGTGTGGAATTCAGCAAAATCATCGAGCACATCGACCATGCCATGAAAGTTGCCGGCATCGATCACGTGGGCCTGGGCTCGGACTTCGACGGCGCCAATATGCCTTACGGCATGGAAGACGCCACGAAGATCCCGAAGATCACCGAAGTCTTGTTGCAAAAAGGCTACTCCGAGGGTGACGTAAAGAAAATTCTCGGCGAAAATACTCTGCGGGTGATGACGGAAGTGGAACGGGTCAGCCGCGAGTTGAATGCCGGGAAGTAAAAGCAACGGAGAAAATTTGAGAAGGAAGCATAGGGGGATGTTAGAAAATGAAACGCGCAAAGTGGTTTGTCACGGTTGTAGCAATGGGAACGCTGTTTTTCGGCTGTAAGGCGAAAGAACAGACTGCGGAAGCGCCCCCGCCGGAACAACCCAAGGCCGAGGCCACGGCTGCTCCAAAGGCAGAAACGCCAGCGGCCGCCGCAGCACAGCAGGAAGCAACCGCCAGCGCACTTGCGCCCGCACCACGTGCGGGTTACGACCGCGCACTTCTTCGCTCGGCGCTCTTGAAGGACAAAGCGCCGGAGACGTTTCGGGTAAGATTCGCAACGACGCGAGGAGATTTTGTTGTAACTGTCAATCGCGGATGGGCTCCCATCGGCGCCGACCGCTTCTACAATCTGGTGAAGCACCACTTCTATGACCATGCCAGCTTCTTCCGCGTTGTGCCCAGCTTCATCGTTCAATTTGGCATCAGCGCCTATCCGCCTGTTGCGGCCGCATGGGAGAAAGCCAATATTCAGGATGAGCCGGTCACACAGTCCAACAAACGCGGCTACCTGACGTACGCGAAAACGAGCCTGCCAAATACCCGCTCGACGCAAGTCTTCATCAATTTGAGCGACAACGCGGGGCTCGACCGGCAAGGCTTTTCACCTTTTGGCTACGTCGATGCTCAGGGAATGAAGGTGGTAGACATGCTCTACGACCAATACGGAGACAGCGCTGGTCCCGAACAGGATCAAATCTCCAAGCTGGGTAAGCCCTATCTCGACAAAGGCTGGCCCAAGCTGGACTCGATCAAGACCGCCACGCTGATCGGGCCGGCCCCGGCAGCCGCGAAGCCGTAATGTAATGTAATGTAATGTAATGTAATCATTCGGGGTTGCCATGGATTACTTTTTTGAGTAAGATGCATTTGATCTTTAGCAAGGCCCACCCTTTGACAAGGGGCGGCCGTGAAGGTATCCTTTAGTTCCATGAAGACTCGGTGCCAGATGATGTGTTGTCCCTGCACGTGCAACGCTGCGTGTTGCACGACACTCATCTCTGGCCAGAGGAGTTTCCGGACTTAAGTTTTAACTGATTTATAAAGTTCCGAAGCCCACATGCCAGAGACACTGGTATGTGGGCTTTTTCTTTTGGATTCGGGATATTTCAAAGATAGAGACCCTGGGAGCCAAGAATCATGACCGTGGCAGCATTATCGGAAGTCGAGGAACGGCACAGTCGAGAAGCCATTGAAGCGGAGATCGTCCGTTTTGAAGAGCGCATCCGAGAGCTTCAGAGCGGCGCCATCACGCCGGAACAATTCCGTCCTTTCCGACTGAAACACGGCACCTATGGCCAGCGGCAGCCGGGCTTCCAGATGCTGCGCATCAAGATCGCTGCGGGAGTGCTCACGCCTGCGCAGCTTCGCGTCCTGGCGGTTATTGCCGACGAATACTCGACCGGCCGCGGCCACCTCACCACGCGCGAAAACGTCCAATTCCATTTTGTGAAACTCGAAAAAGTTGGCGCCGCCATGCGCTTGCTCGCCGATGCGGGCCTCACCACGCGCGAGGCTTGCGGTAACACCGTGCGCAACGTCACAGCTTGCCCGGTGGCCGGTATTTGCCCCGGCGAAGCGTTCGACGTCACCCCCTACGCTTTGGGCGTTTCGCGATACCTCCTGCGCCATCCCGATTTTCACGACTTGCCACGCAAGTTCAAGATCGCCTTCTCCGGTTGCGAGAACGATGGAGATTGCGCGGTTGCCAGCATCCACGACGTCGGCCTCATCGCGCAAGTCCGTGGCAACAACGGCACGTCGCATCGTGGCTTCAAGGTGCTCGTCGGCGGCGGTCTGGGAAGTTTGCCCACGGAGGCCGCGGTTCTCACGGATTTTCTGCCTGAAGAGGAGCTGCTTCCCACCATCGAAGCCGTCCTGCGGGTTTTCACGGAAACGGGGAACCGCAAGAACAAACTCATGGCGCGATTGAAATTCGTCTTGCGCGCAAAAGGCATCGAGGAGTTCCGCCGCCTGGTTGCCGAAAAGCGCAAGGTCTCGCAGGCTCCGGCGGAGACATTTACCGTGCCTTCTGCTATCAAGCCGTCGCTGGTTACGATCGCGCCGTCCCCTTTATCTATTTCAACGGCTGGTACGCAAACGGATCCGGAATACGACCGCTGGGCCGAGCACAATCTGATGTTTCAGCGCCAGGCCGGATACGGCGGGGTGTGGGTCAAGCTTTCTGCCGGTACGTTGCACAGCAACCAGATGCGCCACCTCGCGGATGTTCTGGAGAAGAACAAACTGACCGGGGTGCGCATTGCCGTCAATCAGGATCTGGTCATCCCGTGGGTTCCTTTTGACCGTGTGCGTGCGATCTACGACGGGCTTCGCGCATTGGATCTGGCCACGGCCGGAGCGCGCACTATTTCCGACGTCACGGGATGCCCGGGAGCCACCACCTGCAATCTGGGGATTACGCGTTCTCTTACGCTGGCCGAAGTTCTTTCGCGCGAGCTGAACGATTACACCGATCCAGAAATCCAAAAGTTACGCATCAAAATCAGCGGCTGCCCTAATTCCTGCGGGCATCATCACCTTGCCGATATCGGTTTTTACGGCAACGTCAGGAAGATCGATGATCAGCAGGCGCCGTACTATCAGCTTTTGCTCGGCGGCAAAGTGAATGCCGACGGCGTGCGCTTCGCGCGCCAGATCATGGCGGTGCCTGCCCGGCCCATTCCCGCGATTATTCGAGAGCTCCTGAGTTTCTATCAGCAGGACCGCCAGGCTGCCGAGACATTTACCGCGTGGGTGGCGCGCACGCCGGACAAGACCATCAAAGAACGGCTGCTCTCCTTGGCGGAGGTGACAGCCACCTCCGAGGATATCTTCGTGGACTGGGGAGACACAGAGACTTATTCCCTGAAGCTGGGCCGCGGCGAGTGCGTGGCATGATGGGCAAGGTTTATCTCATTGGCGCGGGACCGGGTGATCCCGAACTGCTCACCTTGAAAGCGGCGCGCCTGCTCGCTCGTGCCGGCGTTGTCCTTCACGATGCTCTGGTCAGCGATGCTGTTTTGGCGGTGATTTCGCCCGCTGCCGAGATCATTAACGTGGGCAAGCGCGCTGGCCACAAACTCCTTACCCAAGATGAAATCAACGCGCTCCTGATTTCGTATGGGCGGACGCGCCCGGGAGTTGTCCGGCTGAAAGGCGGCGATCCAACGATTTTTGGGCGCGCTGGAGAGGAAATCGAAGCCCTTCGTAAAGCCGGAATTGAATATGAAATCGTTCCGGGCATCAGCGCGGCACTCGGAGCCGCGGCGGCCGCGGGAATCTCGCTCACCGATCGCCGGGTGGCCTCGCAAATTCTACTTACTACCTTCTCGCGCGGAATCGACGGCAGCGCGATGGATTGGGGTTGCGTCACGAGCACCACCACGCTGGTTCTGTACATGCCCGGCGCAGATTATGCCGAGGTTTCAGAGCGACTGCTCGAAGGCGGGCTTCCGACGGACCTGCCGTGCGTGATGGTCTCTCGGGCAACTGGTTCTCAACAGCAAGTGCGCTGGTCCAATGTCGCCAGACTGGCCAGCGAACAAAAACTCGCGGCTCCGGCCCTGTTGATTGTCGGCCGCGTGGCGTCACGCGACATCGCGGAAATCAGTGCGCAGTTCTGGGGCACAAATCGGAAAGATCCGGATTTGCAACAAACATCGGTGAGCTAAATCGTCAGGAGCATAGCCATGAGTGCAGAAGTGGAAGCAGGGAAGACCGGAAGCCGCTGGAAGTTGTCGCTGGACACCTGGGCAGTGCTGGTGGCCTTTCTTTTGGCGTTGCTGGTGCGCACCGGCGTGTTCAAGCACATCCCTTGGTGAAGATTCCTGGAAAAATGGAGATAACGAAACATGGCTGATGTAATCACGGTTCCTCAGGTTCGGCCGGTGCAGCCGGCGCTGCGATTTCTGCGCGTCATCCCCGGAGTTCTGCTGCTTGCCGCCGTCGGCTATGCGGGCAAACTGCTGGAACAAAACGTCGGCGCCTACGCCAAGGTGCATCACTGGACGTTTCCGAATATTGAATATGTGCTGTGGGCCATCATTCTGGGGCTGGTGATCTCCAACACCGTGGGCGTCCCGGAAATTTTCCGCACGGGCGTGGCCACCTACGAGTTCTGGCTCAAAGCCGGCATCGTTTTGCTCGGGGCGCGCTTTCTGCTCGGCGACATTTTGAAACTCGGCGGCGCGAGTCTCGTTCTCGTGGCTATTGAAATCGCCGGTTCTCTCGCGTTCATGACCTTTCTCGGTCGCCTGTTCAAGCTCAAGCCCAAACTCACGACGCTTCTTGCCGTTGGCTCGGCCGTCTGCGGCGTGAGCGCCATCATCGCCACAAAGGGGGCCATTGAAGCCGACGACGAAGATTCTTCCTTTTCCATCGCGGCGATTCTCGCCCTCGGCGCTCTGGCTCTTTTTACGTTTCCGGTAATCGGGCACTTCCTCCATCTGAGCGACCGCGTGTACGGCTTGTGGGCCGGCCTCGGCGTGGACAATACAGCGGAGGCTACCGCCGCGGGGGCGCTGTACTCCGACGCTGCCGGAAAACTCGCCGTGCTCGTCAAGTCCACGCGCAACGCCATGATCGGATTCGTCGTGCTCGGCTACGCCATTTACTGGGCCAGCAAAGGGCAGGCGCAGGCAGTAGGGAACAAGGCGGCATTCCTGTGGCAGAAATTTCCGAAGTTTGTTCTAGGCTTCCTGCTGATTTCGGTCCTTGCGACCTATCACTTCTTTAGCAAGGAGCAGGTCGGAGCGCTCGCCAATCTTTCGCGCTGGGCGTTTCTGCTCACTTTTGCGGGGGTCGGCCTGCGCACCAATTTCAGCGATATGCGCAAGCAGGGGCTCCGTCCGTTCGCGGTCGGCGCCATCGGCGAGGTGGTGATCGCGGGATTTACGCTGGCTTTGGTATACGGCGCGGGGAAAATCTTCGGTTGGTAAGGAAAATTGACAGCGGTCGGTTACTTATAGTCCGAGCACCGCCACTAGTTCCCGCACCGACGATGAGGATTTCTGCAACGCGCCATTTTCTTCGGCCGTAAGTTTGATCTGAATGATTTCCTCGACGCCCTTGGCGCCCAGCTTCACGGGCACGCCGACGAACAGTCCTTTGATTCCGTACTCTCCGTCGAGATAAACGGCGCAGGGCAGAATCTTTTTCTTATCCTTGAGAATGGCTTCCACCATCTCCGCAGCTGCGGCAGAAGGCGCGTAGTAAGCCGAGCCGGTCTTCAGCAAATTGACGATCTCAGCGCCGCCCTTGCGCGTGCGCTCCACGATGGCGTCAATGCGCTCCTTGGGCAACAGATCGGGGAGGGGAATTCCCGCCACCGTGGAATACCGCGGCAGCGGCACCATGTCGTCGCCATGACCGCCGAGCACAAAGGAGTGTACGTTTTCCACGCTGACCTTGCATTCCATTGCCACAAACGTGCTCATGCGCGCTGAGTCCAGCACTCCCGCCATCCCGAGCACGCGGTGCTTCGGGAAACCGCTGACCTTGAGCGCTGCCTGCGCCATGGCGTCCAGCGGATTCGTCACCACGATGATGATGCAATTCGGCGAATGCTTCACGATCTGCTCGACCACGGCCTTCACTACGTCGTAGTTGGCCTTCAGCAAATCGTCCCGGCTCATCCCCGGCTTGCGCGGAAAGCCCGCAGTGATCACCACCACGTCGCTTCCCGCTGTCGCGGAATAATCGCCGGTCGCCGTGGAAACGCCGGTTGCACGCGAATCCGTCCGCGTGATCGGCCCGGACTCCATCATGTCCAGCGCTTTGCCAGCGGGCGGTCCGTCCAAAATGTCGGTCAGCACAACGTCGGCCAGTTCCAGATCCACAATTCGCTGCGCAGTGGTCGATCCCACAAAACCGCCTCCCACTACCGTCACCTTTTTTCTGCTCATACCGCTCCTTGTCTTCAATAAAACTCTTCTCCGAGAATGCTCTGCGCTCTCTGCGTCTCTGCGTTAGAATATTTTTCTAACTAGCGAGCCACGGCAGCCTCCTTCATATTCTCAATAATTGCTGATGCAAACGCCGACGTGCCCACCTTGGTCGCGCCAGGCATGAGCCGCTCGAGATCGTAGGTTACCCGCTTCTGCTGAATCGTGCGCGCTACGCCGTCCTCGATTAGCGTGGCCGCTTCCTTCCAGCCCAGGAACTCAAACATCATCGCGCCCGAGAGCATCACGGAACTTGGATTGATCACATCCTTGTCCGCGTACTTCGGCGCCGTGCCGTGAGTCGCTTCGAACACGCCGAATCCATCGCCGATATTCGATCCCGGCGCCATGCCGAGCCCGCCCACCTGCGCCGCGCACGCATCCGACAAATAATCCCCATTCAAATTGGAAGTCGCCAGGACGCTGTATTCATCCGGCCGCAACAGCACCTGCTGAAAGACGGAATCCGCGATGCGGTCGTTGATCATCAGCTTCTGCTTCCACTTGCCCTTGCCGTGAGTGGCGTAAATCGCGTCGATCGTCTGCTTCACTTCGCCGTAGACGGTCTTCTTGAACGCGTCCGTGGCCTGCTCGAGTCCCGGCTCGATCAGCGCCGCATTCTGTTCCACCGTAAGCGCCGCATTCTTGTCGAGGTTGTCGATAATCCAGCTCTCGCGTTCGGTGATCGTCTGCGCGCGAAACTCTTCGCGCGCCAAGTCGTAGCCCCAGTCGCGAAACGCGCCCTCGGTAAACTTTTGGATGTTGCCCTTGTGCACCAGCGTCACGCTCTTGCGCTTGTTCGCCAGCGCGTACTTGATGGCCCGCCGCACCAGCCGTTTCGTTCCCGTGGGGGAAATCGGCTTGATACCCACGCCGGAATCCCCGCGAATCTGCTTCTTCCCATCCTTCAACATCTCGTTGTTCAAGAATTCCAGCAGCTTCTTCGCTTCGGGCGAACCGGATTTCCACTCGATCCCGATGTACACATCCTCGGTATTCTCCCGGAAGATGAATACATTCATTTTTTCCGGCTCGCGCACCGGCGAAGGAACGCCCGTAAAATAGCGGACCGGCCGCTCGCAAGAATAGAGATCCAAAATCTGCCGCAGCGCCACGTTCAACGAACGAATACCTCCGCCCACGGGAGTCGTCAGCGGCCCCTTGATGGCCACGCGAAAATCACGGATAGCGTCGACGGTATCGCCCGGCAGCCACTCCTTGAAGGCATTGAAGGCCTTCTCGCCGGCAAAGACTTCGAACCACGCCACCCGCCGCTTCCCGCCGTACGCGTGCTCCACCGCCGCGTCGAACACTCGCCTTGACGCTTTCCAGATGTCGCGCCCCGTTCCATCCCCTTCGATGAAGGGAATAATCGGCGTGTTGGGCACTTGCAGTTCGCCGCCGCTGTAACCGATGGGCTTGCCTTCGGAGGGAATGGCCTTCCCGTTATACGAAGTCTTCATGAATACGACTCCTTGGAATAGGTTCGACTGCTCTACTGGCGCACGAGGAAAGGATTGCGCCGCGCCGCAACACAACCGCCGTACAACGCGGCAGGCTCGGGTGAATTGGAGAAGATATCACACTCGCGCAACCCTGGAGTATAATCGCGCGCGATTCTCGCTTCGCAAAACAGGAGAAAAAACCATGATGATGGACTGGAATCAATACCATAAGGAAGTCGGCGCCCGCATCGGAGACCTGATGAAGGCCTCGCCCGACACGGTTCGCGGCTATCAAACGCTCAGCGCTGCCAATTCCAAGACGAGCAAGCTCGGCGAAAAAACGCGGCAGCTCATTTCGCTGGCCGTAGCGGTGACAACTCGCTGCGACGGCTGCATCGTTGTGCACACTGACGCGGCGCTCAAAGCCGGCGCCACAAAGGAAGAAATCAGCGAAGCGCTCGGAGTCGCTGTGGCGATGAACGCAGGCGCCGCGCTGGTCTATTCCTCGCGCGTGCTGGATGCCGTCGATGCAAAATCCGCGGCCACCCACGCCGGCTAGCTCGCTCTAGTCGTAATACTCTTGCCCGAGGTGGGTGATGAGGTCCTCGCCCTTCATCCAGCGAAGCGTGTTCTTCAGCTTCATGGACTGAATGAAGAGATCGTGCTCGGGGTACAGCCCCGGCGCAGTCATCGGCGACTTGAAGTAAAAACTGAGCCACTCCTGGATGCCGCGCATTCCTGAGCGCTGCGCCAGGTCCAGGAACAGGACGAGATCGAGCACGAGCGGCGCGGCCAGGATGGAATCGCGGCAGAGGAAGTCCACCTTGATCTGCATCGGATAGCCGAGCCAGCCGAAAATGTCGATGTTGTCCCAGCCTTCCTTGTTGTCGCCGCGCGGCCGATAGTAGTTGATGCGCACCTTGTGGCACATCTTGCCGTACAACTGCGGATACAACTGCGGCTGGAGAATATATTCCAGCACGCTGAGCTTGGACTCTTCCTTGGTCTTGAATGAGCCAGGGTCCTCCAGAACTTCGCCGTCGCGGTTCCCGAGAATGTTTGTGGAGAACCAGCCTTCCAGCCCCAGCATGCGCGCCTTGAAACCCGGTGCGAGGATGGTCTTCATCAGCGTCTGACCCGTCTTGAAATCTTTTCCGCAGATAGCCACGTTGTGGTCGTGCGCGAGCTTCTGAATCGCGGGGATATCCACGGTCAAGTTGGGCGCGCCGTTGGCAAACGGCACGCCACTGGTCACCGAGGCCCAGGCATACAGCATGGAGGGCGCGATCGCCGGGTGATTAGATTTCATCGCTTCGATGAACTTTTCCGGCGTGGAGTGCACCTCTTCGGGCTTGACGAAGGATTCCGTTGAACCGCACCAGCAGGTCACCAGCCGCGAAGCGCGCGAAGTCTTGCGGAAGCTGGCGATGTCTTCCTTGATCTGCAGCGCCAGTTCGTACTTGTTCTTGCCTTTCTTGATGTTCGGTCCATCGATCAGCTTCACGAAATCGTGATCGAACGCGGCCTTCATGGGCTTGATGGTGGAGAGAAAGGGCTTCAACTTTTCCAGGTCCTGGGGATTCAGGACGCCGGCATTCGCCGCGGACTGGTAAGCGTTGTCCTTGAAAATGTCCCACCCGCCAAAGGTGAGGTCCTTCAGCTCGGCAAGAGGAACGAATTTCTTGATAAGCGGCGAGCGTGCGTCGGTGCGCTTGCCCAGCCGAATGGTGCCCATCTGTGTGAGCGATCCCACGGGCTGCGCCTCGCCTTTGCGGACGAGCTCGACTCCGGCCATGAAGGTCGTGCTGACAGCCCCCAGGCCCGGAAGCAGCACCCCGAGTTTCCCCTTGGCAGGCGCTATTTTGGAAGGCTTTTCCATGCCGCTCCTTTTATTGAATGATCGCAATACGACCGACAGAAAAAATGAACCTACCAAGAGAAATGCCGCAGCGGAAGCGTGCCGCGTCTCCAAACAAACTAGTAATGATGAGGGAAGACCTCAGGATTTGCAAATCGGAGCGGGAAAATTCACTCCGTTACCAGCTTTGAAGCGGTGGCACGATTCGCAAGAAAGCCATTCGCCTGATGTAGACATTCAGGACAATCCCGCCTCGATTAGTTATTACCAGGTGCCGCCACCAGAGTTAAAGTTAGACAAGTGATGCACAGGGCTTGCGCCCTGGAGGAGCCTCGAATGAAGCTTGTGAATCGATATGTTCTGTTGGTCATCGTCGCCTTGGTCATCTTCGCCATTGGCGCCACCCTTTTTACTGCTGGAGTGGGCGCCCAAGAGGAAGGATGGAAGATCCTGCGCGCTGACTACGGTTTCAAAAATCAGCGCAGTGACGTCAGCGATATTCTAAAAGACCTCGTCGAGCGCGGTGGCGTGAATGGCCGAGTAGCAGTGAATAATCAAACCATGGGCGGGGATCCTGCCGTCGGGAGAGACAAGTCGTTGCGTATCTTCGCCAGAAATCGCAGGAATGAGGAACGCGAATTCAACTACAAAGAGGGCGGCTTCGTTGAAGCCCATATGTTCACTGTTCGCCATGATGATCGGGACGATCACCCTGCGAACTACGGCAACCGCGATCGGGACGACCACCCCGCGAACAACGTCGACCACGAGCGGGATGCCCGCCCTGCGCATTACGGCGACCACGATCGGGATGACTGGAATAGCCTCAAAATCATCGGCGGTTATTACGGGGTGCAGGGAAGGACCGTGAACGTGACGGATGTCCTTCGGAGCAGAATTCGTGAAGGCGTGCTGAGTTTCGTCGTCACCAATAGCGCCTTAGGTGGAGATCCAGCCATAGGCGCGGACAAGATTTTGATCGTTGTTTACCGCCATCAAGGCAAGGAGAGCGCCACGGCCGTACGTGAGGGGTACAGCCTGACGATTCCGTAGCATTTGGCCGCCAAGCCGAATTTCTCGCACTG
>Ga0209234_1000217_pt1 | contig 17701 bp, 16 predicted proteins | sample GraSoi013_1_20cm_2_FD_185816 | JGI IMG/M metagenome (GOLD analysis project Ga0209234, IMG submission 185816) | Grasslands soil microbial communities from the Angelo Coastal Reserve, California, USA - Sample 08_20_2013_1_20cm (SPAdes) (version 2) | ecosystem: Environmental > Terrestrial > Soil >... | reverse complement strand
CGCGGAGTTCGTGAAATGGGTGATCGGTAACCGGCGCCCACTGCATCCCAAGCCGATCACGTTCGAGGCCACTCGCGAAGACGTCGAGGTCGAGGGCGCAGTCCAGTACGACGATCAGTACAGCGAAAACACGTTCACGTTCGTGAATAACATCAACACGCACGAAGGCGGCACCCACCTCACCGGCTTCAAGTCGGCGTTGACCCGGACGATCAACGAGTGGGCGAAGCAGGACGGACTGCTCAAGAAAGAAGAGTTCACGCTGTCCGGCGACGATGTGCGTGAAGGCCTGAACTGCGTCCTCCACGTCAAGGTGAAGGCGCCGCAGTTCGAAGGACAGACCAAGACCAAGCTGGGGAATTCCGAAGTCGAGGGCATCGTCAAGACCGTCGTCAACGAGGCGCTGGGCGCGTTCTTCGACAAGAATCCGAGCGTGGCGCGTAGCATCATCGCCAAAGCGCTCAGCGCGGCGCGCGCCCGCGAAGCCGCGCGTAAAGCGCGCGAGCTGGTGCGTAAAAAGAGCGGCCTCGACGCCGGCATTCTGCCTGGCAAACTCGCGGATTGCTCGCTTACCGACCCGAAGCTCTGCGAGATTTATCTGGTCGAGGGCGACTCCGCCGGGGGGTCCGCCAAACAGGGACGCGATCGCAGCTATCAGGCGATCCTGCCGCTGCGCGGCAAGATCCTGAACGTGCAAAAGGCGCGCATCGACAAGATTCTTTCCAACGAAGAGATCCGGACGATGATCACGGCCATCGGCACCGGCGTGGGCGAGGACTTCAAGGTCGACGAAGCCCGCTACCACAAGATCATCATCATGACCGACGCGGACGTGGACGGCGCGCACATCCGCACGCTCCTGCTCACCTTCTTCTATAAGGAGATGCAGCAGCTCATCCATGCCGGGTACATCTATATCGCGCAGCCGCCGCTCTATCGCGTTTCCAAAGGCAAGGAGGAGTTCTACGCCTATGACGAAAAAGAGCGCGACGGCTACGTGAAGCGCCTGACCAATGGAGCCGAAGGACGCTCGACGATCATCGTCAGCCGTTACAAGGGCCTGGGCGAGATGAATCCGGACCAGCTGCGCGACACAACGATGGATCCCGCGAAGCGGACGCTGCTGAAGGTGACCATGGAAGATGCGCTCGAGGCATCACAACTGTTCGAAACCCTGATGGGTGATGAGGTCGAGCCCCGCCGCAGATTCATCGAGGAGAACGCGAAGTTCGTGAAGAACCTAGACGTCTAGACGTTTCGACGTCTAGACGTCTAGGTTTTCCACTCCCGCTCGGGTCACGCGATGCGACACGAGCGGGAGCGCCTTTTTCGTCAGCTTGTCTCCGACGACGATCGCGGCCGCCAGGGCTTCGTAGCCCATCTGGATCCCGTCGTTGTCTTTCGCGAACACCGAGGCGATCGGCTCCCCTTCCAGCACCTTGTCGCCAGGCTTCACCGTGATGACGAATCCGACGGTGGGATCGATCGTGTCCTCCACCGTGCGCCGCCCCCCGCCGAGGGCGATGATCGCGCGACCGATGGTGCGCGGCTCGACGCGCTGCACCACCCCCGTGCGTGGCGCGGCATAGACCTCCACCGCCTGAGCCTGTGGCAAGACCGAGGGATCTTCAACCGTTTTCGGGTTGCCGCCCTGGGCCTCGATGATCTGCTCGAACTTCTCCGCCGCGAGCCCCGAGTCGATCGCCGTCTCGAGTTTCTTGCGGGCCTTCTTCGTGTTCTTCTCGATGCCCGCTTGCAGCAGCATCTCGATGCCGAGGGCATACGTCACCTCGAGCAGATCGGTCGGTCCCTCGCCGCGGAGCGCCAGGATCGCCTCTTCGGTCTCGAGGACATTGCCGCAGGCGCGCCCCAAGGGCCGATCCATGGCGGTGATCAGGGCGACGGTCGGGCAGCCGCGGTCCTCACCGAGCGCGATCATCGTCTTCGCGAGCTCGAGGCCGCGCTCCACCTCGGGCAGAAACGCGCCGCTGCCATTTTTCACGTCGAGCACCAGGCCGTTCAGCCCTTCAGCCAGCTTCTTCGACATGATGCTCGCTGAAATTAGAGGAATCGACTCGACGGTCGCCGTTACGTCGCGCAGCGCGTACAGCTTGCGATCGGCCGGCGCGATCTCCGCGGTTTGGCCGATCAACGCGCAACCCAGTTTCTGCACCTGCGCCTTCGCTTCGGCGAGCGAGAGATTGGTGCGAAAACCGGGAATCGCTTCGAGCTTGTCGAGCGTGCCGCCGGTGTGGCCCAGCCCGCGTCCCGACATCATCGGGACGGCGACGCCGCAGGCGGCGACCAGGGGCGCGAGCACGAGGGAGACCTTGTCGCCGACACCGCCGGTCGAGTGCTTGTCGATGCGGGGCGTCGACCACCCGTCGAACGAAAGGCGTTGCCCCGACGCCAGCATTGCATCCGTCAGCGCAGCCAACTCCTGGCGCTCGAGTCCGCGCAGAAAGACAGCCATCAGCAACGCCGCGATCTGATAATCGGGAATCCGATCCGCGGTGTACTCCGCCACGAGCGCGGACCATTCCTCGGCACTCAACGCCGCGCCGTCGCGCTTGCGCTCGATCAGAGGCCCCACGATCATTGTCTCATGCGCCTTTCATTTTGCTTCCTCGCGCCGCTCATCTGCGGCAGCCTCGCCGCGCAGAGCGTTGCTCAGCACGTCGCGGAGGGCGACAGCGCCGGCTTGATGCATCCCGACGTGCAGCTGCGCCATTACCAGGCGGCCCTCGCCATCGACTCGCTGAGCTATGAGGCGAACTGGAAGGCGGCGCGGGCGATCGCCGACGTCGCCAAACAAATACAGGGCAATGCCGATTCTCTCAAGCTCCGCCGCGATAGCCTATACGCCGTCGGACGGATTTACGCCGAGCGCGCGATTCGTGCCGATTCCTCGCAAGCCGACGGCCATTACGCGCTCGCCATGGTCCTGGGCCGGCTGTCGCGCACCAAGGGCAGCAAAGAACGGGTGCGATACGCGAAGATCATCTACGACGAGGCGACGCGCGCCGTCCAAATCAATCCCAACCACAATTTCGCCCATCACGTGCTTGGCGCCTGGAACGCCGAAGTCGAACGCCTCGGCAGCTTTCAGCGCTTTTTCGCCAAGACCCTGTTTGGCGGCGGCTTTTTGTCGAAAGCCAACTGGGACGATGCCGTCGCGCATCTGGAACGTGCGGTCGCGATCCGGCCCGATTGGATTTTCCACCGATTAGAGTTGGCGCAGATCTACGCCGACGTCGGCGCGTATTCCAAAGCGCGCGAGCAGCTCAGCGCGATTCCGACGCTGCCCACGCAGGACGTGCTCGACCCGCAGTACCGCCGTGAAGCCGCCAACCTGCTCGAAAAGATCAAGAACCAGAAAGACCAGACGTAGCTAGCGGAGCGGTTCTCCGGGGGTCCGCCGCATGACGCGTTCGATTCCGTCCGTCGAGCGCGGCGCGCCACCAGAGAGCCACTCGCCGCCCTTCGGTGTGACCAGCACGTCATCTTCGATCCGCACACCGAGTTTTTCCGCCTGGAGATAGATTCCCGGTTCGAGCGTCACGACCATCCCTGGCTCGAGTGGCCGACTGATGCCGACGTCGTGCACATCCATGCCGATAGGATGCCCGAGGCCGTGATTGAAGAACTCGGCATCGTCGCATGTTTTGTCGCCGCACAGCTTGCCTGAATGATCGTGCATGTAGCGACGCGCGATGCCATCGAGCTGCCGCATCGTGACGCCCGGACGCAGCGAATCGAATGCCGCCTGCTGGGCGCCGAGCACGAGGTCGTAAATCGCTTTTTGCCGCTGTGAGAAGTGCCCGTTCACGGGAATCGTGCGCGTGACATCGGCGGTGTACTGACCCCATTCCGCGCCGGCATCCATGACGATGAGATCGCCGTTCTCGGTCCGGCGGCGGTTGACGTCGTAATGCAGGGTCGTCGAGTTGGGGCCGCTGCCGACGATCGACGGATAGCCCAGGCGATCGGCTCCGTTACTGCGGAAGCCTTGCTCGAGTACCGCTTCGATTTCGTATTCGTACATCCCCGGCCGTGCCGCGCGCATCGCCGCGATGTGTCCGGCGACGCTGATGTTCACGGCACGACGCAGCCGTGCGACCTCGTCTGAATCTTTCACCACGCGCATGGAATCGACGATCGGGAGGAGATTGCGCACATCGGCGCCCGAGAAGGCGACGTCGGCAATGCGCCGCTCGTCGCGGGTGCTGGGACTGAGAGGCAAGTAGATCGGCCCACGCACGCGCTGCCAGCGAGCCTCCATCGAATCGACAGGCAGGATGGTCTGAATGCCGGAGAGACGCACGGCGACGCTATCCGGACCGAGTCGCAGGCCTGTCCAGCGCTCACGCGATGGCGTCCGCGGCGGGAGAAACAGGACGGTCTCCAGTGAATCAGGGCCGCGTGCCGTCAGCAGCAGCCACGCATCCTGTGTTTCCAGCTCGGTGAAGTAAAAGAACGTGTTGTCCTGCCGAAAATCGTTGTCCTGCACGTACTCCTGCTCGATGTTGCGCTCGTGCGCGGCGGGAATGAGCACGGTGCCGCGCCCGAGGCGGCGCAGCAACGCGCGGCGGCGCGCGGCGACCGACGCGGTGTCAACCGGACGACCCATGCCGGGCAACTCGCCGACGACAGTATAGGCGCCAATGGGTGCCGCCCCGCTGGACGACGCCGATTGTGCAGGCAGCACTGTAATCGGGGCGAGGAGGAGGAGGCCGAGAAGGGCGAGTACGGGCGTGCGCATCAGCGACAAATATATGCTTGACGCGACTCGCCTTCGCGAGCGAAACTATGCATCCATGACGATCAACTCGGCTCTCACCCACGCGGAGGCGGAACGGCTGGCCGCGCGGATCGCCGAGCTGGAGCACGAGCGCAAGCATCTGCTCGCCGTCATCGAGATCCTGAAGGAAGCCTCCAGTTCCTTGCATTTCATTGACATTCTGCAATCCACCGCGCGCAAGTTGGGCGAGTCGTTTGGCCTCGACCGCTGCTCCATCTTCCTCGGCGAAAAGGGCGGGCGCTCGGTGCGGCTCGTCGCGTCGTACGAAGACCCCACGATTCGCAACTACGTCGTCGATTTGGAGCGCTATCCAGAGCTCAAGCGCGCGATGCAGAGCGGCGAGACGGTGTTCATTCCCGACGCCGCGAACGACCCATCGCTGCGGCACGTGAAAGGTGAGCTGATCAATCGCCGCGTGAAGTCGATCACCGTCGTCCCGATTACGTGGCGCTCGGTGGCGATCGGCGCGATTTTCCTCCGCACCTACCGCGACGGGCCGACCTTTTCCGATGCCGACGTCCGCTTCGTCCAAGTCGTCGCGTCCCTCACCGCACAGAGCCTCCGCAACGCGCATCGCTACGAGCGCCTGGCCGCCCGGCAGCATGAGACAGGCGATCAACTCCGCCACATGGAGCTCGAGCGCGTAGCGCTGCTGGTCTTTTTCCGGCGTCTGCTCGACGCGTTCGGACAGCGTGAAGGGGCCTGGGGCGAGAGTCTCCTCCCGAAAGCCAGCGCCGACGAGCTGGATCGTCTGGTCGGCGTGGCGATGGCGGTCATACAGGAAGAAGCCAAAGGGCGGTGAAGAAGGCAGGGGCCCGCGCTGCCGAGCTGCGGCGGATCCTCGAGCGGGCGAATCACGCGTATTACATCCTCGACAAGCCGGAGCTGTCGGACGCCGAGTACGACCGGCTGTTTCGCGAGCTCCAGGCGCTCGAGACCGAGCATCCCGATCTCCGCACGCCTGATTCTCCGACCCTGCGCGTGGGCGGAGAGCCCGCGACGTCCTTTCGCAAACACCGCCACCTCGTGCCGATGCTGTCGCTCGCGAATGCCTTCACTGAAGCCGAGCTCGAGGAGTGGGAGACGCGCAACGCGCGCCTCGTGCCGGAGGTGAAGCAGGCGGGCTACACCTTGGAAGTGAAGATCGACGGCGCGGCGGTCAGTCTCACCTACGAAGACGGCCTGTTCGTCACAGGCGTGACGCGCGGCAACGGCGTGGAAGGGGAAGACGTGAGCGCCAATCTCCGCACCGTACTGGATCTGCCGCTGCGCCTCCGGGGCAAAGGCTGGCCCAAGAAAATGGAAGTGCGGGGCGAGGTCTATCTCCCGAAGAGCCAGTTCGCCAAGGTCAACCGCGAACGCGAGAAAGCGGGTGAGCCGCAATACGCCAACCCGCGCAACACCGCGGCCGGGGCGTTGCGGCAGCTCGATTCGCGGATCACGGCCGCGCGTGGCCTGCGCGTCTTCACCTTCCAGATTGAGGCGCCGGGCCAGAAGCTCACCATCGAGTCGCAGCACGAGCTCCTGCAGACGCTTCCGCAATGGGGGTTGCCCGTCGAGCCGCATCACACGCGCGCGGCGAATCTCGCTGCCGCGCATCAGGCGATCGCGAAACTTCAGGCGCTCCTGCCCGAGCTCGATTACGGCGCTGACGGCGTTGCCGTCAAGGTCGACAAGCGCTCTCTGTATGCCGAGCTGGGCGTGATCGGCAATCGCGAGCCCCGCTGGTCGATCGCCCGCAAATTCGCGCCCGAAGTGCAGATCACGAAACTGCTGGAGATCCGCATCAACGTCGGCCGCACCGGCGCCCTCAATCCCTACGCAGTGCTCGAGCCCGTCGAGATCGGCGGTGTGACGGTTTCCAATGCCACGCTCCACAACGCCGATCTGATCGCTGCCAAGGACATTCGGGTGGGTGATTGGGTGGAAGTCACACGCGCGGGCGAGGTGATTCCGCAGATTCTCGGGCCGGCAGCCGGCCGGCCGCGCGGCGAGAAGAAGTATCGCATGCCGGAACGCTGTCCCAGCTGCAACTCGCAGGTCGAGCATCCGCACGAAGAGGTGATGACGTTTTGCCCCAACATTTCGTGCCCGGCACGAATTCTCGAAAGCATCGTGCACTTCGCCGGCCGCGGTGCCATGGACATTCGCGGGCTCGGCTACGAGCGCGTGCGCGCGCTACTCGAGGCGAAACTCATCGATGACGTCGCCGACCTGTACGCGCTGACGCCCATGCACCTGCTCACGCTCGAAGGGTTTGCCGAGAAATCGGCGCACCAGCTCGTCGACGCGATTGCCGATTCCAAACGGCAGCCACTCTCGTTACTGCTCTTCGCGCTGGGAATTCGGCACGTCGGCGCCCAAGGGGCAAAGCTGTTGGCTCGGCACTTCGGTACGATGCGGGCGTTGTCGGGCGCATCTGCCGCCGAGATTGGCGAGGTCCGAGGCATGGGCCCGGCGATCACTGAAGCGGTGGCGGGCTTCTTTGCGGAGCCCCGCAACCGCAAGCTCGTTGACCGGCTGGAGAGACTCGGACTCACAATGCAGGAAACGGAGACCGCCACGGGACCACGGTCGCTCGCCGATCAGACGTACGTCGTGACCGGCACCCTGCCGACGCTGTCCCGCCAGCAGGCCCGCGACCTGATCGAAGGCGCCGGCGGCCATGTCGCCGACAGTCTGTCCAAGAAAACGACGGCGGTCGTGGTGGGTGCCGATCCCGGATCGAAGCTCGACAAGGCCAAAGCCCTCGGCGTCGAACAGATCGACGAAGCCGAACTCTTGCGCCGCGCGAACCGCAAACCCTAAGTTGGCGTGCGATATGACCTCCTTCGATCTCGCCATCGGGCGCGGCACCTTGCGCCAGCTGCACACGAGCCTCGCGAATCACGCCCCCGCCCAAGCCGTCACCATTCTCCAGGAAGCGGGATACGCGGCGGGAGAAGCGATCTACAAGGCGTTTGCGACTTGGCTGCCTGAGCATACCGGCGTCGATAGCCCCGGCAACCTCGACGCCGACCTGCTCGCCGAGACGCTGTCGGAGTTCTTCACGAGCGGCGGATGGGGGACGGTGGCGATGACGCCGGTCGGTACGGGAGCGCTGGCCGTCGACTCCAACGATTGGGCGGAAGCAGAGCCAGCCAGCGCGCAGTCGCCCATGTGTTTCTTCACGGCGGGAATGCTGGCGGATTTCCTGGGACGCCTGTCGGCGGAGACGGTCGCCGTCATGGAAGTCGAGTGCCGCAGCCGCGGCGATGCGCGGTGCCGGTTCCTGTCGGCGACGCCGGAAGTGCTGGAGAAGGTCTACAACGAGATGACGGCAGGACGGACGTACGCAGAAGCACTCGGCGGTTAACGGCGCGCTACGCTAACGCCCTCCAATAACAACGATGGGGACCAGCGCGAACCCAGCCAGCGCCCGTCCGTTCCGACTCCGCCGATGCGTTTGAGCAGATCGTAGGCGTTACCGGCGACGGCGGCGTCCTTCACCCGGCCGGTCACCTCACCGCGTTGCACGCGATAGGCCAGCCCAACGGGATGACTGAACGCACCGCTGATCACGTTGCCCTGTCCCACGCCGATCAAGTCGTCGACGATCAACCCGTCCCGCATATTCTCAATGAGGCCGCCGCCCAATGTTGCTGGGAGTGCAGCATGCCGCGCTTCATGAGCGCCATGCATGCCGTCCTCAATCCGAAACAGAATATTCGTGTACCCGATGTGCGGTTTGCCGAACACCCCGCGCCGTCCGTTTCCGGTGCTCTGGGTTTTCGCGCGCGCGGCGGTTTCGAGATCGTACACGAACCGTCCCACGGCGCCGCGTTCGACGAGCCCGGTGGCGCGGGAGGGAACGCATTCGTCGTCGACGGGCCGCGAGGCGGGGCGGCCCGGAGTGAGAGGATCATCGATTATCGATAACCTGTCATCGAACATCACCTCGCCGACTTTGCCGGCGAGCGGTGAGCTGCCCTGCAGCACCGTTTTTCCCGACAACGCCTGCTCCAGCGGCAGCACGACGGCGGCAAGGCCGGCAGGCGTGAACACCACCGGCAGCGATCCATCGGGTGGCGTCACGATGGTGAGCGCCGCCGACAAGCGCGTCTCGATCGAGCGGACCAGCGCTTCGAGATCCGCATCGCTTGGCATGTCGGCCCCGACGTACTGATCGTAGACCATCAGCACGTCGTCGCCCGCGATGCGCGTGATGTCCGCGGTCACTGCGATGCCGGTGCCGCGGTATGCTCCGCGCGCGCCCGCAGTATTTCCGACGGCCGTTTCGTCGACGGCGCGCTCGACGGCGACGTTGATCTGGCAATCGGGTCGTGCCAACCGCTCGACCAGCATACGGCCCAGCGCGATCAGATCGTCGAGTGACGCGTTGGCGGTGCGATCGAAATACGTCGGAATCGGCGGGAGCTTGGATGCCGCGGCCGTCGGAAACGCCAGATCGACGATTTCTCCGAGCTCCGCCGATGCCCGCGCGCGCTCGAGCAGTGCGTCCGGATCAGGCTTCGCCGTCGTGGTCCCTGCGACTCCCATCCGGCCTTTGGACAGCACGCGGAGATTGAGGCCCGCCTCTTCCGAAATGCCGGCAGCTTTGAGCCGCCCCGATTCAAAGGCGACCGCGGTCTGCTCCTCACGCCGCCACAGCGCGTCCGCACCGTCGACCTTGCGACGCGCACTATCGAGCAGCCGGTCGATCATACGTCGCCGCCGATCAGCGCTTCTTCGATGCGCACGTGTGGCGCCCCTTCGGTCACCGGCAATGGGAATTGGCCACCTTTTCCGCAACCGCCGCCCATTTGATTCCAGGTGAAGTCGCCGGCGATGTGATCGATGCGGTCGAGCGTCTGGAACAGATTGCCGGCCAGCACGACATCCTTCACCAGCTCGGCCACATGGCCGTTTCGGATCATATGGCCCCAGCCGGCCGTAAACGAAAAGTTCTCGAGCATCGTCTGACCGCCGAAGGCGCCGCACGCATAGACGCCGAGCTTGATGTCGCGGATCAAATCGTTGAATCCGATGCCAGCCTTTCCCGGCGCGATATACGTGTTCGTCATGCGCACGATCGGGGGATGGCGGAAGGAAATCGCGCGCGCGTTGCCGGTCGGCCGTTCGCCGAGCTTCGCCGCCGTCTCCCGTGAGTGCAGGCGGCCGACAAGGATGCCTTCGCGGATGAGCGGCGTATCCTGCGTGGGAGTGCCTTCGTCGTCGAACGGCAGTGTGCCGCGTAAGCCGGCGGCCGCGCCGTTGTCACCGGCGTTCAGGGCCGGCTTTCCGAACCTGCGGCCCAACGTCATCATCTCGCGCGCCTGCGGGTTCTCATATACGAAGTCGGCTTCCGATAGATGGCCGAACGCTTCGTGTATGAAGACGCCCGCCAGCTCGTTATCGAGAATCACCGGATAGGCGCCGCCACGCACCCGCGGCGCATCGAGGAGGTCAACCGCGCGCTGCGCGACGACGCGGAATCGCTCCTCGAATCCCTGCACGCTACGCCAGCCTTTGCGCAGACCGATCGACTCGAGGCCTTTCTCGATCGTGCCGTTGCGGCGGCCGATCGCTGTGCCGGAAACCACGACCTCCGGTCTCACCTGATACAGCATGGCTCCTTCAGAATTGACGTACCAGACTTCAGAGACTTCGTCCCGGTAGCTCGCTTGTGTGTCGACGATCGTGCTCGAGACGGCGAGCATCGCACTGTTATAGGCCTCGAGCAGCTTCTTCTTGTCGCCGAGCTGGATGCCGCGCACATCGCCATCGAGATCGAGCTCGGCGTCGGCAACCTGCTGGGTGGTCTCCGCCAGGCGAATCGGCTCGTCCATCCGGACGGCGTGCGACAGCTCGTTGGCACGGCCGACCATCGCCGGCAGCTCGTCCAGCGACGTGAACGATGCGATCCCCCAGCCACACCCTTTGTTGAGGACGCGGACGAACCCGCCCTGGTCCTCGCTGACCGTGGCGGTTTCCAGCCGCCGGCCACGAAAGGCGACGGCGGAGCTCCAGGTTCGTTCGACGCGAATTTCGGTATAGTCGGCGCGGGACTGCTTCACTGCGGTGGCGAGACGATCTTTCAACGGGGTGGGCCTTCCTTGAGTTTTTCGCGGTAGTCGGGGCGGACCACGATCTCGCCATTCACGATGACTTCGAGATCCCAGGGAAGGATGATGAAATTCTCGTTTTCCAGCGCATGAAAATCGGGCTTGTACGCTCCCGTCTTGAATGAGACGGCAGTCTTCACCGCGGCGGGTTTCTGTTCACGCACGGCGGCGAGGGCAAGCTTGATCGTGTTGCCCGACTCACACGTCTCGTCGACCAGCAAGACGCGCTTGCCCGTCACGAGCCGCGTTGGGCCGGCAATGACCGAGCCCTCGTGGGTAATCGCGATCGACGCGAAATCGCGTTGCAGAATGCTCGCGACGACGGCGCCGGGAATGACCCCCGCTCTGGCGATGCCGATCACCACCTCCGGGTCGTACTCCCGGAACACCTTCAATGCGAGGACACGGCACAGCTCACCAAAAAACGGCCAATCGACCTGGAGGACACCGCGAGGAGTCTTACTGCGGGCGCGCGAACCGGTGAATTGAGCCATCGCGCGGAAGCTACATTGCGAACGTCAGCAGCCGCAAGCTATTTTCGGCGCATGAGTTTCTGGCGCCGCTTGTTCGGCGGGGGCGGCTCATCCGGCGATGATCTCAAACCTCAACGTCTCGATTATCTCAATGAGGCGTTAGCCCTGGAACGTCAGGGGGATTATGACGCCGCGCTGACGTCGTATCGATTGGCGCTGCGCGATCTCCCCAACGACGCGCGCATTCTCCAGAACATGGCGATCGCGTTCACCAAGACCCGCCGCTTCGACGAAGCGATTCGTCATTACCGGCGCGCGCTCGAGCTCGACAGCTCGCTCGCGGGCGCCCACTATGGGCTCGCCTTTCTGCTCTTGCAACGCGGCGATCCTGATGGCGCCGCGCAACACCTCAAGACGTTCCTCGCCCATCCACCCAGAGGACCAGACGCGCAAAAGTGGATCGAGCACGCCAATCAGGCGTTGCTGGATCTCGGGACCGCCTCGTCCCGCGCGCCGGAGGAGAGGACGGGGAGCCGCTGATTCGGACGCTGGTGATACTCGGAGTCGCGGTGGCAGCAGGCGGGGCGTTGGCGTGTTCGAAGATCACCTCCTCCGACCAGGTCGTCGCGTTGGACATCCTGCTCCCCGACAGCGGCCACATCGAGCTCGGCGATACGCTTGTGCCGCTCGGCCGCGCGCTGAACGGTCAAGGCGATTCCGTCGCCGCGCAGATTTTCTGGGCATCGATCGACACCGCGACCATCGTGGTGCTGGACAGCACGACGGGCGCGACCATCGGGAAAGCGGCCGGCAGCGGACGCTTGCAGGCGCGCGTCGGTTTCTTGCGGTCGAATCCGCAGAACGTGGTCGTCGCCGCGCGGCTCGACTCGGTCGTCGCGGTCGGAGCGTTTCCCGATACGGTGACCGCGTCGGCGCCGGATTCACTCTCCGATAGTTTGTCGGTACGCGTCTTTGCCGCCGCCTCGGAGTCACCAGCCGGCAGGGCCGTCGTGTACGCCGCGACGACCTATCCGGCGAGCGTTTCGACGGTCAGATTGGTGCGAGGAGGTACCGTCACGACCGATGGAACGGGGGTTGCGTTCGAGCAATTGCGATTGGACCCTGGTGCCGTTCCGGATTCAGTCGTAGTGACCGCCTCGGTGAAGCGCTTCACTGGCACCCACATCCCAGGCAGCCCCGTAACATTTCTCGTCGTGTTCCGGCCATGAATCGAGGCACCCTCACCCAGCTGTTTTTCACGACGATCGACCGGCATGCGGGCCTGCCGGCGGCGTTCCGCTCGAAGGTGGGCGGGGCCTGGATATCGATTACCCATCGCGAGGCGCTCGAGCGCGTGCAGGCGATCTCCCTCGGCCTGCGCGAGTTGGGGATCGCAGCGGGCGATAAGGTGGCGATCGTCTCCGAAAATCGTGCGGAGTGGGCGCTCGCCGATTACGCCTGCCTCTGCGCGCGCGCAACCGACGTGCCGATCTATCCCACGCTGCCGCCCAACCAGACCAAGTACATCCTCAACGATTCCGAAGCGGTGGCGGTCTTCTGCTCCTCGATGGCGCAAATCGATAAGGTGCTCGAGGTGAAAGCCGGCTTACCGCGCCTCAAGAGCGTAATCGCGTTCGACGGCGCGGCAGCGGCACAGCGGCCTGGCGTCCTGGCGCTGGCCGAAATCGAGGCGAAGGGGCGAGCGGCACAAGCGAAGTACCCCGATTGGAAGCACGAAGCCTTGTCTGTTGCTCCCGAGGATCTTGCAACGCTGATCTATACATCGGGAACGACGGGCGACCCCAAGGGCGTGATGCTGTCGCACTACAACATCTGGTCCAATGTCCAGGCATGCCTGCAGATGATTCCGATCGGCAGCGGCGATGAATGCCTCTCAATGCTGCCACTGTCGCACAGCTACGAGCGCATGGTCGACTATACGCTGTTCCAGGCGGGCGTGATCATCAACTACGCGGAATCATTCGACACCGTCGCGGGCAACTTGCAGGAAGTAAAGCCCACGGTCGTCCTCTCCGTGCCGCGGCTGTACGAAAAGGTTTACGCCCGGGTATTGGAGAACGCGTTGTCGGGGAGCGCGATCAAGCGGTCGATCTTCTTTTGGGCGAAGCGAGCCGGCGAGCAGTGGGCGGCGCTGTCGCTCGCGGGCCTGCCGATTCCGGGAGGACTCGCGATCAGGAAAAAGATCGCGGACCGGCTGGTCTTCGGCAAATTGCGCGCCCGCACGGGCGGGCGGATCCGCTTTTTCGTTTCCGGCGCGGCGCCATTGTCGGCCGATATCGCCAAGTTCTTCTACAGCGCCGGCCTGCCGATCATCGAGGGCTACGGCCTGACGGAATCCTCGCCGGTGCTCACTCTCAATCCACTGGATGGCATCAAGCTCGGCACGGTAGGTCGCGCGATCCCCGGTGTGGAGCTCAAGATCGCCGGAGACGGGGAAATCCTGGCGCGCGGGCCCAACATCATGCAGGGCTACTACAAGCTGCCCGAGGCGACGCGCGAGACGCTCGACGAGGACGGCTGGTTGCATACGGGGGACATCGGCGAGCTCGACTCGGACGGCTACCTTAAGATCACCGACCGCAAGAAGGAGCTGCTCAAGACCGCGGGCGGGAAATACATCGCGCCGCAACCGATCGAGGGCATGGTCAAGCGTAACAAGTTCGTCGCCAACGCGGTGCTCTATGGCGACCGCCGCAAGTTCCCGATCATTCTCGTCGTGCCGAACTTCGACACCCTCGAGCGCTGGGCCGCGGAGCGGAGCCTCAGTTACGGAACGCGCGCCGAGCTGCTGGAGCTCGCGGATGTGCTGGCGAAGATGGAGCGCGAGGTGATGGGCAGCCTGCGCGACCTCGCCAAGTTCGAGACGCCCAAGAAGGTCGTGCTACTCGAGAACGATTTTACGATCGAATCGGGTGAGCTGACCCCGACGTTGAAGGTGAAGCGCCGCATCGTTGAGAAGCACTACAAGAACCAGATCGATGGGGCCTATGCGTCAGCCGATGCGCTGACCGCGGGCATCGAGAGCCCGACCGCTTAGCGCTTTTCGCCTACCCAGAGCCCGTTTTCCGCCGCCAGCTTGACGAGCCCGATCGGAAGTTCGGGCTCTTCGTTCTCGACGACGAAGCGCCGGCCGCGCAGCAACACGCGGTGCGCTTCCACCAGCCACGACGACGTCGCGAGATCGGCGCCGACGACGACGCCGCGCGCGACCGACGTGCGAAGCGGCACCTTTTCGTTTGCGGAGAGGAGCGACAGCATCTTTTGCTCCTCCATCTCGACCGGTGCGTTGATGCCGACGAAATGCACGCCCTGCATCAGGCTGCTGAGTCGAGGTGCCTGTCGCACGGCGGAGCCCACGAGGACGACGTAACCCCCGGGCCCCGACAATTCGAGGAGCGCCTGGAGATTGGTCGCGTCGGCAGACGGCAACGGCGAGGGCGGCGCGTACGCCGGACGCGGGCCGGACGATTCCTTCGACACGCGTTCCTTGCTGCGGCGAAAGTTTACGATGCCGCGCGCGATGGGATACTCTCTATGACAGACCGGGCAGCCGACGAGCCCCGAGCGCACCATGCGATCGCGCATTTCACCGGTCGAGAGCACGAGCATTTCTTCGCGATGGGCCTCGGGGCAACGCAGCAGCTCGGTCAACTCTATATGCATTAGCCCCTCGGCGAATAAACCGTCGGCAGCAGCCGGATCTCCGTGACGGCGACGTGCTCGGGTTGAGTCACCGCGTAAACGACGGCGGCGGCCACGTCCTCGGCCCGCATCATGTCCTTGCGCTTCGTGAAACCCGGCTTCGAGTCAGGATCCACCGCGTCCCAGATGTCAGTATCCACGGGTCCCGGGGAAATGAGTGTCGTGCGGACGCCGCTCTTTGCCGTCTCCTGGCGAATCACCTCATGCATCCCCCGCAACCCAAACTTGGTCGCGGCGTACGCGGTGGACCCGGAGAAGCCGATGTAGTCGGAAATCGAGCCGATCGTGACGAGATGTCCGCTGCCGCGCGCCACCATCCGAGGGACGACGGCGCGGGCGAGCAAAAACGGCCCGGTCAGGTTGGTGGCGAGTGCGGCCGTAAAATCGGCGTGCGTCGTCTCGCTCAGCGATTTAATGAAGAAGATCCCGGCGTTATTCACGAGGATGTCGGGCACGCCCAGGTCCTCGATGACGCGATCAACCGCGCGATCGACGTCGGCGGGCCGCGTGATGTCGCACGCGATGTCGGTGCGCCCTTCGGCCGACGCATCCCGGAGCGTACGCGCGAGACGCACGACATGCATCCCCTTCCCCGGGGCGGCCCGGAGGGCGTCGGCGACCGCGAGCCCAATGCCCCGTGATGCGCCCGTGACGAGCGCGATTTTCACGGCAGCCAGTTGCCGCCGTGCACGAGCCTCAGGAATTCGTCGCGGGTCTTCCCGTCGTCGCGGAAGGCGCCGCGCAGCGAGCTAGTGACAGTCTTCGAATTCTGCTTCTCCACCCCGCGCATCATCATGCAGAGATGATAGGCCTCGATCACGACTCCCACGCCGAGCGGCTTCAACACCCGGCACAGCGCCTCGGCGACCTGATCGGTGAGCCGCTCCTGCACCTGTAGCCGGCGGGCAAACACTTCCACGACGCGCGGAATCTTGGACAGCCCGACGATCCGGCCGTTCGGCAGATAGGCGACGTGCGCCTTGCCGAAAAACGGCAGCAGGTGATGCTCGCACATCGAGTAGATCTCGATGTCGCGCACGCAGATCATGCTCTCGTGCTTTTCCTCGAACACCGCATCGCCGACCACTTCCTCGACGTCGAGCCCGTACCCCCGCGTCAGCCACTTGAGGGAGGCTTCGACGCGTGCGGGGGTCTGCCGTAATCCCTCCCGGCTCGGATCTTCGCCGAGCTGCTCGAGCATGCCGTGGACCAGTGTCTGAAAGGGGCTGGGCTCGACCGCGAGCTCGCTGTGCAACTTCATTTTGTCTCGTGCCATGGTAAGTTGGACCCCCGTGCGATTGCTAAAGGTACTCGCCCTGGCGATGCAGGCGGGAGGCTCCGCGCTCGCGGCGCTGTGGACGTTTCCGAGCATGCTGGTGTCCGCATTCCTCGTCGCCTGGGGCGCGGAAGCGGCGCAATTCCTGATCTCGCAAGGTCTAGCCCTCGCGATCCTGGCGTGGCTCCAAACACTGCCCGAGTTCGCGATTGAAGCCGTCATCGCATGGGAAGCGGGGCGCAATCCCGAGCGAGCGCACCTCGCGATTGCCAATTTAACCGGCGCGATTCGGCTGCTCCTCGGCCTCGGCTGGCCGATGATCTATTTCGTATTCGCCTTCGCCAGTCGCCGCCGCGGTGGCCGGGGACTGCCGCGGATCAAGCTCGAGCCGGAGCACTCGGTGGAGGTAATGGGGCTCATCCCGCCGCTCCTGTACTTCATGATCGTGCTCTGGCGGCAGCGCATCGGCGCCATCGATGCCGCGGTGCTGATCGTCTTGTACGTGGTGTATCTGTGGATTCTGATGCGCAATCCGCCTCGCGAAGCGGAGTCGCTCGCCGAGGCGCCGGCCGTGTCGCAGTGGGCGTACCGTCAGCGTGGGTGGAAACAAAAAGCGGCGATCGGCGGATTGTTCGCTGTGGGCGGTGGACTGCTCTACCTCACGGCGCATCCGTTTCTCGAATCGATGATCGCGGTCGCCGCGACCCTCGGCATCAGTCAATTCTTCCTGGTGCAATGGGTGGCGCCGTTTCTCTCCGAGTTCCCGGAGTTTGTGTCGACGTTCGGGTGGGCGCGCCGCGTCACGCACGCGCCCATGGCGCTCATGAACATCGTCTCCAGTAACATCAACCAGTGGACGATTCTCGCCGCCATGATTCCGTTGCTGTACGGATTTTCGCATATGCGCTACTACGGTGTCTGGTCGGATTTCACGTTCGACATCGCGCAACGCAACGAGCTCGCCCTGACGCTGCTGCAGACAATGCTGGGAGTGCTGCTGCTCGCGAATCTGGAATTCGACTGGATGGACGCGGCGGGACTCTTCGTGCTGTGGGTCGTACAGTTCACCGCACCACACCTGCGTGCGGCGGTGATGGTCGCCTACGGCCTTTGGGCGGTGGTGTTGGTGATCGGATACGTGGCCCGGCGGCAGTCATTGCGCGCGCCGCGCCAGTTCTGGGAAACGGTCAAGAAAAAACGATCGGCCGGTACTGCCTAACGCAGCCCGGCCGACCGATTACGACAGGAACGGAGAGGATTATTGAAGCCCGAAAGTAATGACTGGTCCCTCACCACGAATTCTGTCTTCCCCAATCGAGGGGGC
>Ga0209234_1000216_pt1 | contig 17704 bp, 10 predicted proteins | sample GraSoi013_1_20cm_2_FD_185816 | JGI IMG/M metagenome (GOLD analysis project Ga0209234, IMG submission 185816) | Grasslands soil microbial communities from the Angelo Coastal Reserve, California, USA - Sample 08_20_2013_1_20cm (SPAdes) (version 2) | ecosystem: Environmental > Terrestrial > Soil >... | reverse complement strand
TTTCCGGCAAGCGCCGACGAATCGCTTTGATGGCTTCCATCACTCGCTCGGAGTGCCCATGCGCCGTGTCCACGGCCAGCACGTCGGCTTTCGCTTTCGACATTTCCACGGCCCGCTCGAGAAAATCGCCCGTCGCGCCGACGGCGGCGCCCACGCGTAATCGGCCATGCTCATCTTTCGCCGCGCGGGGATATTCCAGTTTCTTCTGGATGTCTTTAACGGTGATCAAGCCCTTCAGGTTGAAGTCCTGATCGACCACCAGGAGTTTCTCGATGCGGTGCTTCTGCAGGATGCGTTCGGCTTCTTCCAGCGTGGTGCCCACGGGCACGGTCACTAGATTTTCTTTGGTCATCACTGAACTGACCAGTTGCGCATGATTTTTTTCGAATCGCAGGTCGCGGTTGGTCAGAATTCCGGTAAGGCGCAAGCCGCGCGTCACCGGCAGGCCGGAGATCTTGTACTTGTTCATGATCTCCAGCGCCTGCCGCAGCGTGATGTCCGGCGAGATGGTGACCGGGTCAACGATCATGCCGCTTTCCGAGCGCTTCACCCGGTCGACTTCCTCGCCCTGCCGGTCGATGGACATATTGCGGTGTACCATGCCGATGCCGCCCTGCCGCGCGATAGCGATGGCCAGGCGTGATTCCGTGACCGTGTCCATGGCCGCGGAGGCCAGCGGGATGTTCACCGGGAGCTTGCGTGCAAAGTTCGTGGTGGTGTCGACCTCGGTTGGCAGCACAGACGACTTTCCCGGCAGAAGCAGAACGTCGTCAAACGTAAGACCCTCGGAAATCGGACTGTCCATCATTCCAGCCTCACGCAAAAAGATTGGGTGCACGCAAACCGGCGCCATAAAGCAGCGCAGCCCAGCGGGTGCCCGCTGGGCTGTCACACAATTCCATCAAATTGAAAAAATGAATCACCGTGAATCTCTAATTCTAAGCGGCAACCCCATTCCGGTCAAGTTGACCGCCCAAATCTTCTAACGACGAGAGTGTCACCTCGAAAACTCCGTCGTAGAAAGCCGTATAAATCGAAGCCCCCACAAGGAAAAACCGGGGCCGACTCAGATGAGTCAGCCCCGGCGTTAGTTGTCTGTTTCCCGCTAAGCTGTCCCCCTTAGAATGTAAAGCGAGCGCCAAATTCTCCGGCGAACGCACGTGGGGTAAACGAACTGCTCGGGTTGATGAAGCCTTCGGGCTTCATGAACGATCCCGATGTATTTGTGTTGTGGAAGTTGCTTCCGAAGTTGGTCTTATTTGTCAGGTCAAACGCTTGGAAGATGAGCTGGAGGTTCCAACCCTCGCGCACCCGGATGTTTTTGGCAATACGCATATCCATCTGGAAGAACGGGTCGCCTCGGACGGTGTCGTAACCCACCTGGTGGCAGGTTGCGGCGGCCAAGCAGTTGAATGCAGCGACGCCGTCGCTGATTGCCGTGTAGTTAGTCGGATCGCTATTCGGCACGATAATCGGCCTGGAATAACCACTTCCACGGGCTAGGACGTCGAAGCCCGACCTCAGGTCATAGGGGCGCGCTGAGCCATAAGAAACGATTGGCGCCAACTGGAATCCCGCGGGCAACTGAACGATGCCGCTGAGCGAGATGTGATGGCGTTCGTCATTATCCGTCGGCCCGAAGTCACGTGGATCCCAGATATTGAGCGGGTCATGCGGGTAGTTCCGGAAAGATGAAGTTGCATCCGGACTACCGGACTCGACTCCCCATCCCATCGCGCGGGACAACGTATAATTCGCATTCAGGCTGAAGTGCTTTGTCATGTGCTGGCGATAACTGAAGTTCAATCCATCGTACCGCGAGCGGTTAACGGATTGTTCATCCATGACCCGACCGAGATCTGGCACTCCTGCTGCCACAAAAGCGGCCGAAAGCGGCCGCGCTGCGATGACGAACTGATTGCCCGAAGAATCTGTTCCGATCCCGGAAGCGATTGTCGGATTGATGTTGACAGTCTTGTTTTCATGCAGGCCAAGTTCGTGGACGTATTCGATTTCCACAACAGAGTTCTTCGTAGCGGCCCACTGATACCCGAAGTTGAATTGCTGGGAAACCGGGTTGCGATACTTCGGGTCCATGAGCCGGCCTGTGGCACCATCGACCAGCGATGCCAGTGGCGGCGGGATGGTCGGATTTGGGTCCACGCCGTAGCGCCAGTTGCCCAGGGCAATGCCGGTCCCGGGAACGGTGTCCGTTGGCGCGGTGAGGGAAAACAAGCCTTGGTAGATCGTGGGGTTGGCCTGTTGAATCATGAACAGCGGTATGTTCTGGAAGATGTTGCCAAAATACAGACCATACCCGCCGCGCAGGATGTGTTTAGCGTGACCAGTGAGATCATAGGCAAAGCCAACGCGCGGGCTGAAGTCATGGTTGTCGTCGTGAGAAAGCACTGCGTAGGGATTGTTAATTGCTAAGAGTTCCAGGTATGTCCTGCTCTTGGCGATTGCGCTTGCGCCGACCAAATTGAAATCCTTATCCCAGCGCACTCCCAGGTTCAAAGTGAGTCTGCTCGTGGCCTTCCAATCGTCCTGGAAATACAAGCCCAACTGTTTGGTGCCGCCGGGCATATCGAAGTAAGGATTCCCCGCACTAGCGGACATGCCAATTACTGCGCCAGGTGTTGCGAACTTCTGCGGGAAAAACGACGGGCCGCAATTGTTTGTATTGTCGTCGACTGTTGCGAGAATACAAGCGGGGTCCTTTACGAAGTCGACTTCCAGCGTTGAGTTGGATTCGAAGAATCCGCCGAGCCTCGGATTGTAAATGTAGTCGAGTCCTGCCCCGAGGGTATGTCTCCCGTAGGTCTTTGTGATGTCGTCCCGGAATTGGAATTTGCGCTGATAGGACTGTTGCGGAACGTTCCCGTTGGTGCCGAACGAAGCGTCTGGGAAAGTCACGAGGGGGACTTTGATGTCGCTGTCGATGACGTTGTTCCAATACTGGTACCCAACTAGGAAACTATTCACCAGCGAATTGGAAAGAACGGAGTTCAGCGTAAAGTTGGCTGCCTGCAAATGATTCTTGGTGAAATTCCCTTCCGTCAGGTCACCCGTTTGGCTCGATTGATCGTTCAAACTGTCGTTGGCTTGCGACGTGTAACTGATGTAGGCAGTTTCGCGGTCGTTGAATCTGTAGTCCAGACGCCCGTTGTAACGGTTCTCGAAAAATGGCCTCGGGATGACTGCTGATGGCTGCGCGGCCAAGCCCGCGGCCTGGGCGGCTTGCAACTCCGCAAGGGCATTGGAATCTTCCGATATGCTGGTGTGTTCACGCTGCCTCTCGAAGGCGAAGAAACCGAATAGTTTGTCCTTGGTGATCGGGCCTCCAGCAGATCCGCCGAAGAACTGACGGCTGTACGGCCCCTTTTGTCCGCCTGGCTGCTTTTCATAGAAGTTTTCCGCATTGAACTGCTGCTCCCGGAAGAATCCAAACGCCGAGCCGTGATACTTGTTGGTGCCTGACTTCGTGATCATGTTTATCGCGGCGCCTTCGGAGCGTCCATTAGCCGCGGAGAAGCGCTGGGTGCTGATCACGAATTCCTGGACAGCCTCGAGAGGAAGCTGCATTACCGGACCGCCCACGGTGTTGTCCTTATTATCGACGCCGTTGACGGTCACGTTGACGTTGCGGCCGCTTTGACCATTCACGGAGAGAATCGCGTAACGGTTCTTCGTCGGATCGTAAGAATCCGTGGCCTTCACACCCGGCGCGAGATAGGCCAGGTTTGCGACGTCGCGGCCCAGCAACGGTAGTTCTTCAACTTCACTTGGAGTGATGTTCTGACTGACGCTTGTCTTTAACTGGTCTACGAGCGGCGCCTCGCTAGTCACCTCAATCACTTCGCTCGTCGCGCCGGGACTCAGTTGAGCGTTGACTGTAGCGGTCTGGCCGATCAGCGTTTCGACCGATTGAGTTACTGTCCCGAAGCCACTCTTGCTCACGGCCACAGTGTAAATGCCGACCGGGAGCAACTCGAAGCGGTAATAACCTGTGTCCGAGCTGGTCGTCGTTCGGACCACATCAGTGGCCTTGTTCTTAGCCACCACCTGCGCCCCCGACACTACCGCTCCCGACTTGTCTGTGACTGTACCCTGAATCGTGGAGCTCGCCGTTGCCTGGGCAAACGCGCTGCCGCTCCCCAGACTAAGAAGCAGAAGTCCAACTAAGAGTATGTGCACAACCTTTTTCATTTCTCTTCCCCCTGATGCAGCTAAGCTGCAGCCACTCTCTCGTTACGCCCATCCGCTGAATGGATCGCACCATTGCTTTCGAGGCCGAGAAGTCGCCGTGAAACACCCCGACACACCCATGGAATCCTGCGAAGGATTCTTATGACTCAACCCTTAGCAAGTGCCGTTGAAAGTTGATTTCGCCCGACTCTTCATAAATCGAACTCAATTCCCTGAAATTGAGTCCAACCTACCTACATCTAGCCACGGGCATTTTACATACCATTAAGACACCTAGGCAAACTATTGAAAAACAACAACATAGCATCAGATACCCGTGGTCGCTTAGTCAGAATATAGAAGAAAATATTGCGAAATATACGAAAAATCATATCTGACCGACGCCACTGCTTCTCTTTATCTTGCTTGAGCCGAGCCCCCTGAAATACAGTCTCGAGTGTGGATTCCGCCTTCCCGCCTTTTGAACCGCACCCGTTGCTCAAAAATGGCCACGTCATGACTATCGTTTCGGCTTTTGTTCCCAGACGGTTCGACATACCGTCCGTTGAAGCCAGGCTCTTTCAGGTCGACCCAGATTCTCGCCTGCTCGCTCATTGCCATTGGCAACCCGGGAAGCGCAAACACGCGCCGGTCATCGTCGTCGTCCACGGCCTCGAGGGTTCGAGCGATGGGAACTATGTTCGAGGCATTGCGGAGAAAGCCTTCCACCGTGGTTTCCACGTCGTGCGCATGAACCAGCGGAATTGCGGCGGCACCGAAGCCCTTACGCCCACCTTGTACAACTCCGGCATGAGTGCCGACTATCGCGCTGTCTTCGAGGAGCTTTCAAACTCCGACGGCTTCGACCAGATCTTCTTCGCCGGTTACTCGATGGGCGGGAACCTGGTGACCAAAATGGCGGGAGAGTTTGGCACTGCCGTGCCGAAAGCGTTGCGCGGCGTCTGTTCGGTGTGCCCAGCCATTGACCTCGCGGCTTGCGCCGATGCACTCCAGCGGGTCGACAACTATCTTTACCAGCGCCGTTTTGTGAACGGCTTGATGTCCCGCTACGCCAGAAAGCATGGATTGTTCCCGGAGCGCTATCCGATTCGCGGCCTTGCACCGGTTCGAACGGTCCGTCAATTTGATGACGTCATCACCGCGCCGCATTTCGGCTACCGCGACGCGCAAGACTATTACGAAAATGTGGGCGCGAAACGCGTCGCCGCTCAAGTCCGCGTGCCCATGCTGTTGATCACCGCGCAGGATGACCCCTTCGTCCCCTACGCTTCGTTCCTCGCCGCCAAAATCAGTGACAATCCCGCCATCCAATTTGTCGCGCCCCGGCACGGGGGCCATTGCGGCTTCATTTCGAAGCACTCCGCAAATGAGCGTTTCTGGGCCGAGCAGCGCATCGTCGAATTCTGCGCGGCCCGCGCCTTCCCCACCTAGGGTGGCCCTCTAGAAACTGTCTCACCCCAGCGGTTTCTCCAGCGAGACGGGAAAACCCGGCGTTAGAAGTTGTGCCGGCCCGTCCGTGGCAACAGCCATGTCGTCTTCGCAGCGCATCCCGAACTCACCGGGAACATAGATTCCCGGCTCATTCGAAAAGGTCATGCCCGGCTCCAGCACGGTCTTGCTTCCACGAACCAGGTAAGGATGCTCGTGACCGTCGAGTCCGATGCCATGACCGAGTCGGTGCGTGAAATACTTGTAGTCCGGTCCATACCCGGCGTCGCTGATCACCTTGCGCGCAGCATCATCGACAGTGCCCGATAGTCGTCCGGAACGCGCCGCATCGAGAGCGGCATCCTGCGCCTTGCGCACGATTTCGTAAACCCGCACCACCTTTTCTGGCGCCTTGCCGAAGATGCCCGTGCGCGTCACGTCCGATTGGTAGCCATCGACCGCGCAACCGCCGTCGATCAGCACGACGTCTCCATCTTGCAGCTTTTGCGGCTTGATGGTGCCGTGCGGTAATGCCGCCGAGGCGCCCAGCAGGACCAGCGCCCCGCCGTGCAGACCCATTTTTGAAAAGCCTCCTTCCACCAGCTTGGCGACGTGCTCCTGGGACATGCCTTCCTTCAGTGAAGCGAACACCGCGCGAAAAACGTCGTAGGTTGCCGTGCAGGCCAGCCGCATCAGTTCGAGTTCGTGCGCCGACTTCTGTCCGCGGCAAGCAATGGTTACAGGATCAGCGGAGACGTATTCGAATCCCGGCGCCGCACCGCGCAGACGATCTAGAAATGTGAATGGCGCGGTTTCTTCTACGCCCACGCGCCCCGTTCGGATACCGCGATCTCCAAGGGCCGCGGCGGCGATCTTCGTGGGGCTCTCATCCTCCTGCCAGACGCGGACTTCCGCTGGGAACTGCAACCTCTCGCGCAGGCGTCCTTCTTCAAACCCCGGCACGACAAGTATGGGATTGCCCGCGCGCGGCAGCACCAGGGCGAGGAGCCGCTCGCTGATTCCCCAACGCACGCCGGTGAAGTAATAAAGAGAAGTCCCGGGGGCAAAGAATAGAGCATCGAATTTTGGTGCTAGCTCGGCCATCAGTTTTTGGGCGCGCTGCAGGCGTCCATAAAACTCATCGGCGGCGATCGGATGGATTCGTGCCCCCAGTGGTTTAAGCGCCGAAAATGCTGGAGGAAGTGCGCTGGAGCCATCCTCGGGGATGGCCCCGGATATCCCTCCAGGTATGGCACTGACCGGTCGCGCCAGCGCCAAGGCCGAAACCGTGGCGCTGCCTTTCAAGAAATGACGGCGCGATGCAAGCGAACGGGAATCCGGAGTTGGTTTGTTCATGACAGGGAGAGGTTTATCCGGGAAAGGCGCAACTTGTCAAGGCACATCGAGGCTTATACAACCAACAGTAAGAGGCCAAGCCCCAGCGACTTTGGGCAAAAGAAAACGGGAGGTGCTCATCGACGAGCACCTCCCGCAAAGGACAACCTGAACTAAAGCCTAGAACACCAACTTCAATCCTAGAGTCATGGAACGGAACCCCCCGCTGAAGAGGGTACTCGCCTTTAGGAAGTTCGCGTCGGTCGGAATTACATAACCTGGTGTCGTGGTGGCCGTCGTAACGCCCGCGGTGCTGAATACATTCCCGTTGCTAAGGGAATAGTTGGGGTGGTTTAGAATGTTGAAAATGTCGGCTTTGGCCAGCAAGTACTTGTTTTCGCTGAAGTGAAATTTCTTGCCGAACGAAAAGTTAAGGATGCCAAAACCAGGGCCCGTAAAACTATTGCGGCCCAGGTTGGCTCTCGCGCCCGGCCCAGTGATTACGTATTTGGAGTTGAGGTTCACCGGACTGTAGCCGATCGCGGGAAAGAAAGTGTTTCCCGTGGGGTCGGAGGGATCAAAGCAACCGCCGCCGGAGGCGACACCAGTAGCGACGTTGAACGCGCCCGGGCCACCGTTGGACGGGCCGACCGTCCCGTTCGGAAGTTCGCAGAGTGCGAAGACATCCGATCCGGCGATGCCGGAGGCGAAGGGATTGACCGACGCGCGGTCACCAGCCGTATCGCCATTGCCGTTTGAATCAATACCGGCATTTCCGGACTGCAGGGACACAGGCTGCCCGCTTTGCGCAAGGTAGATGGAGCCAATCTGGAATCCGTTGACCAGCGTTTTGACAAAACGATTCTCCGTTTTGACATCAGGAACCTGGTAGGTGAGAGAAAGTGCAAACTTGTGGCGTACATCCAAGTCGGAGTTTCCACGGTCTTCGCCCAGGCGGTTGGTGTCCTGAGCCCGGCGCTGGTTCAAGAGACTGGTGAAGAATTCATTGGTCGAATTGTCGATCGTGTGAGCATAGGTATAATTCGCGTTAAAGGTGAGCCCGTGACGCGCACGTTGTGTGAGGCTGATCGACCCCGCGTGGTAAATGCTGCTGCCAAGGGGGGGATCAGCTGTGATATTCCCCTTGAATGGGCAGACACCTGCACCCGTTGTGCACGGAGCCTGATCGTAGATGTTCGAATCGAACCCGTTGAACGGCGTATCGGTCGGCGTGCTCGCGGTCCAGGTCGTTGGAATGTCCGAAGCCTTAAAGAAAGTCGGCAGGGGAGCTATTCCGCTATCAAAGGCGCTGATGTGATTCCGGCGAAACTGTACCGGTAATTCCAGCCCGCGAGTGCCCAGGTAGCGCACTTCGACCGTGGTATTCCGAGCCAGCTCGTGTTGTACTCCAAGGGACCAGGTCAAAATTTTCGGCATGACCGTATCGTCGATAAAAGAGGTAGTCAGGCCACGTGCTGCCTTCTGGTTCGCAGGTGGTAGGTAAGCGGAGGGCAGCCCGCCACCGGCGAGAAAGCCGGAGTTATTCGGAGTCGTACACCAGGACGGCTGGGGCGACAGCGTGCACGCCGACGCGGGATTCAGTTCGCTTTGCAACTGTGGCGGCAAGGTGATGGACGCAAAGTTCTGAAACTTTACATCATAGGCGATGCCGAAACCGCCGCGAATTGCCGTCTTCCCGTTGCCCCGGGGATCGTAGGCAAAGCCGATGCGCGGAGCGATATTGTTCTTGTCGGTTTGGGGGTTGCCAAACGTGATTAGGCCTGGCGCGTTGGAAACGGCGTTCAGGGCCTGTTCGCTTGCCCCCACGGGATTCGTCCAATATTCATAGCGGACACCTAGGTTCAACGTTAAACGCGGCGAAAACTTAAAGTCGTCCTGGGCAAACCCATAAAAGGAGCTTTGCGTACCGAGGAAGCTACCCGTTCCGGCGCCGCGCAGGGTTCTGCCAGGATTGTCAGGCAAGATGTCATTTATGAACGCGTTTGCCGTGCCATACTGGTTATCTCCATTGCTACGCGGAAGAAAAAACTGCGGGTAGATGAAGTGGTTGTACTGGCCGCCGAACTTGAAGCTGTGCTTGCCTCGCGTCCAACTGAAGGTATCCGCGATTTGATAACTATTCTGCTTTTGGAATGTATTGTCGCCAGGCCCCACCGTTACACCACCGAGAAGGTCGCCAATGGTTATGTCCGTGGGGCAGGTCGTGCAGGGGTTCAGGGTCGAAAGGGAGTAAAACGAATACTGCAGGCGCAGATCGTTCACGAAGCGGCTGTTAATGGTCCACACGTCGTTCAAGGCAATCTTGCGATTGTGTATCGGCTCGCCTTGGTTGAACTGCGCTTGCGTTGAATTGGTGGGCAAGATGAAATTTTCCTGGTTAATCAGGAAGCGCGCTCCAAACTGGTGCCGCCCCATCGTATAGTCGGTATTAACCTGGGCATCGTGTTCTCTTTGAAAATTCGGGCTGAAGATGGTTATGTTGCCGATGGGAACGGCCAGGGCGGGACCGGTTAGGCCAGGATGAATCGTCACGGTACCGGCATCGTTCGCCGACGCCACAGGGAAATTCATCAACAGAGCCGTTACGGCGCTATCCGCGGCGTTGGCCTGCAGTGTCGCCAGGCCACTGGCGGTGGGTCCAGTAAATGCAGTAGCGGAGCCTTGACCGTGAAGGTAGGTGTATTCATAGGCGCCGAAAATGAACAACTTATTTTTGACGAGGGGACCACCCATGGTGCCGCCAAAGCGATTATTGTCAAAGGCCGGCTGGCCGGGAAGCGTATGCTGCACATCGATCGCCTTTTTCGTTAGATTATCCAGTGAGTTATAGTTGCGATTCTGGTTATACCACTCGCCCGAACCATGCCAGTTATTGGTGCCGGTCTTGGTCACCAGGCTGAACTGACCGCCCGCCGAGTGTCCATATTCGGCGCTAAATTGGTTGGTGGTGAGGTTGAATTCCGCGACCGCATCGGGAATTACCGTCGAGTTGTTTCCCGTCACGCCCAGGTTGTTGTCATCCACACCATCAACCGTGAAATTGTTGTCGCGTGGACGCGTTCCGCCAACCGATCCCCCAATTCCCGTGACCCCGCCTGGCTGCGCCACAACGTTGGGAGCCAGCACCGCCAGGTTGAGCGGGCTGCCGTTGAGCGTGCCGGCGCCATTGGGAAGTTGCACCTCGCTCACATCATACGTATTATTTAGATCCGAAGACGTCGTCTGAATGGACACCCCGCCGGCCGTCACTTCCACGACCTCCGTGGCCACGCCCAAGTCCAGGTGCGTATCCGCAACGTTGTCTTGATTGGCGATGACGGTGATGTCCGTCGCCAGGAAATTCTTAAAGCCCTTGGCCTCTACGCCCACCCTATACAGGCCCGGTATCAGGCTCGGGAACGAATACGTTCCCGCCGAAGTGGTGGTAATTCTCACCGACACGCCCGTCTCCTGATTCGTCGCTGTTACCTGCGCATTCGGAACGGCTGCTCCCGTAGGATCGAAAACCTGTCCACGCAGGGTTCCCGTGAGTCTTTGCGCCGCCGCCGGGATCGAGAAGATCAACGCCAGTCCCAGAACTGCCGCAAAATAAATCAACCTTCTCAGGCTGCTGAACCGGCTTGCACATGACCCATCACCCATCCGTCCATCAAAGTTCATTATCTCCCCCTCAACTCGAACTGCTTCGAATTTGTCCCATACTTCTGACGCTTCTATTTCCTGGAACCGTCCATCCGCATGGGAATAGCCAGCATCAGACTTGTCCTTCGAAGTGCAGGTTGTTCGCCAATGCGGGCCTGGATTAACACATATTCTTTTCTATAACTTACGGGCCATATTGGCCCGGAGGGAATCTAAACTTCGATACTTCTGGAGGGTTTAGCTGATTTAGATTCAGGTATGCGTAGCGGAGAAGTTGCTGGGTTGGCGGGCAATCGCTAGTGGGTCCACAGAATATGCAGGATAAGGAATGCCGGTTTTCTGAAGCGCGATAGCATCCATCTCTCGCGCATGAGAGGCCGAATCAAATTCCGCAAACTCTAGTCTTGCGCCACGTCCAAGCAGCCAGACGGCCGGCGGAAAATACGCAGACTACTCCGTCCGCACGGCGAGGATTTTCTTTCCCACAACCCTTATTTCGATGCCCAGGGGCGGGCGCAGATCGGAGCCCTGCGCGATGCTTCCACGCACCCAGACTCCACTACCGGGAAGATTGCTGGTTTTGAGCGGATCAAACACTGTGCGGCTGCAGGGGTTACCGACCATGGGATGCTTCGCGGCATGGAAGCCGTAATCATTTTTCAGTTTGTCCAGGCCAGTGAGGTATTCGAGCTTGCAATTTCCGTAAGGAGATTTTTGCACGAAGGCCCAGTAGCCGCTTGCCTGGGAAGGGGAGCCTGTCGGCAAACGAATGAGAAGCGCAGGGATATTTTCTCCAGTGAGGCGGTTGCGAATAAAAAATTCTTTTGCGGACCAGGGTTTGGCCATCTCTGTGGCGTCGGCGATCCCGGGTTCCGCATCAGTCGCGTGAGGAAGCAGCGTGCTTGGATCGGGCGCGGGGGCGGGCACTTCGATCTGCGGTTGCTGTTCGGCGCGCTGCGGTTCCACATGTTTCGCGCGAAGCGCCCATCGCGCTCCCAGGAAAACCACGAGGAGCACGGCAAAAAGTCCGATGACTAATTTCACGGCGGGATTCGACGTGGCGGATGAGCGTGAGCCGGCCCCGGAAACGCCGGGAATCTGCGGCATATCCGGCTTGAAGCGATCCGAAGGTGGCTGGTCGGCCATCGACCTTCGATTCTATACTCAAACGGCCTGGAGGCGAAGGCGAAGCAATGAATTCGTGAGCGCACTTGTACAGAAAAGTAAGCAGTGACCGGTGTCCCGTGTCCTGTGGAACCGAGAGAATCGGTAGTGGGCTATTTGGACATCCCTGCCGAGAGGCCGAGGCGTTCCGCCAATTGAGCGGCAATCCTTTTCATTGGTGCAGCCATTTCAAAGAACCAAAGAACGGCTTACATTCGCTGCGTCGAATCTCCGGAGAGAGTTGCGGAAGGAGAGAGGGTGCATCCCTCCCCCCCGTAATGTCGGAGCTAAAGCTTGCCACCAGTCCTTACTCCGCGAAACAAACTTGACCGCTGTAGCGAAATACGGTCCCGGCCGTCAAATCGACTTCACCGATGTTTGTTATGTCGCCCGTCGCCCCAGCAAATTTGCCGGTGCCACCGGTAACGTGGACGGGATAAGTGATGACCGCGAAAAGAGTTTGCGAGATTGGAGCGGTGGTCGCAACCGCCGGGTCGAAGGTGAGCATATCTCCCGACTCCGTCACCCAGTGATGCTGGACATGAAACACTACCGTGCCCGAAACCAACTGGGGCGGTCCGAGCAGAGTTCCACTTACAGCGCCTCGCAAGTCTCCTGTGGCAGTGCCCATCGTGGTGTTTAGATCGATGGCGCCGAAGTTGGTCATGACCGTTCCGCCCACGGGAAGGCAATGACGTTCGCTGGCCGTTGAACGAGGGGCTGCCTTTGGTGCGGGCGAAGGTCCGCTAAATAGAGCCGTCGCAGGTAGGAAAACGGCGAGGGCCACCAGCATTACACGAGTCAATGCTCCGCCAAGAGTAATCGTGCTTTTCATACAGTTTCCTCCATGTGCCGAAGAAGCTACGGATTGCTCCTTCGGGCGAACTTTGCTACCATCCGGCCAGCTTTACCAGTTCCCCCGAAGAGCGACCCGGCCAACTGGCGTCTTTCCCGCAAGCTAGCTGCAGGCCGTCTCAGAAGTCTTTGGGAAAAGTTGAAGAAAACTTAGGGATTTTCTGAAGACTCCTAACATGCCGGAAGGAAAGCGCTTGTATGAGTTCGGTCCGTTCCGACTGGACCCTGCCGAGCGCCTGCTGCTGCGTAACGGTCAAACCGTACCCCTGGCGCCGAAGGCGTTTGACACCCTGCTCTTGCTCGTCGACAACAGCGGGCACCTGCTGACCAAAGACGAATTGATGAAGCACCTTTGGCCGGAGACCTTCGTCGAAGAGGTCAACCTCGCCCAGAATATCTCCGCGATCCGGCGGGCGCTTGACGACAAGAACGGTGGGGCACACTACATAGAAACGGTGGCGAAAGGCGGCTACCGGTTCGTCGGGCAGGTGAGCGTTTTCCCGTCGCCAGGACGCACGGCTCGATCCGCGCGAGAATCCGACGCCACACCGGCGCTGGATGCGCGTCCCGTCATGTCAAAATCAGTACCGCGACGTATCGTTTTGGGTGTTGGCGTGGCGACGGCACTTGCCGTGTTGGCCTGGAGTATCGGGCACCGCCGGGTCCGTGCGGGCGATTCGCTCTCCCCGATCCGCTCGATTGCCATTCTGCCGCTGCAAAACCTCTCTAATGATCAGCAGCAGGAATACTTCGTGGACGGCATGACCGACGAGCTCATCACGGACCTGGCAAAGATGAGCAAATTGCGGGTGATTTCCCGCACCTCGGTGATGTCGTACAAAGGAACGCGTAAGTCCCTTGGGACCATTGCGGGCGAACTTAACGTGGATGCAGTCGTGGAGGGAACGGTACTGCGCGCGGGCAACAGAGTGCGCGTCACGGCGCAATTGCTGGGCGCTTCGCCGGAGAGACATCTCTGGGCCGACAGTTATCAGGGAGACTTGACCGACGTATTTTCGTTGCAAGATCGAGTGGCACGGTCAATTGCGCGTGAGATCCGCGTGACACTCACGCCAGAAGAACAAGCGCGGTTGACTAATCTGCGGCCGGCTGACCCGGAAGCTTACGATGCCTATGTCAGAGGCCGCCATTATGCGGCGCAAATTACGCCAGACGGCTTCGAAAAAGCGATTGTGAATTTCGGCCGAGCCATCGAATTGCAGCCGCGATACGCACAGGCTTATGCGGATTTGGCTGAGACGTATTGCTGGGCCGCCGCGATGCAGTCGATTCCCGCGCAGGAAGGACTGCTCAAGGCCCGCCAGGCAGCCATGAAGGCTCTCGAAATGGACGAGAGCCTAAGCCAGGCGCACAGCTCATTGGCATGGGTCAAATATGCTTATGAGTGGAACTTTCCCGAAGCAGAAAGAGAATTTCACCGCTCCCTCGAACTGAATCCCGGTGCTTCCTGGGCGCTCCTTTGGCATGGGATGTATTTGGCGCAGGGGAACCGCATTGAGGAATCGATCGCAGAAATGAAAAAGGTCCGGCAGGTCGACCCGCTGTCTCCGGCGGCCAACGCACTTGCTCTTGTCCCCGTGCTCAACGGGAGGAACTACGACGCGGTCATCGAAGGCGGACGGAAAGTATTGGAAATGGATCACGCGAATGGCCTAGGGCGATGGCTATTGACGTCAGCATTTGAATGGAAAGGCGATTTCTCCAAAGCCATTGATTTGGAGGAGGAAACTGCTGTGCTCTACGGCGAAAACAAAGAAGTAGTCGCTCAGCGATTCTCACGTCTTCGTCGCGCGTACCAGACTCTTGGTCCCCAGGGGTATTGGAGTATGAATCTTGAGCAGCAGCAGTCCCTCTGGAAGACGAATCCAGGCGATCCTTATGACCATGCCGTGCTTTATGCCCGCGTCGGCAAGAATCTTGATGCTTTCAACTGGCTGGAAAAGGCCTATCAAGCCCGCTCGCAAGAAATAATCTTCGGACTCAGGACTGAACCGGCGTTTGATGGCTTGCGTTCCGATCCGAGATACACAAATCTCGTGCACCGCATCGGGTTCCCCGCACAAACTCAGTAGGCTCCTGAGCCGCGACCTCCGCAAGATCGCTTTCAAAAAGACTTGGCGAGTGGAACCCAGGTTGGCCTTAGCGCGGGCGAGAAGTTGATACACGAACCAGTCCACGTGTACGCTTGAAAGGGCCATGAGGGAAAGAAGAAACCAACGCGCGGAATCCGGGCCTCACCGCAGATTCCGCCGTTCCTGGGTGCTGTGCTCCGTAGCGTGCATGGGGATTGAATTTTGGTGTACCTTGGCTGGTGCGCAGGAAGGCCCGCGAACCGCCGTCGCGGACGCGAGGCCACAAGATCCGGCGCTAGCTGGAGCGGAGCGCGACGTCTCCTGGCGCACCTTCCCGCAAAACGTTCTTCAGGATCAGAAAGACATCTGGTTGTTTCCGGTGCAACTCGGGAAGGGACGGCACTGGCTGCCCACGCTCTTAGTAACGGGAGTGACGGCGGCAATCATCACCGCCGATCCCCACGACACGCCTTACTTCAGGCGCACGGGGCGCTTCCAAGGCTTTAACGACCTTTTCTCCGGACGCATCACCGCGGCAGAAACGGCGATCGTTCCCGCGTTCTTTCTGGCGGTGGGGCGCTTCCGCTCTGCTTCCTACTCGCAGAGGACCGCGCTGCTCGCCGGGGAAGCTTACGCCGACAGCGCCATCGTTGACGTAGTGATGAAAGTGGCGACGCGCCGACTGCGTCCTTCCGACATCGCGCCGCGCGGCAATTTCTCCGACACGTTCTTCAGCAGTCCGAAATCTCTCAGCGGTATAAACACGAGCTTTCCTTCCGGCCACGCGACGGCGGCGTTCGCCGTTGCAACCGTTTTCTCCCATCGCTATCGGCAGCATCGCTGGGTGCCCTGGGTGTCCTACGGCGCGGCCGCCGCGATCGGCTTTTCCCGGGTTACGACTCAAGCTCACTTCCCATCGGATGTGTTCTTGGGGGCGGCGCTGGGCTATACGATGACAAAGTTCGTCGTACTGAGGCCGCGATAGAGTGAGTGGAAAAAATCGCGGTTGAGGTCGAGGAGACAGTCCACAGCGGGCTTCAAAGCAGGCCTGCTCTGCATGGGCTTCTCCTTCTCAACCGACACTGGCGCGTTAAGGTTGGGCCACACGTCTCGGGCCGATCACCAGTCAATTTTTTCAGGAAAAAACTCTGCCACGAGGTCCTGGTAGTACGGAAGGATTTCTTGTGTCTTCGGCCGCTCGCGGCCTTTCGAGTATAGATCGTAGGGATTGAACTTCCGGACCCATTCAAACAGGCGCTCGTCGTGTTCGTTCATAAGGTGCCGGTAAGCGCCGTGGCGATGCGCGGGATAAAACGAATGGTACCGGAGCATGTACTGCGCCTCCTCCGGCACATACTTCCGCGTCACCTGATAGACATATTCGTCATGTCCAAACGAGAGGTGCACGCTATCGAGACCGCAGTTCGGTTCGTAGATGCCATACTCGGTTTGGTAATCCGGAATCGCGCTATCGGAGTTGGCGGCGAAGAATTCCGGAAAAACGATCTGATCCGAGTATCTGCAGCCGACGGGGAAGGTATCGCCGACTACGGCCCATTGAGGCTCGCCATAGAGGCAGAGCACTTTTCCAAGATCGTGCAAAAAGCCGGCGAGAATGAACCAGCGCGGATGACCATCCTTGCGAATCGCTTCTGCGGTCTGCAGGAGGTGCTCGGTCTGAGTCAGATCGGTGTCAGGATCGCTGTCGTCCACCAGGGTATTCAAGTACTCGGCCATTTCCCAAATGCCCTGCTTGCCCCGGTTCAAGCCACAGTATTCCGCCTTTTTTCTCAAGACAAAATCAAGGGTTTGGCCAGCGTGGTTTTGACGGTAGAACTCGGTCACCGTGGGATTGGCTTCGGATTTGTAGTTACGGAACTCCTCTTCCGATTTGCCCTGACGATAGCGCGCCGCGACAAAATCGTCCCAATCGTCCAGTTCCTTCAGAGGTGCGTTCTCGGCCGCCTGTTTCATAAGAACAGTCTGATTATGAACTTACGCGACTCGTCAGACAACAGCGATTTTTGCCTTACCATTAGGTGGGCAACCTCGGCGAGGCAACCAGGGGTGGATACGCGTTCCTGGGTGGCGAAGGTTGTAGCTCCGAGTCTAAGGCGCGGGGCCGAAGCGTAGGAAAACGGGTCGTAAACCACAGCGGGGGGCCCAGATGCGGGCTCAGCGAGGGGGAGCGTCGTCTCAGCCAGGCACGTTCAAGAGCTGGCAGATTGACCAGAGAACAGTAAGGCTCCCCAATGGGTATGACAATCTGTTATTGAGATGGGTACAGGAGGCGCCGGGAGGCTTGTCTCTGGGCGTAGGTGAATCTACTGTAGAGGGAAGGGTGAGGAGGGGCCAAGTCCAGCGCCGAGAGCTATGATCCAGGAACAACGAGGCGGGGCGCGTGCGTTTGTCCGCAGCCTGAACATTCTGCTGAAGTTCGCACGGCTGTACGAATTCGGGCACGTGCGCACGGCGGCCCAGTTCGAAACAGCGTGGAAAGAACTGCGTGGCGCGCTGGATGACAGCAACGGTGGCGGTGTGCTTCTAGGTGCGTCGGGAAACCAGATCTTGCTGGACGGCGTGCCCCTCGGATCGGCTGCCGGCGAACGAAGCTTCGCGCAGCTACTGATTGCCTCAGGAATCGCGAGCATTCATTTTTCCCCGACGCTTACGCAACCGCAATTCGCGAGGTTTGTGCGCGCCTTCCCCAGCGGAAACGCCAAGCCTTCTTCTCTGGCCGAACAATTGAAAACCGCGCTGGCAGGAGATAACAGCATCAAGGTGAATGAAATCCGCTACGTCGCGGAAGACGCTTCGGTGGCGGGCATCAAGGTTGCGGTGCAACTTACGCAGAAGGTACTCGGCGCGGCGGGAGACAAATTTAGAGACTTCTTCGAAGACCCCAACAAGATGCTGCAAATGATCCTGGCCGCGGAGAGTATGCGTGCGAGCGGCGG
>Ga0209234_1000214_pt1 | contig 17740 bp, 12 predicted proteins | sample GraSoi013_1_20cm_2_FD_185816 | JGI IMG/M metagenome (GOLD analysis project Ga0209234, IMG submission 185816) | Grasslands soil microbial communities from the Angelo Coastal Reserve, California, USA - Sample 08_20_2013_1_20cm (SPAdes) (version 2) | ecosystem: Environmental > Terrestrial > Soil >... | reverse complement strand
CCCCCTTGACCTTGCCCCTGGGGCAAGGTTGTATATTCTCCATGTTGCCGAACACCCACTACTCTACCAACAAATGCTGGGCTTAGCAGAACGCCTCGCCGCACTGGTTTCCCTCCAGGAAGATGCTCCCGAGGTGGATCAACTCATCGAAGATGTGCTCGCATCCGACGAACTTCTGACCATCTTTTCGATGCAATCAGAGTTTTCAGAGCACATCAGTGGGCGTCTGGCAAGTCCGATCGCGGATGTCTTGTCCGAGCTAACCAGTGATACCTTATCTCCCGCGCAACTACGATTTTTAGAGGCAATGAGCTGTATACTGTCCGATAGCTCGAAGGAGATCGGCTTCCCTAAGGAAAGCGAATCCGAGGTTGGCTCCCCTAAGGTCGGCATTGCTGAGGCTGGCTCCGAAGAGGTCGGCTCCCCTGAGATGGGCATCTCTGAAGGTGGCTTGGAAGAGGTCGGCTCCGGTGAGGCAGGCAAGAGTGACCAGAGCCAGCGCAAATGCTCTCATGGACTTTACAACCAACATCGCTCATCAAGAGCCATATCACCCTTCAGCATGAGAGACACGGGCAAGAGGGTAGAGAGGGACGGGGTCGGGTCTCTCTGAGAGACCTCTTGATGAGGCTTCAGGATGGCTCAGGAGGTGGCGTTTGCTCTCGCACAATCTTTCCTGACAAGCCGATGAGGATGAGGAGCATGGTGAGGGCAGCAAAAGCTGCTCCTGTGAGGATGCCGTACTGCAATCCGCCGATGAGCCCTCTATCCCGTAACGAATGAAGGCCGGTTGTCTTGAACAACCGGCCTTCATCCATTTTGTTCACCTCTGCTCGGTTTTTCCTGATTAGGAAAGAGGCAAAGTCATTGACAGAAGCATTTCCTCATTGTATGCTTGAACCATGTTGCAAATGTTGGTCTTGCACTTAGTAACATCACCTGCGTGAGACGAGGCATTATTGACAACGATACATTCCTTTATTTATGTGGACAGGAGGAGAAAACGGCGCTTTTCTGGTGCGAGTGCATTGCTGCAACGCAAGAAGCGTGCTAAAGCGACGCAAAACACCGGTTTTCGACGGTGAGAGCGGAAGCGTGTGCCTCCTTTCCTGAGGTACAGAGTACGCGCTGGAGTTAAGAACACCGGGCATATGTCAGGTGCAGCGAAAGGTAGGATACTCTATGGTTGATATCCAACACGGAGTTGGAGGATTAGGTCTCACGAAACCATCGTTTCATCATCCGTTAGAGCCGCTGACAGCCGAAGAGCTTGGTGCCGCAGTCGCTCTTGTTCGCGAAAAACGTCAACTCGGTGATAAGGTCCGCTTTGTCTCGGTGACTCTCCATGAGCCGCCAAAGAACGTTGTACTCACCTTCAATGAAGATGACCGGATGCCGCGCGAGGCCCTTATCAAGCTGCTCGACAACACTAACGGCGCAACATACGAGGCTATCGTGGACCTCACAGCAGACAAAGTCACCTCCTGGAAGCATATTCCTGGTGTACAGCCACCTGTCATGTTGGACGAGTTTTTCGAGTGTGAGCATTTGCTCAAAAACAACGAGGAATTCCAGGCTGCCCTTGCTAAGCGCGGTATCACGGACATGGAGATGGTGATGGTCGACCCCTGGAGTGCCGGGTATTACGGACCCGAAGAGGAGCCGACGCGCCGCCTGGTGCGTGCACTCTCCTGGGTGCGCATCGGCAGTCCCGACGACAACGGCTACGCGCACCCGGTCGAAGGGGTACGAGCCCTCGTCGACCTCAACCGGATGGAGGTCGTGCGGATCGAGGACGATGGCGTCATCCCCCTGCCACCGGAACCCGGAAACTATTCGGTAGAGGCGGTTGGGAAGATGCGCGACGACCTTAAACCGGTGGAGATTACCCAGCCAGAGGGACCCAGCTTTACGGTGAGGGGGCATGAAGTCTCCTGGCAGAAATGGCGATTCCGCATTGGCTTTACACCACGCGAAGGGCTTGTGCTGTACACGCTCGGCTACGAGGATCAGGGGCGCGTGCGTCCTATTCTTTACCGGGCATCGCTGGCGGAGATGGTGGTGCCCTACGCCGATCCCGCCCCCAACCAATGGCGTAAGAACGCCTTCGATGTGGGCGAATACGGCGTGGGCATGCTTGCCAATGCGCTGGAGCTTGGCTGTGACTGCCTGGGAGAGATCCGCTATTTCGATGCACATATGGTCGACAGCCGCGGCAATGTGGTGCATATGCCGAATACCATTTGCATGCATGAAGAGGATTACAGCCTTCTCTGGAAGCATATTGATTGGCGTACGAACAAGACAGAGGTGCGGCGCTCACGCCGCCTGGTCATCTCGTTCATCGCTACAGTCGGCAACTACGAGTACGGGTTTTATTGGTACCTCTATCAAGATGGCAGCATCCAGTTTGAGGTGAAACTCACCGGCATCATGAGTACCGGAGCAGTTCCGCCAGGCGTGATCCCCAAGTATGGCAAGCTTGTCGCACCGGGGCTCAACGCGCCGAACCACCAGCATATCTTCAATCTACGACTCGATATGATGGTAGATGGCCCCAACAACTCGGTGTACGAAGTGCACTCAGAGTCCGAGCCAATCGGTCCCGAGAACCCGCACGGCAACGCCTTTTTCGCCAAAGCAACGCTGCTTTCCCGTGAGTTGGAGGCACAGCAGGTGATCGATCCACTCACGGCCCGCTACTGGAGGATCGTCAATCCAGCAGTCAAGAACTGGCTCGACGAGCCGGTGGGATACACACTCCTTCCCGGCGAGAACACGCTTCCCTTTGCTCATCCAGATTCCAACGTCATGCAACGCGCTGGTTTTGCCCGCAAACACCTCTGGGTCACACCGTATGCAGCTCATGAGAACTTTCCCGCGGGGGACTATCCAAATCAACATCGCGGTGGGGATGGGTTACCTGCCTGGACGAGCAACAACCGAAGCATCGAGAATACAGACGTGGTGGTCTGGTATACCATGAACGCTCATCATGTTTCACGCACGGAAGACTGGCCAGTGATGCCCGTGTCTACGATTGGGTTCACCCTCAAACCGACTGACTTTTTCGATCGTAGTCCTGCTCTCGACGTGCCGCCTCCAGCCGCACATGGAGATCATTGCGAGCACGAACACTAACATCCCCGATACCGCTGTGGACACGCGCAGCGGTATCTGTTCGTTGTTTTATTGGCGCTCTGAACCGCTCATCCTGTGAACATTTAGCAAAGGAGAACGCAATTGTCTACTGCAAAGACCACCGCCTCCGTTGAGAGTGGAGGGACAACGCTCAGAAATGACGCTATTGGCTTGCCTGGTGTGCTATTTCAATCAATCACCGCTATGGCGCCAGCTGCGGCGATCGCCACCGCTCTTTCCCCGGCCATTCTCTTTGCCGGAGCCTCACTCCCACTGGCTGTTCTGCTGGCAACGATTGCCTGTGCCTTTATCGCATCAAGCATCGGGCAGCTTGCCATCCATATCCCCAGCGCCGGGGGGATGTATACCTATATCAGCCGGAGCCTGGGGGCCAGGTGGGGCTTCCTGTCGGCCTGGGTGTTCTTAATCGCTCAGCCGCTTTTGCTGCCACTGGTAGCGCTCATCTGGGGATTGTATACCGAAGATCTTATACGTACATTAACGGGTATCGATATCCCCTGGTACGTTTATACAATCCTGGGGAATATCGGGGTATTTGCCCTGACCTACTACGGGATCAAGCTCTCGGCAAGGGCAAGCATAGTTCTGGGGGCAATTGAAATTAGCATCATGCTTGCCCTCTCAATCACCATGATAGTGGCCGTAGGCACGCATAATGACCTGAGAGTTTTTACTCCCATTTATAGTGCAGAAAGCGGACTGGGTGGCCTGATCGGCATCTTTCAAGGCATGGTCTTTGCCTTTCTGGCCTTTGTTGGCTTTGAAACTGCAGCCCCATTGGGCGAAGAAACACATAACCCCAAACGAAACATTCCACGTGCTGTTGTCTACAGCGCTATAGCCATCGGCTTGCTCTATACAGTGGCCTCCTTTGCTGGAGTGAATGGCTGGGGTATTCCCGCTATTCAGGGCTACCCTGCTTCAGCTGCTCCCTGGGCGGACCTTGGCAAGAAATACTGGGGAGTAGTAGGGCCAGTTATTCTCTCGTTTGCTATCATCAACAGTGCTGTAGGAAACGGGAACGCCGGCATCAATGCAACCTCGCGTGTTGCCTATGCCATGGGTCGCATTGGCACCTTGCCACGCGTATTTGCGCGGCTCTCACCGCATCGGACGCCCAGTATCGCTATTATCGTCCATTCCGTGGCGTCGATCGTCATATCAATTGGTCTGGGTCTGCTCTTTGGCTATGCCGGGGCCTATGGACTGATTGGGACGGTTCTCACACTGGGATTACTGATTCTCTACGTAGCCTCTTGCGTCTCAACCTTCGTGTACTATCGACGTGAGCGGCCGCAGGACTTCCGAGTGTTTCAACATGTAATCGTTCCGGTCATCCCGGTGATTATCCTGTTCTTCGTGTTCGCCTCACAGGTCTATCCAGTGCCGCCCTATCCATTCAACCTGTCGGTACCTATTCTGGTTATCTGGATTGTGTTAGGCATCGTCTACCTACTCTATCTCAATCGTCGTAACCCTGCGGGTCTCGAACGGGGCAAAGACGTGTTCCTCGAGGATCCCGAATCGGAACCCCAAAATTTGCTGAGCGCGCTGGAATAGCTTTCTTCCACCTTTTCACAGCCAGTACGCAAGTAGAGTCGTCACGAGGCAGGGAATTCACGCGGCTTCCGCCCGCGTCTCTGCTCGTGACAGTTCGATCATGATACCTCTGCTTTAGCTAATTTCTCCTATGTTGCCACTGTTTTTTCACAGATTCCATCACAATAGAGTATACTTGCACAGGTAGCCATAATGCCCCTCATGCCCGTATTCAGATGATGTTCTAGATATGGCTGAGAACATGCAGACACAGAAGGATATACCAACTATGGCAAATAAAATTCGCTGTGTGTAGACAGCGAGGATAGTACGTGCCGTTTCTTTCCGAAGACATTTGTAAGAGAAATTCACGGCGCGAATGGAGAGATGGAGGGAACAATCCATGGCGGCAACGAATCAACAGATGTCTCAAGTAACTCACGAGGAGTACAAGCCATTACCATCGGAAAGCTACGTGCCTCTCACAATGCCAAAAATCTTGGGGGCCAGGGATATGACTGCAACGTTCATCGTATCCATTTTTCTGGCGACTACTGCGACCACCGCAGTACTAGGAGGGCCTGCGGCCATAACCTATTTACTCCTCGCGTGCATGGTGTTCTTTATCCCGTGTATCATTGCCACAGTGCAACTTGGTCTCATGTTTCCGCACGAGGGATCACTCTATAACTGGACGCACCATGCCATTGGCGGACGATCGAGCTTCTTCGCCGGTTTCTGTGCCTGGTTTCCAGGCGTCTTGATAGCCACGAGCCTGGCCGACCTGCTGGTCACCTTCCTCCAGTCCATGAACAGCAACTGGCTCAGCCAGACCTGGCTGCAAGGTCTGGTCATCTGTGTTGTGCTGGCCCTTGCAGGTACCCTGTCTATCCAACGGTTTCGCACAGTCCAGAATGTCATCAACGTACTGGTCAGCCTTACCGTGCTCGCCTGCTTCTTTATCGGTCTCTCCTGTATCGTCTGGCTCGCAACTGGACATGCTTCCGCCACCCATTTTAGCCACTGGTCCGACTATAGTATTACCCCCGACAATTTCGTGCTGTTCGGTTTTATGATCTTTGCCTATATTGGTGCAGAAGGTCCGCTCAACCTGGCGGGAGAAATCAAGGAAAGTAATAAGTCCTTCACGATAAAACGTCATCTCCTCCTGGGTGGAGTGATGATCGTGGCACTCTACATGATCACCACATTTTCGATTCTGGTTGTGCTGGGCCCAACAAATGGATCCACGCCATTCGCGCTGGTCACAGTAGTGAAGACAGCATTGGGGAATTTTTGGGGAGCCGTCACCGCTGTCTGCCTGATGGGGTCCTTTATTTCCACTGTCCTCGTCTACAATTATGTCTTCGCGCGCCTCCTCCTGGTAGGAGCGATTGACAGCCGCCTGCCTGTAGGCGTAGGGAGACTCAATGCCAATCGCGTCCCTGCCAACGCGATCATCTTCCAAACAGTCCTGGGTATTATTTACACTCTCCTCGCTTTCGTTCTCGCACCCTATTTCGGGATTGGAGATCCTGCCGTTTTCCCAATTCAACTATACAATGTGTCTCAGGCTGCTGCAGTACTAGTCTGGGCCATCTCGGCCTCGTTTCTGTTCATCGACCTGATCGGTTGCTTTCGCAAGTATCGGGCGGCATTTCAACGCTGGCTTGTCATTCCCATGCCTCTACTATGGCTATGCATCGTCGTTGGCCTGGGCTCTTGCATTGTTGCTATAGTTGATACACTGCGCTTCTCCTGGATAGCGCAAATTAGTAATAACGAGTGGGGGTTATGGGTGGGAGGATTAACTTTAGTATTCCTGACGGGTGCTATTGTTGGCAGTATGTTCGCCTATAGTCAGGCCAGCTGGGAGAGCCTGACGGAAGGATCTTAATAAATATGAGCGAGAATAGTTTTTGATGAAAAGGAGGACGAAAAAATGGCAAACGAAAACAACATGCTACCCGCCTCATCGGCTGAGGTACATATCCTCTTCAATGGCTATGCTAGAGATGGCGAGACACCGGCGGTAAGCCGGGTAGCATCAACGATCGGTTTCGTTCGTGATGGGGCCATCAGGGTAATTATTGATCCAGGTATGACTCCAGATCAGAACGCCATACTTGCGCCTCTTGCCGCATTGGGTGAATCACCCTTGTCCATTACCGATGTGGTGTTCTCTCATCATCATCCGGACCATACCCTTAATGCCGCTCTGTTTCCAAACGCCCGTTTTCATGATTATTGGGCTATCTATCATGGTGACACCTGGGAGGATCGTCCCGCTGAGGGGTATGATCTCGCGCCTTCTATTCGCTTGATTGAAACGCCGGGTCATACCCTGCAAGATATTACGACGCTCGTCGGAACTCCCGGTGGCATTGTCGCGTTCACTCATTTGTGGTGGTCTGCTGAAGGGCCAGCTGATGATCCGCTGGCTGCGGATATGCAGGCGATTCATATCAATCGCGAACGAGTATTACAGATAGCAACGTTGATCGTCCCCGGTCATGGCGCCCCCTTTACTCCAGGTGAAACAACTCCCCGCTGAGCGTGCCACTCATCAAGCAGCGGGACGATATTTATGGGCTGCAGGCCCCTCATTTCAAGGAGCCTGCAGTGTCTTCAGGTAGACATTCCGATGCCTGCGCAGGCTGTTATCTGCCTTGACAAAATCCCCAACACAAGTTACTATATAAACAAAGGTTTATAAAACTTTTGTTTATACAACAGCTAAGCACAACCCATCAGGAAGCGCAATGAACGACTGGCGCGAACTCAAAATAATGGTCAAGTCCCTCGCGGGAGTAGCACGCCTCACCATTGTCTACCATCTCGCCCACCGGGACGAGATTACGGTCACCGAACTCACAGACATACTTGGGCTTAGTCAGCCTCTTGTTTCATGGCATCTTCGTAAATTGCGCCGCGCTGGTTTGATACGTACTCACCGCCACGGTCGACAGGTTCACTGTTCCCTGGATAAAGCCCGGTACCACGATTGTCTCCGACGCCTGGAAACACTTGTTGACCCCTCTATCCAGCTCGAATTGTTACCCATCGGTGAAGAACTCATCGAGGCAGAAGCGATGGCAGATGATTAACTCGCATAGTAACAACATCTTAACCTACCTGTGGTAATGTAGGGGCGGGGCTTGCCCCATAGGCGCGAACGTAAAAAGCCAGGGCGACCGCAAGGGTCGCCCCTACTATACGACCGATCGCCTTGCCAAGCCCGTGTATAGTAGGGGCGACCCTTGCGGTCGCCCTTGAGGAGTCGCATGGCTACAAAAAAAGACAATCTGGAGACCGCTTTATCGGAAAATGAAAGAATGTGTCAGGGGACAGCAATGCTGCGCAAACGCAGGCAAATGACGCAAAAGCAAGCGCATCATGCTGGCAAATTGGGCAGAGCCGATCTACATATGCACAGCACCTATAGTGACGGCCTTGCAACGATTGAACAAATTCTGCATCGTGTCCAGCACCATACAAATTTAGACGTGATCGCGCTCACCGATCATGATGTCATAGAAGGCGCTTTAAGGGCCCGTGATCTGTGGGCAAAAGGAAACTATCGCTTCGATTTCATTGTCGGTGAAGAGGTTAGTACAAAAGAAGGCCACATGCTCGCGCTCTTCATCCAAAAGCGTATCCAGCCAGATCTGAGCATTGAAAAATCCATTGAGCTGGTGCACGAACAGGGAGGACTGGCCATCGTGGCGCATCCGCTCAACCCCCTCTTTCGCCATAGCTGTCAGCGCGAGGTATTGGATCGCATCTTCGCCAGCAAAGATGTTTGGCTTGACGGTATCGAGACGTGGAACGCCAGCTTTTGTGGTATCGGCGCCAATCGCATAGCCATGCGCACCAATCGTGATATCTATGGATGGGCGGAGGTCGGCAATAGTGATGCCCATACACTGAGTGCCATTGGACGCGGGTGTACCTGGTTCGAGGGTAAAACAGCACAGGAAATACGCGCCAGCATTGAGGCTGGTCTCACTGCTCCAGGCGGAAGACTATGGGGTATGAATACCTACCTGCGCCTGGTTCATCATCGCATCAGAAACTCCCAGATCATCGCCCGCAAACGAAACGTCGCATAAAAAGACTTTGTATGGAAACCAATCTAAAGGGGCTAGCCCTGACAGGCTAAGTATGATACAATAAGTGTATGTTTAGCAGACGCATTCAGCAGCGAGCTAGGCACTTAGTAGCTTTGCTGATACGACCTTTAGCCAGGCTAGGTGTCACTCCCAATACATTAACGGTAATAGGGCTGCTGATCAGTATATTGACAGCCGTGGTAATAGCTCAAGGATACCTGGTGGCCGGAGGGTTGCTGGTGCTGTTTGCTGGAATTTTTGATATGTTCGATGGGGCGATGGCGCGCTTTCTTAACACCGCCACAACCTTCGGCGCTTTTTTTGACTCGACGCTTGACCGCTATTCGGAAAGTATCATCCTGTTCGGTATGCTCGTGTATGCTTTGCAGCGGCCAGACCTACATGATATATTCTGGCCTTTCGCGCATGAGCAACTCTGGATGATCGCAGTAATTTTTATAGCTGTGGTCGGCTCCTTAATGGTAAGTTATACAAAAGCCCGTGCCGAAGGTCTGGGATTAGAGTGCAAAACTGGTTTGCTCGCTCGCCCTGAACGTGTCGTTTTACTGGCTATTGGACTCTTGTCTGGCACAAGTATCTGGGCACTAGCTCTGCTGGCGATTTTCTCGCAGGTGACTGCAATAGAACGCGTCGTTTACGTCTGGCGCATTACCAGTCACGCTGCGCAGCCCAGCAAAGCAGGAAGCTTACCGGTTGATATACTCGCCGAAGCTAAAGATACAAATGAAGACACCCTCCCTCTGCCAACCAAACGACAAAAGTGGGGACGAACGAAGGAAGCTAGATAGCCTAGCCCTTTGTTCTCCCTGTGCCCACCAGTGTTCCGCCGTTCGATAGTGGTGTGCATCAAATGTGAAGAAAACGGCGTAGACAAGCAAGACCGGACCGGATGAGAACATAGTAGGTAGCGTAGCGGAAGAAATTTGCACGGGGATCAGGTAGGTAGGAACTCAAACCATCTTCAGTCGAACATTCTCTGTGGCGAGCAACTGCGCTCCGGTCCGTATTACTGAGACTGGAGATCTTAGTGACAACACAAAATACACATTCTGAGCATAGCGACGTCGAAGAATCCGTCGTTGAGTATCCGGTTGTCTCCGAAAATGAGACCGAAACCGAAACAAGCCCATCTCCTCCCGCTTTAGAAGTTGGCGCACTAGCAATTGAGGCACCGGTGGACAGTGTTCCAGGTGAACAGGAAGCGCAATTGCCCGCAACTACACAGAACGATCAACAGGAGGAGCATAATCCCAATCCAACCCAGGAACCCCAGGAGGTTCAAACCATTGCTGATTTTGCCTCTATCGAAACGCAGGAATCATCTACGGCAATGGAAACCCAGGAGCCCAAATCCGAAATCACTGTCACAGAGTCTGTTAACTTTGTAGAGTCAGTTAGTCCGGTAGAGACCGCCCCACCGTCTCCAAATACATCGAGCGAAACGGAGATCAGCAGTGAAACATTCCCTTCTTTTCCCTACAATATCGCAAGTTCGCTCGTTAGCGAAGAAGATGTCCGGCCTTTCACCGATTTTATCGAAGAATTTCGACAGACCGAAACACGCTTTGACTCTGCCTTGCAGAGCTATTCCACTGACTCGCTCACCTCAACCGAGTCTGCTGCCCCTCCAATAAATGATCAGGCTCAACCCACAGAGCCTACCGAGAGCGCTGCCGCCAAACCCGAACCCACAACACCGGCCGAACGTCCTGTATCCCCGCTCCTACGCCCGGCTACACCACGTCGTTCGCAGCGTCATGGTGGTGGCCGCCACCGCGAGGAAACTCCTGTAGCAAAAAGTGAGCCGGCGCAGGCACCTGTTGCACCATCGACGTCAGAGCCAGAACCAAAAGCAGAGCCAGCTGTAACAGAACCTGCCCCGGCTCAAGTCGAAGAACAACCGCGTCCAGCGCGTCGTTATCGCTTCGATCGTCCGGCGCCTACAGGAACAGCGTCAACATCGACGCCGTCTGGTCAACTGCGCGTCGAGGAGAACAAAGACGTTTCAGGTCGCAGTTCAACAGCGTTGCCCCCGCGTCCAGAAAATGGGTATGCACCCGACGGACAAAATGGAGAAAGAGAGGCACAGCCTCTCCCGCAGGCAAAGCAGGCAACTGTCGTCAACCAGCCATCTGAAAATACTCCACCCAAACAACCTGAACCCCAGGCTCAAGAGGCTCCCGCGGTAGGGAGTAGTGCAGCAACAACGACACCAGTAGCTCCCGATCATGGCCGGCGCCGGCATGGACAGGAACGCCAGCGCGCGAAAGAACAGGCCACGCCTCCTACGTCTCCTGCCCCCACCCCTGTAGTACCAGCGGCGGAAATCGCTAAGGAGGTTTCAGAGCCGGTGGTTCCCAACAAGGAAGAGGTAAGTCCAGAGGATCTTCCCCCGCTGGAGTATGCAGAGCTGCAAAAAGCCAGCTCGCGTCGCCGTCGCCGCCGCCATTCGAGCGGCTCGTCAAATGCGACGGTTACACCCTTGCCCTCAGCGGGAAAAGCAGCGACACCCGAAGCTCCTGTCGCGCCAACAGCACCAACACCGGCACCATCTGTCGCTGTGCCGCGCACACCTGCTCCCACGCAGTCCGTGGCGCCAGCAAGCCAGTATACCATTACCTCTGGCTACACGGTGAATCAGATGAACCAGAGCCGCGATGGGTCCAACCCTTTCATGGGACCTGATCCATCCCCAGCTCGTGGCACGACCGGCGCGCAAAATGTACGCTCAATTCGTACCGATGTGCAGCGTACACCCGCCTATCCAGTGCGGACCACAGAGGCTACGTCGGCCTCCGTACACCAGCTTGCCAACGTTGTATCGCAGGCGATTCAAACGCAAACCGACCGTATGATTGCTGAGCTAAGGCGCGCTAACCAGAGCCCAACCAATGTTTCTGTCTCGATGCCGCCATTCCCATCGACTGAGCGCGTAGGTGTCTTTGTAGACGTGGCTAATCTGCTCTACTCGGCGCGTACCATCCGTATGACAGTAGACTTTGGCAAGCTGCTGGACTTCCTGCGCGGCAATCGCCGTCTCGTCAGGGCACACGCTTACTGCCCCACGAGTCCACAAGTGGGCGACGAGCAGATGTTCCTGCAAGCCGTCAAAGGTCTGGGCTATCGGATCACCACGAAGAACTACAAGACCTTCTCCAGTGGTGCGAAAAAAGCTGACCTCGACCTCGACCTCTGCATGGACGTCGTGCGCCTCGTGGAGGGCAAAGCGGTTGACTGTATCGTGCTCGTCAGTGGTGACAGCGATTTCATGCCCATGCTCGACTACTGTTCCGATCATGGCGTGCGTGTTGAAGTCGCCGCCTTCGACGAAGCCATGTCCGCCACTCTCCGTCAGAGCTGCGACCTTTTCATCAACCTGTCCATGCTCGAAGAAATCCGAGTCTGACCTTTTACTACTCACAAAATAGGAGAACCCGGCGTCGCTGATGCCGGGTTCTCCTATTTTGTGAGAAAAAATCCCATCTTTACGTATGTATTTATTAAGAACAGGTATATGGTAAACTGTTCTATGGTTCGGAATAGTGCGACAGGCAATATATTTTATGCTATACTTAAAGCACAAGAGTAAGTCCCCTTTCCCCCTGCTATTTTTTATTTAAGGTGGATTGTGGGTTTCCTCTGCTGTTGCTTTCATGAACTATCGACCTGTACACTCTTATCCGGCGTTATTTCTTAAGCGGAAAAGAAAGGAAGCTAATATGAGAAGAATTAGCGGCCTCGCCCCTATCACTACGTTCTTTATCTTATTTGCAATGCTGCTTACCGCGTGCGGTGGCACATCATCAGGTGGTGGAGGGACTACGTCCTCCCCATCATCTGGCGCTAAAGCAAAAGTGGCGCTTGTGACTGACATTGGTGGTTTGAATGACAGAAGTTTTAACCAGCTTGCCTACGGCGGCTACACACAGGCTCAAAAACAGTACGGCTTCACCCCGAAAGTCATCCAGACCCAATCGCAGAATGACTATGTCAAGAATCTCACCCTGGCTTCCCAAAGCGTGGGCCCGGGTGGCCTGGTCATTGCCGTAGGCTTTCTGATGCAGGTCCCGTTGGATCAGATCGCCAAGCAGAACACCACCATAAATTATGCCATCGTCGATGGTTGTGCACTAACTTCCCTCAGTGCTAACTGCGATCCGCTCTCCAATGTTTCGCCCCTCTTCTTTAAAGAGCAGCAAGCTGGATGTCTCGTCGGCGCGGTTGCTGGTCAAATGGAACTTGATGGCAAAGCCAAAGTGCCAAATCTACTCGGCGCCAACAGCATCGGAGCCGTGGGTGGCATTCCGGTCCCGCCAGTCGTTCGCTATATTGCTGGCTACAAGTACTGCGCTAAGAAGGTTGACCCAAATGTGAAGGTCTATGTCAACTACTCACAGGACTTTGTCGCTGCTGCGAAGTGCAAAGATGCAGCTTTGTCTCAGATTAACCAGCACCAGGCCGATATCATCTTCCAGGTTGCTGGTCAATGTGGTCTTGGCGCACTGGATGCTGCTAACTCGAAGAACGTGTACGGTATTGGCGTCGATGCTGACCAGGGATATCTCTATCCGAGCGTTATTACAAGCGCACAAAAGCGTGTCGACGTTGCTGTATACACAATCATTGATCTGGCGGAAAAGGGAAAATATTCCAATAACCTGCCAAAGTTTGATCTGACAAACAATGGTGTGACTTATTCTCCCCCCAATGCGGCGGTTCCCGCCGATGCGAAAGCAACTGCGGACGCGTATGCAGCTCAGATCAAGGCCGGTTCGCTTGTTGTTCCTGAGAATATTCCGAGTCCGAACGCGCCGTAGCTCAACAGCAATGCTTGTTTCTCATAACCGGTCATGTTATGATAAGAGCAAAGTTTCGCTGTAGGGGCGGCCCTTGCGGCCAATAGGCGTCAAGTCAAGAAAAAAGAACGAGAAAAACGAGACAGGATGGAGTTGTTCCGGACGAGGGCGACGCACAACACAAGGCGTCCCCTCCCCACACATCATCCACCCCCGCCCCGACGGGAAAACGTGGTTTCATCCTCCTGAACTTGACGCTTATGGGGTGATCCCTTTGGTCGCCCTGCTGGATATTGGACAGTAGGAGGAAGTCGATATGGCTGTGCCAACCTCGCAACACAGTGAGTCCAAGGAGCAAACCCCCGGGTCGAATTTTCTCGCATGGATCCGTCGAACCGGTGTATCGATTGCCGGCCCCGTCTTTGCTGTAGTTCTGGCGATGGTCGCCGGCGGCATTGTAATCATGATTACTTCGTCCGGATCACTTAGTGATCGCTTCTCAGCAGCCATCAGCGCCTATCAAGCCCTGTATCAGGGATCTTTTGGAAGTCTACAGAGTATCTCCTTTACCCTGGTGATTGTCGGGCCGCTGATTTTTGCGGGTATTTCAGTAGCTATTGCTTATCGTGCCGGCCTTTTCAACATTGGAGCTGAAGGCCAACTTGCTGTAGGAGCAATTACGGTTAGCGCGATTGGCCTGCATGCCACTCACTGGCCTGGTTGGCTGTTGATCCCAACACTGGTTATTGCTGGCGCGCTCGCAGGCGCCATCTGGGGTGGAATTGCTGGCGCGTTGAAAGCCTGGCGTGGCGCGCACGAGGTTGTGACCACAATTATGCTGAACTGGATTGCCTTTTATGTCGCTGACTATCTCATCAATGGCCCCCTCAAGGATCCAAACCTGGCAAACTCTACTTCTCCCCTTCCTTCACAAGGGACATTCCCGATCATTTCCGTTTTCTACAACAATACTCTGGGTACTTTTCTCCCTAAAATTCCAACTCCCCAGACATACCTGGTGGATGTCACCTTCATTTTTGCTATTGTAGCTCTCATTGTTTACTGGTTCATATATGCCCGCACCACATTCGGCTATGAGATCCGTGTGATTGGACAGAATCCCAAAGCGGCGAGGTACGCAGGTATCCCTGTCAGATGGAATACCTTTGCGGTGATGGCGATTGCAGGCGCCTTTGCAGGCCTGGGAGGGGCCTTCCGCCTGATGGGACAGTTCCCCTACTATTTGAATGGCTCTTCCTTCAGTATTGATTATGTGGGATTTGATGCCATTGGAGTTGCCCTGTTAGGAAAAACGACGGCGATCGGGGTATTTTTTGCTGCTCTCCTCTTTGGAGGCTTACGACAGGGGGCCGGGCTCATGCAACTGAATGCAAATGTGCCGAGTGACCTGGTCTTTATTATCCAAGCTCTTGTCCTGTTCAGTATTGCCGCTAATTTCTTACCTGCTATCCAACGTGCATGGCCTAAGTGGTTGACTTTTCGTCGTAAACCGTCACTGGCAGCTGCCGGTGGAGATGTAGCAGTCGTTGATCTACCTGAGGATAAGAATGAGAAATCCACTGACGCAGTTTCTCATGTAGATAACTCTACTGAGGAGGAATGATCGTGTTCTTTCAAGTCTTGTACCGGGTGCTCACATCCGCTGATCTTTGGCAGGCAGCCTTAGTATTTGGCACTTTGTACTTGCTGCCAGCGCTGGGCGGTTTGATATCTGAACGCAGCGGTGTCGTCAATATTGCTATGGAAGGAATGATGCTCACAGGCGCCTACGCTGCCGTCGCGACTGCAGAGGCAACAAAGAGCTTATGGGTTGGTGTGATTGGCGCCATGATCGCAGGAGGCTTGATGGCGCTCATTCATGCCGTTGTCTCCATCAATTTTAAGGCTAACCAGATCGTGAGTGGCATTGCTATTAATATCTTTGCGCTTGGCCTGACCAATTACCTGGTCTTTATTCAGACTCAAGGGCAGGGATTACCATCTTTGCCAGGCACGCTTCGCCTCCCCACTATCTCCTGGGGGCCACTCGCGAGCATTCCTTTCCTGGGCCAGGTTTTGTTTCAGCAGAATATCATCTTTTATGTCGCCTTGCTTATCCTGGCGGGTATTCAGTTTCTCCTGTTCCACACAAATATCGGTCTGCGTATTAGAGCCGTGGGCGAGCATCCGCAGGCCGCTGATACCGCCGGAGTGAATGTGCGCCTGGTGCGTTACCTCTGTGTGATTAGCAGTGGGGTACTTTCAGGTTTAGGGGGTGCGTTCCTGTCATTGGGTATTGCCGGCATTTTCAGCTCAAATATCACGGCAGGCGCAGGCTTTATCGCATTGGCAGCCGTGATATTCGGCAAGTATACCGTCCTGGGGACAGCTGGCGCTTGCCTTCTATTTGGATTGGGCAATGGTCTTGCAGTACGTATGCAAGATACTGGTATTTCTCCTTATCTGCTTGGTACTATACCCTATATACTAACCCTGATTGCACTTGTCGGCCTGGTTGGTCGAACTACACCGCCCGCCGCCGACGGTATCCCCTACGAACCGGGAACAGAATAAGAGAAGGAGACCGTCTATGCAAGAAAGTACGGCCCTGGCTGCAACTGAAGAGGTTGCTATACCATTTGCTGTGGAGATGCGTGACATCACTAAAACCTGGCCCGGCGTCGTTGCTAACGATCATGTCAATCTCAAGGTCCGCAAGGGCGAGATCCATGCACTGATGGGCGAGAACGGCGCAGGTAAAACTACGCTGATGAACATTCTCTACGGTCTTATTCACCCCGATAGCGGTGAGATTTACGTCAACGGGCAACTCGCGCACATCACCGGGCCGCGTGATGCTATTCGCCTGAAAATTGGTATGGTGCATCAACACTTCATGCTGATTCCCCCCTTGACTGTAGCTGAGAATATTGTCCTGGGGCATGAGCCAGGAAGCGTTCGCTCTGTATATGACGTTAAAAAGGCGCGAGAAATTATCCTCGCATTGAGCAAGCAATATGGCCTGCCTATCGATCCCGATATCCGTATTGAAAGGCTCTCCGTGGGCCTGCAACAACGCGTCGAGATCCTTAAAGTCCTCTACCGCGCGGCTGATATCCTGATTATGGACGAACCGACTGGCGTCTTAACGCCGCAGGAGACCTTTGAACTGTTTGGCGTTTTGCGCGGCCTTGCACAGCAGGGGAAGACAATCATCTTTATCACACACAAGTTGCGCGAAGTGCTTGAACTCACTGATACCATCACTGTGCTGCGGCGTGGCAAAAACGTGGGCGAGTTGGTGACAAAAGATACAAACCAGGCTGAGATTGCGCGCATGATGGTTGGTCGCGATGTGCTTTTGCGTGTCAATAAGACACCTGCCCATCCGGGACCAGTTATATTGCATGTAGAGAATCTGCATGCGCTTTCTGATCGTGGTCTGGAGGTACTGCATGGCGTAAGCTTCGATGTAAGAGCCGGGGAGATCCTGGGTATCGCGGGCGTCGAGGGTAATGGCCAGTCTGAACTCGTCGAAGCTTTGACGGGTGTGCGTAAGGTCACCAGCGGCAAGGTTACCATTACTCAGGTCAAGGATGGGCAAGCTGCTGAGCCACGCGACCTGACGACTTTAGGCGCGCGTGCAGAGCGTGAAGTTGGACTGGCGCATATTCCAGAGGATCGCCGTGGCAGTGGGCTTGTAGTCTCAGACTCTATTGAAGATAACACCATTTTAGGACGCCAGCGCTGGCCGCAATTCTCCTGGAGAAGCATTGTGCTATTACTACGCACAATCGCAAATTGGGCTAAGAAGCTTATCGCCGAGTTTGATGTCCGAACTACCTCTGTTGAGGCCCCCGTCAGTTCCCTTTCGGGAGGCAATCAACAAAAGCTCATCATTGCTCGTGAGTTTGCTGCCGAACCGATAGCGCTGATTGCCTCTCAACCTACACGCGGTGTCGATATCGGCGCGATCGAGTTCATCCACCGTCGTATCATCGAATTGCGTGATGCCGGTAAAGCGGTCTTGCTTATCTCAGCAGAGTTGGAGGAGATTCGCTCCCTCTCCGACCGTATCGCGGTCATGTACGAGGGTAAAATTGTCGATAT
>Ga0209234_1000213_pt1 | contig 17764 bp, 17 predicted proteins | sample GraSoi013_1_20cm_2_FD_185816 | JGI IMG/M metagenome (GOLD analysis project Ga0209234, IMG submission 185816) | Grasslands soil microbial communities from the Angelo Coastal Reserve, California, USA - Sample 08_20_2013_1_20cm (SPAdes) (version 2) | ecosystem: Environmental > Terrestrial > Soil >... | reverse complement strand
GCCTTTCTTGTGCTTAATCGAATGCCACTTCGAATGTCCGGACATTTGAAAAATTGATCCTTACTATTTTAATTGAATTTTGACTGCAGACTATATCACATCCGCCACATGTGAGGCCTTCGCCGCGGTCGCGGCGAAAGCGCGAGAACTACCTCAACTTTTCGTACTCGGCGCGAGCAGTAACGAGCGCCGGCAGATTTGGATCAGCATCTTTCCAAAGCGCGAAGAAATCCTGATAGGCTTTGCGGCTCTTGGCCGAGTCGCCGGTGAGAGCGTAAGCTCGCGCCACGCCCACCTGCGAAAGAGCATAAGCGGGAGCGATCGCTCCTAACGCACGGTAGTTGAGGATTCTTTGGAACTCAGCCGCGGCCTCCGGGCCTTTCTTAGAATGCAGATAAACGAGCCCTCGCACGTAGATCGGCAAGAAGAAATAAACAGGGCCCAGTTCATACCGAATGGCTGGCTGCAAAGCTTGTATGCCTCGAGCTGAGTCGCCTCGATTAGATTCCAGTAGCGCTTGAGCGCAAGGAATGAAGACGCTATTCGCAACAGTGTCGACAGGATAGCGCCTCTTAAGTTCATCAACGATGCCTTGCGCTTGCTTGGAATCCCCCGTCAGGGCGAGTGCTACGGCAATCGCAGGCAGGTTCGTTCGCTTGCACGAGAGAGCGAGGCTTGTTGCGGCTCGTTCACGCGCCTGCCCAAAATTGCCAACCTCCGCTTCGAGTAGGGCTTCGAAAGCCGCTACACCAGCGCCACTGTCTTTGAAATTGTTTTCTCTGGCGATCTGCAGCGCTTGCGTAGAAAGCTCACGAGCAGACTTCAATTTACCCAGATAGGCAGCCCTCGCAGTAGCAGCACCATCCAGTAATATGCGCGAGTGATCGACAGCTTTTCCCGCTCGCTGACCAACAGTTCGTCGCCCTGGCTGTAGGCCTTGAGAGCTTCCAACGAAGATGTAGTCGCCTCTTGCACGGGCTTGTCAAACTTTTGGATCGAGGCAAGAGACTCACCTAGCTTTTCGCGAAGCCGAGAAGCGGCGGAGCTAATGCGGGCAGAACCTTTTCTTTCGCGTCGGCGGTAACCTGCTCGCGAGCCAGTGTGTCGCCGCTGCGGCAGTTCACCGCCTCAAGCGACATTACGTACTGGCTGCCCAACGCTGCAATTGTTCCGTTCAGCGGCCTTGATATTTTCGCGCACGCAGACGCGCAGCGAACTCGTTTTGGCCAGCATGGTAATCAGTTCATCCGTCATGCCGTCGGCGAAGAAGTCTTGCTCCTGGTCCCCGGAGAGGTTGTCGAGAGGCAGCACTGCCACGGACTGGACGGTTACCGTGCTCGTCCGCACGAAGGACCGGTTTAACCAGCCGCGCGACCACGCAACGATCAGTAGTGCCAGAAAGATGAGGACAGCAGTCCCGAGAACAATATTGCGCAGCGGCGCTGCCGAAAAGCGACCAGCGGCGCGCTGCAACGGTGAGATTGGAATCGCGCCGCCATCCATGCGATCCGGACTGAGTGTTCCGGCTTCCGGTCCCACATACGCTGCGAAGCTGGGAGTCTGCTGCTTCTTCCATTTTCGACGTTGGCGACAGCTGCGACGAACCGGTATCCTTTGCCCGTCACCGTCTGCACAAAACGCGGCTGGTCGGGATCGTCCTTCAGCGCCTGCCTGATCTTGCGAATCGCTGTATTGATCCCGTGTTCGGTATCTACAAAAACGTCATTGCCCCAGAGACGCTCAATGATTTGCTGCCGCGTGACCAGGTGGCCGTCCTTTTCCAGCAGTAGGATTAACAACTCCATGGGAACTTTTTCAAGCTTGACGGGAACACACTGGTCCACATAACGGGTCACCTCAGCGGAATTCGCATCACTGCGGACTCGCCAGCGAGTGTGGCGTTTTGAGAGCAACGGTGAACTAGATCGAAGCCACGGCCGGGCTCCGGTCGCAAAACCTGAGCCCCGGCGAAAAGCCTCGGCACCAACAACCGCCGAACCGCCCATTCATGTGATGAAGATGAGTTCTGATCATTAGCCCTTACGCTTGTAGTGAATCGGCCACAGCACTTCCCATGTTTTCCCACCGTCGAGAGACCTCTCCCAACTCCAATCGAATTCGTTCCGGCCGATGTTCTTGAAGACCATCCTTTGCTGAACCTTCGATCCGTCGGGCCGGACGGCTTCCCGCGCGAGCACCATCTGCCCATCTTTAAATTCACCGCTGAAATCAAGATAACCGCCCTCATTGTCAACCCAGGTCTGCTTCCACCTGCCAGCGCGAGCCTCGAATATGGAGACGCTGCGGCCGCGAAGATGCATGGACTCGCCGCCCGAGAAGTTCTCCTCGACGATGCAGCCGTCGAGAATGCGCTTGATGCTGTTTGTGCCATGCCCGGCATCACCGGTGCTATTCCCCGGCCACGTGAGCTCCCAGTCGCCTAGCCAGAAATCCATTTGCTTCTGCTCAGGCGCCGAGCAGGGTTGGGGCTGTGATTTTGTTGCGGTCGTGTCTTGTGCAACCGCGATGGCGGTCAACAGGAACGTAACGCCCAGCGCGAAAACATGAGACTTAGCCATGACTGCCCCTCTTGGTGAGACGGAGCGGCGCAAAAAATGTTGGCCCTCAACCAAGTATTTTTTTCGCCGTCATCCCGGACAGATCGCCGCGGCTGGCTTTCAAAACCTTGTTCGACGAACCTGAGCGTTCAGTGTTAGGTCTTCAACACGTCCGCCTCGTGTATAGTGTGGGGCTAATCCCCTGCCCGATGCGCGAAGTGGTTTATCGATGAATGTATCGATGCTTATATTCATATTGGCCGCATCTATCCTAGCTGCGGCGTGGCTGGGATTGTATATCGCTAAACGTCGTGGTCACCCCTTCCTTGAGACGCAGGCCGATCCTCAGCCTTGGAACCTCCCGCAACTCGTGTTGGCGAGCTTCTTAACCCTGTTCGCCGAGCTGGCCTTTATCCGCTGGATCGCCGTTGAAGTCCGCGTCTTTGCGTACTTTAAGAACCTGACTTTATTGCTGTGCTTTGTCGGTTTCGGACTTGGCTGTGCTCTGGTCAGCGAAAGAGTCCGATGGTCCGCGGCCCTCAAAGCGTTCCTTGGGTTAGTTCTGATAGTCCGCTTACCCTGGAGCCAAGGACCGCTGGAGCGGCTTTCGCAGAATCTAGGCGCGGCAGCAGATGTCAATATCTGGGCGACTGGCAACCAGTGGCGCTGGGTACCGTTCTGCGGTGCGGCCTTACTCGCTGCCGCTTTGTTCCTGCTCATTGTCGTCGTCTTTATCCCACTGGGGCAAACGGTGAGCCGGCAGATGAATGCCGCGCCGCGTCCGTTATCAGCCTATTCATGGAATCTACTGGGCAGCCTGCTAGGGATCCTCGCGTTTTTGGGAATTAGCCGGATTATGCTGCCTCCCACCTTCTGGCTGAGTGCGGTTCTTCTCGGCTTTGCTGTTTTGCAGGCCGGACGGAGAGAACGGTTGCTAGTCACAGGGCTGATCGTTCCGCTGGTTCTGCTGCTCCACGACCCTGCGCAACACAATGGCTATATTGTTTGGACTCCTTATCAACAAATTCAATATTCGCGGCACTACGCCGGCAATGGAGACTTTGCCGCAGGGTTTCTCCGGGTCAATCACACCGGGTACCAATCCATAGTGAATCTTTCCTCCTGGTTTCTAGCACGGCATCCCAACCTGTTATTAGGGCCTGCTGATGAAAATCCTTACAATCTGCCTTTTCGTTTTGCCGTGCCTCAGCCTCATGTATTGGTGGTCGGCTCGGGTACTGGAAACGACGTAGCTGGGGCGTTGCGCAATGGTAGCCGGGCAGTCGATGCAGTGGAGATTGATCCCGCCATCCTTGAGATCGGACGCCGCGAGCATCCCGAGGGCCCTTATGATTCGCCACGCGTTTCGATCTATGTGACAGATGCGCGACGATTCCTGAAGCGGAGCACTGCTCGTTACGATTTGATTCTTTTTGGTCTGCTCGATTCGCACACGCAGTTTTCAGACTATTCCAACATGCGAATCGATAACTTCGTATATACAGAACAATCTTTTCGCGAGGCGATGCAGCACCTGAATCCGAATGGAATCGTCTTTGTGAAGTTTCAGGTCGATCGGCCGTGGATGGCCGTCCGCATCGCTGAAATGTTACGCGGGGTTTTTGGCAAGCCCGCTGTGGTATTTAGGACTGAAACCGGCTACGGCGCCAATGCAACATGCTTCGTGATATCTAGCGGCGATCGAGTTGAAGATGCGTTGGCTGCCGATCCGCGGCTGGCGCAATTTGTGCGCAAAACGGCAAGAGCGCTCGATTCGGGGCGGATTCCGATCACAACCGATGACTGGCCATACCTCTACCAGCAAGGGCGCTGGATTCCGCGAACCTACTACTCAGTGGGATTGCTCGTCCTTGTTATCGCCGCCGGGCTGTACTCGCAGATCACGGCAGCTGCCCGCCGTTTACCATCGCTTTTTTTCTTTGCCATGGGAGCTGGGTTTTTGTTGCTCGAGACGCAACTCGTTTCCCGACTAGCCCTGTTCTTCGGAACGGTGTGGCAAGTGAATGGGATCGTCATCTCGGCGTTGCTTCTGGCTCTGTTGCTCGCCAACATCCTTGTGGAGCATGGCAAGAATTTTCTCCGGCGACCCTGGATTTTTGGCGGCCTGCTTGCCGGTTTGGCCGTGGCCTACTTGATACCGTTTGACCGAATTCCAGTATCAGCGAGTGTGGAGGGGATAATCGCCGCGGCGGTTTTTGCCATGCCGGTTGTTTGTGCAGGCTTGTTGTTCGCATTGGAATTTCAGACGGTTGATTCCCCGAGTGCAGCTCTGGGGGCAAACATGCTAGGGGCGGTGGCGGGCGGGCTCATGGAGAATCTCTCCTTGGTGATCGGGATGCGTGCATTGCTGCTGGTAGCGATGGGTCTGTACTGCCTGGCTGGCATTGGGCTCTGGCGGCGCTGGCGGCCTGCGGCTTTCGTGGAAAGCGGTGCCGGTAACCGCCACGCAAGAGTTGTGCAGTCTGTCTCCAACTATTGAACTCGGTCAGGTCAAGCTTTGTCTTCTGTGATACACCTTTAGGCTTGATTCTCCAGCAAGCCATTTTTTTATTTTTCGCTGGCATCCTGGGCGGAGCGCTCAACGCTGTGGCTGGAGGCGGCAGTTTCATCTCATTTCCCGCGCTGCTTTTCACCGGTGTTCCTCCAATTCCAGCGAATGCAACCAATACGCTGGCCCTTTGGACGGGCGTAACCGCCAGCGGCGGTGCATACCGCAATCGGCTGGACGTGCCCCGGCGCGTAATGATTCCGCTGATCGCAACCAGCTTGCTCGGCGGCGCAGCAGGCGCCGTGCTCCTGCTGAAGACTCCCGCCCACACCTTTATGCGCGTGCTGCCGTGGCTGATGCTGGGCGCCACGCTGCTCTTTATTTCTGGCAATCGTCTTTCCCGCGGGCGGCCATCGAGTGTGGGAAACGAAGCTGGCGCCGGAGCAATTGCGGGTGCCTCAATTTTCGAGTTAGTGGTGGCAATTTATGGAGGCTATTTCGGCGGCGGCGTAGGAATTGTGAATCTGGCCATGCTCACCGCGATCGGCATGACGGATATTCACTCAATGAATGCGCTCAAGAGCGTGTTAGGTAGCGCGATCAACGGCATTGCCGTGCTCGTCTTCATTATGCGACGGGCTATCTTTTGGCCTCATGCCGCGATTATGGTTTTGGGGGCAATCGTCGGTGGATACTTCGGCGCCCACTACGCCCTCCGGCTGCCACAGGCTTGGGTGCGTTGGTTCGTGATATTCGTCGGGGCAGGGATGACGGCATATTTCTTTGCGAAGGCATACTAAAGAGCTTCGGATAGCGAATGTGTCAGGGCTGCTGCAGCTCGAGAGCATAAATTTCCTGAGTGCTAGTATCGCGGACAAACAGAGGCGTGCCATCAGGTGCGATGCCGCTCCAGGATCCAAGCCAATTGAAATACCGGCGAAGCCCCTTCGAGCTAAGCAATTCTTCAGACTTGTTTCCGCCCACCTTCACCCGCCGATACGACTGGTCCTTTCCAAAGAACCAATCAAAATAGACGTACCTGCTGTCGCGGGACCAATTAGGAAAGCCGACGGTGTGACCCTCGTCCGCCCAAACGGCCCATTTCTGCGTCTTGAAATCATAAAGCATCAATTTTTGTGAGTCGCCAGAGAGCGCAGCAAGATAACGCCCATCCGGTGACCAGCGGGGACTATATAGACCCTTAGATCCGGGAGCGGTTGAGAGTTGATGCGAATTTAGATCCAGAATGCGAATTTCATATTCCTCGGGATCGCCGCTACCTCCGAACGCGATTTGCCGGCCGTCAGGCGACCAAGTGGGATCGACGAGACTGCGGTTCTCGGACAGTAATTCCTGAACGGCACCGCCCTGAGCGGAAACCAGAGACAGATTCCAAGGTTTTCCAGGCTGGGTAGTGCAGAGCACGATTCGCTTCCCGTCTGGCGACCAGCGCGGCAGCATGGATGATACCGGCGGGTATGTGAGCTGAAGGCGCTCGCTGCCATCCACGCGGCTGCGCCAGAGCGTCCCATCAGGAATATCAGCGTACGTAATCCACTGGCCATTTGGCGAAAAGTCAACCTCTTCGGCCGGAATTCCGGAAAGAAATGGGACAAATTGCGAGGAACGGGAGTCGTAGCGTACAAGTTCGCCCCGCGGCTGCGAACCAATCACAAACATCCGCTTGCCATCTCTGCCTGGCAAGGCCCAGTCGAAATTAAGAGGGCCCGTAGTGAGCTTAACGGGAGTGGATGCAGACTTGCGAAACCAGCTCCTGCCCTCTGGCACCGCCCAGATATTGAAACCGCTGCTATCGCCATGGGTGAAAATGTAATAGGCGCCGTCCGCTGTCCATTGACCGTTGCCCACCGTGGGGGGATTGGTCCAGCCAGGAAAAACCTGGTGCAGACCAGTTCCGTCCGTCGTTGCTTCCCACAATGAAATATCGTTCGTCGCGTCACGCACGGTAAAGCGAATGCTACGCCCGTCAGGTGAGAATCTGGTTCCGAACGGAAATCCCGAAGCGGTTAGCAGTTTGCGGGGCTGGCTGCCATCCGTATTCGCCGAATAGAGATCATGGCCGTTAGCATAAATAAGCTCGTGCCCGTCCGGTGACCACGTCACGTCATGCGCCATAATGTTGGCCAAGCGCCGGGGAGACCCAGCAGGCAATGGCACGGTCCAAATAGCCTCTTCTGGTTCAGTGCCAGAGAACGATCCCACGAGCAGCTGCGAGCGGTCATGTGAGATATCGACCGCCTGACTATTAGTGAACGGAGTCGGAATTGCGGCCACCTCGCCGCCGCTTGTCGAAACCTGAGCTAGGACGAACTGATCGCCAGAGATTTCGTTGAAGTAAATGCGCGCGTTGTCGGAGAGCAGCGGTCCTGATTTGGGAAGGTTGTCATGGGTGATCTGGGTAACGTTCAAAACCTTAGGTGCGGGCGGCGATTTCGTCCACCACATCGCTGCTGCAACAAGGATCAACACGGCCACCGCAATCGCAATTGAGGGCCATCGAACTCGGAGCCTGCGGGTTGGCGAAGCATTGCCAACAGGCACTTTCCCGGAAGTTGTATCGCGCTTCAGGCGCCGGAGGTCAGCGCGCAGCTCGGCGGCGCTCTGGTAACGGACGTCGCGATCTTTCTCCAGCGCCTTATTTATGATTCGTTCCAGCTCCGGAGGCATTTCCGGATTGAGCCGGAACGGCGTGGCAGGATCTTTGTTGAGAATGGAATTAAAGATCGCGGCGCTGGTGTCTCCACGAAAAGGAAGCGCACCGGTGGTGGTCTCGTATAAGACCGCACCGAACGAAAAGATGTCGGTACGGCCATCGAGATCTTTTCCCAGCGCCTGCTCGGGAGACATATAGGCAACTGTACCGAGAGCGCTGCCCGGACTGGTGAGATGTTCACTGATCGTGGCCGCACTTTGACCGACCGGGGCACCAACCGAACTCATTTTAGCGAGACCGAAATCGAGAATTTTGGCGTGTCCGCGATCGGTCACGAAAAGATTTGCCGGCTTAATATCGCGATGGACGATGCCTTTGGCATGGGCGGCTTCGAGAGCGTCGGCAACCTCGATACCGATGTCGAGGAGGCGCTCAAGTTCGAGTGGGCGGCCAAAGAGCAATTGTTTGAGTGTCTTCCCTTCCAAGTACTCCATAACAATGAAGGGCCGTCCGTGATCTTCGCCAATTTCGTGGATGGTGCAGATATTTGGATGGTTCAGCGCCGATGCAGCGCGGGCTTCACGGCGGAAGCGCTCGAGGGCTTGCGAATCTTGTGCGACGGCATCGGGCAGAAATTTCAAGGCTACAAAACGGCCGAGTTGAGTATCTTCGGCGCGATATACCACACCCATGCCTCCGCCGCCCAGCTTGTCCAGGATTCGGTAATGCGAGACCGTTTGCCCAGGAATGGAATCTGTGTCGGGCATAGGCGGCAACATCTTAGCAGAGAAAAAAGATGCTAATCAGATTTCAGCGGACTGGGACGCAAGCCCCGCACCAGCAAAGCAAACTTACTGAGCCGGCGCCGAGACGTGCTCGTGCACAATCACCCACTTGCCACCCTGGTTCTCAAAGACAACCGTCCAGCGCCAAGTGGCCAGCTCCCGTTTGCCATTTTTCAGAGTCGCATCTTCCTTTATTGTGGAAGTAGCCCAGTAGGAGTTTCCGGCGGAATGGACCTGGGCATCGTCATTCACGGTGAACTTCCCGGACTTATAATCTGCAAGTTCCTTTTTCACGCCACTCTGATACTCATCCCAACTGTCATACTTCAGCGGTGCGATGTCGAAAAAAACATGCGGACCCTGGGCATAGAACTGTGCAAGGTTGGCAGGGTCGAGAGTGCCCCAACCGTCCCAGATCTTTTGCATATACGCTTTGTCGGGAGCCGGACCGGTTGCTTGTGGCTTCTTGACAGATTTCTTCTGTGCCGCAAATCCTGAAAGACTGACTGCGACTAGGCAAAGTAAGACAGTGAAGACGCGCTTCTGCATTGAGTTTCCTCCGATTCGGCGACAGATTGTCGCACAGAACCGTGAAAACGCAAAGCACACGAACGGCTGTACGGGAGTGTCTCAGTTTGACCCTAAACGGAGCTCGGACTCCGGTCCCGTCCCATGCGCCAGTGCGCGAATAGGCGACTAGACGGGACCGGAGTGAGCCTTCTGTAATCGCCAGATGAGATACGGCAGCACCGTGAGCGTGAGAATCACCAACGCATGTAGCAGGCCGTCGGAAATAGCCTGACCGGAGGCCCCAAGGGTGAAGAAGTTCATACTGATGTGGCCGAGTCCGCCAGGCACTGCCGTTCGACTCGCGTGAATTCGGGAGGTGGCGCCCATCCATGCGATCAGGACCAAACCGACAGTGAGCCAAACCGCTTTCAATCTTTGACGGGCGGCGATGAGACCGATTCCCCAACCGACGAGAACCGGCGCGCCGAAATAGTATAACTTGCCGGCCTGAAAATAAATATTCGCGAACCCGTACATTGGGCCTGTTGGGCTGCCGAAAGGCGTATCGGCTCCTGGCAGAAAAATCTTCCAACCAAACCACAAGTAAACACAGGCAACGAAGTAGGTCCCAGCCAAAAGGCAGAGGGGGGCGAGACAAAACATCGCCCACGGCGCTCGGACGCACCAGGATTGGAACTGGCGCTGCTCTATCATCGCCTTGGCGAGATCATCCATCCCGCCGAGCCGGACGAGCGCCGCGGATTCCGCATCCGCTCGGCTGCGTCCCGCGCGTTCTTCTTCCGCCCTCAGGTCGGCCAGATGATCGGCAAGTTCGGTCAGATAACGCCGCACATGCCGTGGCGTGACGCCAGCCCGCAGCAAGCGTTCGCGAAGTTCATGGAATGGCTTCGCCATGTTGCCCTCCTGTTAGCAGCTTTTGAATTGCGACCACCAGATTGGTCCAAGCCTCCGACAGATCGTCCAATCGATGCGATCCTTTGACCGTTACGGAATAATAAATACGGCTACGGCCATTGACCTTCTTGCGTCGCGACCTGAGCGCGCCATCGCGTTCCAACCCGTGCAGCACGGGATAGACTACACCTTCGCCGACTGCAATCACCGCGTCGGTACGGCTACGGATTGCTTGAACAATCTCATAGCCATACATCTCCTCTTGCTGGAGTAGCCTGAGGATCAGGAGCTCCGGAACTCCATTCATAAAATTCGGATTGGTCTCGCGCGCGGCCATCGAAGACCCAGAATACCTCGCGGTTCGATGTATTGCAAGCTAACAGACGCTGACGTCTTCAACTATTGAAACGTCTTTCCTGGCCAGAGGCTATTTTTAAAGTGAGAAACTACCGGCTGTACGTTTAGTTTGACGCTATTCCGAAGCGCACGGTAAAATACTTTAGTTTGCCTGTACTCGCGGCTCCGTTCTGGGGCCGCCCGCAATCGCTGCTGAGAGCGCCGACGCGGAACACAGCAAGCATAAGGAAATCAGCAGGTTCGCCGAATCGCGACAGATGCGATCGGTAACCACGGAGGCATAGCTATGTACGCGGTCATCCGCACGGGCGGAAAACAATACCGGGTCGCGCCCGGCGATGTAATTCGCATCGAGAGCCGAGCTAGTGCCGACAGCAACCTTGAGTTCAGCGATGTGCTGGCAGTCTCCGGCGGCGAGGGACAGATTGGACGTCCGCCATCGGATGCCCGGGTTCTCGGGCAGGTAGTCGAACAGGGACGCGGCGACAAAGTCCTCGTGTTCCACTACAAACGGAAGAAACAGTACAAGAAGATCGCAGGCCATCGGCAGCCGTTCACTGCGGTTCGCATTACTGAGATTGCGTTTGACGGCCAAAAGTTCACCGCTCCCGAGCTTTCGAAGAAGGAAGCGAAGCCGAAGAAGCAAATGAAGGCGGCCGGAGAGCCTGTGGAGATCGCCCCGGAGGCTGAAGTCAAAGCTGCGAAAGCTCCGGCAAAGAAGAAAGCGGCAGCGAAGAAACCGACGGCAAAGAAGTCTGCGCCGAAGAAAAAGAAGTAACTGAAAGCTGACGGCTGAGAGCTGATAGCCTGTTGGAAACTAACGCAACTGGAAACTAAGTCATGGCACATAAAAAAGGATTAGGCAGTTCACGAAATGGACGTGATTCGAACGCCCAGCGGCTGGGATTCAAAGCATTCGGCGGGCAAGTTGTCCCCGGCGGGACGATCATTGTGCGGCAGCGCGGCACTCGGGTGAAGCCGGGCCTCAACGTTGGGCGTGGCAAAGACGACACGCTATTCGCCAAGATTTCCGGTCGAATCAAGTTCATGGACAAAGGCTCCATGGGCAAGTTCGTAATGATCGAGCCACTGGAAGCGAATTAGCCGACGATTACCATCGGGCGCATTTAGGTATGCGGCCCGCAGCCTCGCCTTCGGGTTGGGGCTTTTTTATTTAAGCTCTCAGCTGTCGGCTATCGGCTTTCAGTTAACCCGAAGTTTAGACGCAATCCAGGCCAACACTGATAGCTGAGAGCTGACGGCTGATAGCTGACTATGTTCATCGACGAAGCTAAAATCCGGGTTAAAGCTGGCGGCGGCGGGAACGGCTGCGTTGCCTTCCGGCGCGAGAAATATGTTCCGCGCGGCGGACCTTCCGGTGGCGATGGCGGCAAGGGCGGCGACATCTACATGGAATCCAGCGAGCGCCACAACACGCTGGTGCACTTCCGCTTCAATCCCGAATACAAAGCGCAGCGCGGACGCCACGGTGAAGGCGCGAACAAAACCGGCCGCGAGGGCGAAGACATCATCCTTAAAGTTCCGGTGGGAACGATCCTATACGACGATGAAACGGGAGAGAAAATTCACGACTTCTCTCAGCCCGATGAGCGCATCGTCGTTGCTCGCGGTGGCCGAGGCGGACGCGGCAACGCCCGGTTTGCGACTTCCACGCATCAGGCTCCTCGCGAGCACGAAGACGGCCGCCCAGGAGAGGAACGCGTTTATCGCCTGGAGCTCAAGCTGCTCGCCGATGTGGGACTGGTCGGATATCCCAACGTTGGCAAATCCACTTTGATTTCCCGCATTTCTGCCGCCCGGCCAAAAATCGCCGATTACCCTTTCACCACGTTGCAGCCGAATCTTGGCGTGGTTGTGGTTGGCCAACCTCCCGATGAAAAAAGTTTCGTCGTTGCAGATATTCCCGGACTGATTGAGGGCGCCCACGCCGGCTCGGGCCTTGGCACTCAGTTCCTCCGCCACATCGAACGCACGCGGCTTTTGGTACATTTGGTTGATGTGTCGGACGCCAGCGGCCGGCCCAATCCGGTGAAAGATGTCGAGGTGATCAAGGCCGAGCTAGCTAGCTTTGGAGCGAAGCTGGACGAAAAGCCTATGATCATGGCGGCTTCAAAAATCGACGCAGCGAACAAAGAGAAGCTCGCGAAGTTGAAGCGGTACTGCAAAAAACAGGGATACGAGCTGTTCCCGATTTCAGCGATCACCGGCAAAGGCATCGAAGAGTTGAAGTACGCGATGGCGGAGAAAGTAGAAGAACTGCGAATGAGCCATCAGCTTTCAGCCGTCAGCTCTCAGCAAGATTCCTAGTTTCAGACATTTCTCACCAACGGTAAGCGATCGCGGCGTAGGATCACACATAGCAAGCGGTCTGTAGCTTTTTGCAAGCTAAAGGCTGACGGCTGAAAGCTGATGGCTTTGCTTAAGCTTCCGGCACATGCGATCCGTGCTGGAAGTGATATTGCAAAATCTTTGCCGCCAGTGCTGGGTTCACCTTAGAAGATTCAGCTTCCACCATCCGTACCACCTCGCCACGGCACACCACCTCTGCAGCCGACAATCCCGCAATCTCCGCCGGCAGCACGAGATTGATCTCGAGCTGTGCGTTGGGAGCAATGGCCTCTTCGCCTCGGAACAACAAGCCGGAGCGACTGATGTTTTCCGTGGTCCCGTCGCGCCAATCGTCCTCGCCGAGAAGACGGTACTTCAGCGGTAAATGAAGATTGAAACGCTGGGCGCGAAACGGAGAAGTAAATTTCTCCCGCCGCGGGAACTGAGATTCGCGAGCAAGACGAGCCATTTGGACCTCCTGAGGGAGTAGTGTGTCGAGCACCTCCCGGACTTTGGTTTTCAAAGCCGGCAGGGAGAAAGGCTTCTGGAGCAGGCTGACGCCCTCATCCAGCATCCCGTTGTGGCCAATTACGTTCTCGGTGTAGCCAGACATGTAGAGCACTCTCGTTTCTGGCCGAAGCGCGGAAATGCGTTGCGCCAGTTCGCGCCCGTTCATGACAGGCATGATGACGTCGGTCAGCAACAGGTGAATAGGCCCGGGATACGTATTGGCGACCCGGATGGCAGCAGCGCCGTCAGCGGCCTCGAGCACGGTGTATCCCTCGCCTGCGAGCGCGAAGCGCGCTAAGCGGCGGAGTTTGGATTCGTCCTCGACAAGCAGAATGGTTTCGTGTGCCTTTCCGGATGTCGCAGGAGCAACTGCAGGTTGAGGGGCAAGCGCTGCTCCGGCAGCACTGACGCGAGGCAAATAAATCTTGAATGTCGATCCCTTGCCGGGCTCGCTGTAAACCCAAATGAAGCCTTCGCTCTGCTTAATAATTCCGTAGACGGTCGAGAGGCCAAGGCCAGTGCCTTTCGGTCCCTTCGTTGTAAAGAAGGGCTCGAAGATGTGAGTCTGTGTCTCGGTGTCCATGCCAGCGCCGGTATCGCTGATGGCAAGCATCACGTATTCACCGGGTTCAAGCGGGGTATGCAGGCGGGCGTAGCTTTCGTCGAGGACAACATTTGCAGTCTCGATGGTGAGTTTGCCGCCGTGGGGCATGGCATCGCGCGCATTCACGGCCAGGTTCATGATCACTTGCTCGATCTGGCCGGGATCAGCCTTGACGGCCCCAAGTTCGGAGCCAGGGATCATCACCAGCTCAATGTCCTCCCCAATCACACGGTTCAGCATGTTCAGGTTCTCTGTAACGATGCTGTTGAGGTCGAGCACCTTAGGAGCAAGCATCTGCTTACGGCTGAACGCCAGCAGTTGGCGCGTCAGAGAAGTTGCCCGCTCGGCCGCGCTGGCAATCTCCCGTGCTGGCCCGCGTAGTTGAGCGTCAGGCCCAATGCGCTCCAGCAGGAACTCGGAGTATCCGGAAATCACCATTAGCAAATTATTGAAGTCATGAGCGATGCCGCCCGCCAGCCGCCCAACCGCTTCCATTTTTTGTGCTTGCCGCAGTTGCTGCTCGAGTTTCCTGTGTTCGGTGACATCTTCTGCAAATAAATCGAAGAAGATGGTGTCCTTCTCGCCTCGTATTGCTCGCCCGGAAAAACGGACTGTAACCGTGCTGCCGTTTTTGCATGACAACTCTGCAATCAATCCTTCAAACTTGCGTAGCGATTTCAGATGATCCGCCAGCGTGAACCACTCCTGGGAGTCAGCATAGAGATTCGCCAGGTTGCGCCCGGCAAGTTCAGAGGCTGAGTCATATCCGAGAATGCCCACTAGCGCCGGGTTGACGCTTAACAGCGCGCCTTTCGAATCGCAGCGACAGATGCCATACGGCGCGTTCGTCACCAGGGAACGAAAATTGATTTCCGAACGGCGCAAACCTTCTTGAGCCGAACGCAGGGCCGCATTAAAAGAACAAATCAGGAGCGCCACAAACACAAACAGCGCCAGATGTATGATCGCCTTGCGATATTCGGATGCAGAGTGGATGCCGGCTAGAGAAAAATAGGCGCTGACGGTCAACGCGAATGATGTCGCTACCAGGCCCGGCTTCCAGCCTCCGTACCAGGCGCTGACCATGATGGCGACCGCAAACACCACCAGCCGGCTCTCGACAACATCGGATAGAAGCAAAGCCGGAATCAACGCCAGCGTAATGCTGAGAACGGCGACGCCGTATCGCAGGATGGGCGCGCGAGCGGGAGCGATGCGTGTGCGAAGAAGGGGGAGTTTCAATCGCATACGAGGCCAGCGTACTTCCCATAACGGGAAGCCGCGAGTTACGAGAGTGCATGGCTCTCCTGCACTCTTAGCATTGCACCTTTGAGTGAGTTACCCGAAGCAACCGGGATTTAATAAGGTGCAACGCGGCAACTGCGGAGCCGAAACGCGAAAGTTTCCGGAGGAAAGTCCACTCATTCGCGGTTCAAAACTTGCATTGCGGGCCGAAAAACCCGAAACTACCCAAGCTTCCGAATGAAATGCCCATGAATATTGGCCTTTTTGGTGGAACGTTTGATCCCATCCACCTGGGACACATCGCGCTGGCGCACGCCGCACGAGAGAGATTCGATCTTGGGCGGATATACTTCGTGCCCGCCAACCTTCCTCCGCACAAGCAGCGGGAACCGCTCGCCCCGTTCGCTCATCGCTATGCGATGGTGGTCCTGGCTACCATGGGCGAGAAGAGTTTCGTGCCTTCTCTGTTGGAGGCGCCGGGCGTGGTGGGAATCAACACGAAGAGCAAATCCCGATCGGATGACCACGCCGCGCGGCCCAATTACAGTATCGATACAGTGAGGCGGCTAAAGCAGTCATTAAAGAAATCTGACCGGCTGTTTTTTCTCATCGGCATCGACGCCTTCGATGACATCGCGACTTGGCATGAACCCGAAGCCCTATTGCAGGAATGCGAGTTCATCGTCGCCAGCCGTCCGGGGTATTCGCTCGCCGACGTAGCCAATGCGCTGCCCGAAAAACTGCGCCCCGCTCCCGCAGTGATCAAGCCGTTCTCCAAACAACCTGCGAAGGGCGACTTGGTGCTGAGCGGTGCGAGGGTGCACCTGCTTGACAGCGTGCATCAGCCGATCTCAGCCACTGCGATCCGTCAGGCCGCAGCCGCTAAAAAGCCGCTTAAGAAGTTCGTAGATCCGCCGGTGGAGGAATACATCAAGAAAATTGGATTGTATAAATAGGATTCTGTCCTCAGTCGTCAGCCGGCGGCCAAGAACCAGCCGACCTGCAGTCTCCCCGGAAGATCGCACTCCATTTCCTCAGCTACAATGGGATTGCCGACGCCGACCAATGACTGACGACGAATATTCTGGCCACCGACCAACGACTGAATGAAGAAAACCGACCTCCAGCGCCAAGTCACCGAAGCCATCAGCGCCTGCCAGGAAAAGAAGGCGGAAGAAATCACTGTGCTGGAACTTGAAAAGAATTCCGGCGCATTTACCGACTACTTTGTCGTGTGCAGCGGAACCAATCCGCGGCAGATTCAAGCTATCGCTGCCGAAGTTGAGGAACGGCTGCACAAAGCCGGCCTGCGTCCAACTCACGTGGAAGGCTACAAGCAGGCGGAGTGGGTCTTGCTCGATTACGTAGATTTTGTTGTGCACGTGTTTTCTGAGAAAGCACGCAAATATTACGATCTCGAGCGCTTATGGAAATCGGCCAAGCGGTTAGAGCCTCGTGAACTAGGCGCACGCAGAAGAAAACGCGCGACCGGACGCGCAACCAGAAAAAAGTTAGCTTAGGCAGCCAAACCCGTGGATTCTCGTTGCGTTCAGGTGCGGTTAAGGGCTGACGATCTTAAACCGCAAAGTTCGCGAAGAAATTCCGCGAAGGACGCTAAAAAAGCCGCCAAAGTTAGCCGGAAGAACCAAGAACAGGTTGCGATGAGTTTCGCCCAAAAATCCGGATCGCAGTGGGGGCATTCTTGCCGGCTGGAAGATTAAATCAGCCGCTATGGGCCGGGATGCCACTGACGTCCTCGTTGACTATGCGCGGCCAACGCCCGGAATGAAAATTCTCGATCTGGCCAGCGGAACTGGCGAACCCGCGATTACCCTCGCATCAAGGATCGGCCCCGAGGGCCACGTCGTCGCGCTCGATCTCAGCCCCGAGCTTTTGCAGATCGCGGAAGAACGGGGTCGCGAACGTCACCTTACGAACCTCACCACCCGTCAGGCCGATGCCAATAATTTGCCTTTTCCCGATCAAAGCTTCGATCTCATCACCAGCCGGTTTGGCGTGATGTTCCTCGATGAAGATGCGCTGCGCGAGGCTTGCCGCGTGTTGCGACCCAGCTCACGTGCATGTTTTCTCGCGTGGGGTCCGTTCGAGCAACCCTTCTGGTCAAGCACGATGGGAGTGGTACACAAGCGCGTTGGTGGCACTCTGGTGCCGACGGATCAAGACCCGTTCAAGTATTCTCAGCCTGGCAGTCTCTCCTCAGCATTGCGCCGCGCAGGGTTTGAGCGAGTGGAAGAAGAAACCCGAACTGTCTCGTGGACATGGCCGGGAACCGCTGAAGAAGTTTGGGAGCAAGCGCGCGCCGTGGCCACGCCGTTCCTTCCCATGTTCGAGCGCGTTCCGCCAGAAAAATGGGATGAGATCAACTCCGAGGTGTATCGCGCAATCAGCAAGTACATTGTGGGAGACGACATAAAATTCGGCGCAGTCGTGGTCCTGGCGTCGGGAAAAAAATCTTAAAGGAACCCGCACACATGAATAAGTAGTCCAGGAACTACGTTTCTCTATAGTTTTGTACGCTCATAAATCGATCTCGCGTACGAAAGCAGGCTCAGCACGGCTTTCTTCTCCGCTTCCGTATTCCAGTCTTTGTTTGAGTTCGCAGCATCGATCATGCGATCAATCCAGGCGACAAAGTACGCCGCATCTTCTGCTGGCCTGAGCGGTGAACCGGCCACGCTCACATAGATAGGACTGGTAGTAGCGTAAGGGTACGAATCGAGCACCGGA
>Ga0209234_1000212_pt1 | contig 17831 bp, 12 predicted proteins | sample GraSoi013_1_20cm_2_FD_185816 | JGI IMG/M metagenome (GOLD analysis project Ga0209234, IMG submission 185816) | Grasslands soil microbial communities from the Angelo Coastal Reserve, California, USA - Sample 08_20_2013_1_20cm (SPAdes) (version 2) | ecosystem: Environmental > Terrestrial > Soil >... | reverse complement strand
GCCAAAGTGCTCGGAGGGTCTCAGAAAATCTTCTGGGAAACTCGAAAAGCTCTTTAGCAGTTTTTTACGTGGAGCAAGTTGCCCTAAATCGCCACGTGTCGCCGCAACCGCAGCTGTGTTATTTATGCCTGAGTCAGTAGCAGATGTCAAGGGCGGCACTTGCGACCAAAACGGAATCTGAGGCTTGATCTTACCGGGTAGCATTCCTCCGTTCACTGGAGGACAGGCTGCGTCCCCCAATCGACCCGTTGTGTTTTCCAGGACTTGCTTTAGTTTGGCGCTGAGTTTTTGGCCAGCATTTCCGACATGGTCTGGCTCTGTGGTCCAGCGAAACGCATTGCCAAGTTTTGGGCCAGAAGCGGATCGATTCTTGCGCCCGCGATGGCGTTCAGAGCGTGCTGGCGGTGTTCCTCCGCTGGGCCAGAGAGAGTGATCAACGCAGCGGCAAATTCCATCTGTGGGTCGGAGCCACGCCGGCCGATCGCCTTTTTCACCAGGGCGTACCCGTCGACTCCCGCCGCTGGATTCTGCTCGTCTTTTGAAACCTTCATCCAGCTTTGTCCGATCCACTGTTTGTAGGCCTCTGCGAGATAGCCAACATCGAACCAGGCGAGGGCATCCGGACGACCGGAGGATTCAGCGGAAGTCGCGCGAGCGTGCAGCCTGGCGAGCAGTTCTTTCGCCGCCAGTGGGTCCTTGCGTGCGTAGAGCGTGGCGCGGCGAAGCGTCTCCATTCGAACGAGGACAGGCGTGTCTGGGGCAAGAATTTCCAGCGTGTCTCGGACGAGGTTTTTGGTGTCGTAAGTTTCACCGCCACTGAGGTTCCAATCGTGACTGATCCACGGCAAAGACTTTGCCGGTCCAATTTCGACGCTATGGCAGATGAGCGGCGGGCCTGCTTCGGCAAGGGTTGCCAAGCACAGCAAGGTTGCCAGGAGTACGACGACGAATCTCGATGAACGAATCATTGGGGTTCTCATGATCATGTGAATCTCCTTCCGAGTCTATTAACTACGGAAGACAAGACGCTCAAAAGGAGGGCCCTGTTAACAAATCATGCGGGAAGGCGGACAGCAAGAGGTGGTGAAGTGCTTCGCCGAAGTCTCGCCGACCAGGGCAAAGCGCTCCCCAAGGGGCACAACTTACTTGACGTTGGGCGGGCCCTGCGACCAGTTATGCTCGTAGGTGCGCCACAAGTAGATGTCGCCAAAGCCGAGGGAGTTCCACCAGGCGTCGAGCATGGAACGGTCGAGACCGAGGATGCCTTGGCGAGTGACGCCCGCAGGGGGCGGAGCAAGCGCGGCGAGACGATCATAGACGCCGGGGCGATCGGGGTCACTGACGCGGGAGAGCAAATGCCAGAGGGTGAGAGCGTCGCTCTTGCGGGCGTCGGTGAGGATGACGCCGAGTAGGGCGGTGCGTTCCGCGGCCGTAGTGGACGAAAAATCAAATTTTGCCAAGGCGTCACGAAACGAAGCGGTGGCTTCCTCAAGGTAAGGAGTGCCGGGGCCGATCCTAGGACGCGTTTGACAGATAGCTCCGGCGGGAATAAAGGATTCGTGGCCGTTAAGTTTGAAGCCCACCCAGCCCATGGTAGTACGCAACAGGGCAGCACCGGAATCGTCCACCTGCAGGGTGTAGACGCAGCCGAGATCCACGGCGACGGCGGAAGGAGTATCGACGACAAACTCACCGGGCGGCGCCCAGATGGTGGCATGAATTGTACCGCGCTCGAGAGAGAGCCGCTTCCGGCCGGGGCCGTTGGTAACCAGGCGAAGCCGCGAACTGGGGTCGACTTCGACGCGGCCCGTTTCATCGAGCGTGATGGTGGCCCGCGAGAAGTTATCGGTCACCAGGGTTTGGCCGATTCCTAGTTTTCCCGGCCCCGACTTCTCGCCGATAGCATGCCACCCGACCCGAGGTGTGCCTTCCAGACGAGCGACGTCCCACGACGGCCCGGCATTTCCCGGGGGTCTTGAGCGCAGAACAAGAAATACCGCCGCTGCAAGCAAAACGATCACCACGACGGCGCCGAGTTGATGCGACCATCGCAGGCTGAAAAAGGCCCGGCGCTGTTCTACCGGGCGAATCTCTCTAAGCCGATCGAACGCAGGCGCAGGTTGATTGTGGCGATACCGCCCCAACGCAGCCTCTAACTTTTGGACTTCCGGGTCAGGCTCCCCTGAGCCGTCCCACAAGTAATCGTCCTTCATAAACTCTTCCTTAAGCTCATCAAGCTCATCACGCGCTGGTCTCTCCCAGCTTCTCGCGCAGCAATTGCATCCCCCGACAAAGATTGACGCGAACCGAACCGTGAGTCAGTCCCGTGCGCGCCGCGATTTCTGGGCCGGTCATGCCCTCTACCAGCCGAAGAATGAGCGGTTCACGATAAGATTCCGGAAGAGCCCGGATCACGGCCAGAATCGCTTTAGCCTCCTGTTCGGCGGCGTAGTCGCTCGCCCCGGTCTTCGCGTGGTTCTCGGAGACCGGTTCCGTTAACTTGCTGACCGGGATAGCTTTCCTGAAATAGTCATTGGCGAGGTTTCTGGTAATGGTCCCCAGCCAAGCTCCAAAACGAGAGCTGTCGCGCAGAGCATGGAGTTGGCGCAACGCGGAGAGAAAGACCTCTTGGACGAGGTCATCAACTTCAGGTGGCGGTACCCGAGCGAGTAGAATGCCGTGGACCATACGGGCATACCGGGCGTACAGCCGACCGAACGCGACACGATCGCCGTCGCGGGCCGCAGAGACGAGCGAGTCATCCTCGCGCGATTCGGTGACAGGCCAGACAGTCACAGACGTGAAGTTCCATGTGTGCGGTTCGAAAGTCAACCCGGTATCTCACGTTTAAGCCATTGAGAGCCAATGTCCCTCACCGGAGTAAGACGCGAGGGAAGATGGGAGTGTTAACAGCGGCCCTCGCAGCTCGAGTCGTTCTGGAGCTTAGTCGCTGAACTGCCAGAGTTTAAGCCAACGGTCGTCACAGATTTTCCGTCTTGACAACAAATTTAGGGTTTCCTACGTCCAATAGAGTGGAGAACAACATTTGCAAGGCACCCCCGGCCATGGGGACAGTTATTGCTTCGCCATGCCGCTTGCCCGACAGCAACACCACCAGAGTAGCGGTGTTATACTCTTGAAGTTGGGCCTCGACAGGATCGGGGCAAGCCGAAGTGCGGTCAACTGAGGCCAACAAGGCTGCGGGGGCTTGAAAAGAGGAGTAACCAACATGGAAGAGCGGGTGAGAGAGGTTTTTAACTGGACGCGTCGCCGCAAGATACTCGCAGCGGTATCTGTCGCGTTCACGCTGACGGTCGGGATTTTGATCGGGTCCGTCGTTTCCGGCCGCGTGTCGGCGATGAAGAGTCTTGGATTTTCAGGCACAACAGCGACGGCGCTGACAGTGCCAGACCCGGTGCCCTCGTCTAGCTCTTTTGCGGGGATCGTCAATCGCGTGGAACCCGCGGTCGTGAACATCGCCACGACCCAAGTGCTCGAGCGCAAGCAGACCAAAAAACGCCGCTCGCAGCCGTACGATCAGGAAGATCCGATGCAGGATTTCTTCGACCGCTTCTTTGATGGACGGCAGGACGGACCGCCACAGGCCGAGCGCAGCTTGGGTTCAGGAGTAATCGTCGACAAGCGCGGGTACATCCTGACGAACAATCACGTGGTCGAACAAGCGACGAAAATCCAGGTGCAGTTGAACGGCGAGACGACCCGGTACACGGCCAAGCTGATCGGAGTAGATGAGGATACCGACCTGGCGGTGATCAAGATCGATGCGAGCAAAGAACTACCCGTCGCGAAGCTCGGAAATTCGGATGGCGTGCAGGTTGGCGACTGGGTGCTGGCGATCGGCAGTCCCTTCGGATTGCAAGCGACAGTCACTGCGGGAATCATCAGCGCAAAAGACCGCGGCGGGATCGGGCATCAGTTCCAGAGGTTTCTGCAGACCGACGCGGCGATCAACCCGGGGAATTCTGGCGGGCCACTGGTAGACCTGGCCGGCGAAGTGATCGGGATAAATACTGCGATCATCACGGGCAGCCGCGGCTATGAAGGCGTCGGCTTCGCCCTGCCCTCGACCACGGCGATCAACGTTTACGACCAGATTATCAAGCAAGGCCGCGTGACACGCGGGTCGATCGGCGTCAGCTTCCAGGAAGAACTGAGCACGAACACGATCACGCTGAAATCGCTGGGCGCGCCCTATGGCGTAGTGATTGAAGGCGTCGAGCCGGGCAGTCCGGCGGAGAAGGCCGGTTTGAAGGGCGGTGACGTGATCACCAGCGTGAACGGTCAGGTGGTCAAGACAGGGAATGACCTGGTGAACCCGATTGCGCAAGCGCCGATCGGCAGCAAGGTGAAACTGACTTATATTCGCGACCGCGCGCAGAAAGAAACAACTGCAGAGGTTGGAGACCGCACGCGGGTGTTCCCGAATTCGGCGGGGCGCCTGGGCGAGCAGCCTGGCGAAACCGCGCCTCCGGAATTCGGTCTGCACGTGGAAGAATTGACGCCGGACCGCGGGCATCGCGTCGGAATGGAAGGGCAGAAGGGCGTGCTCGTAACCGAAGTCGATCCGGCTTCGTTTGCCGATGATTTGGGATTCGGCCGCTTAGACGTGATCTCTCTGATCAACGGTGAAGCCGTGAACTCTGTCTCCGATTACCGTAAGGCCGTGTCAAAACTGAAGCATGGCGAGGACGTTGTATTTAAGGTTCTTCGCCGGCAGGACAGCGACCGGATCCTGACACTCTATTTGTCGGGCAAAGTTCCGGCCGACAGCCAGCAATAGGAAGCCACAGGCAATACAGACACGCATATGCGAGTGCGAAGAGTGACCCAGCTAACCCTGACGCTGCTCGTGGCAGCAGGGTTGGGTGTGTGTGTCGCTTCGGCGCAAAAGAAATCTACTTCTTCCAACTCGACCAGCACGCTGCACCGGTCGAAATCGTCAAAACAATCAAAGCGGCGGGAGCGGGGGCAAAAAACCCCCACTCCTGACCGGATTTCCGAAATCCAGCAGGCGCTCGCTAAGGACGGTTCGTTCACCGGAAAACCGAACGGGAAGTGGGACGCGTCGACGATCGAAGCGACGAGAAAATTCCAGGAAGCGCATGGGCTGAATCCCACCGGGAAGCTCGATGCGAAAACACTACAACAATTGGGCTTGGGCTCTCAAACCGCGGGTGTTGCCCCACCCATGCCGCCGATGAGCTCTTCTTCACGGCAGAAAGCGCCATCCTCTCAGACGGCCCGCCGCCAGCAGTAGTCCGCCATTGCATTCTGTCAACAACTGATTTAGAAGACGGACGTTGCTCGGCGTATCGGCGGGGACCGAGGAGGTGAGCGTGCCATGAAACCAATGAGGGTCTTCCTAGCGGCCGTTCTCCTAGCCTTGTGTGTGGAAGGAATTTTCGCGCAGGAGAAACCGAGCGCCACACCTGTCAAGGCCGTGCGGTTCGGCAGGCTCTGGGATGCCAAGGGGAAGCTTTGGACGAATGCCACGGTGATCGTGGAGCGTGACCGGATTCGCGGTGTGACGACCGATGCCTCGACGATCCCTGTGGGCGCGGAGGTGATCGATCTGTCGAAATACACGGGCTTGCCCGGGCTGATCGATGTGCATACGCACATGACTATGTACACCGACGAGACTCCCGGCGAGCCTATGCTGAAGCAGTTGACCAGCAACGCGCCCGCAGTCGAGGTGTTTGTCGCGCGCAAAGGAGCGATGCGCACGCTGGGGGCAGGCGTGACAACGGTGCGCGATCTCGGCGCCGATCAATACATGGACATTGCCATGCGCGATTTGATCAACCGCGGAGAAATGATCGGTCCGCGCATGTTTGTGTGCGGGTACGGGCTGTACGTCACCAACACTCCGTACAAATCGGGGATAAATCCGCCGGCGGGCGGGATCGCCGATGGCGTGCCGGAAGTGTTGAAGGCGGTACGGCAGCAGATCGCTGCGGGCGCCGACGTGGTCAAAGTGTACGGATCGACCGGAACGGACGATGACGTGACGGGATTCGAGACGTATACCTACGAAGAGATGAAGGCGGCGGTGAAAATGGCCCACCAGTCTGGAAAAAAGATCGCCATCCACTCGTACGGGCCGGACGGAGCGCGGGACGCAGTACGCGCCGGGACGGATTCGTTAGAGCATGCGACGGACATGGACGATGCCACGATTCAGGAAATGGTAAAGCGTGAAACGTTCTATGTGCCAACGATCGACCACAACCGCTATTACATCGAAAACGGGGACAAGATCGGGTACGCGGTGGGATACAAGGAGAAACTGCAAGCGTTCATTCCAAGGAATCTGGAAACGGCGCAAAAGGCGTTCAAAGCCGGCGTGAAGTTTGCGATGGGTTCGGATGCCATCTACTCGATGTTTGGGCAGAACACTCGCGAGCTGGGCTGGTTCGTGAAAGCAGGAATGACGCCGGAGCAGGCGTTGCGCACCGCGACGACTAATGCGGCGGAGCTGTTGGGGAAAGAAAAAGAGCTGGGAGCAGTTGCTCCGGGATATTTCGCGGATCTGGTCGCCGTCCAAGGGGATCCTCTGGCTGATATCGATGTTGTTATGAAGAACGTGAAGTGGGTGATGAAGGGCGGGTCGGTGGTGATGGACCAGACCAAGAACTGAGAGAATTTGCTCCGCCACGCTCGCTGAAAACAAACGATTCCTTTGACCCAGTGGCGAGCGCAAGCCCAGCGAGCGGGGTGAGCGACCCTTAGACAGTTCAAATAGTGCGGGCAATTCGGGACCCATCGAGACGTGTTCGTGGTTTGCGAAGAGGTCTGGGCTCCCCGAGCGTGTCGTGGGTAGAAATAGAAGGATCAGCCAGCATCAAGTTGACAACTCCAGGATGAGGCGAGGGATTCCTCATAGATATTTGCGGAAATACAGCTCAAGGGAACTGCGTTTGACCGTATTCGCTAGGCGACTGTAGAATTTAGACTCCACCTGGCTGTGTTTCGCGTTCGAACCCGCATTGGACCCGACGAAGTGCAAAGTGGCAAGCTTCGGGATCGAGGAGGAAGTATGGCTACGGCAGTCGCGCCCCGGCTGTTTAAGAATTTCATTAATGGCGAATGGGTGGAATCGCGCAGCGGAAGAGCGTACGAGAACCGCAACCCGGCGAAAACCGGTGAATTGATCGGAATGTTCGTGTCTTCTACGCACGAGGACGTGGACGTCGCCGTGGCCGCGGCGACAGAGGCGTACAAGGCGTGGCGGCTGGTGCCGGCGCCGAAGCGTGCAGAGATCTTGTTCCGTGCCGCTGAACTGCTGCTTCAGCGCAAGGAGGAATTCTCGAAAGACATGACGCGCGAGATGGGCAAGGTCCTGGCAGAGACCCGTGGCGACGTGCAGGAAGCCATCGACATGACCTATTACATGGCCGGCGAGGGGCGGCGGCTGTTCGGTCAGACGACGCCTTCGGAATTGCCGAACAAGTTCGCCATGAGCGTGCGCCAGTCCATCGGGGTGTGCGGCATGATCACACCCTGGAATTTTCCCATGGCCATTCCTTCCTGGAAGATGATGCCGGCGCTGATCAGCGGAAATACGGTGGTGCTAAAACCTGCGGAGGATACGCCGCTCTCTGCATATCACCTGGTGCAGGTCCTGACGGAAGCTGGCGTGCCGCGTGGCGTAGTGAATCTAGTGAGCGGTGATGGGCCTGGGGCGGGAGCGCCGTTGTCACAGCACAAGGATGTGCCGGTGATCAGCTTTACGGGATCTACCGCAGTGGGACGAATGATCGCCGAGGCTTGCGCGCCCCAGTTCAAGCACTACAGTTTGGAGATGGGCGGCAAAAACATCATCATGGTGATGGATGACGCCAATCTCGATTTGGCGGTAGACGGCGCGGTCTGGGGTGGTTTTGGCACCACGGGGCAACGCTGCACAGCGGCCAGCCGCGTAGCTGTGCATAAAAGCGTGTACAAGGGATTTGTGGAGCGCTTTGTCGCGCGCGTCAAGTCGCTGAAGATTGGTAACGGGCTGGATGTGGACACGGATATGGGGCCTTGCATCAACGAGCAACAATTGCAAACGGTAATGAGCTACGTGGAGATCGGGAAGAATGAAGGAGCGAAATTACTGACCGGGGGAGATCGCCTGGACGGTGGCCTGCACGCGCAGGGCTGGTTCCACGCGCCGACTGTGTTTGGCGATTGTTCGCCGAAAATGCGCGTGGCGCAGGAGGAGATCTTTGGCCCGGTGGTGTCTGTAATCCCCATCGACACCCTGGAGGAGGCCATCGACGTAGCGAATGGTGTGCCGTATGGTTTGTCCGCCTCCATCTATACGCGCAACGTGAACCGCGCCTTCCAGGCCACTCGCGATCTCTACACCGGAATTGTCTACGTGAACGCGCCGACCATTGGCGCGGAGACCCACCTGCCCTTCGGCGGTACGAAGCAGACCGGCAACGGCCACCGCGAAGCCGCCATCGCCGCGATCGATTTTTTCACCGAGTGGAAGACCGTGTATATCGACTATTCCGACAAGCTACAGCGCGCCCAAATCGACAACAATTAGTTCGGTCCGCCGGCACGGAATTTGGTGACGCTGGGTTGGCGGGCACGACAACTGCGACTATGTCGCCGTCGAGGGAGACATACGTTGACCGCGCTTGACACGCTTTCTACAATATAGGTAGCGCTTGTTAGCACCAGGTGTAGAGTGCTGATATGAGGAATTCGGCGCTCCAAGAGCGGCGTAATCGCCAGATACTGGCGGACATTGTGCGCGCGTACATCGAGACGGGCGAACCGGTGTCCTCGCGCGCGATTTCCAAAGGCTTTGAAGAGGTACTGAGCACTGCAACGATTCGTAATGTTATGGCCGACCTGGAGGAGGGCGGGTTTCTGTATCAGCCTCATACTTCAGCGGGGCGCGTGCCAACTGCCGCGGCGTACCGGGTTTTTGCGCAAGAGATTGCGTCGCAGGCCACGATCAGCACGACGGACCGGGAATGGATTCAGCGGGAGATGGGTGGCGCCACCAGTGCAACGGAAATCACCGAACGCGCCGGACACGTGCTGGCGGAGGTTTCCAACGGCCTGGGTATAATTGTGTCGCCACCGTTGGGCAAAACTGTTTTGGAACACACGCGAATGTGGCTCCTGCCGGATGGTCGCGTGGTGGTGGTGCTGATCTCGCCGGGCGAGAATACGCGTGACAAGATCCTGCGGCCAAGCAGGTTGTTCACCCAGGGCGAGCTGGACGCGACAGCGGAGTTTTTGAACCGGCACTATTCCGGCTGGACGCTGGAAGCGATTCGCAGCGACCTTTTGCAGAAGCTGGCAACGGAGCGAGAGCGCTACGAAGGCATGGCTCAGAGTGCTCTGACGCTGTGTGACCCGGCGGTGCTCGGAGATGAGTCCGCTCTGCACGTGCACGTACAAGGCACCGCGCAGATTATCGGAGCCACGGAGTTTGTAGACCAAGCGCAGTTGCGTGATCTGCTGGCAGCCATTGAAGAGAAGCATCGGCTCGTTACGGTGCTGAATGCTTGCATTGAGACGCCTGAACCGGTTCACGTGCAAATCGGTGTGAAGGGAATCTCCGAGGCGGGCGAAAACCTGGCGCTGATCGGCGCCGCGTACACGAGGAACGATTTGGTGCAAGGTTCGCTTGGCGTGCTGGGGCCGACACGCATGCATTACGAGCGGGCCGTGACCGCCGTCGCATACGTGGCGCAGCTCTTCAGCGAAGCGCTGAGCAAGACGTGAAAAACTACTGGCACAGGAGAAGTGAGAAGGTGAGCGAAAAGGAAGTGAAAATCAATCTTAATGTCAACAAGGACGATGACGCCGCGAACGTCGAACAGTCCGCGGATGCCCAAGCCGTCGCCGCGGATACCGCCAAATCCGACGCGGAAATTGCCAAGCTGGGCGCAGACCTGGAAGAATTGCGCCAGACGTTGCTTCGGCGGCAAGCCGACTTTGACAATTACCGCAAGCGAATTGAGAAGGAGCGTTTTGAAGATTCGAAGCGTGCCACGGCGCGGGTGATCGAGGGGCTCATTCCGGTGCTCGACGGGTTTGAACACGCCCTTGCGGCGCACCGGGAAGCCGAATACGACAATTACCGTAAAGGATTTGAGCTCATCTACAAGCAGCTTTTGGAGAGCGTGACGAAGCTAGGGACAGAGCGAATCGACCCTGTTGGAAAGTCATTCGATCCGCATCTACACCAGGCCGTGGATCGCGCTGAAACAACAGACCACCAAGACGGAACCATTCTGCAGGTGTTTCAGCCGGGATATGTGTTTCATGGACGAGTGCTGCGTCCGGCAATGGTGCGTGTAGCGGTGCATCCGACTCCCGCATCGAAAGAAGCGGTGAACTAAAGGAGATCGAGGGTTTCCATGGCCAAAGGGAATCAACGAGATTACTACGAGGTTTTGGGAGTGGCACGAACGGCGCCGGTCGAGGAAATCAAGTCCGCATACCGCAAGGCGGCGCTGCAATGGCATCCCGACCGCAATCCAGAGAACAAAACCGAGGCGGAAGTAAACTTCCGCGAATGCACCGAAGCCTATAGTGTGCTTAGTGATGCCAACAAGAGGCAGATTTACGACACCTATGGGCACGCGGGTCTCTCCAGTGCAGGCGCCAGTCAGGGATTTGACAACACCGTATTCCAGGATTTCCACGACATTTTCGGAGACTTCTTTGGCTTCGAGGATTTGTTTGGAAGCGGTGGACGACGCGGACGCAGCCGCGCACGGCGCGGGGCCGACTTGCGCTATGACATGTCGCTCACGTTCGAAGACGCGTCCGCGGGCGTAACCACCAAGATCAAGTTGCCGCGGCAGGAATACTGCGAGGCCTGCAACGGCACCGGCGCGAAAAAGGGCACCGGCGTTCAGGCCTGCCAAACCTGTGCCGGACGCGGTCAGTTGGCCTATCAGCAGGGATTCTTTACCGTCACGCGCACGTGCCCAGCGTGCCAGGGCGCAGGACAGACGGTGAAGGAGCGCTGCCAGGAGTGCCGCGGCCAGGGTCGCCTCGAGCGTGAAAAGACCATTGAGCTGCGCATTCCCCCGGGTGTGGATACTGGAACGCGGCTGCGGGTGGCCGGCGAAGGTGAGCCCGGGCCGAACGGCGGGCCAGCGGGCGATTTGTACGTCGTGCTCGAAGTCAAGGAGCACCCCTTCTTCGAACGCCGCGGCGCGGACTTGTACTGCACCATCCCCTTGAGCATCGCGCAGGCCACTCTCGGTGCGGAATTGCAAGTGCCGGGATTGAACGGAGAAGAGAAGCTTAAGATTCCCGAAGGCACGCAGAGCGGCGCCGTGTTTCGCATCAAGGGTAAGGGACTGGCCGATCCGCGCGGCGGCGGCAAGGGCGATTTGTACTACCACGTGTGTGTGCTGACGCCAACAAAGCTCACGCGCGACCAGCGCAGATTGATTGAGCAGCTCGGCGCTACGCTGAAGATAGAAAATAAGCCTGCGGACCGCAACTCATCGATCTTCGATAAGGTGAAGGACATCTTTGGGTAGTAACCCTGCTCCTCGGGATAGAATCTCGGCGTGCGAAGACGATTTTTCGTTGAACAGTTTACGGGTCAGAGTGCCGTCATGGAAGGCCAAGCGGCGTATCACCTGGGTCGGGTGTTGCGCGCCCAAACCGGCCAGCTCTATGAGCTGAGCGACGGTGAACAAGTGTGGGTCGGCAGGATCGAAAGTGTCGGCCGCGATCGCGTGCAGTTCGCCCTGGTCGAGGAATTACTTGTCGTTCAGCCTCGCGTTGAGGTCACCTTGCTGCTGTCCGTAGTGAAGTTTGACGCGTTCGAATGGGCGATCGAGAAGGCTACGGAGCTGGGGGTGAGCACCATCGTGCCGCTCGCTGCGGAGCGAGGCGAGAAAGCCTTGCTCACCGCGGCGGCAAGGCGAGCGGAGCGATGGAAAAAGATCTTGTTGGAAGCATCGCAGCAGTGCCGGCGCGTCCGCGTGCCAGCGCTGGGTGAATTGGCAAAGGCAGAAAGCATCTTCGGTGCAAGCAAAAACGGCTTGCGCGTCATGCTTTCGGAGCGAGCGATCGCTACACCTCTCCAAAGGATCCTGGAAGGCCAGCGGACAACAACGGTAATTATGGCCATCGGTCCGGAGGGTGGCTGGACCGATGCGGAATTCGAGGCGGCTCGGAGCTGTGGCTTTCTGGAAGCTTCGCTCGGGCGACTGATCCTGCGCACGGAGACCGCCGTCATTGCCGCTTTGGCGTCGCTGAATTACGCCCTCGACCGCGAATAGTCAACTGCCGGCCTTGGTCCGGAGGAACAAATAACCGACTTTGGCGAGCAACGAACATGGGAGGTCGGCGAATCTCACTGAGGGTAGGAGTACGGCAGCCTTCACGCTCCGCCGACAACGGGGATAAAACGTATCTGGCGCCGGCCGCGATGGCCATGCTATAAATACAAGACAGCTAAAAATGGAAAAACCGGACGAGAAACAGCCCACGACCCCGACTTCACCGGAGACCCGGGTGCAGGCGGTGTCCTCTGTTGTGACCGCTGACCAAGTGACGGCGAGTGTGAGAACTGAACGATGGGATTCAGGTGCGGCCGGTGGGCGGCCGGCACTGCTTTCCTTGCGCAACGAAATCCGCGTCTGGACGCGCGACCTGTTGATCGCCATCGGTCTTGCACTGGTAATCATCGTCTTCCTGTACCAGCCGGTGAAGGTCGAAGGCACCAGCATGGCGCCGCTGCTCTCCGACCAGGAACGCATTTTCATTAACAAGTTTGTCTACCGATTCGAGCCCATTCAGCGCGGTGATGTGGTGGTGTTCTGGTATCCGCTCGATCACTCGAAATCGTTCATCAAACGCGTTGTCGGATTGCCGGGAGAGGCTGTTGAAATTCGACAGGGCGCTGTGTACGTCAACGGGAAGATTGTGCCGGAGCCATATGTTCCCCCGCAGTACGAGGATCTGAGCGATTTCGGGCCGGTGCGCGTGCCCAAGGACAATTACTTCGTCATGGGGGATCATCGCATCAGCTCCAACGATTCGCGCGTTTTCGGTCCGGTTGCCAGCCGGTTCATTTACGGCCGCGCCGTCTTTGCGTACTGGCCCGTGGATCATTTCGGCTCGCTTTCAACCACGGAAGCCAACGCCAAGTGACCGGCACATTTTGATGGGAGACACGGGAGGACCCACTGGCCGAGGTTCAGCACCGACCCGCGATACTCGCGCTGGAAGATGGGCGCGTCTTTAACGGCCGCGCGGCGGGCGCGATCACGCGCCACGGCGGCGAAGTGGTTTTTAATACCAGCCTCACCGGTTATCAGGAGGTCTTCACGGACCCCAGCTACGCCGGGCAGATCGTCTGTTTGACCTACCCGCACATCGGAAATGTCGGCGCAAACGCCGAAGATCAGGAATCCCCGCGGCCCTTCATCGAAGCGCTGGTCGTGCGGGAATTCTCGCAGGTCTGTTCAAGCTGGAGATCCGCGGAAACCGCGCAGTTGTATCTGAACCGTCACAAGATTCCGGTGATCTGGGACATCGATACGCGGGCGCTGGTGCGTCATATTCGAAACGTTGGCGCGCTGCGCGGCATTGTGTCGACGGATGGGACGCCCGCTGACCAATTGATTTTCGAAGCCAAAAAATTGGCGAGCATGACGGGGCAGGAACTCGCCAGCCGCGTCACGTGTGGGAAACCGTACGGGTGGGATAAGGGTTCCGTCGAGGTGGCTATCTCGCCTTGCTTCGAACAGATGGGCGAATCGGACGCGCCTGCGGAGATGCGGAAACATCGCGTAGTGGCTTACGACTATGGCATTAAGCAGAACATTTTGCGGTTGCTCGTTGACCATCGCTGCGAGGTCTATGTCGTGCCGGCGCAAACGTCGGCTGAAGACGTTCTGCAGATGAAGCCGGACGGCGTCTTCCTTTCGAACGGGCCTGGTGATCCTGAGCCAGCCACCTACGCGGTGGAAAATATTCAAAAGCTCTTCGGGAGAGTACCGGTGTTCGGCATTTGCCTGGGACACCAGTTGTGTGGCCTGGCGCTGGGCGGAAAGACATTCAAGCTGAAATTTGGGCACCATGGCTCGAATCATCCGGTGAAGAATCTGCTCACAGATCAAGTGGAAATTACCGCCCAGAATCACGGGTTTTGCGTCGATCCGGAATCGATGCCGTCGAGCACAGTCGAAATCACGCACGTCAATTTGAACGACAACACCAATGAGGGCATGCGCCACAAATCGCTGCCGTTCTTTAGCGTGCAGTATCACCCGGAAGCATCGCCCGGGCCGCACGATTCGCACTACTTGTTCACACAGTTCACGGATTTGATGAAGGAATTCGCGCAGCCGGGCAGCTTGAGGCGTTAAAACAGTTTCACGGGAGATGATGCCGAAGCGGACTGACGTCAAGAGGAGTCTCGAGTATTGGCTCCCAGGGCGTAATCCCGTCTCGTGTACTTCAGAAGGTGTCGCGCTGTCCGAGCTGCGCCTGCTCGGGGAGAAGCACATCAAGTCCCGGGCGACGGGGCCGAAAGCTGGTCGAGCTCATCGCGGCAAGGAATCCGGCGTGGGAGGATTCAGTGGTTGATTGGTCTTCTCCTTACCGTAAGAAAAGCAGATTCCTCGCTTCGCTCGGGATGATAATAAGAGCACGGCGGCGATCAGAGCAAGCCAAGTTAGGAGTGCAGGGTTACAACCGGAAATATTGAGGGAAGATGCCGAAGCGGAATGACATCAAAAAGATTCTGATTATCGGGTCGGGCCCGATCATTATCGGCCAGGCTTGCGAGTTTGATTACTCCGGTGCGCAGGCGTGCAAGGCGCTCAGCACGGAGGGGTACGAAGTCGTGCTGGTGAATTCCAATCCGGCGACCATCATGACCGACCCGGAACTCGCGCATCGCACCTATATTGAGCCACTAACGAAGGAATATCTCGAGGGAATTATCGCCCGGGAAAAACCGGATGCCCTGTTGCCGACAGTCGGGGGGCAGACGGCCCTCAATCTGGCCGTGGAGCTCTCCGAAAGCGGTATCCTCGAAAAATACAAAGTGGAAATGATCGGCGCCTCGTTGCGCGCTATCAAGGTTGCGGAAGACCGTCTGTGGTTCAAGGATGCCTGTAGAAAGATCGGGCTGGAGGTGCCGGCGTCCGCCCTGGTGAACAACGCGAAGGACGCATTGAGGCTCTGCGATCAGCTGGGATTCCCGCTGGTGATTCGGCCGTCGTTCACGCTGGGTGGAACGGGCGGCTCCATCGCATACAACAAGGAGGAGTTTGGCGAAGCCATCGCCCACGCTCTGGACATGAGCCCAGTCCATGAAGCGCTGGTGGAAGAATCCGTGCTCGGCTGGAAGGAGTTCGAACTCGAAGTGATGCGTGATTTCCGCGACAACTTCGTGGTGATCTGCGCCATCGAAAACTTCGACCCCATGGGCGTGCACACCGGCGATTCGATTACCGTGGCTCCCGCGCAGACACTGACGGACAAGGAATTTCAGCGCATGCGTGACGCCTCGGCTGCGATTATCCGTGAAGTCGGCGTGGAGACCGGCGGTTCGAACGTGCAGTTCGCCGTCAACCCGGAGAATGGCCGGATGGTGGTGATTGAAATGAATCCGCGCGTCTCGCGCAGCTCGGCGCTGGCTAGTAAGGCGACCGGCTTCCCGATCGCGAAGATTGCGGCGCGGCTGGCTGTGGGAATGTCGCTGGACGAAATCCCAAATGATATCACCAAAAAAACGCCGGCGTGCTTCGAACCGACCATGGACTACGTCGTGGTGAAGATTCCCAAATGGCAGTTCGAGAAATTTCCCGGCGCGGACAGCTCTCTCGGAACGCAAATGAAATCAGTCGGCGAAGTCATGGCGCTTGGGCGAACCTTCAAGGAAGCGCTGCAAAAGGGAATTCGCTCGCTGGAGCCGAGCACCCCGTGGCGGGCCCCTTCGGAAACGCCGGATTCACTGCTGCGTGAGAAACTTGCGACACCGAGGCCAGACCGGATTCACTGGCTGCTGACCGCCATGGAGCGCGGGCTGTCAGCCCAGGAGATTTGTGAGCTGACGAAAATCGATCCTTGGTTCATCCAGCAGATTGAAGAGTTGACGGCGATGAACCGGCGTGCGGCGGCTGTGACCGTTGAGACGGCTTCCAAGGAATTGTTGCGCGAAGTGAAGCGACACGGGACGAGCGATGAGCAATTGGCACAAATCTGGAGAACGACACCGGCTTCGGTGCGGTTGCAACGCGCCCGCTACGGCGTGACCCCGGTGTTCAAGCGCGTCGATACCTGCGCGGCGGAATTCGAATCCTTCACGCCGTACCTGTATTCCACCTACGAAGACGAAGACGAATCGGAAGCCCAAGCGCGGCCCAAGGTCATGATTCTGGGCAGCGGACCGAACCGCATTGGGCAGGGGATCGAATTTGATTATTGCTGCTGCCATGCCGCGTACGCGCTGCGCGAAGACGGTTTCGAGACGATCATGGTGAATTGCAATCCGGAGACGGTCTCCACGGACTACGACACCTCCGACCGCTTGTATTTCGAACCTCTCACGCTGGAAGATGTTCTGGCAATCGTTGAGCGGGAGAAACCGCAGGGAGTAATCGTGCAGTTTGGCGGTCAAACCCCTCTGAATCTTGCACTGGAATTGAAGCGCAACGGTGTGCCAATCGTGGGCACCGCTCCGGAATCGATTGATTTGGCGGAAGACCGGCGGCGATTCGGGCGTTTGCTCGACGAACTGAAGATTCCGCAGCCGCGCAATGGGACCGCTCTGGTGCCGGAGGAAGCAGCCCGAGTGGCCGGAGAAATTGGATTGCCTGTGTTGGTTCGGCCGAGCTATGTGCTTGGCGGGCGCGCGATGGTGATCGCGTATGACGTGAACACCGTACAGGAGTACGTCGCTCAAGCGGCGCTGATGGGGCCCGCGCGGCCCGTGCTCATCGATCAATTCCTTGAGGAAGCTACAGAAATCGATGTGGATGCGCTGGCCGATGGAACGGACGTGGTTATCGGCGGGATTATGGAGCACATCGAAGAAGCCGGGGTCCATTCGGGGGATTCCTCTTGCGTGCTGCCACCCGTGAGTTTGTCGCCCGCTATCCTCGATGCCATCCGTGAATATACGAAGCGGCTGGCGCTGGCACTGAAAGTGGTCGGCTTGATGAATGTGCAGTACGCAATTCAGCGTGACACGGTCTACGTTTTGGAAGTGAATCCACGCGCCTCGCGCACAGTCCCATTCGTGAGCAAAGCGACAGGAGTGCCGCTCGCGAAGGTCGCGGCGCGATTGATGACCGGGAAAAAACTGGCAACTACGAATCTGCCGGTTATGCGGCGCAACGGCGTGGCAGAAATCACGGTGCGCGAATTTTATTCAGTGAAATCGCCGGTGTTTCCCTTCAACAAGTTTCGCGGCGTCGATACCATCCTGGGCCCCGAAATGCGCTCCACCGGCGAAGTCATGGGGATTTCAACATCCTACGGACAGGCGTTCGCGAAGGCCCAGCTTGCGGCGGGACAGCGCTTGCCGCGCAAGGGTACCGTCTTCCTCAGTGTTAACGACCGTGACAAGAAGCAGCTGGGTGCCCTTGGAAAAGAGTTGTCGACGCTGGGTTTTCGTCTGCTTGCCACTCGGGGAACCGCGGCTGCGCTGGCATCCGCCGGCATCGAAGCCGAAGCGGTATTCAAAGTGAACGAAGGCCGGCCGAACATTGTGGACCTGGTGAAAACGGGCAAGATCGATCTGGTAATCAACACGCCATTGGGGCGCGAATCGTTCTACGACGAAAAATCGATCCGCCGCGCAGCAA
>Ga0209234_1000210_pt1 | contig 17853 bp, 14 predicted proteins | sample GraSoi013_1_20cm_2_FD_185816 | JGI IMG/M metagenome (GOLD analysis project Ga0209234, IMG submission 185816) | Grasslands soil microbial communities from the Angelo Coastal Reserve, California, USA - Sample 08_20_2013_1_20cm (SPAdes) (version 2) | ecosystem: Environmental > Terrestrial > Soil >... | reverse complement strand
CTTTACGGAACTAGACACGCACAGTATTCATCATCTATCATGGAGTTGTAAGGCATCATCGACGTTGACAAGCAATTCGAGCAGCATCGCCGCGAATTCCGACTGTAGCACAAGTAATAGCGGCTGGAACTGCACCACCACACTGGCACTCGCACCTGGTTCTACAAGTACCCTCGATTGGTCTGCCAGCAGTGGGCTGCCGGGAGTAATCTTCAACCCGTCAAGCGGTACGTTATCTACGGGTCAAACTGCACAAGTGAGCATCTTTGTACCCGGCGGAGATTGCCAAAACGGTACTTTCAGCTTCACGGGACCAGCAAATACCGCCAGCGTGAGTTGGGGATGTACGCCACCACCAGCGTTGGAAGCCAACTTAGGCAACTGTACCTATAGTGCTGGCCAGGGTTGGAGTTGTCTTGCCACAGTAGGCAGTAACGAGAATAACACGAACACCGTAAACTGGAATACATCTAGCAGCGAGGGAAATAATATTACCTTTAGTCCAGCGAGCGGACAACTTCCTCCAGGCCAAACAGCGCAGGTAACCATTACAATACCTGATACTGCCTGTCCAACTAACGTCACTATGACTTTCTCAGGTTTGGAAGGAGAGTATCCCGTTAAGGTACCATGGAGTTGTGTAGCACCAATGCTGACAGCAAGCGAAGTAGATCCAGGAGGTAACTGCTCTAACAATAATACTAGCTATACATGTACTGTGAGCCTGGCCCTGCCACCAGATTCACAGGGTGATCTGAACTGGTCTGCATCTAGCAGTTCAACCGCAGTTACTTTCAGTCAGTCAAGCGGTACCATATCTCCAACCCAGCCGCAACAGGTAATTGCTATAGTGCCTTCCAGCGACTGCCCAGGTGGTTCCTTCGCTTTCTCAGATAGTGGAGGAACCATTACTACTGTATCGTGGAGTTGTGGAAAGGCAACGTCGATAGCGACACCAACGGACACGCCGACGGCAACTTCTACGGATACTCCAACGGCAACTTCTACGGACACGCCGACGGATACTCCAACGGTAACTTCTACGGACACGCCGACGGCAACTTCTACGGATACTCCCACCCCGACAGATACCCCGACAGATACTCCTACCCCGATGGATACGCCAACGCAGTAGTTACTGATCTCAGCAAGAGAAAGGAAAGTGTGAGAAGAAACTCAAGCGAGGAGCCGCCAAACGCTTGCACAAAGCTCGTAAATCGCTACGACCTTACGTTTTTTGACCCGCCTGTGGCATATATTCCTCCAGTCGTATGTCTACATACTTCCGGAACCACTCCAGCGCCTTCTCATCGAAGACAAAATCCTGGCTGGGTTTGGTTGTGCCAACGTGCCAGGCGCCGGGAACGCGCACCAGTTCAACAGGAACCTTCCCGATCATTTTCAGCCGCATGTAGAACTGTTCTGACTGTTGGATGGGGCAGCGCAGATCGTTCTCGGGGTGAATGAAGAGTGTGGGCGTGGTGACGCGAGGAGCGTGAGAGAGCGGCGAACGCTCGCGATAATAAGACTCGCGCTCCGGGTCCCAGGGATAGCCCTTCGATTGGATAGTTTGCCAGAAGCCGATATCGGATGTTCCGACAAAACTGGCAAGGTCTGAGACGCCAGCCATGGGAACAGCGGCTTTGAAACGGCCAGTCTGGCCGATGATGAACATGGACATGTAGCCACCATAGCTATACCCGGTCACCAGCAGTCGTTCGGGATCGGCAGCGCCACGCGCTATGCATTCATCAACGCCGAGCATGATATCCTGGTAATCCCATCCTCCCCAATCGCCCTCTACCTCGCGCATGAAAGCCTCTCCCTGGCCAGTGCTGCCGTGCGGGTTGCAGAAGAAGACGGCAAAGCCATGTGTAGCCAGATACTGGTGAGTAAGATTCATGCCCACGCCAAAGGCCCCCTGAGGACCGCCATGAATACTGACGACGAGCGGGTAACGCACGCCCTCCCGAGCGCCAAGCGGGCGGTTCAGCCAGCCATCGATCTCATCATTGTTGGCGCCACGATAGAGAAAATGTTCTGGTTTGCTCCACATAAATTCGGCCAGTTGCCGGTCGTACAGGTGAGTGAGGCGCACTGGCTCCCGCGCTTCCACAGCGTTGAGCGGCAAGAGATTGAACTCCCATGGATGGAGCGGTTCCGATTGCGCGAGTAACACGCCGCGTTCGTTGGGCAGAAGCTGCAAGAAGTAGGCGATGGATTCCTGTTTCAACAACGTGGTTGTCTTCTTCTGTTCGACATCCACCTGGCAGAGATCGATGCAGCCGTGGTCCACGAGGAGAAAATAGATGCGCTGCCCATCTGGGCTCCATTGCGGTCGATAAGGTCCAGGCCAACCAAAGCCACTCAATGTACTCGGAAAAGCCGAGTTATCTACGTCCGCCGTCAGCAGCTGGCTGTGGTCGCTGCTATCGCGAGATAGCAGGTAGAGAGCGGGGTTATGCGAGCCGTCAATACGCATATCCTGCTCAGCAATCAGTGCCGCCGCGTGAGAGACGGGAGACCAGGAGTAGCATGCTATTTCTAATGTACCATCGCTGAGACGGCGTGCGTCGCCCGTTGACTGGTTGATCGCCCAGAGGTCGTTCACAGTCGAGCGGTCACGGTCATCGGCGCGATTGCAGAGCACGCCAATCTCTGTGCTGTCAGGTGTCCACTGCGGCTGAAGATGATCATAATCGCCGGAGGTGAGGCGGCGTATTGTTGCAGGATCAATCGGCTGTCCATCGGCGCTGGGGGCAGGCATGACAAACAGGTGGTTGTAGGGATCAAAGAAGCCGCGGCCATCTACACGGTACCAGACGCGGTCGATGACGCGGGGGCGCAGTCGTTCTTCCTCTTCGCGCTTTTTCCTCTCGTCCGCATCAAGCTGTTTACGTCCCACCAGCACATCTTCTTCGTCCGAAAGAGCTGCGACCGCCGTAAAGGCAATCCAGCGTCCATCGGGCGACCAGGCAGCTTCACTGACACCGCGCAGCATGTTCGTCAATTGACGCGCTTCGCCGCCCTGAGTATTGATCAGCCAGAGCTGGTTCTTGTCTTCCTCGCGGTTGGAGAGGAAGAGCAGGTGCTTGCTATCGGGAGCCCAAACAGGATTTGTGTCGTTTTTGATGCCGCTGGTCAGCTGGCGAGGTTCACCCGCGGCGCGACCTTGCTCGTCTAGCGGTAGGAGCCAGATGGTACTGTGGCGCTCGTTTTTCGCTTTGTCGGCACCAACAATCACGAACGCTACATGCCCGCCATCAGGGGAGAGAGCAATGGCGCCCATTTCTTTGAAGGTCCAGAGGTCATCGTGGGTGAGTTTACGCAGTGCAGCCATGGAAAACTCCTTTGTGTGGTTGCAATAAGTTGCGCCACTACGAGGACATCGTTGTAGCGGCGCAACACTTTATGCCCAATGATGGGCTGGACTACATATTCAAATCTCGACTTTCAACTGTTCTGCTACTTCACAGATCCTTCGTATCATAATTGTACCACTTACCGATTCGATTTTGATGCCATGCAAGGAAATCTAGCATTGGAACGCATTGAAAACACAATGGTATTCTTGACTTCCCTTTCAACTTCAGGCGGCAAGGAGTCTCCTGTCTTCAGACATGGGGTAACTGACTACGAACTTGCCCCCATTTTCGATGCGAAAACAAGTTTATATTACTGAGGAGAAACAACTTCTTCCGTATACAGATTTTGCTGGCTCCTCGTCGCCGCGCTCCTCGGAATACTATTTTTATGGAGTTGCGGGATAGACCACCTTTGACCATACTTGTATGTAACAAGTGCGACAAGTGCGACAAGTGCGACAAAGCAAGCATAACTCTTGCCGCTATATAGAAGAGGATACGCGTACTAAAAGTAGCAATTAATGATTTTTGATGTTGTTTTTCGCTATATATGTAGTTGAGCAGACGCGACCATTGTTACTTTAGTCACGTTGATACGTTCCAAACCACAGCGGGGGTATACCGCGCAATTCTAAAGTTCGTCACACTAGAATGCCCACGAGCAGGCGGCATGTCAGCATCAGACATGCTCTGGAGGGAGAACAACATGAGTGGAGGTAGTTTTGAGCTACTCATGGATGAGGTGCTCAATCAAAAGCGCATCATGGATGAGCTACTGGCAGAGAACCACAGTTTACGCCGTCAGCTTGCTGATCTGCGGGGAGGGCGGGGTATTTTTCTTGAGTTACAGGGTCAGATATTCGCACTCGATGGAGAAACGGCGTTTCGTTCTCCTCAGGTAGACTCGACGGCACAGGACTTTTCTATCGCGGAGCAGGCGACAACTTTTATGCCTGTGAGCGAGACGATGGAACAGACGATGACCATTATGCCTGTGAGCGAGGCAGGAATCGCAACAGGTACGAGCAAAGAAACACCGATGCCCAGTACAGAACCATTCGAGCAACTTTCCTACTCCCTCAATTCAGAGGAGGAAGGAGAAGCGTCGGAAACAACTTCGACGTTTCTTGAGGATATGCTCGAAGACGAGTTTGCCACCGCGGTAACCAGTCAAATGGCTGTCTGGAAGGGCGCAAAAAAAACGCGTAAGCTCACAGGCATCGATGAAGAGGAAAAAGCGACGCTGCGCAAAGAACTTATCGGTAGTTTTTTACTGGAATAGAACATCCCGGATCTTAGCTGTCACTATGTAGAGGTTTCTCTGATTGCTCCTCTGTCACGACACCAGGGATGTAAAGACAACCAGCCGCAGCGTCGTCTGATGCTGACTTGGAATCCAGTCCCCGGCGCAGGTAATCAAGTTGAGATAGTGGCCGGCTTCATTGCCAAAAATCTCCTGTAGAGGCGCTTGTTGTGGCGTGTAGAAGGCGATACGTGTGACGCGAAAGGTCCACGATTTGCCGCGTGTGTCTATCACGATAACATTCTCACCGGCGTGCATGCTGCGCAGGTTCCAAAAAACGGCCGGATAGGCTCCTGGACGGTCGAGATGTCCATCAATAACCGCGCTGCCAACCTCCCCAGGCCGTGGGCCAGTTTCATACCAGCCAACATGTTCCCATTGGTTCTGTACAGGGGTCGCCAGGTCACCGTTGGAAAGGATACTAACATGTTCAACAGGAGCAGTCACGCCGATTGAGGGAATGATTAAGCGTGCCGGGTTCGCCACCCCGTCAGACGTTGGCGTAGCGGTGACAACGGGTGAAATGGTTACGGTTGAATGAATGATGGTATGACCAGAATGATTATTGGTGAGTGATGTGTGCGCTTTTACGCTCTGCGTTGCCGGGGATGATCCACATGCGCCAAGGGTGAAGGCCAGGATCAGGGTGAACAAGAAGGACGCTACTTTGATCGCACACATAATAACTATCCCTTATGATTGATAGGAGAGACGCGGCTTAGGGCGTCTCTCCTAATACAACCCGAGCTTAAATCTGAAAATTGGTTGTTACCTGGGTAGCTGATGGAGTCACATCCGTGCGCGGCAGCATCAGCAGTGTAAACGAACTCGCGTTCTGCGGCATAAGGAACGTCACCGTTCCATTAGAGCCAGTAGTGCCGGCAGCGATAGAAGAGGAAAACGTGTTGTCAGTGGGTGAGGAGGTGGTCGTGTCCGATTTTAAGCGGACATAATCACTCGGGAACACGTAGAAGTTGCTCTGCGTGGGATTATTTGCTTTGAGCGTTACTACGATGTAGCGCATACCACTGCCAGCCTGTTTACCATTCGCACTCCAACTTGATGTTGTCGTCGTCAGCGTCCAGTTGAGACCAGCATAGGTGAATGTTGAATTTGGAGTGATCGTCTTGAGCTGGTACTTGCTCACATCCGCGCTGCCCGTCAGGGGAACATTCATCTGGGCTTCGTTTGCACCCCCGAAGCGCACTGTAAGCTTGCTGACATCGACATTTGTGGACACGGGGAAATCTACCCAGTTGGTACGGGTTACGGCCTGGCCAATGCCGCTAGTGTCATGCTCACTGGTAGCAGCAACACTTGTCCCATCCGGCAAAATCAAGTGGAGGTTATCGTTGTAAAACAGGTAAACGCTTCCTGTTGTAGGGTTATGCTCCTTGATATTCAAGCGGACCAGATACGGTGAGTTTGAATATCCATTATCATCACTGAAGCTGCTGGCCTTCTGGGCATTAATGATAGTGACATCCACGCTGGCATAGGTTACAGTCGAATTTATCTGTGTAGTAGAAAGTGGTATAGACTGCGGCGTTCCGTTGCTACCACTGCCGTTAATGTTAGTCGTATTGCTTGTAGTAGTAGTACTATTGGCGTTAGAGGCGGCCCACCTGTACACGGCATAGCCGGCACCAGCGCAGATTCCCACGATTAGTAGTATGACGAGAATGACACCACAGCCAATCTGGCTGAGCACGCTTTTTGAAGAATCCTTCACTGGTTTCGCATAGGCAGGTACAGGAGCCGGCGCAGCTTGATAGCCTTGTTGCTGTGAAAAGTTCTGTGCTTGCTGCTCCGGATAGTATGTATTAGGCTGGAGGGGCTGATTATAGATACCCTCTGGTGGTGGCGGAGGAGTTGGCGAGGCAGGTGGTGAGTAATAACTTTCGGGTGGGGGCGGTGGTACTGAAAGTTCTGTAGCCATTTCAGGGACTTGAGGGTAGTATTCGCCGCTTGCCGCGGCAGTGGGTTTACTAAATCCGGTGTCAGCCGTTGCTCCACAATTCGAGCAAAAGCGCTGCCCGGGGGCGATAGGGGTACCACATCGTGGACAGGGTGGCGGTGATGATTGTGCCATTTCCTCTCTCCTCTGTTTCAAAAGCGCTAAGTGAGACTGTTCTAGAACAAGTACTGCTGTACTCAGGCTCAAGTCTAACAGTTCTTGAGATGAAAGTCTATAATTTAACTCATACACTACGTATGGCGCAATTCACACGAGATAGGAGTCAGGCGAATTGAAAATCGGTGGTGGCCTGATCAGCTCCGCTTTGGGGCAAGAAGATGAGGGTGAGAGCGGTGTTGCTACCGGGTACGAGAAAGGTGATTGTCCCGGTTTTGCCTTTTTCTCCTGTATCAAATGAGACAGGCAGGTCTGTTAACTTTGGAGCAGCTGTCGTGTTACCTGCTTTCAAGCGCGCGTAGTCGAAGGGCGAGCCTGTTATGGCCTGCTGCGAGAGTGTGTTATCTACCTGGAGCGTCACTATGACGTAAGTCATCCCTTTGCTTGCTTGCTGTCCAGCAATACTCAGTTGCTCTGTAGCCTTCGTCAATGTCCAGTTCAGGCCCATATAGATCATCTGACCATTTGGCTGGATAGTCTTCGGGCTATATTTGCCCACGCCGGCATGACTCGTCAGTGGAATATCCATCTGCGCTTCATTTGCTGCACCTAATCTCAGTATCAACTGGTTGACTTTGTCATCAATAGGCACAGCAAAATCAACAGTGCTTTTCTGCATTGCTCCCGGAGCGATACCAACGTTAGCGCGTACAAAGGTTGGCGCTGCTGTAGATTTGCCCGGCAGGAGCAGGCGCGCGATGTTGGCATAGAGCCAGCTCACTTTGACAGAAGTTGTATTTTGCTCCTGGATAGACAGGCGCACCATGCCAGTCGACGTGGTATTGGGATCGTCATTAAAGCTTGGCGACTGCTGGGCAGAGAGAATGGTCAGCTCAACACCTGCATAGGTCACCGGAGTGTTGATTTGCGTTGTCGTCACGGGGGGCTGCGACGCATTACCACTGCCAAATCCAGGCAGGTGGATACCAAAGGCGGCAGCGCTAAGATAACTGCCCACACCTAAAAGGATAAGCAACAGCAGGCAAATAAGTACAAAGCCCTTTCCACCGAAGGTTTGCTTTTTTGGAGCTGGTGCAAAGGAAGGTGGAGACAAGACTGGTGTAGTGGGACCTGTATTGCGCCATGGTTGCGCAGCCTGTGCAGGATTCTGCGGAACTGGCTGCGAAGTTGGTGGAAACGGTGTCGATGGCCGTGGATTCGAGACGGGAACGTTTGCGCCCTGAGGAGGTGCTGAAACGAAGGGTCGGCCGCAGTTGGCACAGAAGCGCTGTCCCGGTACGGTGGGCGCGCCGCAATTTGGGCAGAAGGGAGGAAGTACCTGTGCCATTATCTCATTTTTCTCCTTTGATTAGTTGCTTAAAGCTGTTTTTTTTGCGTTTATTGTAGCACAGCAAAGATTTTTTTATGACATTACATAATATTCTGGCAGACGACCATGTAGAATTCCGCCAGGTTTGGCGTACCCAACCCGGTGGGATAATCCCAGCCGGGGGTTGCCGGGTAGTAGAGGTTATTGCCACGTGTCACATCGTAATAGGGGCGCCTGCCATTATTCTTATCGGCGGCAAGGTAGAACATGCGCGGCGAATAGGCATACTTTCCGATTTGTTTGATCAGGCCCTGGTTCACCAGCGATTGACCGGCTGCCCAGATTGGGGCAGCGGCGCTTGTACCACCAACGGTCCCCCACTGTCCATCGAAGTAGATAGCCAGGGCGAAGGCAGTCGCGGAAATGTCGGGTACCTGGCGAGCACCGTTTGAAAACCGGTTATTGACGCCATAAGCGTTCTGCCAGCCAGGACGTCGATAGACCTGGCTGAGTCCGCCGCCGGTCCCCCAGCGATTCTTGCAACTGGAGGGGTTTGAATCATTCGACCAGGCAACCTCGCCGGCGCGGCTTTGAGAGTTATCGATCGAAAGGACAGTGCCGCCAACCGCGGTGGACCAGGGATCACTGGCCGGGAAGCTGACGGAGAGACTACGAAACATACGGTCGGTAAAGGCCCCACAATCGCCACTGGCGACGAAGACCGTCATATGTTCCACCTGCGTGAGTATCTGAATGCTCTTCTCGATCGCAACACGATCGTTCGAATCCATCTGATTTTCGGCGGCACCAAGGCTAATACTGACGACGCTGCCCGCGCTGGCATTATTGGTATTATCATTGATGACCTGTTGAAGTTCATCATTAACCTGCGTCCAAATGTCACCATTCGCATTGCCATCCGTTTCATAGTCGACAATATTGACTGAGCGAGCAAGGCCAGCCACCATTTCGATATCGAGGGTAGACTCGCCCAGCGCCTTTGTAGGGGAGCCGTCGATATCAGCGACGTTTAGCTTGCCTTGAAAATTGATGCAATCGAAGTAATTCTGAATATCATTCTGATCAAAGCCATCGATCTCCACCAGATTCACCGTCATGTTTTCGCCATGCCAACCATGGTTCCAGAGCTGGTCGTACCCATAGGCGTGGGCCACTTCTTTTGGCAGTAACGACCGGCTGTCCGCATTACAATCCTGCGTGGGATGAGAAGGATAGCGAGGCTCCATTTGCTTGAAGGGCTGGTAAAGATGGCCAGGCTGTGGAGGTGCACCATAGTTGTCAAGACCTGTGATGGCATCAATAGAATCGACAAGGAACTTCGGCAGCTTGGGCGGTGTCGCCGGGGCATAGAAGGTTCGGTTATTGTAGCGATGAATAACAAAATGAGTTTGCAAAACGGTACCAAAGGTTTTAGCTTTAGCGGTAATAGTGAGATGGGTATGCAATTTACTGAGCTGCAGCCCGATGCCTTTAAGGTTAAAAAAATCTTTGATCTTTTGATAGGTGGCATCGTCTATTCCGATCTGATTAGCGAATTTTTCCAGGTTTGACTTGTGCCCGGGTTGTATTTTCTGTCGATCAAACTTATCGAGTACACTCTGGCTTACCTTGAAGGTGATACCTACGCGCAGCTGCGTATTATCAGGTAGTGGGCCTACAACAGGCGAATTCAGGGCCACTTGGGGTATCCCCAGGTCGATAGTGGCCATTTGCAAGGGAGCAGGGGCGCCGCAGGAAGCTAGCAAAGGGGAGATTAAAAGGAGTAGTCCAAAGAAGGCTGCTGCTACGCGATAATGGCTTTTATACAATAAACTTTTGAGCAGGATCATTACGAGAACCTCCGAAACAGAAAATTATTTTGAGTATAAGTAATTAACGCACCTGTAAACAATGCCGTCACAGGCGCGTCTCTCTCTATCACGGTCTACCTGGGCAAATCAGTTCAACACCCTATTATACGCTCAGTTGTGGTATAATGAAGGGTACTTTGGAAAAGATATTCTACTCTTTAAGGATAAAAAAGCTATGCCAGAATTTAAGGTAGAAGCACCGTTCCAGCCCACCGGTGATCAGCCAGAAGCGATTGAGCAGCTGGCTGAAGGCATCGCTAATGGCGCTAAGATGCAGACTTTGTTGGGAGTAACGGGGAGCGGGAAAACCTATACAGTTGCCAAAATTATCGAACGTGTACAGAAACCGACGCTGGTACTTGCCCCGAATAAGACGCTCGCGGCGCAACTTTTCAGCGAATACAAGGAATTCTTTCCTAATAACGCGGTAGAATATTTTGTCTCTTACTATGACTACTATCAGCCAGAGGCCTATATCCCGCGTACCGATACCTATGTTGAAAAAGAGAGCATGTTGAATGAGGAGATCGAAAAGCTGCGGCTCTCGACAACACGCAGCCTCTTTGAGCGTAAAGATGTGCTGATCGTAGCCTCTGTTTCCTGCATCTACGGCCTGGGCAGTCCTGAAGAGTATAGCGAGGTGGTACTGACGCTGAAAGTGGGTGAGGAACGCCGTCGCAATAAGATTTTACGGCACTTGACGGAGATCCAATACGAGCGCAACGATGCCAATTTCATTCGCGGCCGTTTCCGCGTACGCGGCGATGTGCTGGAGATATTCCCGGCCTACGAGGATGTTGCGGTGCGTATCGAGTTTTTCGGGGATGAGATCGAGCGCATGACCGAGATTGATCCGCTGACAGGCGAAGTGCTGGGGAGGCGACAGAGGTTGGATATCTACCCGGCTAAACACTGGGTCACAACGCAGCAGCGGCTCAACAGGGCTATCGAATTGATTGAGGCTGAGTTAGAAGAGCGCCTGGCCGTGCTTGAGGCAGAGGGAAAACTCCTGGAGGCGGCGCGTTTGAAGCAGCGCACCAACTTCGATATCGAGATGCTGCGCGAGACTGGCTTCTGCTCCGGGGTCGAAAACTATTCGCGCCACCTGGCGGGACGCGGGGCAGGCGAGCAGCCGTGGACGCTGATGGACTACTTGCCCGATGATTACCTGCTGGTGGTGGATGAATCGCATGTCGCGCTGCCCCAGGTTCGCGGCATGTTCGCCGGAGACCGCTCGCGCAAACAAGTGCTGGTCGATTTCGGCTTCCGTCTCCCTTCCGCGCTCGATAACCGGCCCTTGACATTTACAGAGTTTGAGGATCATATTAACCGCGCTCTTTTTGTCTCAGCCACTCCCGGACCATATGAATACGAGCATAGCCAGCAGGTTGTGGAGCAGGTTATTCGCCCCACGGGTTTGCTCGATCCGGAGATCAGCGTGCGGCCAACAAAGGGCCAGATCGATGACTTGCTAGCGGAGATCAGGAGACGGGTCGCGAAGGGACAGCGCGTGCTGGTAACGACGCTGACCAAGAAGATGGCGGAAGACCTGGCGGACTACATGCAGGAACTGAACATCAAGGTCCACTATCTACACTCGGAGATCGACACGATTGAACGGGTAGAGATTCTGCGCGACCTGAGACTGGGCGTCTATGATGTCGTGGTTGGTATCAACCTGTTGCGCGAAGGGCTGGACCTGCCGGAGGTTTCACTGGTGGCCATTCTTGATGCCGATAAAGAGGGATTCCTACGTTCAGGAAATTCACTGATCCAGATCATCGGACGTGCCGCGCGCCATATCGAGGGCAGCGTAATCCTGTATGCCGATACGGTGACAAGATCAATGCAATATGCCATCGATGAGACGTACCGACGCCGTAAAATTCAGACGGCCTTCAATGAGAGCAACCATATCACGCCGCGTGGCATCAAGAAGGATGTGAAGAGCCTGTCGGAGCGCATCAAGGCAATGAGTGGCGTCAATGTCGAAGAGGCAGATGGGAAAGCGGTGGCAGCGGTTTTGTCCGGCATACCAAAGGAGGAGGCGCTGCGGCTGATTAAGGACTTGGAATCGCAGATGCGCAATGCTGCCAAACAGTTGGAGTTTGAGAAGGCGGCACAGTTGCGCGACCAGATTATCGAGATCAGGCGCTCGATGATTGAGTAGCTTTTTGGGCCGATCTTCCCCACTCACGTGACACACCCACGCTCAAACGGTCACGTAGAACGTCCGTCTCTGTCGTCTGATAGCGTCTGAAAACATCGTTGTTACTGTCAAATCTACTGTCAAATTTTCACAGCAGGAGTGGGAGGTACGCGCCCTGCTAGAGCGGGCGCAGCCCTTTTTCTCTCCACTGCCACTCATCCCAATAAAATAAAGTATCTTCTCATTCAGAGTCTAGCAAGGATTTCGAACAATGCACTTTGGAGTTACTTTTCCTCAGACAGAGATCGGCACTGACCCGGTGGCCATTCGTGATTATGCGCAGGCCGCCAGCGATTTGGGCTACAGCCATATAGTGGCAGGCGAGCACGTGTTGAGCCCTGGCTATACTTACCCCAAAGAAGTTGCCCCTTATCGGGCAGCGTTTCATGAACCGTTCGCCCTCTTCGGTTATTTAGCAGCACTCACACCATTGGAACTGATCCCCTCCGTCATCATTCTGCCACAGCGCCAGACCGCGCTTGTAGCCAAACAGGCGGCGGAGATAGATGTGCTGACCAGAGGCAAACTACGCCTTGGTATTGGTATCGGCTGGAATCCGGTGGAATTTGAAGCGCTGGGCATGGATTTTCGTACGCGCGCACGCCTCTTCGAGGAGCAGATTGAGGTGCTGAGGCTGCTCTGGAAGGAGGAATACGTTACCTATAAAGGAGCCTTTCACACGATTACCGATGCCGGGCTGAATCCCCGGCCTGTACAGCGCCCCATTCCGCTCTGGATAGGCGGCCATGCCGATGCAGCCCTGCGTCGTATCGCGCATCTCGCCGATGGCTGGCTCCCATTAGCCAAACCAGAAGCGGCGCGCGCACTCGTCGAGCATCTGCGCCTCTATGCTCAAGAGGCCGGACGTGATCCCGCAGCAATCGGCATAGAAGCAACGGTGAACGCGAGGGAGGGCCAACCTGACGAATGGGTACGCCAGACAGAAGGATGGCGCGATCTGGGCGCAACACACATTACCTTCACTTCAACCGGCCTTGGCTTCAAATCGGTCAGCGAGCATATCGAGGCCATTCGTCGCTATAAGGAAGCCGTTCAGTCCTGATTTCTACCAAAGGAGGAGGCGACCCGCGACACTAAGCCGTATGATGTTGGACAGGGATGGGCAGTCCCCATGACGCTTGCCCGCTGCTCATGTAGCGCGCAGTACGCTGGTTCCATGCGTCGTCCAGACGCCTCTGCGCGGTGTCTGTGCCTGGAAATGAAGCACGTGTTCGCTTCAGAAGTGGCAACCGGTTGCCTGCTTGAGACGAATGAGTCTTAACTTGTGAGCGAAAACGTTCCATGAGAGGAGGAAAGAAACATGTTGCTGGAAAACAAGGTGGCTATCATCTACGGCGCGGGTGGTCCGATCGGCGGGGCCGTAGCCCGTGCCTTTGCCCGCCAGGGGGCCAGGGTGTTCCTCGCCGGTCGCACGCTGGCCAAGCTCGACACGGTGGCCAACGAGATCCGCTCCACGGGCGGCTCTGCTTCCACCATCGTCGTTGATGCCACCGACGAGCAGGCGGTTGACTCCTGTGTCGATGCCGTGGTTGAACTGGCTGGCTTCATCGATATCTCGTTCAACCTCATCTCCTACGGAGATGTCCAGCAGCCGCTGACGATGATCTCGGTGGAGGATTTCCTCCAGCCGATCACGACCGCGATGCGAACCCACTTCTTGACGACCAGGGCCGCCGCCCGGCACATGATCAGGCGCGGGGCGGGAGTGATCCTGGCCTTCGGCGGATCGGGTCCCCACACGCTGCCCGGACTGGGAGGCTTCAAAATCGCGCTCGACGCCCTTGAGGGGCTTCGCCGACAGTGGGCGTGCGAACTGGGCCAGCACGGCATCCGTGTCGTCACCATCAAAACGGGGGGTGTCCCCGAGTCCATCGATGAGAGCGTCGCCATGCGCGAGGAGGTCACCGCTGCAATTGAGCAGGCGACCCTGCTGAAGCGAGCGGCTCAGCTCTCCGACGTCGGCAACGTGGCCGCCTTCGTGGCTTCAGATCAAGCTCGCACCATGACGGCCTCCACCGTCAACATCTCCTGCGGCGCGCTCATGGACTACTGAGCCACAAGAGGGACGAGCCACATCGACTCAGGGATGACGGTCGGCGACAAGATTGAGGATGATGTTGTGCTCAAGAAACGCTTTGAGCCCTGCGAGTACAAAGGTAAATCCTTCAGTTGAGGAGATGGCCTGTTTGACCTGTTCATCCCCGTTCCCACTGAAGCCGGTATTCGTGATGCTGACGAACGTCGCATGCTCTTGGAGAGGAGTAAAGATCCACTCGACCTGAGTAGGCGTCCCATAGCCAGACCATTCAATGAGAATGCGCTTGTGTTCTTCAATGGCCAGGACCGTCACCTGGGCGGAGGCATCATACATCTCCCACTCCCATTGGACCTGTTTGCCCTGTTCCAACCTTCCACTGCCCCTGGTAAACCAGAATGTGGAGGTGATGCTCGGATTGATAAACGCCTCAAAGACGTCTGCAACGGGTCTGCGAATCAGCATTTCCGCTTTGGCAACTGGCATCTGCGTGAGTTGGAGGTTTTCCATTGATCTGTTCCTTTCTAAGGATGAGTTGCTTCTGACACGTCGATCTTGCTAGAAACTGTCGTCTTCAACGAGATTCTTTAAGCGCTGCAAACGCTCGTCCCACTGCTTGCCAATCGTCTCAATCCACGCGCTGGCGGCCTGGAGTGATGTTGGATCAAACACATACCGTTTCTCGCGTCCTCTCGTCTGCACCCGCACCAATCCTGCATAGGAAAGCCTATCGAGATGCTTTATGATCCCTTGCCTACTGATAGGAAATTCGTGCGCAAGTTGCGTCGCCGTTTGAGGGCTACTCTGGGCAAGTCGGGTCAACAACTGCCGCCGGGTCGCATCCGCCAGGGCAGTAAACACACGGTCTTCGATCTCAATCATGGCTCCCTCGATGTCATGTAGGCGCTGAGGCTGTCCAGCATGTGTTCCCACCCCTGCGTGTTGTCCTGGAAACGGATCTCCCGCACCTCGTCGGGCAGCGCCTCGAACCCCTGCTCCGTCACCGTGATGCGGGTCCCTTCAGGCACCGTTTCCAAAGTAAAGACCACCAAGGTCTGCGCCGGATGGGGTGGCGCGATTTGCCAGCGGAACCCAAAACGATCCATCGGCTCAACAAGGGCGATCGAGCCTTCACCACCCCAGCCAAACGTCAGGGTTTCACCAACAGCTAACCGTTCAAAGCGGATCGGTTCAAACCACTTCGCAAGGTGCTCCGGCGTGGTAATCGCCCGCCATACCCGCTCACGATCTGCTGCGATGACGATGCTCCGTTCAAGCACGACGGCTTCCATGAATAGCTCCTTTCTAGTGCAACCTATTGGTTACACTATCGTAGCCCAGATTCTCTCAGTGTGCAACCAATCAGTTGCAGAATGGCACGTTGGTGGCAATGGTGGGAGGTGAGTAACGGGAAGTCGCTCAACATGCTGAGCAATCATGGGAGCGCTTGAGAGGCTCGGCAACCTTTGCGAAGCGTTGGTAGTTTCTCGCCGGTATGTTGCATGACGCAAACGATGCAGGCTCCTTTGTCTACATATTTGCCCATAGTGCCACGCATCGTAATCTTCACGGTGGTTATCTGTAAATCCCAACATTCTGCGGGCGGAATCTGCATAACTCTTTGGGCCGGAGCTTCCCCAGAAATCTCTCCTTCAGGCTGCTTGCCCACCAGGATACCTATGCAGATTCCGCCCGCAGAATGTTGGGATTTTACAGCGCTTACAGTTGTGGTGGGATTTGCCCCTTATCGATTCGCTGCGCCTTTTGCGCTTTCTCTATTGCGTACCGGAAGAGCGCCACGCGGCCAACCTGCGGCGTTTACGCGCTATGCTCGCGTTCGATGGAGAGAGTGTACACCACGTGTTCCTTCATGCCTTTCTCTGTTTTCCTGACGCTCAATACGTGCTCTCATTGTTCTCCACTGGAGTCCAGTGTTTCACGAAAATTTTCTCTGTTGTCGTATGATTTGTCGTAAGCATTGGAGGCAATAGGGATAGGCAGCAACCGAGAATGTCCCCTTCTTGTTGGTAAGAGGATGCAATGGAGATGTTCTTGTGGGTATCAAAGGGGGGACTCCTGCTCATCCATTGTCCTGCTGTGCCTTTGCATCGGCTTTTCGCCTTGCCCGAACGCTTATCCATATCTACCCAATAAACTGATTGACAGTTCTTCCGACAGTTTATCTCATCCATGGAGGGAGAGATTGCTATTCACATCTCTGACTTCTCATCACGAGAAGGGCCGCATTACCGAGACGAACACAGCACACCAGAGGAGCAGAAAAATTACTCGATTCCTAACATCGTGCCGCCATACCCTCTCATTGCAATTGGCGAACCGCACGGGTGCACAGGCCGAGACTATAAAGCCCTGCGTTCACTATCCCGGCGCCAATGAACACCCAACTGGGGCTGATGTAATCCGCGAACACTCCTGCCAGAGCAAAGCCCACAGGCCGTAGCCTCCCAGTTGATCAATGCTGCTGACACGGCCCAACCGGTCATCTGGCACGATTTCTTGCATCACCGTGAGCCAGAGAATCTGGTAGACGGCCTGGCCAAACTTGACGAGCACCATTGCCAGGCAAGCGACTACCGGCTCAACTCCGCGAGGTAAGGGCAGTCCAAACAGGATGAAGGCCATGCTCATGCCAATCATCATCAGGTACATGGTGATCCCGCGCCTGCGCAAACGATTCAGATGCCCCGCGAGGAGAATAGCGACAAGTGAGCCGATGCCACCAGCGGCATGGACAGCTCCCAGCAGCCAGACACCTTGACCGTAGACGTCGTGGACGAGCTTGGGCAGCGCAACCACCAGCGATCCTGCTCCACCAACGGTGAAAAGGGCCGCTAGCGCGATGGTGACCCAGAGGAAGGTCGAACCTGCTACATAGCGCAGTCCCTCACGCATCTCCGATACTGCTGTGCGTATCCCTTGTCGTGGGAGTTGTGCTGAAGCCATGGTTGCAGGGCAGAGCGGTACCGGCAGGCGCTGTGTAATCAGACACAGCGCCGAAACGAGGAAGGTGAGTCCATCGAAGGCAAAGGCCGCTGCTGGCCCTGCAAAGGCAACACAGCTTGCACCCAGCATTGGACCCAGGGAACAGTAGAACTGGTAGCTGAGCTCCGTGAGCGAGTTGGCGGATGCTAAATCTCCCTTGCCCACCAGTTGTGGAATAATAGACTGGTACGCGGGAGAGAAGAAGCCGCGCACCGTGCCAAAGAAAAGTGCCAGCAGGATAAGATGCCAGAGTTGGAGCAGATGCATCACTCCGACTCCAGGCGCTGCCCGCCCCTGGCACGTACCCCATCCTGGCCTTTCGCCCAGCCGTTGTCCTCCAGCTGTTTATTGGCCGCCACCGGGTCAAAGATCGGACAGAAGGCAAGAGGCTCATAACCTGGATGCATGGCCGATGCATGGTCGGTACACAGCCGGGTGGCGAACCCACCAGGTACCACCGCGATCAAGGCCTGGTGATCAATGACCATCGCCATCGCCTGGCGCACTTCCAGGTGGCTGGCCAGCACCGTGTTGTGAAAGTTGAAGTACAGCGCCTCGTAATCACTACTGGTGAGAGGAGCAGTAAGCGTGTAGCCGACGAAGCGCTGATACACCTGCAGCTGGTTCGGATTCACACCGGCA
>Ga0209234_1000208_pt1 | contig 17876 bp, 18 predicted proteins | sample GraSoi013_1_20cm_2_FD_185816 | JGI IMG/M metagenome (GOLD analysis project Ga0209234, IMG submission 185816) | Grasslands soil microbial communities from the Angelo Coastal Reserve, California, USA - Sample 08_20_2013_1_20cm (SPAdes) (version 2) | ecosystem: Environmental > Terrestrial > Soil >... | reverse complement strand
ATGGCCGCCGTGATGCCGCCCCCGGCGCTCCGCCCTCCCGCTCCGCCAGCCGCTACAGTCGCGACTGGGGGACCGCGCACGAATCCCGCGCAGACCGGGATGTGGATCGCGATCGCCACCATTGCGATGTCGTTCGCGGCATTGACCAGCGCCATGGTGGTGCGCCAGAGCGGCGCGCCCGATTGGCGTCATTTTCAATTGCCCTCGATCCTCTACGTGAATACGCTGGTACTTCTGCTGAGTAGTGCCACGCTGGAATGGGGACGCCGTCGATCAGTGTGGGGACTCTCTGTCACCTTCGGCCTTGGGTTGCTGTTCGTCGCCGGTCAGATTGCGGCGTGGCGGCAGCTCGGCGCGCAGGGACTATTCCTGGCGACGGCGCCGAGTAGCGCCTTCTTTTACGTCTTTACGGCGCTGCACGGGCTGCATGTGATGGGAGGCCTGGGCGGCGTCGGATATGTGCTGCAGCGGCGCCTGATCGCCGGCCGCGTCGCGCCGGCAACGTTCGGCGCCGCGGCGCTGTACTGGCACTTCATGGCGGTCCTGTGGCTGTACCTCCTCCTGCTCCTGGCGACTCGCGTATGAGCCATGGTGCGGCGCTCGCGGCGAGCGAGCCCTCTCCCTATCAGATCCCCTCCCGCAAGCTCGGCATTTGGATGTTCATCGTCGCTGATGCGGCGACGTTCGGTGCGATGCTGGTCGCGTACGGATATCTGCGGGTCGCGAATCCCGATTGGACCAGGCCCTTCGTATTTTGGCCCTCGATCGCGAACGGGATCGTGATGACCTTCGTGCTGTTGAGCAGCAGCCTCACAATGGTCGCCGCGACACTGCATGCGCACGCGGGTCGAACTGCGGCGTCGCTGCGTTGGCTTGGCGCCACCATGCTGCTGGGGACGCTCTTTGCCGGGCTGCATCTGCGCGAATGGGTCAGCATGATCGCGGAAGGGTGGCGGCTGTTCAAGAACCCGCTCGGCGGCTCGCCACTGGTGGGAGCAACGTTCTTCAGCATTACGGGCCTTCACTTGTTGCACGTGATCAGCGGGGTCATCGTGATCGGCGTGATCGCGCTCGGCTTTCGTCGCCGTCGCTTCACGGCTGATCATGTGGAAATTACCGGCTTGTATTGGCATTTCGTCGACCTCGTCTGGATGTTTGTGTTTCCGCTCGTCTACCTGTTGAATGCGCGCTGAGCAGCGGCGATGAAACGCTACGTTCTGGTCTGGGCAGGACTCCTCGCGATCGTTTTGGCGGAAGTCCTCGTAACGTTCGCCCGTCCCGCTACGCTTGTCCTGCTCGCGCTGTTATTGGCCCTGGCGGTTGTCGAAGCGGCACTCGGGCTCCTCTATTTCATGCATCTCAGGTATGAGCGCCGTATTCTCCTGTGGAGTTTGGTCCCGACCTTGGTCATCGTGTTCGTGCTCATGGGCCATTTCTTTCCGGACGCGTTTCGCCTGATGCATCAACGGGCACCCTGACCAGCCGCGCATCACATGCGAGCCATTCTCACCGGCATGCTGATTCTCATGATCCCCGCGTTTTTGATTTGCTCCGGGATCGCCATTGTTGCCTATCGTCGCCGGGGAAGCACGGGCCACGGTGGGAGATGAGCCGGAGCCGCAAGCGCCAAAAGGACAAGGTCGTCGTGCGGGTGCCCAATCCAAATGCGCCCGTGAAAGAACGTTTGAAGACTCCCGCCCATAAGGTCCACCGTTCCAAGAAGGGATACCAGCGGCGCGACAAGCATCAAAAAGCGCCGGACGTCGACTAAATTTCGGAGCATATGTCTGCTGTTGCCGCCGCACGCCGAGGGGATTTCACAGCCAACCCACGAGTGCTTGTCGTTACCGCCATGGCGATCGTCATCGGCGTCGCCAGCGCGTTCGTCGCGCTCGCGCTCACGAAGCTGATCGGCTTCTTCACCAATCTTTTCTACTATCAGCGCATCGCGATTGGGGAGCTGACCTCACCCGCCGATCATCATCTCGGCGTGTGGTCAGTGTTCATTCCGATTATCGGCGGGCTGATCATCGGGCTGATGGCGCGGTACGGTTCCGAGAAAATCCGCGGCCACGGGATTCCCGAGGCGCTCGAAGCGATCCTCATCGGCCGCAGCCGAATGGAAGCGCGCGTCGCCGTCCTGAAACCGCTATCCTCCGCGCTGTCGATCGGAACAGGTGGCCCATTCGGCGCCGAAGGCCCGATCATCATGACGGGCGGCGCGTTCGGCTCACTGTTTGCGCAAGGCTTCCACATGTCCGCGGCAGAGCGCAAGACGCTGCTCGTTGCGGGCGCCGCGGGCGGAATGTCGGCGATCTTCGCGACACCGGTCGCCGCCGTGCTGCTGGCCGTCGAGCTGCTGCTGTTCGAGTGGAAGCCACGCAGCTTCATTCCCGTTGCCAGCGCCGCTGCCGTCGCCGCAGCGCTGCGTGTGCCGCTCATGGGGGCAGGGCCCGTATTCGCGACGGCGCCGCATGCGGCGCTCGCCTTCGCTGGTCTCGGCAGCGCGCTCGCCGTGGGGCTGATCGCGGGATTCGGCTCCGGGTTGCTGACACGGCTCGTCTATGCGTGCGAGGACGTCTTCACCAAGCTGCCGATTCACTGGATGTGGTGGCCGGCGATCGGCGGCCTGGTCGTCGGTTTGGGTGGGCTCCTCTATCCACGCGCGCTGGGCGTCGGCTATGACGTCATTCGCGATCTGCTCAATGCGCGGTTGATCGGGATGTTCCTGCTCGGCTTGTTGATCACGAAAGCCGTGATTTGGTCGATCGCGCTTGGCTCCGGCACGTCCGGCGGCGTCCTGGCGCCGCTGATGATCATGGGCGGCGCACTGGGCGCCCTGTTCGCGCCCTGGCTCCCGGGAGGAGATGCCAGCGTCTGGGCGAGCCTCGGAATGGCCGCCATGATGGGCGGCACGATGCGCGCGCCGTTCACCGCAATCGCGTTCATGGTGGAAACGACGCACGACATCAATTTGCTACCGGGACTCTTGATCGCGTGTGTAGCGGCGGACGCCGTCACCGTGCTGCTCTTGAGGCGGTCCATCCTCACCGAGAAAATCGCGCGGCACGGGCATCACGTCATGCGCGAATATATCGTCAATCCGCTCCATCTCGTGCGCGTGGGCGACGTGATGGAAAAGAATGTGCCGACCGTTCCGGCGGGGCTCGCGGTCGATGGACTGTTCCAGCGTCTCGCCGAAGAGGACCCCATCATCGCCCGCCGCCAAGAGTGGCCGGTCGTCGATGACGCCGGGCGCCTGGTCGGCCTCGTCACGCGCGGTGACCTCGTGCGGGCGTTGGAGCGAGAGGACTCGGACGGAGAGACGTTGCTCGATCTCGGCAGCCGGCAGCTCGTCGTGGCGCATGCGGACGAGTTACTCGAAGAAGCGACGGCCAAAATGATCGAGCACGATATCGGACGGCTGCCCGTGGTCGATCGCGATGATCCCGGCCACATCGTCGGATTGCTGGGCCGGGCCGGCGTGATGGCTGTGTGGCTCTATTCCACGCGCGAAGAGCAGATGCGCGACTCTGGCTGGCTGTCCACGCGACTCAAGGGGCTGCGCGGGCGCATTCGCGAGGCCCGCTCGCGCTGAAGCCTACATCTTTTTCCGAATCAGCCGCTTCGTCGCGCTATCGTTCCCCCGCGCCATCTCACCGCCGGGCATCGTGTCGAGCATGCTGTCGGCCTTCATCGGGTTCTTGATCATCGCGGAATCGGCCGGCGGCATGACCGTACGGTCAGTCATGTTGCGATTCTCGCGACAGGCGAGTGCGGCGAGGGCAACAACGAGCGTCAGACCCCGCCGAACCATGGGTACCCCTGATCTTCCCAGTAACCGCCGGGCCGATCGGCGCTGAAGCTCATCGACACGAGATACTTCGTCAGCTTGTAGCCGAGCTTCGTCGGCGAATAGAGTCGGAGTGGCGCACCGTGCGCCGGCGGCAGTGGATTGTCATTCATGCCGTAGGCAAGAATCGTCTGCGGGTGCATCGCGCTCGCCAGATCCCAGCCATTCGAATAATCGGAATCGAACGAGGCGAAGCGAATGTACCGAGCCTCAGCCAATGGGTCACAACGTTCGACGATCGTCGAAACGGGGACACCGTGCCACGTCGCGATCGCTGACCACCCTTCGACGCAATGATGCTTCACCGTGTACGTCGTCCGTGGCAGCGCCTGCAAATCGGCGAGTGAGAGTGACATCGGCCTGCGCACCAGCCCTGTGACGAGCAGCCGCCACTTCGCGGGATCTTTCAGCATCGGCGTCATCGGCGAGATGAAATAGCTCGGTAAATGCGCCGTGCGCTCCGATACCGGATACTGCGGTGCGAGCCGATTCTTTGAGAAGAGAATCTTCTCGCCCACCCAATCGTTCAGGCGGCTGATGTCGAGCAGCGCCGGCCGAATGGCGTTGCCACCATCCCAACCGCATGCGGCGGTCAGCGCCGCTGGCCCAGCGCCTGCCGCGAGCCGGAGAAAGCCGCGGCGGTCAATCATGGCTGGGGAATCTGCCGCGATACCAACCGGTAAGCATCGCTCGCAAAGAAGCGGGGTCGACGACGAATACGAGGATGACGTGCACGACGATAAACGCCGTGAAGATCCACACCGCCCAGAAATGCCAGTACCGTGCCGCCTGGAAACCACCGAAGAGCGCGGTGAGCCAGGAGAACTGCGTGGGCTTATAGATAGCAAACCCGGTGAGGACGGACAGCGCGCCGAGCAGAATGATGAACGTATATGAGAGCTTTTGGAGTGGGTTGTGCTTGCCCTGTGGGGGATGTTCCTTGCGGAGCCGCAGGTAGTACTTCTGCATTTCGATCGCGCCGCGAATGTCGCGCGGGCGGAACAGCAGCGATCGCCATTCGCCACTGATGACGAGATATGAGAGGTAGAGCAAACCTGCGGCGACGAATGGCCACATCAACGTGAAATGCCAATTCAATCCGCCGGCGAGCCAGCCACCGAGCCGGCTCCAGTGAGGAAATTCGCGATCCTGAAACGGATTGAGGTAGTAGGGACCGCCGCGCTCACCAAACCGCGCGTACGCGGTGTAAATCTGCAGCCCACTCGCGATCATGCCGGCGAGCAACACGAACGTGACCCAATGTGTAAGACGGACGATCCAATGATGACGTTTTACTCGAACGGGAATAGACGAAACGGACGAAACGGGGGGAGCGGGGGGAGCCGTCATGCGACAAGTATATTCTTTGCCATGCGTCTAGCAACGCTTGTGATCATTGGAATCCTCTCATCATGTCGGCGCGCACCGCGTGATGCCTACGTTCCGAATCGCAGCGATAGCGCCGCGTTCAGTGACATGGCGGCCCATGATTCGGCGGACAACGCGCTGCTCACGCCGCGCGTCGTCACGGGTCCCACGGTCATCGTGTTCTGGCTGCCTGCCGCCGACACGTTGAGCGCCGACGACCAGGCGGAGGCACTCGACGACCTGAACAACGCGACTGATCACATCGCCCCGACGCTCAAACGCCACAACGTCACTCTCCTGCCGACGAATGCCGAGACGATCTACGTGGCGCTGCCCAATCGTCAACGGCGCACGATCCTCTTATCGGGTATCGACTATCCATTCGGCTACGTCCTGCTGGAGCCGGGGACTGCGGAGCGGATTCTCGCGGGCGTGTACAACGACGACGAGTTGCAAGACGAAGTCGAAGCGTATTTCGATTTGCCATCCTCCGGGGACTCGACCACAACCGGTCCGCGGATCTCCTGAATGTCCCTGCTGCTTCGCGGCGGCCGAGTGATCACGATGGATCCGTCGCGGCGCATTCTGGAAGCTGATGTCCTCGTAGAGCAGGGCCGAATCCAAAACGTTGGAACGTTGGAAGGTCGGAAAGTTGGAACGAAACGGCCGGTCATCCTTGATTGCACGGGGCTGATCGTTCTCCCCGGTCTCATCCAGGCCCATATCCATCTCTGCCAAACGCTGTTCCGCGGGCTCGCCGACGACCTCGCCCTCGAGGCCTGGCTCGCCGAGCGCATCTGGCCACTCGAAGCGGCGCATACCGAGCAGTCGATTTATTGGTCGGCAATGCTCGGCTCGGCGGAGCTCCTCCTCGGCGGCACCACCGCGATCCTCGACATGGAATCGGTGCGCCACACCAACGCTGCGTTCGAAGCACTCGACTTGATTGGCATTCGGGCGACCGCGGGCAAGTGCCTTATGGACGCTCCCTCGAGCCCGGCCCCTCTGCGCGAATCCACGGATCAAGCGTTGCAGGAGAGCGCGGACCTGTGCGCACGCTGGCACGGCGCCGCCAACGGTCGACTGCGGTACGGCTTCGCGCCACGGTTCGCGCCGAGCTGCACGGGGCCGTTGCTCCGGGCGGTGAGCGATCTTGCGGAAAAAGCGGACGCCGTCATCCACACACATGCCGCCGAGACGCCGCTCGAGCTGGAGCTCGTGAAGCGCGAACGCGGCAATGACGAAATCGCCTATCTCGATTCAGTCGGCATTTCTGGGCCACGGGCCGCGCTGGCGCACTGCGTCTGGGCCGACAAAGAGGGCATCGCGCGCCTCGCGCGCCAGGCCACGAACATCGTGCACTGTCCCAGCTCCAACCTGAAGCTTGGCAGCGGGGTGGCACCGATTCCCGAAATGCTCGCCGCCGGCTGTCGCGTCGCGATCGGCGCGGATGGTGCGCCGTGCAATAACCGTCTCGATGTCTTCGCGGAGATGCGACTCGCAGCCCTGATTCAGAAGCCGCGTCGCGGACCCGAAGTCCTGCCCGCCGCTCAAGTACTCGAGCTCGCCACGCTGGGCGGCGCGCGTGCGTTAGGACTTGATACGGAGATTGGATCTATAGAAGAGGGAAAGCGCGCCGATCTCGTCGTGCTCGATCTCACCGGGCCTCACGCGCAACCCGAGGACGCCGATCTCGTTTCGCGCATCGTCTACAGCGCCCGCGCTTCTGATGTTCGCCACGTGGTCGTCGATGGCCACGTCGTCGTCAAGGATGGTGTGCTCAAAACCGCCGATACCAAGGAGATCTGTCGTGGCGCGAATTCTGAGGCTCGCCGCCTGCGCCGCGCTGTGGGCATCTAGCCTCAACGCGCAGGGCGACAGTCTCTATACGGCCTGGTGTAGTCGCTGCCACGGCGCCGACGCCCGCGGCACGCCGGCAGCAACGACCAAACTCGACGTGCCGCCCGCGGATCTCGCGTCGTGTGCGGCGTCCACAGCGGAGACGGAAGACCGTTGGGTCGGGATCGTCACGCGTGGAGGGGCGGCGTTCGGCTTGTCGCTCGATATGCCCGCGTACGGCGAAGCGGGAACGCCCGATCAGATCCGTATGATCGTTCGTTACGTGCGCTCTCTCTGCCGCGAGCGCGGTTGGCCCCCTGGTGAATTGAACTTCGCACGTGGCTTCCTCATCGAGAAAGCCTTCCCAGAGAACGAACTGATCGCCGTCGCGCACGCCTACGAGCAGCAGCTTGTCTACGAACGCCGCATAGGCCGCCGCTTTCAGTTCGAAGCAGAGGTGACGACCGTCCTCGATTCTCAGGGCCGCCCGTTTGACGCCGTCACGGGCGCGCTCAAATACAACATCTGGCATAGCCTCGAGCATCGTGCTCTCGCCACCCTCGGCGTCGAGGCGACGCCACCGCTCGGGCGGCGCGATCGCTGGGCGCTCGAGCCCTACTTGGCCGCCGGTGCGCAGCCGTTCGGTTTCACGATCCAAGGCCAGGCAGTGGCGAGTTGGGAAGAAGCCGAAGGCATTGCGGGTGCGTCGTACCGGCTGGGGATCGGCCATGAGATCGCGGCGGGACGATTGGTGCCGATGGTCGAAGCGGGGTGGGACGTGCCGCGCATCGGTCCCGACGCGCTCGCAGTCTATCCGCAGGTTTGGATCAAGTTGTCACGTCTCGGTCACGTCGCTGGATCCATCGGCGCCGAAGTGCCCGTGAACGGCGTATCGCCGCCGCGATCGAAGCTGATCGCCTTTCTGTTGTGGGATTTTGGAGACGCGCCGCTATTCCACGGGTGGTGAAGAGCCTCCTCCGTTCACCCGAAAGCGTCGGATCGTCTGCGCCAGCTGCGTCGCGGCTTCGGACAGATGCTGCGATGTCGCCGTGAGCTCGCCGAGGGACGCGAACTGATGGGCGCTGGCGGCAGACGTCTGTCGCGCGCCGCTGGCCGCGCCGTCGGCGATCGCTGCGACTTCTTCCATCCGACGTACGACCGCACGCATGCGCTCCGTCTGACTCTCCGTCTCACTCGCAAATGCCGTCGCAAACTGGACCGTCGTATTGAGGTCGGAGAAAATCGCGTCGAGGGCGCCCTGGACGGTGGCGGCAACGCTGCCGACGCCTTGGGCCGCTTCACGCCCTTGGCGCATCGCGTCCACGACCCGGCTGATCTGACCTTGGGTTTGACGCACACGGGAGCGCACCTCTTCCGCCGATCGCGCGCTCTGCTCAGCCAGCTTCCGAACCTCGCCCGCGACCACGCGGAATCCTAAGCCGTGTTGTCCAGCGCGCGCCGCTTCGATCGCCGCATTGAGCGCCAGCAAATCGGTTTGGCTCGCAATGCGGGTGATCCCATCCACCAGCTTGCCGATTTCCCGCGATTCACGATCGAGCTCGGCGGCTACCTCGGAAGCGTGATCCATGTGCACGAGCAAGTTCATGAGGTGCATGCTCGCTCGGGATACCTCCTCGCCGCGGCGATGCGCCTGCAATGCGATCTCGGTAATCCGCTGCTCGGCCTCCTGCGCGCGGGCATGCAACGTCGTAGCCAGGCCTGAAGCAGCTTCTGAGTCCTCGCGGCCCGAGACGATGAGTTGGCGCTGTCGCTCCGTTCCCTCCGACAACTGGTCGGTCGTAGTCGAGATCTCCTGCGACGCGGTTTGCAGGTCCCGTGCGGAAACGGCGAGCGCACGCGCCATGCCGGCCAGCGTATGGCCCTGAGTGCCGATTTCGCGGATGATGCCGGTGATCGCCGCCGTCGTGCGGTTCACGCTGACGCCCAGATAACCGATCTCATCTGAGGGGACAATCCCGCCCGCCTCCAGCTGCCGCGTCAGGTCCCCCCGTTCGATCTCGCCCAGCACCCCGCGCGCGTGCCGCAGACGCTCGATGATCTGGACCAGCATCGGAACGAGCGCGACGCATGCAACGAGCAAGACCAGCGCTTCCTGCATGTACAACGACCACGGCCAGCCATGACCTGCGACCTGCGCCACGGCAGTCGCCAGCGCGAATGCGACCAGATTGGTGATCAACGCGCCCCAAGCGTCGCGGCGCTCGAGATACAGCGCCGCCTGTAGTGGCGCTATCAGATAGGTGCCATACAGCACGTGACCATTCGGTCCCATCGCGAACACGACCGCGGAGATCAGCAGACAACCAACGGCCAGATTGAGTTGTGCGAACAATGGTTGGAACGGGGTGCGCTGCACCAACCGGCGTACGCCTGCATTGGCGCCGGCGAAGATCGCGGCGAACGCGAGGATGAACCATGGCGAGATCGTGCTGACGCCTGCCAGCTTCATGATGCCGAGCAGCAGGATGCCGAAGCCCACGAATCCCCAGCGGGCCCGCGTGCTCGCGAGCACGTATTGCCGCTGCTTGGCGAGCCGCTCCTCGAGCAGCTGGACGTCCAGGGTCGTCACAGGCGGAAGAGGTAGCTGGCTTTTAGAAAGAAGCCGTCGCTCGTGCGTGTGAGCCGGCCGAAGCTGAACGGCTCGGGCTCGGTGAGTGACGAACCATATCCAAAGAAGAGCACCGTTCCCGGAATGGGCCGGTAGGAAAAGAGCAAGTCGTTCCGGAATCTGGTATCCGTGGCGCGCGGTTGGGGCTGACCGTTGATCACCAGTGCATCACCGGTGCGCGGATCACGCAACGCATCGATCTGTTGCGCGGTGTATTGGCCCACGTAGCGGAAGAAAATGTCGCGCGTCAGCTGATACTCGAGCCTGAGCCGCGGAATGTTCGCCGTCGAGAACCAGCTGCCATCCGCGGCTCGCGTGAGCCGCTGATGTATCCATTGACCATCGACGCGTACGGCGGTCGTCGGCTTCCAGGTGATGCCGACAAAGGCGTTGAGCCCGCGCGATTCCGCCGCTTCCGCGAAGATCACGCCCATGCCGGCGCCGATGCTGGCGCTCACTGTGAGCGCGCGGCTCGGCGAGTTGACGCCGATATTGCCGCCCCAGAGGTTGTAGCGGCCGTGGGGAACGACGAAGGGGATGCGGGTCCCAGCCGAGTCTACCTGGTACGGGGCATAGGCCAGCGGATCGAAGCGCTGATGGGCATTCTGATAGTTCGCGTTGACGCCCCAGCCCCCACGCAGCGTGAACAGCCACTGCTCGTTGATGTTTCCCTCGAGTGTGCTGCCCAGTTTGAAGAAGTCGTGGTACCGCCAAGTGGGTTGCAGCAGAATGAACGTCGTGGCGTTCTCCAGTCTCGCGCCCGGCTTGCCATACCATGTGAAGCGATTGGCGAGGCGAGCTTGCACGATGTTCCTGCGGTTGACGAATCCGCTCTGCGCTTCGAAGTCGGGGCTAACGCCGACGAGCTCGGCGTGATTGCCGTAGGAGTAGCCGGTACGGTCATAGAGCGTCAGATCCCACAGCTGACCGCTGCGGGCGACCGTTCCCCCCGGTTGGGTCCACGAGTTGACGAATTGCGCGTCGGAGAACCAGATCTTTTTCCAGATAACGCGGGCGTCGGCTCCCAACACGCGGTTCCAGGAGCTCTCGACGATCCGGTCGGTGTAGACGAGTCCCAACGTCGAGCTCGCCCCGAGGTCGCGTCGCAAGCGCAGCAAGTTCACAATCGGGTGGAACCGCGGAACAGCGCCGTTGTCGTCCACGGCGCCGATGTACGCGACCGCGGTGCCGCCCACTTTGCCGGTGAGCTTCGCCCCGGCGATGGGAGAAGCGATCTGGCGCGTATAGATCAGCGCATTCGGTGTGTCGAACTGCTCGAGTCCTTCGAGGAAGAACGGGCGTTTTTCGGGAAAGAAGAGTGCGAAGCGCTGATTGACCGTCACCTGTCCGACGTCCGCTTCGACTTGTGAGAAGTCGGGATTCACGGTTCCGGCGGCGCTCAGATTCTGAGTGACGCCCCAGCGCAGGTTGACGCCGAGCTCGGGATCGATGTTCTGATAGCCGTAAGAGGTGGCCGACTCCGGTGCGCCGTCCAGGCGCGACGTGAACTCCGGCGTGACATCCATGACCAGGCCGCGGCGCAGGCCGGTAAGCGACTTGAATGTTCCCGACTGAATGAGAAAGCTCGCGTTGGCGCGGACGACGGGCGCCCACGTGTCCTCATAGCCGGTGTGCTGCGTCGTGCGGATGATCTGGATGCCCCAGTCCTGGGTCGCGCCACTCTGATAGCGGAGACTCTTGAAGGGAATCCGCACTTCGACCTCGTAACCCCACGGCGTGACGCGACCCTTTGATTCGTAGACGTAGTCCGGATTTAGATCGACGACGCCGTCGAAGCGAAAGCCGGCGTTCTGGCCGCCCGCCGCGCCGGCGAGTCCTTCACTGCGCACGCCATCCTGTTGCACGCCGAGCGGGTTAACCGCGAACAGGAGCGCGCGGCGCCGATCGTTGAACGTGTCCAGGAGGATCTGGATTTTGTCGTCGGCGTCGATGTTGTCGCGGTCGGCGAGGGTCGCGCGTACGACGCTACCGTGCGCCTCGTACGCGCGAATCCCGAAGTAAATCGCGTCCGGTCCGTAGAACGCGAGCACGTCCGTGCTGTCCTCCGCCGGCCGGCTATCGACGGGGCGGTATTGCGTGAAACCGGTCAGCAGTGCGGCCTGCTGCCACGTCGCTTCGTCGAGCACACCGTCGATGTGCACGGAGGGCGCCTCGATACGGGGTACCTGCACCTCGATCTGATGCAGGCGGCCGTCGTATACCGGATGCGGAGCGCTCGAGGACTGGAGGACGAGGAGAAGAACGGAAAGCATGAGGGACTAACATACATTGCGGAATGCGGATTGCGGAATGCGGAATGTCAAAATGATAGTGACGATTCGTCGGTCACACTCCTCGAACCAACTCAGTCAATTTCGCAATCCACAATCCGCATTCCGCAATTTATTCGTACCGCAGCGCTACGATGGGATCCAGTAAGGCCGCCCGCCGTGCCGGCCAGAGGCCGAAGAATAAGCCCACCAGTGCGCTGAAGAAAAAGGCGACCAGAATGGCGAAGAGATTGATGGAGGTATTCCAGTGCGCGATCTTCGATAATCCCACCGCGCCGAGCGCACCGAAGACAATGCCGATCACGCCGCCCACGAGGCACAGCACCAGGGCCTCGACCAGAAACTGAAACATGATGTTGAAGCGGGTTGCGCCGAGCGCCTTGCGGACACCGATCTCACGGGTCCGTTCCGTCACGGACACGAGCATGATGTTCATGATGCCGATGCCGCCGACGAGGAGGCTGACCGCCGCGATGCCGGCGAGCAGATAGGTGAACGTCTCCGTCGTCTGCTGGAACGTGGCGAGAATGTCCGACTGATTGCGAATCTGAAAGTCGTTCTCGGCGCCCGGCCGGATCTTGTGTTCGCGCCGCAGCACGCGGTCGATCTCGATCAACGTGAGCTGCATTTGCTGCACGCTGGCGGCATCCACGGTGATCGACCGCAACCGGTCGGTCCCCATGATGCGGTAGCGCGCGGTCTGCAGCGGAATGAGGATCTGCTCATCCGGATTGCCGAATCCCATCGCGGACCCCTTCGAGGACAGGATGCCAATGATCTCGAAGGGAATGCCGCGGATCTGGAGCTCCTGTCCGATCATCGCGGCGCCATTCGCGTTGAACATCTCGGGAATGGCCGATCCGAGCACCGCATACCGACGCCGTCCTTCATTCTCTCCTGCGGTGAACATCCGGCCGGCGGTGAACGTGTAATTCTTCACGGTCGGATAATTCGGCGTCGTGCCGACGATGTTGACGTTGGCGTTCAGGCCGGCGCGTTTCACCTGGAAATTCCTGGTCAACTCGGGAACGACAGCCTTCACGTAGCGCGCGCTTGCGGCGAGCGAGTCGGCGTCATCCACCGTGAGACTGACGCGTTGGCCGAAATCAATCGCGATGCCGCCGCGGAAGGACTGGCCGGGATAAATGGAGAGCAGTGTCGGGCCGAGCGCGGCGATGCGCGCCTGCACCGCCTTCTGCGCGCCACTGCCGAGCGCCACCATGGTGATCACGGCGCCCACACCGATGATGATGCCCAGCATCGTGAGCAACGACCGCAGCTTGTTGGCCCGGATCGCCTGGAGCGCGACGCGAAAGATTTCGCCGAGGAGCATGCTTATGGCCTGGTTGGCGTCGCCTGCGGCCGCTGCTGCGTGGTCGTCGGCTGCTGTTGCTGGACCCCGGGCAGGCCGCCGATGGTGCGCATGCGCTGCTGCATATCGCGCTGCGCATTGAGCAGCGAGGCACTGGGCAGGACGAGCACCGTGTCCTGCTCCGTCAGCCCGCTCAGCACCTCGATGTAATCGAGGTCCGAGAGGCCAGTGCGAATCTGCACCGGCGTGGGCTGGCCCTTACGCAGCGCAAAGACTATGTAGCTCGAGACGTCGCCCCCCGCCCGGCGCATGCCGCCGCCACCAGCGCCTCCGCCTCCCCCTCCACCGCCGCGCTGAAACGCCGCCCGCATTGCCGTCATCACGTTCTGCTCGGCCGGCGTCAGCTGCTGGCCGGACATCCGCTTCTGAAATGCCGAGCGAACCATGGCCTCGGTGACGCCGGGGGGGAGTTGGATCGTCCGGCCGTCAGGCGTCGTCATGGTATTGCCCGCCGCAGCGCCCACCGGTTTCGTCGTGTCGCCTCGAGTTGCGGTGCCGCCGAGTGACGCGCTGTCCCGGCTCGTCTGGGCCGACGCCGGTTGAGCGGCAGCGAGTTGCTGCTGCACCTGCTGCGGGTCGAGCCCGAGCACTTGCGCCGCCGACGCGACGTCGCGCTGGGTCCGCAATGCCGCGTTGGGAACGGCCAGTGCGTTCTGCCGCTGCCCGACGTGAATCTCGACCTCGGTGTTCATTCCCGGCTTGAGGAGGTGATTTGGGTTGGGAATCCGCACCAGGACGTTGAACATCGTGACGTTCTGTTGCACGGTCGCCTGCGGCTCGATTTTCAGAACCGCTCCTTCGAACGGCCGGTTGGCATAGGCATCGACCGAGATGCTCGCGAGCAGACCCGGCTGCACCTTGCCGATGTCCGTCTCGTCGACCAGCGCGCGGATCTGCACCGTATCGAGGTTTGCCATCTTGAACAAGACGGTCCCGCCACCCACGTCCGTGGTCGGCGAGGAGATCACCGTGCCGAGCTCGACGTTCTTGGCAATGATCGTTCCCGCGAGCGGCGCCTGGAGCTTCGTGTCGGTCATGCGGTCGCGCGCATTCTCGAGATCGGATCGCGCGCGAATCACCGCTGCGTTGGCATTCGCATAGTCGAGTTTGGCGGTGTCGTACTCGGTTTGCGTGATGGCCTGCGCCTTGAACAGCGTGTCCGAGCGCGCGAGCTGGGCCTTCGCATTGCTGAGCTGCGCCTGGGCGACCGCCAGATTTGCCTCGGCCTGCGCGAGGTTGTTGCGCGGGATTCGCGGGTCGATCGAAGCCAGCAGTTGGCCGGCCTTCACGTCGTCACCGGTCTGCACGTTCATCCCGATGATCTCGCCCGATGCCTTGGACTTCACGTCCACGGTGAGCACAGGTTCAATCGCCCCGGACGCCGATGCCGACACGACGATGTTACGGCGCTCGACCGGCACCGCTTCGTACGACGGGTTGGCCTGCTTCTTGTGGCAGGCCATGACGGCGGCGAGCAGTACCACCACCGCGCGGCTGGATGTGTTCACGGCTGGCTTTCCGTCCTCTCATCACGCTCGATTTTCCCGTCGAGCAGATGAATCTGGCGGCGCGCGTGCGTCGCAATGTCGTGTTCGTGCGTCACCAGCACGATGGTCTGTCCGGTATCGTGGAGCTCGTGAAACAGCGCCATGATTTCATTGCCGGTGGCCGAGTCGAGGTTTCCGGTCGGCTCGTCGGCGAGCAAAATGCTCGGCGCGTTCACCAGCGCGCGCGCGATGGCGACGCGCTGGCGCTGCCCGCCCGACAACTCGTTCGGCCGATGGTCCATCCGATCGCCCAGGCCGACCTGCTGCAACGACCGCTGCGCGCGTTCGCGCCGCTCTTTCGAGGACATTCCGGCGTAGATGAGCGGCAGCTCGACGTTATGCAGCGCGTCGGCGCGCGGCAGCAGGTTGAACGTCTGGAAGACGAAGCCGATTTCCTTGTTGCGGATACGCGCCAGCTCGTCGTCGCTCAAATCGCTCACCTTCTGGCCGTTCAGCCAGTACTCGCCGCTCGTCGGGGTATCGAGGCAGCCGATCAGGTTCATCAGGGTGGATTTCCCTGAGCCCGATGGGCCCATGCACGCGACGAATTCATTCTTCTTGATCTGGATATCGACGCCGCGCAGTGCGTGGACGACTTCGGCGCCCATCTGGTACTCGCGCGTCAGGTGATGCGTCAGAATCACGGTATCGGGCGTCGGCGTGTCGCCCGTGCGGAACGTCAGCGCTTGTACGCTGGTCATAATGTCCGCCCTACCACGGCTTCGACTTGCGCCCGCGCGATGAGGTAGTTGAACCGAGTCTGCACCACGTTCACTTCCGCCTGCGTGAGCGCAGCCTGTGAAGTCAAGAGATCGAGTATCGTGGATGCGCCGACCCGATAACGCTCATTCTGAACGCGCAGGTCTTCGGTTGCCGCGGCCAGGTTGTCCTGTGAGATGGTGATCTGCTCGCGCGCGGTCGCGAGTGCCGCGAGCTGTTGCGTGAGCAATGCATTCACTTGGCGGCGAGTGTCGGACGCCCGCGCTTCCGCAAGGTCCCGGGTCACAGATGCGGAAACTTGGTTCGCCTCGCGGATGAACCCATTGAGTATCGGCCATGATACGCCGAACCGCCACGAAAACGTTTCCGGATAATTGTCGAAGAACGGCAGGTTTGGAGAGCCCACCCCCTGACGATTATTGCTGTAGCTGACCGACAGGGAGGGCCAATACTGAGATCGTGCGGACCAGACCATCGCTCGCGCCGTGCTCGCTTGCGCGTCGGCTTGCTGAACCAGGGGCGCGCTCGCCAGCGCGGCGTGGCGGAGATCAGCGGTATCCGGTGGACCGGGAAGCAGCGTATCCGGCACTGCCCGGACCGACGCGTCGATACCGATCTGGCGACCAAGGTTAGCCTGACTCGTTGCGAGGGCGGCTTGCGCTTGGAGCAGCGCGATTCGTGCATTCCCGTATTCGACCTGCGAGCGCAGCGAATCCGACCGAGTTGCGGATCCCGCGTGGAGCTTGTCGATCGAGATCTGGAGTTGCTGCTGGGCGCGCTTCACCTGCGCTGCGGCCACGCGGACCAGGTCCTCCTGCGCCGACGCGTCATAAAAGAGCTGTTTGGTCGCCAGAATGGTCTGGAATCGCTGATTCACGACCTCGGCTTCGGCAGCCGCGCTGCCTGCGGAAGCCGCTCGCAGGTTCGCGATGCGGCGAAAACCATCGAACAACTCGAGGCTGGCGTTGAAGCTCCCCGTGTAGGAGTACTCGGCGGGGACCGGGCGGCCGGTGGTCTGATCGACTCGCGTGACGTTGCTGCGGGCGGCGGACGCGCCGGTGGAGACCTGCGGCAAATAGGCTCCAATGGCGGTCATCTTCGTGGCGCCCGCATTACGTTGATCACCCCGCGCCTGCACCATCACGGGCTGTACTTGCAACGCGCGCGCAATGGCCTCATTGAGCGTCACTTCCTTCTGCGCGGTTTGCTGCGCCTTGAGCGAGGCGAACGGCATCGACACCACGATCAAAGAAATAACGAAGCGCCACTTCATTGGCTGCGTCCCCCCCGTTCCCCCGAGTTCTCCTTACGGTGATGCTCGGCCTTGTCGATCAGTCGCTGATGCTTTTCCCGTTGCGCTGGCGTGAGTTGCGCGTCGATCTCAGCGCGCATGCGGGCCTTGATCGAGTCAAAGCGCGGGCGGACCTGCGCCCATAGCGAATCGGTCTCCGGACGGTGACGTTCGAAAATCGCGCGCACCGAGTCCCGTTGGGCGGCGCTGAGATCCAGCTCGTGGCTCAGGTACGCGACGATCGCGTCGGGGCCGCGATGTCCCCGCATTCCGCCATCATCGCGCTCCGCGGCGGCGTGGCCGCCCCAACCAGCGAGGCCGCCGGCGAGAAAAACGGCGGCGAGTAGTCCGACGGCGGCGAGTTTCGGTTTATTCAGCATGAGTCCTCAAGAGTTCGGTTTTATCGTTGCTCTACTAATGAAGTGAACACGATGCTCGGATCCGGTGGTGATGGCTCGGTGACGAGCGCCGCGACGCCCCGTCCCGGCCCACCCAGCGCCGCGGACGCGATCGCGGCATCCATCGATACCGCGGCGGCTCCGCTACCGACCCCACTGAACAAGACGGTTCGGCCGATGAGGAAACCGGCGACCAGCGCCGCGGCGGCCGCGGCAACACCCGGCCGGAACCACGAGGCGAGCACTTCCCACGTCGGTACCGTCGCACGTCGCAATGCAGCGTCGTACTCCAGCATGACACGCGCGACAAAGGTCGCTTGGTCGGTCTTCGGCTCGAGCGCCGCTCTCAGGACCGCGCTCAGCTCCGGATCGGGGCGATGGTCGAACAGCTGCGAGTCCTTCATGTCACCTGCTCCTTCCAATCAGCCAAGAGCGCTCGCAACCGGCGGCGCCCATGAAATACTTCGGAACGGACAGTCCCTTCGGGAATCCCCAGCATGCCGGCGATCTCGGCATGCGAATAGCCTTCGACATCGAACAGCACCACGGCGGTGCGTCGGCGCTCGGG
>Ga0209234_1000207_pt1 | contig 17889 bp, 13 predicted proteins | sample GraSoi013_1_20cm_2_FD_185816 | JGI IMG/M metagenome (GOLD analysis project Ga0209234, IMG submission 185816) | Grasslands soil microbial communities from the Angelo Coastal Reserve, California, USA - Sample 08_20_2013_1_20cm (SPAdes) (version 2) | ecosystem: Environmental > Terrestrial > Soil >... | reverse complement strand
TTGTATACACCACCAACGCCACATCAGGAGCAGCGCCGATACTAACTGACAACAGGAGCGCCATCGCCGCGGTTGGCGCGATTGCAATCTCCACGCACTAATGAAACGATTACGGCGTGGCGCCGCACACTCGAGTTTCGTGCTGGCGCCCTTGGTCACGGTTGTGGTAACTGGCGAGGATCATCAGGCGGCACGTGGAAATGGACGGGGCCGACAGGGGCGAAAGAGTAACGGCACGGAGATAGACGAAGTTCCTTCTGTAACGAACAAACGATGTCCTTCGGAAGCAAAAGCTTACTGACTAAGATGGACACTGAAATCCTCAATTGCGATTACGCGTACGTACTTTTAACTGCGGCACATAACGAAGAGGCCGAGATCGAGAAAACGCTTCAGAGCGTCGTGCAGCAGATCGCAAGGCCAAAGCGATGGGTCATTGTCAGCGACAATTCCACCGATCGCACAGATGAAATCGTTCACGAGTACGCGAGGCGCTATGATTTTATCAGGCTCATGCGCGTGACGAGACCTCCTGGGCACAACTTCGCAGCGAAAAGTCTTGCACTTCGAGAAGGTTATAAGGTGCTGCAGGGTGTCAAGTACAGATTCATCGGAAACTTGGATGCAGATATCTCGCTTGAGCCGTCATATTTCCAAGAGTTGCTGCAGCGGATGGCCGAGACTCCTTCGTTGGGGATAGCCGCTGGCTTCGTTTACGAAGAGGTGGACGGGCGATTTCAGCACCGAGAGCAGAACCGAATTCACTCAGTCCCACACGGAGCCCAGCTTGTGCGCCTGGAATGTTATGAAGCCATCGGCGGGTACGCTGTCCTCAAGTTTGGCGGGGAAGACACCCATGCCACGACGTCGGCGAGAATGAAGGGCTGGCAAGCTAGATCATTTCCGGATCTGAAGATCTATCATCAACGTCACACGGGAACCAGCGTCGGGCAATTGCGGGGCGCCTTTCGCGAAGGACAGATGGAATATCACCTTGGCTACGACGTGTTATTTGAGATGTTGAAATGCATCAGTCGAATGAGTGAGCGCCCTTTTCTTACAGGAGGATTTCTAAGAATGCTGGGGTTCGCATGGCCGTACATCCGAAGGGACCATAGACCTGTCACCAAGGAGTTCGTTGCTTTCATGCGCAAGGAACAGCGTAGACGTTTGTCCGGCTTCTTTGTCTCGCGTGGAACGGAACCCCGCGTGTAGGCAACCACATGATTCAGATCGAGAAGAGGTCCCCCGATTGGGGTTATGCCCCCAGGTCACTTTGAGAATACAAACTCTACGAAGATTGCCACAGGTGTGGCATTGATTCGTCTATTCTTTACAATCGACCCGATTTGCAAGGCTGCAGACGTCTATGAGCCAATGCTTTTTTGAGTTTTTCCGGTGTCCCAGCGGCGCCGTTCGGTTTGCCATCAACGAAGGCTTGTCATCGCAACCCGGCTACTTCCGATTTGGCGAGGGTTTGACTTTCTACGAGAAGACTGCCTCGGTACCTGTGACCAGACATGCGGCAGACTGCCTAGGGGATGCCCTTGAGGCAGTGTGCTTAAGGGGCGACGAGATCAGCCTCCCGTTCGATCCCGACGACGTGGTGGATTGTCTTCGATATGAACGTTATACAGAAGGAGGCGGTAAAGGAACAAGCCGACTGGGTGCTCATCCCTTAATAAGGGACATTTATTATCTGTGTAGGCCGCTACTCCGCGTGCCAATCCGCAGCCTCCTTCAGCGGATTCACCTCCGAAGCCAACGGAAGAATCCATTTCCTAAATGGCCCGTGGATCGAACGGTTGACCGGCTTTTTGAAAAGATGATGATCGCGGCGATTCGGGCGAATGGCATTCGGCCCATTCCTTTCATTTGGTTCTGGCCTGAAGGTAAACAGGCGGCTTTCATTCTCACGCATGACGTTGAGGACGAAAACGGTAAAGCTTTCTGCCCATCACTGATGGATATTGACGATGAGTACGGATTCAAGGCCTCTTTCCAGATTGTGCCCGAAGGTCGTTATCCGGTTGAGCCTGAGTTCCTTCGCAATTTCCGGGATCGTAACTTTGAAATCTGTGTGCATGATCTGAACCACGACGGAAATCTCTACCGGGAACGTTCAGAGTTCCGACGTCGCGCGCAACTCATCAACAACTACTGCAAGGAATTCGGCACCCAAGGATTCCGCTCAGGTGTTCTCTACCGAAATCTCCTCTGGTACGGTGACTATCAGTTTTCTTATGACATGTCGGTGCCAAATGTTGCCCACTTAGACCCTCAGGGTGGTGGTTGTTGCACCGTCATGCCCTACTTTATTGGTGATGTCCTCGAAATCCCTCTTACTGCGACTCAGGACTACACCCTTTTTCACATCTTGCGTCAATATTCGATTGACCTCTGGAAACAGCAGATCCAGACAATTGTGGACGGCCACGGTCTGCTAAGTTTCATCATTCATCCAGACTATGTCATCGAAACGAAACCCCAATCCGTCTATCGAGAACTGCTCGCGTACCTTCGGCAGCAATGCAACGAGCGAAATATCTGGGCTGCCTTGCCGACAGAAATCAATTACTGGTGGCGAGAGAGAAATGCCATGAAATTGGTGCCCAAGAGTGAGGGTTGGGCAGTCGTCGGCGAAGGGAGCGAGAGGGCTCAGATTGCGTACGCCTTATTGCAAAATGGCACTCTCGTGTATTCGTTCGCCCCGCCTGCTGACATGTTGCGACCCAATCAAATACAAGCGATACACAAGGAATCCTCGCGAATCGACGGGGCACCTGAGATGGTGGCAATTTCAGGCCACAATGACGCATCTCACATGAAGTTCCTCAAAAAACCTGAGCGGCGTACGCTCGTGCTCGACCAGATCGAGTCTGCCGTTAATTCAACTGCGACACTCGAGGAGAAAGTTCCAGAAGTTGGTCGCGGGTACATACCGGCTCGTCGTCCGCTGCGCATCGCGATGATTGCCTACTCCTTCTACGAGATGGACAATCGAATCTTGCGCTATGCGTCGGCACTTGCGAAGCGAGGCGACCATATCGACGTTTTTGCACTGCGCCGGGAAGGACAACCTGCAGAAGAGGTAATCGAGGGAGTTCATGTCAATCGCCTCCAAGCCCGCACCCTGAACGAAAAAAACCAGCTCTCCTTTGTTTGGAGGATTTGTCAGTTTCTTCTGCGCGCTCTGATACAGGTCGCGAAGCACGAATCACGAGCTCATTATGACCTGCTTCATGTACATTCCGTTCCAGATTTCCTGGTTTTTAGTGGGTTGTTTCCTAAATTTCGCGGCACGCCAGTAATTCTTGATATTCATGACATCCTCCCTGAACTCTACGCCAGCAAGTTTGCCTCTGGTGATAAGTCGGGTATGTTTCGGTTCCTCGTTGGCGTCGAACAAGCCTCCACTCGCTTTGCCGACCACGTAATCATTGCAAATCATATTTGGCGAGACCGATTGATTTCGCGTGGCTTATCTTCTGATAAGTGCACCGTCGTCATGAATTATCCGGACCGCTCCATCTTTACCCGAAGGGCCCATTCTCAAGCAACACGTGGAAAATTCCTGATGCTCTACCCTGGGTCGCTCAACTGGCACCAGGGTCTCGACGTTGCGATTCGTGCTTTTGCCAAAATAAGTAAGAAGGCTCCTCACGCGGAATTTCATATCTATGGCGACGGGCCCGCAACGAAACAATTGATGGAGCTCATTAGAGAGCTAGGGGTCGAGAGTCAAATCAGCATGCACGCAGGTTGTCCTCTGCAGGAAATTCCCCGCATTATGGAATCTGCTGATCTCGGAATCGTACCGAAGCGAAAAGATAACTTTGGAAACGAGGCGTTCAGCACGAAAATCCTTGAGTTCATGGCCATGAGCGTGCCCGTGGTTGTATCGGACACCATGATCGATCAATATTATTTTAATGATTCAATCGTTAAGTTTTTCCGTAGTGGCGATGACAATGATTTGGCTCGCTGCATGTTGGAAATGATCTTAAATTCCGAAGCGAGAAAACTGCAAATCGAGACTGCCAATCGATTCGTGGAAACCTTCGACTGGAGTGTAAGACAGCACGAATATCTTGAACTGGTCGATCGGTTGACCCGAAATACTCTCGCCTGAAACCATTCCAGCCTCCAGATCGGTTGGAGTTACCCCCGCCAGCTCTTCCTTAATAGACACAGAGCCCGCTGGCCTTCGAGTCTTTCCCTTCACGAAATATATACTCAAGAAATGGAGATTGGTCTTGTGGATAACGTACACTATTTGTTCCACGTTTGAACACAGCAGGTCTGGTTGGAAGGACAAGGGGGCTGAGGAGCTCATCTCCAACTAGTTATAGCGGTTTTTATTTACTTCTCACTGTCCCATCAGATTCTGGAGCACCGGTTGTTTTCTAACGGAAGGTCTATTCACCCGAAGGGAGTATATACTCAAATGAAGGGTGTCGTTCTAGCGGGGGGCAAGGGGTCCAGACTTTATCCGCTCACACGAGTAACTAACAAGCATCTCCTGCCAGTGTATGACCGGCCGATGGTGTTCTATCCGATCCAGACCCTCGTGGACGCAGGCATTAAAGACATTATCATTGTTACCGGGGGGCAGAATTCTGGCGATTTCCTGCGACTGCTCTCCAACGGCAAGGATTTTGATCTTCATCGGATTCACTATACGTATCAGGAAGGCGAGGGCGGCATCGCCGATGCCCTACGTCTCGCCGAACCCTTTGTCGAAGGGGAAAAGATTTGCGTTGTCCTTGGCGACAACATCATCGAAAACAACATCATTGCCTCGAAACAGGCTTTTGAGAAGCAGGAGCGCGGCGCCCACATTATCTTGAAAGAAGTTCCCGACCCTGAAAGATTCGGTTGCCCTGAGATCGCTAGGGGACAAATTCTTGGCATCGAGGAAAAACCCAAGAAGCCGAAATCAAAGTATGCCGTTACCGGCATCTACTTTTACGATCAAAGCGTGTTCGAAAAGATAGGAAAAACCAAGCCCAGCTGGCGTAATGAACTGGAGATCACCGATGTGAACAACATGTATCTCCGGGAGGGTACCCTCACCCACAGCGACTTGGAAGGCTGGTGGACGGATGCCGGTACCTTTGAATCGTTGCTTCGTGCCACCAACATGGTGGCACAATCCGGAGCAAACAAAATCCCAGGTCGTGGGGCTCCACTGCGACATGGGCGGGACGGCGAATAGAACGGGGCCTCGATTATGAACATGACCGGCCGGGTAGAACAAATAGGAGAGACGGCGTGAAGATTCTCGTAACAGGTGGTGCGGGCTTTATCGGGTCGAATTTTATTCGGCACCTGCTAAGGTCCCAGCGTGATGTGGAGATCGTGAATTTCGACAAGCTGACGTACGCAGGCAATCCGGAGAGCCTGGCGGACATTGCCAGCGATCATCGGTATTCGCTCGTTTGTGGCGACATCGTTGACTCGCGAATTGTGAATGACGTCTTTACGAAGGGCATAGATGCCTTAGTGAATTTCGCGGCGGAGACACACGTGGATCGCAGCATAGAAGACGCCTCTCCCTTTCTGCGAACCAACGTCCTGGGGACTCATTGCTTGCTTGAGGCTGCCCGGAAATTCCATCTTCCGCGATTTGTACACATAAGCACGGACGAAGTGTACGGAAGCGCGCCTGCAGACGTCAGTTTCAATGAAGAAGCAACGCTTGATCCGCGCAGCCCCTACGCTGCTAGCAAGGCTTCGGCGGATCATCTTGTTTCCGCTTATGCGAACACCTTCGGTATTTCGGCCATCGTCTTGCGTTGCACCAACAACTATGGCCCCTTTCAGTTTCCCGAGAAACTTGTTCCGTTAATGATCGCCAATGCGCGGGAAGACAAACCGCTACCTATCTATGGCGATGGGCTGCAGGAACGCGACTGGCTCTTCGTGGAAGACTATTGTCGCGCCATCGCGCTGGCTCTCGAAAAGGCCAAATCGGGTTCCATCTACAACGTTTCGGCCGGTATGCCGCAACCTAACCTGAAGATCGTAAGAACCATCCTGCATCACCTAGGAAAGCCGGATTCATTGATGCATTCCGTGCAGGACCGACCCGGTCACGATCGACGCTATGCCCTGGATTGCTCCAAAATTCAAAGGGAACTAGGTTGGCGGCCAGAGGTGAGTTTCGAGGACGGAATTCGCCAAACGATTGAGTGGTACCAGACCAACAACGAGTGGCTCGAGCACGCACGAACTGGCGAATATCGGAATTACTATGAGAGGCACTACACGCGACGGGCAGAGACATTCAGCCAGTAAGCAAGGGAGCGAACCAATGGAAGCGAGCCTGCCATGCGATGTCTCCTGACTCTGTATAAAAGAAATGCAAAGCTGTGGCAAACGTAACGGAGTCAAATGCATTGGATGACAAGTGGAACAATGTTTTAAAGCGCTGGCTGTTGTTTAGCTTTTGGATTATGGTCAGTTCGCTGCTCTTCGCCAAACCTCTGATTGCTCTCGTTCGCTTATCGCTCACGAATGAAAATGCCTCCCACCTCATCCTGATTCCCTTCCTCACGGCTGGCCTGCTATTCATCGAACGCCGCACTGTTTTCAACAATCTTTCCTTCAAAGCGGGCGGCGCCATTTTCCTTTCCTTGTCTGTCATCATCGCCATCAGTGTGCGCTTGGCCGGAGACATAATGACTCCCGATCTCCGGCTGACAGGCAATGTCCTGGCAGTCATTTTGCTTTGGATAGCGGGATTTGCTTTTTGCTTCGGTATGGCTGCCGTAAAATCGGCCTACTTCTCTTTTCTTTTTCTGTTTCTCACTGTGCCTGTGCCAAATTTCCTACTGGAACGCATCATCTCCTTGTTGCAGACTGGTTCCGCAGAAATCACCGAAGTCCTCTTTAACTTGACTGGAGTTCCCGTTCTGAGAGAGGGGCTGGTCTTCCGCCTGGCGCGCGTTAACATCGAAGTTGCAAGAGAATGCAGCGGAATCCGCTCCACCATAGCACTTTTCATTCTGGCGCTACCGGCTGCACATTACGGCTTGCGCTCGCTCTGGAAGAAGTTGTTCTTCTTGACGTGCGCATGCTTCATGATGATTCTGAAAAACGGGGTGCGGATCGTTACCCTGACTCTGTTAGCGATGTACGTGGATCCGAGCTTTCTGTTTGGGACACTTCACCGTGATGGTGGAATTTTTTTCTTCCTGCTGGGCTTACTCTTGTTGCTGCCGGTTTTCTTACTGCTGCAGCGCGGGGAATCACCGGCCCTGGCGGGAAAGAAGGAATTGGCCGCATCTTCTGAACCAAGGAGCTGACGCTGCGGAGTTGTCGCCACTGGCTATTATTGGAGTTTCGAACAGCATCACTGAAACAAGTCCCGAGCCCAACCGCAGGGGGTTAGCGGCCCGTGTAGTGGTTATAATACTCCCCGTAAGCGGCCCCCTGTTCGGCTCCGTTCAGTACTACTCCCAATAGGTTTTTCTCTCGGAACTCGGCCACGGCCCTCTCCGCTACCTCGAAATCCGTAACTCCCGCCCTCACGACGAACAACACCCCGTCGCACAAATCCGCCAACACGATCGGATCATGCACTGGACTAGCCGGTGGAGAATCCAGGATCACAAAGTCAAACATTGGTGTGACGACGTCCAACAGGTGTCTCATCCTGTCGCTGGGTAGAAGTTCACTTGGATTTGATACGTCCTTGCCTCCCGGAATGAAGCACAGGTTCTCATCCGGACCGCTTTGAATAATCGCATACTCATCAACTTCCCCGCGGAGATAGTCAGTCAAGCCGGGCGTGGAAGGCGCCCCGAGGGCTAGGTGAAGTCGCGAAGCTCGGAGGTCAGCGTCAATCAGAAGAACGCGACGGTCAGGCTGGCGGATAATAGACTGTGCGAGATTTGCAGCGACAAACGTCTTGCCCTCTGCGGGAACACTGCTGGTAATAACGATGCGCTTCAACACGTGCGTACCAGCAATCTGAGACAGCCGCGACCGGAGAGTTCGAAAAGGCTCGGCCCCGAACTTATTGCTGTCGGTGCCTCCGAACACGCTCCTGGCGGGATCCAGTGTCCATTTCGGATGGGCGCACCGCTTCAAGAGCTGTTCGAATCGGACGCAAGGCTGCTTAACAGCGGTGCTAGTCCCGTTTTTCGGAGCTGTGCCCACTTCATTCCTTGCTTGGGCAAAGCGGCTAATTCCTTCGGTCACATCGACAAAAGTCTGCGCTGCGCTTGCCGGCGATTTCGACGCCCTTTCCTCCGCAGCCTTCTTTAACGCATCATGTATCCGGCTCATCTTTTACCTTTCTTCTATCCACTCAACCGGTAACGGTCAAACACGCGTCCCGATTGCGCCCAAGCTTGGTTGCTTCTTCGGCGCCTCGCTCTTTCCTGGAGACAGCGCTTCCAGAACCGGCACCAACGCAAGCACGGGAAGTTTGAGCGCGAGTTCGACATCGCGTTCAGTATGCATCGATTTGTCACCGATGGCGATCAAGTAGAGAAGCGCTAGCGCGAGAGCGAGTCCGCCACTCAAACCTCCGCCAGCAAAATAGACTTTCTTCGGAAACGAGGGTCGATCCGGTAGGCTCGGTGGATCGTACACCCGGAACTGCTCGCTCTGCTGCTGGCTCTCGAGATCGCCGGCTACGCCTGCATTCTGCCTCTTCTTCAGGAGATCGTTGTAGAAGTCCTGCGCCGTCTGATAGCTGCGGGTCAATTCTTTCAACTGCTGCTCGACCATGGGACTAGCCTGAACGCGGCCTTGTAACTGGCGAATTCCATCTTGGATTTGACCTTGTCGCTCGGTCAAATCTGCGATGTTCATATCGTCCTGCCGTAGTTTTGCTCGGAGTTGCTGAATCTGTGGAGGTTCCGCCGCTGAAGCTTGCCTCGAACCATTCTCGGATGGATTATTTTTCGGTCCTCCTGCCATCCGTTTTTTCAGTTCTTCAATCTGGCCTCTCAGCTTGACGACATCGGGATGCTCGGAAGTGTAGCGCGCCTGCAAACTGGTAAGCTGCTCTTGCAAAGCGCCCAACTGCTGTTCCGTGGTCTCAGGGTTTTGCCCGGTCTGTGATGCCTTCCAGCTCGCTTCTTGCTGGCCAATCAGGGATTCATTAAACGCTTTATCTTGGTGCGCGCGACTCAACGCCTGAGTATTGGCCTCTAGCTGGGCGTTCATCCCCGTCAAAATACTTAGGTTGCTTTGCTCTTGTTCCGGCAAAGACCCCAGATATTGTCGCTTGAACTGGGCAAGTTTCGCATCTTGGTCAACTAAGTTCTTCTTAGCCTCCTCGAGTTGTTTGCTTAGAAAGCTCGTGGTTTCATTGGCCTGTTGCTTGCGCTCGCGCGCGTTCTGCTCCAGGAACATCGAGGTGATTTCGGTACATATTTGTTGAGCAATTTGCGGGTTATCGAAGGTCACGCTGACGTAGAAACCCGGTAGTTGCCGGCTCTGCGTTCCAGGCGTCGGCTCCAGTGGCTTGATTTCCACCGCCATCCGCAGCCGTTCGACAAGATCTTCTATGTGAACCCGGCTTCGGACCTCAGCGTACAGGCCGAATTTCTCAATGATGGGCTGCAGTCGTGTGCGGCTGAGGATCTGCTCTTTCATGGACGCAAGACGGTGATTCAGGTCTTCGGTCACGACCGGCTTCACGTAGTCTGGGCCAACCGTAGGCTGCTCAACCAGCACCATGGTCTGCGATGTATATCGCTTGGGAAGGACAAAGGTGGCAGCCAGGGCCAGTCCGCCGAGAAAGAGAGTGGAAAGCGGGAGAATCCACCAGTAGCGACGAAAGGTGCGCCTCGCCTCTGCCAAGCCAATTTCGCCATTCCGGACCATGATGACCTCTTCCTAACTTTGCCTATATTCCCACAGCGGCTTTGTCCCCGGATCCAACAATCCTGAATATCTCCCACTGCGATACTCGAGGCTCCTGCACCAAGATTTGGGAAGCACGGGTTATGCCAGCTACCACAGCCCTTCGCTCCGCCTGTGTCTTAATTAAACTCTTTTCTATCATGCACTTATGGAAGGCATAAATTGGCAACTTCCCGTAGGGGCTAGTTTGTCTCTTCCTTCGAGCCCACGCAGTGGAACTATTGTACCCAAATTACCCGCATAATTCTCCTTTACCGAGGCTCATCGCACAAGAAATTGACTCTGGCCGGCCGGAACTCATTTAGTTGCCCCCGGTGGAGGAATGAAAAGCCTTTGTAATGATCGAGTTACATAAGCCCCGCGACTTCCATCCATGCGCTCCTTCTCAGGGCTTAAAATTGCACCCGTACTGGCGTTAGAGAGGTGTTATCAGTGCATTCTTGTAAATCAGCGCCTATCAGACGCAAGGCCTGTTTGGTACTGTCTTATGGCTTTTTCCTGCTCCTGGCCGCCCTCCTGGCTGGCTGCTCGCTTGATCCCAATGTGCGCAAACTGAAGTTCCTGCGGCAGGGCGACCTCTATTTCGAGAAAGGTAAGTACGCCGAGGCCAACATCTCTTACAGCCGCGCCTTGCAGATCGACGCGCGCTTCGTCGAGGCGCACTACAAACGCGCCCAGTGCCTCCTCAGGCAGAGTAGTTGGGCGGCGGCCTTCCAGGAGCTCTCGCGCACAGTTGATCTCCAGCCGCAAAACTGGCCCGCCCATCTAGACCTGGGTCAACTCTTGCTGGTTGGTGGTAAACCTCAGCAAGCCAAAGATCGCGCTATTCTCATCCTTCAGGGAAACCCAAAACACGCGGACGCACAAATACTCTTGTCCGACGCGGATGCCGCACTGGGAAATCTGGAGGACGCTCTCGAGGAAGCAAGAACAGCTACAGAACTGGCCCCGGATCTTTCCGCAAGTCTTATTAATTTGGGAATGATCCAGGCGAGAACCAGCGCCTTTGAGGACGCCGAGGCCAGTCTCAAGAAAGCACAATCCCTCGATCCTGGATCGATCACTCCGCTGTTAGCTTTAGCGCATCTCTACGAGCGACAGAGACGGTGGGCCGACGCAGAGAAAGAATTTCAGGCGGCGACTAGCCTCACACCCAAGTCCACCGCGCCACGCATGGGGCTCGCGGGTCTCTATCTCGCTCAAGGGCAAGACTCGCTTGCGGAAAAGGTTCTGACGGACGCCAAACAACAATTGAGTGACGATCCAGCGGCATACCGTATGCTCGGTGATTATTATCTGAGGCATGGAGAAAATGCCAAAGCCCTCGCGGAATTCGGCGCCCTCTCTGCGGCACATCAGAATGATCTGACGGTAAGAAAGACTTACATTCAGCTCCTGATCTCGAATGGCAGGATCGACGAAGCCAACCCGCTCAATGACGCGATTCTAAAGAAAACACCGCAGGATGCGGAGGCGCTGATCCTGAAGGGGCAGATTCAGCTTCGGCAGAGGAAAGTGGATGAAAGCGTTCAATCGTTTGAGCAGGCGCTCAAGTACACCCCCGAGAATGCCATGGGGCATTACCAGCTGGGTGTCGCATTCCAGCAGAAGGGCAGCACTCAGCAGGCTAAAAGCGAGTGGCGCGAAGCGGTACGATTGCGCCCCAACTTTTCTGAGGCGTGGAAGGCACTGGGCGTCAATGCTTTGCAACACGGAGACTGGAGAGAGCTCGAGCCCATCGCTGATCAACTAAAGACAATCGCGCCGCGCGCCGCAGAGGGCTATCTGTATCATGCAACAGCTAGAATGAATCAAGGCGATACCTCGGCCGCGGAAGCGGATTTGAATCAACTGCTCCTGATCGCGCCAAACAGTGCGCTTGGATACGTCAAGCTAGGCCAGCTGCGCGTGGCACAACAGCGCCTGGACGAGGCGGAAAAAATGTACCGCCAAGGCCTTGCTCGAGATCCCCATTCTCTAGCGGCTCTCGAGGGACTGGTGAACCTGGATCTCCTCAATAAGAAGCCTGCCCAGGCGTTGCGGCTGATTCAAGAGCAACTCGACTCCAATTCCCAAAATGCGGCTCTCTACCTATTGCAGGGAAAAGCACTGCTTCAAAACAAGCAGCCGGAAGAAGCCAAACACTCCCTGGAACGGACCGTGGAAATGGACGGACAAAACGTCAGTGCGCTTGTCCTGCTCGCAGAAATAGAATCATCGCTTGGAAAGTTTGATCGGTCGATTGCAAACTATCAACGCGCCATAGGAGTTGCGCCCAATGAAGTCCGGCTCTATGTCGCTTTGGGCAGGCTCCATGAGAGCCAGGGCGATTGGCAGCAAGCCCAGACCCTCTACCAGAAGGCGTTGGCGATCCAACCCGAAGACGCGCTCGCAGCGAACAACTTGGCCTACATCATGATCGAGCACCAGCAAAGCGTGAATGTAGCTCTCACGCTCGCTCAGACGGCTCGGCGCGGCCTGCCAAACCTGCCGAATTCCGCAGATACGCTTGGCTGGGCGTATTACCATAACGGAGCCTACTCGGTTGCGGTGCCCTTCTTCGAAGATGCCGTAAAGAAAGCCCCAGGGAACTTGACTTATCACTATCACCTCGGTTTGACTTATCAAAGACTCAACGACTTGGGCAGAGCTCGCACAGAATTCGAGAAAACGATTAGCCTCGACCCGAAATCGCCACTTGCCAACGAGGCGCGCCGGGAACTGAGCCAAACCGCGGGCTCATAGACGCATTTCTCAGTGCGTGCGAGGAGGATCTCTGATTTAATCGAGGAGAGGCATGAAAATGATGGCCCAAGTGTCCGCCACGCAGAGAAGCGATGAAGAAATTGTCTCCCTCGGTACACGGAACGGAATGGAGTTGGCAATTCTCAAACGAACCGAGAAATCAATGGGCAGAATTATTGCCAAGTTGGACTCGACTGACCTCATTGACGGTGTCAGAGTCGAGCCGCTCCAGATCTATCCCGATGACCGTGGTTTTTTCACCGAAATTGCGCGGCTTGGCCGAGGGCTCGCCAGCGATATGGTGCCGGACAGCACCCGAAAGATTCAGATTTCCCTGACTCTCACTTATCCCAATACGATTAAGGCGATCCACTACCATTCGGAGCAAACCGATCTGTGGGCTCCGGTTACCGGGATGGTTCAAGTTTTTCTCTACGACTTGCGGCGTCATTCGAAGACGTTTGGCTTAATCAACACGATCTATGCCGGACGATTCCGCCCCTGGGAAATTCTAATTCCGCCCGGCGTCGGCCATGGATACAAAGCCTTAGGAGTTGAACCGATTCAACTTCTTTATATGACCGACCGCCACTACAACCCAGCCGATGAACTCCGACTGCCTTACAACGACCCCAACATTGCCTACGACTGGGAAACGCAGCACAAATAAGCCCAATGCGTGTCTTGATCATCGGTGCGCGGGGCATGCTCGGTACCGACCTGCTGAAGGAATGGGAGACTGACGAGCTCATCCCTGCCAGTTCGCGAGATGCCGACATCCGGGTCCCCGAACAAGTGCATAGTTTACTTGCTGGCACGCGGCCTGACTGGACCGTGCTGACGGCAGCGTATACCGACGTCGATGGGAGCGAGGGCAATCCGGAAAACGCTTTCGCGGTGAATGCCAGTGGTACGGAGAATGTGGCTCGTGCCGTGAAAGAGGTTGGCTCCCGCTTATTTTTCGTGAGTACGGACTATCTTTTCGACGGAACTTCCGCTCGGCCATACGAACCCGGGGACCCGATCGCACCGCTCAACATATATGGGCAATCCAAGGCGGCAGGTGAAAAAGCGATCCGCGAACACCATTCAGAGTGGTGCATTGCACGCACTTCCTGGCTTTTTGGCGCCGCTCGTGCTTGTTTTCCAGAGAAAATTCTTCGTGCCTCCGAGACACGGTCAGAACTCACAGTTGTCGCCGATCAGCTGGGATCTCCCACCTTCACACGCGACCTGGCGAGGATGATTCGGGATCTTGTCCGCCTGGACGCGCGAGGAACCTTGCATGTAACGAATGAAGGCTCCTGCTCCTGGTTTGAATTCGCGCAGGAAACTCTGCGCCAGGCAGGCCGCGATTCCGTTCGCGTATCGCCGACCACTACTGCAGAGGCGTGCCGTCCTGCAAGACGCCCACCTTACTCGGTCCTCTCGCCTGCGAGCCTGAACACCCTCGGCCTGAGAATGAGGCCCTGGCGTGACGCCTTGCGTGCCTACCTAAGAGAATTGCGGGAGATGGGCAATCTCAGGTGAGCTATGACTGGGCAACCCCACGGAACAGCGCAATTGAGCTATTGGTTTCCTGCTATTCTTGCCGCCCTCCTGATTTCGGTCTTGTCAACACAATCCTTTGCCGCTGAGCGGACCGTCGGCGTCATCCTCCCAGTCTTACACTGGCTCTTCCCGCGTGCCACACGCGGAATGCTGCGTCTCATACACTTCGGCATCCGCAAGACGGCCCACGTGACGGAGTTTGGGATCTTCAGTATTACGGTGTTTCGCGGGATCCGTGCAGGAAGGTCTGGTTGGAAATTCAACTGGGCTTGTACGACCGTGGTGATCGCGGTCTTGTGTGCTGCGCTCGACGAATGGCATCAGTCATTCGTTCTGCTACGGGAAGCGACACCGCGGGATGCGGCGATTGACGCCTTTGGCGTATTGCTGGCGCAATGTTTTGTCTGGGGCTATGCGACCCGCAGGTGGCCCTTCTCGGCCTTTTTTCGAGGGACAGCTGATTCAGCAAAGAAGCAGGAGGAAATCACTCGCTAGGTTGTTCTGCGCGCGGCTATGGGATGTTAGCAGACACTTCGTTGGAATGAACGCTCTCGTTACCGCTGGCGTCCACGGCCGTCGTCACGTAGTAATAGACCATACCACCGAGCACGGTCGTATCGGTATAAGCCAGGCTGCCCACCACCAACGAGGGATTCACCTTGGCGTATTGAGTGCCACTCACGGTGCTGCGATACACGTTGTATCCAGCCACTGTCGAAGTGCTGGCGATCCAAGACAGCGCTACGGAATGCGCAGACTGCACCGTCGCGGTGAAATTCACACCAGGAACATTTCCGGCATTTATCGTCACATTCATGCTGGGAGGAGAAAACATATATCCGGTATTGCTGGGAGTTACGGTATATAGCCCGTTTGTCAAAGCAGAGAAGCTGTAGCTGCCTGACGCGTTCGTAAGCGTCGTCGCCCCGGCGGCCCCGCTCAAGATTACGGTGGCTCCACTACCGCCCGCAGCCGGACTGATCGTCCCGGAGATGGAATACGTGGCGCTTTGCGGAGTGTCCGTGAAATTTATTGCGGTGACGTTGGCGCCGCTGACGGTTACAGATTGGCTGGTCGGACTAAACGTGTAACCGGTGTGGCTGGGAATAATCGCGTAAGTCCCGTTTGCCAATCCAGTGAAGGTGTAAGAGCCGGAGCTATCCGCCGTTGTCGCAGCGCTAGCCGCTCCACTTAGCGTGAGCGTCGCACCATTTCCGCCCACAGCCGGACTGATCGTCCCGGAGATGTCGTAGGTTTGCGGGAGCGGCGGGGTGGGTGAATTTCCGCTGACAGCACCGGAACAACCCCAAGACCAAGCCATCGAGGCGAGCATTCCCGTCGACAAAAGCGCTGGCCGCATGCGAAGACCTGGTTTCCGAGCAAAACTACGCTGGCCCAATCGCTGATCAGGCGATTCAAGTCTCATGCTCCCGGCAGCTCCAGAGTCTACCCGTAGCGTAGAATACCTTGCGTGGGGCTTGAAAATACCGTCTGGAAGGCCAATTTAAGTACAGGTAATGTGCCTGTACGGGGTGTCCCCTTCGTTGGTCGTCTTCACCTGCCACAGGCTCGGCACCTGTTATCCTGGGCTAGAAGCTGTTGCACAACTCAATTTCCGCCCAACGAAATCAATAACTTAGACTTAGCCCAAACTTAGCCAGGTCAATAAGCAATACACTCTAGGATTCTGTGGCCTCCCCTATAGAGAAATACGTGCAATCCGGGTGGTGAAAGACGACTGCGCTGACGCTCGCTTCCGGATCCATCATAAAACCTTCCGTCAGCTGAACTCCAATTTCTTCAGGTCTCAGCAGTTTCCAGATCCCAGCTTGATCCTCAAGATTGGGACACGCCGGATAACCAAAGCTGTAGCGTTTCCCGCGATAGCGTGAAGTAAAGCGCTGGGCCATGGTCCTCTCCGGCGCATCAGGGAATCCCCAGTCTTCGCGAATCCTCCGGTGCAGCCACTCCGCGCACGCTTCGGCCGTCTCAATCGCGAGCGCTTGCAAGCCATGCGATTTGAAATAGTACCCTTCATTCTTCGCTTTTTCCGAGCGCTCGCGCACCCCTTCTCCCGCCGTCACAACGAACATCGCCAGGTGATCGCGCCGGCCATTCTGCTGCGGCAAGACATAATCGCTCAAGCACAGATAATCGCCCTGCCGCTGCCTGGCAAACCGGAACGTATGCACCGGCTCCTGCGTTCCACCCACGAACAGGTGAAGTAACTCTCCGTCCGCCTCGGTTTCGAAGAATTGCCAAACCGCCCGGATCTTCATGAATTCCGCCGCCTCTTTTTTTACCTCCTCCATGTTTTCGAAGAGTTCGACAGCTTTCGAATCTCGTTCCGCGAGGCGCTTTTCAAAATCGCCGCGGAAACCCATATGTCGTCCATAGAGCATGAAGGGATTGATGTAACTCCAGATGTCGCGCAGGTCGGGGACCAGCCGCACTTTACGTTCGACCGTCGCCACGCGGGGAATCGGTAGGTCGGTTCGAACGCGCGGTGAGCGAGTCACTTTTGGAATTTCCGCCGCACTTATCGTCGTGCTCACGGCGTACCCGTTCCCCGATGCCGTGTGCGCACGCACAACGTTTTCCCGCGTCGTCGGATTCATCAACTCATTCATCAAACGCAGGCCAGTCATGGCATCTTTCGCGTAGCACACTGCCTTACCGTAGCTGGGTGCAATCTTCGTTTGTGTGAATTTCGCGGAGAGTGCCGCTCCGCCCACCAGCAGCGGCACTTGGATCCCGGCATCCTTCAGATCGCTCGCCGTTATGATCATCTGCAGCGCGCTTTTCACCAATAGCCCTGACAATCCAATCGCGTCTGGCTTGTGCTCTTGATACGCCTTGATTAGCTCTTCGGGCGGCACCTTGATCCCAAGGTTCACCACGTCATAGCCGTTGTTCCTCAAAATGATTTCGACGAGGTTTTTCCCGATGTCGTGGACATCGCCCTTAACAGTTGCCAGCACCACCTTGCCGCGTTTGGCAGTGTCGGCTTTTTCCATGAACTGCTCGAGGTGGCTGACGGCCGCCTTCATCGCTTCGGCCGACTGTAATACTTCGGCGACAATCAATTCATTGGCGTTAAACAGCCGGCCGACTTCCGCCATCCCCGTCATCAGCGGCCCATTTACAATGTCTAACGGTGGGGCCCCTTCGGCCCGCTTCTTTTCAAGGTCGTCGACCAGCCCATCGCGCGTGCCCTCAATGATGTAATTTGCCAGACGCTCGTCCAGTGGGAGGTCCGCCGCACGCGCCTTCTCTTTCTTTTTTGCAGTGCGAAAATGTTCTGTAATTGCCGCGATATGAAATTGATTGACCGCCGCGCGCTGTACCTTGTTCTGTTCGCGCCAGTCCGCCGGAACAGTTCCGAGCAGGGCGCCTTTCGAATAATCTGCAAGCCCGGCTTTCGGCGGGTGTGAAAACAGCAGATTTTCGGCGAGCTCTCTCTCCTGAGTAGGGATCGAAGCGAACCGCTCGAGTTTCTCCGCATTCACTATGGCCAGATCCAACCCCGCCTTCGTGCAGTAATAGAGGAAGACCGAGTTCACTACCTCTCTCGCGCCTGCCGGCAATCCAAACGAAACGTTGGAGATTCCCAGAATCGTGCGCACATTCGGCAAGGCCTGTTTGATCAGCCGGATACCTTCGATGGTCTCCACCGCTCCGCCGATATAGTTCTTATCGCCTGTCGCG
>Ga0209234_1000205_pt1 | contig 17905 bp, 17 predicted proteins | sample GraSoi013_1_20cm_2_FD_185816 | JGI IMG/M metagenome (GOLD analysis project Ga0209234, IMG submission 185816) | Grasslands soil microbial communities from the Angelo Coastal Reserve, California, USA - Sample 08_20_2013_1_20cm (SPAdes) (version 2) | ecosystem: Environmental > Terrestrial > Soil >... | reverse complement strand
GACCGCCACCCACGTGTGCTTGAACCACTCGTCGAGCCACGCGAACACGATGCCCCCCGCCAGACCCGCTTCGCGGATCTCCCGCGTGAGGCGCGCGTCGATGGCCGCCATCTCCTGCTCGTCGTGCCCGCCATGGTGCATCCCCTCGGGTTGAAGGTGCGACACGCCGCGCGACGATGGGACGCCGTATTCGGCGACGAGCAACGGCCGTCCGGCGTGGTGGCGCCGCAGCTCCAGCAGGTAGCCGAAGTAGTGCGACGGCCCTGCGGCGGAGCGGGCCGCCGCGTATCCCGGATCGAGGGCGATGAAGTCGGGATAGTACGGGTAGGCGTGATACGCCGCGAAATAGCCGGCCACGTCCGCCGCCGTCGTCCGCACGAGCATGGCGTCCAACGCGTCCGCGTCGTTGTCGTACTCCTTGAGGCGCGGGTTGGGCGGAAAACCGTTTCGGCGGCGCAGGACCTGCTCCTCCGCGCGACTCGACTCCGTCGGATGCCGCAACGGGTCGAGCGGTGGCCAGTTGGTGTAGGCGATCGGCCGCTGCGCACGGTACGTGTCCCACTCATACCGCAGCAAATCGTCACACTGCTCCGCCAGCCACACGTCCGCCGGCGTACCGCGATCCACAACGAGAAACCGCCCTCGGTAGGAATGGCGCCCCTGCGCCTTGCGGTTGTACGCGTGGATCGAGAACGGCTCCCACTCCCGCCCCAGCACGAACGCCAGCACGTGATCCGAGACGTCCGCGTCGTAGCGCCCCCAGGCGTGCCCCGCCCGGGCGGCGACCAGCGCGCGACCGTGCACCACGTCCACCGCGCGCCGCATCTCCCGGCGGAAGTCAGCCTTCCAGCCAGCGGCGTCGTAATTGCCGCCGGCGGGCAGCTCGGCCCACACGCCGTGCACCAGCCACAGCGCGCGGTCGGGGTGCGCGTCGTTCCAGCGCCGCAGCGCCCGATAAAACGCGGGCGGGAGGATCGTGTAGAGCCGGACCGTGTTCGCGTTCGCGAGCGCGATGAGCTCGAGCCAGCGTGCGTAGGTCGAGTCGTCGGGAGGAAACTGCGACGGGAACTTCCCCGGCAGGGCGGCGCCGAGGTTGACGCCCTTCACGTAAAACGGCTCCCATCCATTTGCGGTCCGCACTTCGAAGCGCTCTCCCTGGGTGCGCGCCGCGACCCGGGGCTCGGACGTCTGCGGGACCGGTGGCGGCACGAGTCCCGAGTCCACGCCCAACACGAGCAGCTGATCCACAACGTCCGCGTACGCCGGTGCGAGGGTGAGCGCCCGGCGCAACGCGCGCACCGCCTCCGCCCGCTGCCCCAGCCGCGCCCCGGCAACGCCGAGGCCGTACCAAGCGTCCGCCGCAGCCGTGTCCGCCGCCAACGCCCGTCGGAAGCGCGGCGCCGCCTCGCCCGCACGCCCCTGGCGCAGCAGCACGAAACCGACGCCGACATCGGGTCCGGCTGCGCTCGGGCACAGCGCTCGGGCGGCGGCGAACCGGGCCGCCGCGCGCTCGAGCGCCCCGTCCCGGTAGGCGCGCCACCCGCTGTCGAGCACTGCGGCTGCGGCCGAAGGACAGACCCCGACCGTGGGGTGCTGCAGATGCAGGGCCACGAGCAGGACGAGCATGGCGGTCGGACAACATAATGAAAGTCGTACAGCGCTATGGCATTCGCGCCCCTTCCTTCCAATCTTGTGGCCATGTCGGTGGACCCCACGCCCGCCGAGCTGCCGCCGGGGCTCTTGGCCGAGTACCGGGAGAGCGCTGGCACGCAGTTGCAGGTACTGGCCGGCCTGGCGGACCGCCTGGTGGCGGCGGGCAACGACGCCGAGGCCCTGGATCTCCTCCGCCAGGAAACGCACAAGATCCGCGGATCCGCGGGGTCGTACGGTTTCTGGCAAGCGTCCCGTCTCGCGGCCGGGATGGAAGAGACGGCCAAGGACTGGGTGGCCCGGCCCAATGACGCCGACTTGGACCGCGGCTCGGTGGCGCAGTGGTTCGTCGCGCAGTTGGCCGACGCGCTGCAGCTCGAGCCTCCTGCCGCAGGGGAGCGCTCCCCCCGAGCGACCGAGGCGGCTCCAGCCCCCCCGCCAGTCGGCCCGCGGGCGGGCGTGCCCGAAGTGATCGTCGTGGAAGACGACCCAGCGCTGGCGGGGCTGCTCGAGTACGGCCTGCGCGCGCGCGGCTACAGGTTCGTGACTTTTCGCAACGGGCGCGACGCGTTGGACGCGCTGCTCGCCCTGGATGTGGCCGGTCAGCACCCCCTGCTGCTGCTCGACGTGGACCTCCCGGCGCTCGACGGTTACTCCATCCTGGAAACGCTCACGCGCGAGCGCCCGGGGCAGTACCGCGTGGTGTTCACGACGGTGCATGGAGACGAGTCCGAGCAGCTGCGCGGGCTGGAGGCCGGGGCGCTCGATTACCTGGTGAAGCCGATGAGCCTGCGCGTGGCCCTCGAGAAAATCCGCCGCTGGGTCGGACGGTGACGGCGCGTCACTTCCTCGCCGTCGTCGCGCTGGTGCAGGGCGTGCTGCTCGCCGCCCTGCTGATGCTCATCGTGCTCAATCGCTGGTTCCGTCTGCGCCGCCGCGCACGGGTACACCCTCGGCGGCTCGCCGTCGAAGGCGTGATGCAGCGCTGGGCGTTGGGGCAGGCGGACGTGCGGGTCGTGCTGGCGCAGCTGGCCCGGCTTCCCGTCTCGCTCGCGGTGGACGCCATCGTGAGCTGGTCCGCGCGGGTGCCGGGCGACCGCTGGCGCCAGCTCGCGAGCGCGCTGGAGCGCGAGTGGTGGGCCCGGATGGTGCGCTCCAACAGCAACTCGGCCCGCTGGTGGAAACGTCTGGAAACGGCGCGCTTCCTCTCGGTGGCAGCCACACCGGCCGACACGGCGCGCGTCCTCAAACTGTTGCGCGACCCGCACCCCGCCGTGCACATCGCGGCCGTGGCTACGCTCGAGCGGGTGGAGAACGCCGCCCTCGCCACTGCCGCGCTCGAGCGGCTGCCGCACCTGGCGCCCACGGTGAGCGCGTACTATGCGGGAATGTTGCGGCGCTCGCGCGCCGTCGTGGTGCAGCTCTTGCTGACGCGCCTCGCCCGCGCGGACGATCCGGCGCTCGCGCGACTGGCGGAGTTCGCCGCGCGACTCCAGGAGCCCGCGTTGCGCGAGGCGCTGACGGCGCTCGCCCGGCACCGGGATCCCGAAGTGCGCACCCAGGTCGCCAGAGCGCTCGGCGCCTTTCCGCACCCGGCCTCGATCGCGGCCCTGACCCCGCTCGCCGCGGATGCGCGGTGGCCCGTGCGCGCCCAGGCGGCGCGATCGCTCGGCATGCTCGCCGACCCCGTGAGCCTGCCGCTGTTGCGCGCCGCCCTGCGGGACCCGGACTGGTGGGTGCGAATGCGCACTGGCCTCGCCCTCACCCGTTTCGGCCCCTCGGGACGGAATGCCCTGCTCGATGCTGAAGTGGGCGCGGACCAGAACGCCCGCGACATGGCCCGCCTGGTGCTCGGGCTCTCGCCCCAGGCGCTGGCGGAGTTCGCCGCATGAACGAGCTCATCCGCGACGCGAACCTCGCGATCCTGTTCTATTTTCTGGCCCTGAACTCGTTCTACGCCCTGCTGCTCGTGCTCTCGATCCCGGAAATCTGGGAGCAGACCCGGCTCGCCGAAGACGAGGACTTCCAGCGGCTGATGCAGAGCGACGCCCTGCCGCCGATCACGATTCTCGTGCCCGCCTACAACGAGCAGAAGACGATCGAGGCGAGCGTCACGGCGATCCTGACCCTTCATTACCGCAACTACGAGGTGGTGGTCGTCAACGACGGATCGAAAGACGAAACGCTCGAAGCGCTGCGCCACGCCTTCGACCTGTACGAGATCCCGCGCACCTACCCCGAGACCATCCCCACGAAGCCGCTGCGCGCCCTGTACCGATCCCGCACGCGCACCAAGCTCGTCGTGATCGACAAGGACAACGGCGGCAAGGCCGACTCGCTCAACGCGGCGATCAACGCGGGCCGCTTCCCGCTGGTCATCGCCGTTGATGCGGACACCCTGATCGAGCCCGATGCACTGCTCCGTCTCACCCGCCCCTTCCTGCTGGGCCGCAGGATCGCCGCCGTGGGCGGCACGGTCCGCGTGGCGAACGGGTGCGTCGTGAAGCACGGCCAGGTGACGGACGCGCGCGTCCCGCACGGCCTGCTCCCGGGGATCCAGGTGGTCGAGTACCTGCGCGCGTTCCTGTTCGGCCGGCTGGGCTGGAATCGTCTCGGCGGCAATCTGATTATCTCCGGCGCGTTCGGCCTGTTCCGCAAGGACCACGTCCTCGCTATCGGGGGCTACCACCCCACCAGCATCGTCGAGGATCTGGACCTCGTCGTGCGGCTGCACCGCTACCTACGGAGCCGCAAGGTGCGCTACGAGATCCCGTTCATCCCCGACCCTGTTGCCTGGACCGAGGTGCCCGAGAGCCTGCGGGTTCTCGCCCGCCAGCGCGAGCGGTGGCAGCGCGGCCTGGTGGCCGCGGTGTGGCAGTACCGGGGCATGCTCTTCAATCCGCGCTACGGGCGCGTCGGGCTGATCGCGGTCCCGTTCTACGCGTTCGGCGAGATGCTCGCTCCCCTGGTCGAAGTGTTCGGCTACGGCATCACCGCGGTCGGGCTGGCCCTCGGCGTCGTGAACGTCCCGTTCGCGCTGCTGTTCATCCTGGTGGCGTGGGGCTACGGTATGCTGCTCTCGCTGTGGGCGGTCGTACTCGAGGAGGTGAGCTTCCGGCGCTACCGCCGCTCCGGGGACCTGGTGCGGCTGGTGCTGTTCGCCATGCTCGAGAACTTCGGCTACCGCCAGTGCGGCGTGTGGTGGCGCCTGCGGGCGTTTTTCTCGATGGGCGGGCGGAAGCACGTGTGGGGCGAAATGACGCGTCGCGGCTTCGAGACGGCGACGAAGTAGGTAGCTTCTCGCCCATGCCCCATCCTCAGTTCCCCAACCTCACGGTGCTGACGCATCCCCTCATCCAGCACAAGCTCGCCATCTTGCGGGACAAGCACACGCCCACCCGCGACTTCAAGCAGCTCGTGAACGAGATCGCGATGTTGATGGCGTACGAGGTCACCAAGGACCTGCCGCTCGAGCCGACGGAGGTGGACACGCCGCTCGAGCACACACGGGGCGTGCGGGTGGCGGGGAAGAAGCTCGCACTCGTGCCGATCCTGCGCGCGGGACTCGGCATGGTGGAGGGGATCGCCCAGCTGATCCCGTCGGCGCGGGTGGGGCACATCGGCATCTACCGGGAGCACGACACGCTCCAGCCCGTGGACTACTACTTCAAGATCCCAGAGGGCCGCGACGCGCGCGACTTCTTCGTGCTCGATCCGATGCTCGCCACGGGAGGCTCGGCCGTGGACGCCGTGAGCGCGCTCAAGCACGCCGGCGCGCAGCGCATCCGCTTCCTCTGCCTCGTCGCGGCGCCCGAAGGCACGCGCCGCATGCTCGAGCACCACCCCGACGTCCCGATCTTCGCCGCGGCGCTGGACCGCGAGCTGAACCAGCACGGCTACATCCTGCCGGGGCTGGGCGATGCGGGGGACCGGCTGTTCGGGACGCGCTAGGGGCGCCACGCCTAGTTGACATTTAACGTCACTTTTGTAGTTTATGACGTAATTCGTCATATCAGACAAATGTGACATAAAATGTCAAAACGCTACGTTGCCCTGATCGCCGACGCGACGGCCTCCCGCGTGCTCCCGCCCGCCCGCCGCGCCCGGCTGCAGGCGGACGCCCGCGCCGCCGCGCAGCAGCTGAACCACCGCTACGCCCGCGTCCTCGCCGCCCGCTTCGCCGTCACGCTGGGCGACGAGCTGCAGTGCCTGCTCCCGAGCCCCGCGCCACTGTGGGAAATCGCGCACCAGATCCGGGCCCGCCTCCCCGCCGTCGATTGGGTCATCGCCTGCGGCCTCGGGACCATCAGCACGCCCCTCGCACCCACCGCGCCCGAGATCGACGGGCCCTGCTTCCACCTGGCCCGCGCCGCCATGGACGGCGCCAAGCGGCTGCGCCTCGTCTTCACGTTCGGCGGCTTCCCCCTCGCGATCGAGCCGCTCGCAGCCTACTACGGCGCCCTCTATTGGAGCTGGACCCCGCGGCAGCGGCGCACCGCGACGCTGTTGCGCCTGGGCGACCCGGCGGCGGCCGCGGCCGCGCTGGACGTCGACCGCAGCGCCGTTTCCCATCTCGCCCGCCGCGTGGCCTGGCCTCTGGTGGCGGCCGGCGATAAGATGTTTCGGACCCTGCTGGAGACCGCGTGAACCCGCTGTTCGTGGTGCCGCTGCTCGCGTATACGCTCGCCGCCACACTCTGGCCCGCCCAAGTGGACGGCCGCCGCCGCGCTCGCACCCTCCTCCTCGTAGAGGCGCTGTTCGTGGTCGCGGCCCTCGTGGTGGGCAAGCTGCTGGCCCCGCTCGCGACGCCGGACCACACGCGGGACCACGTAGGGCTGTGGTGGGGACGGGTCGCCCTGCTCGCGACCGGTTACCTCTACGTCTCGGGCCGCGGCATGGTGCTGATCCGGAGCGTGCTCGAGCTCTCGTCGCTGCAGATGCGGCGCGACGAGGACCGTACCGCGGGCGCGATCGACGTCGCCCGCGGCCGGGCCATCGGCGCCCTGGAACGCGCCCTCGCCCTCACGCTCGTGCTGCTGGGCGAGTACGGGGCGGTGGGCTGGATCATCGCCGCCAAATCGCTCGCTCGCTTCAAGGCCCTGGAGGAGCGCGAGTTCGCCGAGTACTTCCTGATCGGCACGCTCGCGTCCTTCCTGCTCGCGGTGCTCGCGGGCGTGGGCCTGAATGCCCTGCTGCACTAGCGCCGACCTCCCCCCCTCACCCCCTCACCCCCGCCACGCAACTCTCGCAGGTCCGGCTGTGTCAGATGGTTAACCGCCGCCCCGGAGCCCGGTGGACGAACGCGAGCTGATTGCCAGGGTCCGTGCCGGGGACGGTGCCGCGGAGCGCGTCTTGTACGACGACCATGTGGACCGGGTCTATCGCCTCGCTTACCGGCTGGCCGGGGACGACCAGCTGGCGCGGGAGTTCACCCAGGACACGTTCGTCCGGGCGTTCGAGCGTCTGGCCTCGTTTCGCGGGGAGGCGAAGCTCTCAACCTGGCTGCACGCCATCGCCACCTCGGTGGTGCTCAACGGCCTGCGCAAGGTGAAGCGGTTCCACCGCCGCGAGGCGGACCTGGACGACGCCGCGGGGCTCGTGGCCGACCGCCGGGCCGCCGAGCCGGACTTGAAGCGGCGGCTGGCGCAGGCGATCGATGATCTGCCGCACGGCTATCGCACGGTGTTCGTGATGCACGACGTCGAGGGCTACACGCACGAGGAGATCGGCGCGTCGCTGGGCGTCGAGACCGGAACATCCAAGGCGCAACTGTCGCGAGCGCGCGCCCGGCTGCGGGAAGCGCTCGCCGACTTCGCGGGAGAGTGGGCCTCATGACCGACGAGCGGTTCGAGCGGGTGCTGCGGGACGCGGCCCAGGACTACCATCGCCCCCCGGCGACGCCGCGCGAGGAGATGTGGCGGCAGGTCCTGGCGGCACGCGATGTACGGCGCCGCCGCCGGGTGATGCTGCGTCCTCGGCTCCGCTGGGGCGTGGGAATCGCGGCGGTGCTCGCCCTCGGAGTCGCCATCGGGCGCTGGACCGCGACCGGCTCCCCGGGTGTCGCCGGGACCGCACCGGCGGCGGGCCGTACGTCCGCCTTCGTTTATCGGCTGGCCGCGGCCCAGTATCTCACCCGCACTGAAGCGCTGCTGACGGGCTTCCGCGCCGAGAGCCGCGCGGGCACGACGCCCCCTACCGGCCAGTTTGCGGTTCAAGCCCGCGACCTGCTCTGCACCACGCGCCTCATGCTCGACTCGCCGGCGGCGCGCGACGTCAGGCTGAAGAGCCTGCTCGAGGACCTGGAGCTCGTGCTCGCCCAGATCGCCCAGCTCCCGGCGACGGGCGACCGGGAAGACTTACAGTCGATCAACCAGGGGCTGGACCAGCGCAGCGTGCTGCTGCGGCTACGGACGGCGAATCCCGCCGGTCCCGGCTCCACGCGCGTACAAGGAGTCCTGTGATGCCAGGCATGTCGTTCTTGGTCGCGTCCGTCGTCGCGCTGCAGCAGCCGGTCGTCGTCGTGCCCCCGGTGCCCCCGGTGCCCCCGGTCGCTTCGGTGCTCGAAGCGGTACGGGCGGCCCGCGCCGTCGCCTCCGTCGTTCTGCCCGATGTCACGTCACTTCACGGCCTCGAGAGCCTGATACAGGACGAGCAGGACCCGACCGATTCGTTGTGGCGGGCGGCGCGCCAGGCGCTGAACCGCGAGGACTATCAGGTCGCGGCGACCCTGTACGGCGATGTGGTGCGCCGCTATCCCAAAACCGCCCGCGCCGGCGATGCGCTCTATTGGGCCGCCTTCTCGCTGTACAAGAACGACAATCTCGACCGCGCGCGCAGCCTGCTCGTCACGCAGGAGCGGCAGTACCCCAAGGCCGCCACGCTGCGGGACGCCGCCGCCCTGCTGGCGCGCATCCAGACGGCGCTCGCAAAGCAGGGAGACGAGGAGGCCGCGCGCTGGCTCAGCGGGCACGCGCAACCGGACACCACACGGGCCGGCGGCTGCCCGACCGAAGACGATGAGGAAGACATGCGCGTCGCCGCGCTCAACGGTCTCTTGCAAATGGACGCGAACAACGCCGTCCCCATCCTCAAGAAGGTCCTGGCGCGCCGCGACGCGTGCTCCGCCGGCTTGCGGCGCAAGGCGGTGTTCATCATCTCGCAGAAGCGCGGCAGCGAAACCGAGAACCTCCTGCTCGACGTCGCCCAGCACGACCCCGACTCCGAGGTGCGCCAGCAGGCGGTGTTCTGGCTCTCGCAGGTCCCGACCGATCGCGCGGTGGCCATGCTCGACTCGATCCTGCGCTCGACCGACGACGCAGAGTTGCGCGAGAAGGCCCTGTTCGCGTTGTCGCAACAGCACGGGCCCCGGGCCGGGCAGATCCTGCGCGACTATGCCCAGAACGCCAACGCACCGTCCGACGCGCGGGAGAAGGCGATCTTCTGGCTCGGGCAGCAGCACTCGTCCGAGAACGCCGTCTTCCTCCGCGGTCTGTACGCGAAGCTCGCGGACGAGGAGCTCAAGGAGAAGGTGATCTTCTCCCTCTCGCAGATGCACGACGCGGACAACAATCGCTGGCTCATGGACATCGCCCTGAACGAGCGCGAGCCGATCGAGATGCGCAAGAAGGCGCTCTTCTGGGCGGGGCAGACCGGAGGGGACCTGGCGCAGCTCTCCGGTCTGTACGACCGGATGCAGAACCGGGAGATGAAGGAGCAGCTGATCTTCGTGTACTCGCAGCGCCACGAGCCGGCCGCGGTCGACCGGCTGATCCAGATCGCCAAGACGGAGCAGGACAAGGAGCTTCGCAAGAGGGCGATCTTCTGGCTGGGCCAATCGCACGACCCGCGCGCCGCGCAGGTCCTGCTGGAGATCATCAACCAGTGATCGCCTCGCTGGTGCTGGCGCTCGCGCTGCAGGGCGGCCTGGCCGACCGCGTCGCGGCCGCGTCCGATGGCGAAGTGCGCTTCTCCTTCGCCACCCGAGCCGGCGTGTGCGGCAATGGCCGCAACGTGATCTCGCTCGAGTGCGACGACGGCAGATGCGGCCGGCATCGGATATCCTCCGGCAACTACTACGACGACGATGCGGGGTGCCCGTGCGAGCCGGGGCCGGCACGGGTCGCACTGCAGAAGCGCGGCGGGCAGGTCAGCCGGATGCGGACCTACGTCGGCGGCGCCTGGCGCCCCGCCGCGGATGCCCGCGTCACCGATCTCGGCCCCGTCCCGGCTGTGGCCGCCGCGCGCTATCTGCTCGATCTCGCCGCGCGCAGCGCCGGAGACCCCGGCCACGACGCCGTCTTCCCGGCCGTGCTGGCGGACAGCGTCACGGTCTGGCCCGACCTGCTGCGCCTCGCCCGCGCGACCGCGGTGCCGCGCGAGACCCGGCGCTCGGCCGTCTTCTGGCTCGGTCAGGCAGCGGGCGAGGCCGCGACGCGGGGGCTCACCGAGCTCGTGGACGACGCGAGCGTCGAGCTCGAGGTGAAGGAGAGCGCCGTGTTTGCCTTGTCCCAGCTGCGGCGGGATGGAGGCGTGGCCGCCCTGATCCGCATCGCCCGCACGCATGCCAGTCCCAGCGTGCGCAAGAAGGCCCTGTTCTGGCTCGGTCAGTCGGACGACCCGCGGGCACTCGCCCTGTTCGAGGAGATCCTCACTGGAAGGTAGGTGGAGGTTGTCACCAACCTCCAAAACCTCCCCCCGTATATTCCCCCCATGCCATTCTGGACTCTGCGCCGCAAGTTTGCCGCCGCAGGGGTGATGGTGTTGCTGCTTGCCTTCGGGTGGGCCGCGGTAGTCGTCGCGGTGGCCCTCGCCGGCGCACACGACCAGGCGACCACCGCGGACGCCATCGCCGTCTTGGGCGCGGCCCAGTACAACGGCCGCCCATCCCCGGTGTTCCGGGCGCGGCTGGACCACGCCGCCGCCCTGTACCAGCGCGGGCTCGCACCCGTGGTGCTGGTGACCGGCGGCGTGGGACCGGGCGACACGGTGAGCGAATCGGAAGTGGGGCGGCGCTATCTCACCAAAGTCGGACTCCCCGAAGCCGCCGTGATCGCGTTGGCGGCGGGCACGAGCACCGCCTCCTCGGTCGCGAGCGTGGCCCGCTGGTTTGCGGCACAGGACAGCCGTCGCGTGCTGCTCGTCTCGGACGGGTTCCACATGCTGCGCCTCAAAATCATCGCCGCCCGGCTGGGTCTCGTGCCGTTCACGTCCCCCGCACCCGGCTCCCCGATCCGCTCCAATCCCCGGCGCAACGCGGCCTACTTCCTGGCCGAGGGACTCAAGGTCCCCGTCACCTGGCTCTTCAACCACTGAGCGTCGCCATGCAGCTCGATAGCCGCCGTATCTACACGGGTCGCGTGGTGCGGCTCGACGTCGACACAGTGCGATTCCCCGACGGCTCGACGGGTGAGCTCGAGATGATCCGCCATCCCGGCGCGGCCGCGGTCGTGCCATGCGCGTCCGACCCCCCCGGGGCGGACCCGACCATTCTGCTCATCCGGCAGTACCGCTACGCGACCGGGGGCGAGCTGTGGGAGATTCCGGCTGGCACGCTGGACCCGGGGGAAGATCCGGAGGCGTGCGCCCGCCGCGAACTGCTGGAAGAGACGGGCGTCACAGCGGCGCGCCTGCAGCGTCTCACATCTATCTGGACTACGCCGGGCTTCACCACTGAGGTGATCCACCTCTACCTGGCGACGGGTCTCACAACGGGGGAACCGTCGCGCGAGCGCGACGAGTTTATCGAGGTGGTGCCACAGCCGCTGTCTCGCGTCCTCGAGCTGATCCGAGACGGCGAACTCCGAGACGCAAAGAGCGTTGTGGCTATCCTTTATATGGCGGGCTTCGTCCTCAAGACGTAGACACGCCTTGTCCCCCGAGGAGGACGGACGTGTCGCGCCGACCCGGCGCCACGAAGCAGGAAACGACGCCCGCACGCCGGGTTATGTTCGGACGTGCGACCGGTACGGTTCCTGCGGCATCTTACGAAACGGCAGATCTCGGTTTCGTATATTGGATCCTCAGCCGGGAGCGGTTCATGCGAGCAACCGTCAACAAGCAGAAGACCGAATCCGTCGTCACGCCCCGCGCGCTGGAGCGCCGGACGCTGCACGAATTCGACGACGGTCGCTTGGTGCTCGAGCACTTGGCGGGCGACCCCCAGGCGTTCGGCACGCTGGTCGATCGCTACCAGACTCGCCTACTGAATTTCATCAATCGGACGATCGGCGACCGGGAACGGGCCGAAGATCTCGTGCAGGAAGTCTTCATCCGCGTGTTCCGGCACCTGCACCGGTTCGACCAGACGAAGAAGTTCTCGACCTGGATCTACACCATCGCCTCGAACCTGGCGAAAAACGAGCTGCGGAACCGTTCGCGCAACCCGCTGGTGCTGTTCCAGACCATCAAGAAGCACTGGGAGGCCGACCACCGTCCGCTCCAGTTCGAGGACGCCACGGCGCGGCCCGACGATCTCTACCGCAAACGCTACCTCAAGGAGGCGGTGGACCAGTGCGTGGACCAGCTCCCCACCCACCACCGGGCGGTGTTCGTGCTGCGCGAGCTCGAGGGCAAGAGCTACGCCGAGATCGCGGACATCACGGGTTGTAACCTGGGGACGGTCAAGAGCCGTCTCAACCGGGCACGGAACAGCTTCGCACAGCTGATCGAGCCGCTGCTGGAATAGGGGGGCCCGGGAACCCGCCCGGCCCCCGATGGTACTAGATTCTCGCCATGACGTGCGCCGAATTCCTGGAGCGTTACACCGATTTTCGCGACGGCCTGATCACCGCCCCGCGTGAGTTGCGCTGTTTCGCCCGTCATGTGGCGCAGTGTACGACCTGCCAGCGCTACGACGCCGCCCTGCGACGCGGCGTGCGGGCGCTCCAAGCCGCCCAAATCATCGAGCCCTCCCCCGCCTTCCGGCGTCGACTCGACGCGCGACTCGCGCGGGAGCGTCGGCGGGGGACGCACCACCAGGTTCCGGCGCGGGCCGGCATCGCCGCGGCGCTGTTCGTCGCCGCTGCGCTGGCGATGGTCGCGCTCGAAGGAGTGCGCCGGCCTCACCTCGCGCAGGCGCCGGTGCTCCCGCGCGTTCCGTTCCCGAGGCCGGTCGTGCAGGCCGGCGTACCGTTCGTCTCCTTCCAGGACCCCCGCGCGAGTGTGTTCGCGGGTAACCCAGCCCCGGACGCCTCTACCCTGGTCGAGCCCGCGTCCGCGGGGCGGTAGGCTTTCTCTCGCCCCGAGCCGGCGGTAACTTCCGCCCCGTATGGGGGCTCTCACCTTCGACGCGCTGCTCCGGAGCCTGAAGCAGGGCGTACCCGATCCCGTCTACTATCTCCACGGCGACGAGGACGTGCTGAAAGACGAGGCGGTGCGCGCCCTGGTCGAGCGCGCCGTGGATGCCGCCGCCCGCGATTTCAACGTCGATCAGCGCAGTGCCCCGGAGCTCGATCCCGAGGCGTTCCACGCCCTCGTGAACACACCGCCCATGCTCGCAGCCACCCGGGCCGTCGTGGTCCGCGGCCTCGAGCAGCTCAAGAAGACCGCGAAGCTACGCCAGGAGCTGCTGCGCTACCTGGAGTCCCCGAATCCCACGACGGTCCTGGTGCTGGTGCAGGCGGCCGGCGAGCCGCCCGACGCCGAGCTGGTGCGGCAGGCGACCGCGGTGGCTGTCGAGCCGCTGCCGCCTGCGCGGGTGGAGCGCTGGATGACGCACCGGGCTCGGCAACTGGCCCTCACGCTCGCGCCGGGGGCAGGAGCACTGCTGCTGGACGCCGTCGGGAGCGATCTCGCGGTTCTCGCACGCGAGCTCGAGAAGCTCGCCGCGCTCGGGGGAGGCGGGGCGCGGCCCGCGACTCGGGAGGACGTCGCGGCGCTGGTCGGCGTGCGTCACGGCGAAACGCTCCAGGACCTGGTGGACGCAACGCTCGAGCGGCGGGCGGCGGCGGCGGCGCAGCTGGTCGCGCCGATTCTCGAGCAGGCGGGCATGAGCGGCGTCCGCGTGCTTGGGGCGCTCGGCACCCACTTGGTGGGCACGGCGCTGGCCCGTGCCGAGCTCGACCAGGGCCCACCGCGCGGCCGGCTCGAAGCGCTGCTGCTGTCGCACCTGCGGGCCGCTCGACCGTACGGTCTGGGCAGTTGGGAGGGGACGGCGGCGCGCTGGGCCCGTTGGGCCGAACAGTGGAGTGCGCGCGAGCTCAAGCGGGCCTTGCAGCTCGCACGCGACGCGGACCGGGCCCTCAAGTCGAGCACGCTGAGCGACGAGACGGGAACGATCGTCCAGCTGGTCTTGTCGTTCGCCGTGCTCGAGCGGGAGGTGGCGTGAAAGGCGGACGGCCGGACGGGTGGACGGCCGGACTGGTAGCGGCGGCGCTGTTCCTGTCCGGCAGTCCCCCGGTCCGCCTGACCGCCCAACAGCCGGACACTCTGCGCGCCGTCGCGCTGCGCGTCGCCCAGACCCGGCCCGATTCGGGACGCGCGATGGTGCGGCGCCTGCTCACGAGGCTGTCGCCGCAGGATTCGCTCTACCCCGGCGCGCTCTTCACGGCAGGGATGCTGGCGCCGGACGCCGGCCTGATCGCCACCAACTTGCAGCGTGTCGTGGTCGAGTACGGACGGTCCGTGTGGGCAGACTCGGCCCTCGTTGCGCTCGCCAAGCTGTACTTCGCCCAGGGAGACCTGGCCGCGACGATCCAGACGGCGGAGCGGTTGCGGCGCGACTATCCGGACTCGCCGCTCCGGCCCCGCGCCGATTTCACGGGAGCGCGCGCCTACTTCGACATGAAGGACGATGCGCACGGCTGCGCGCTCATCCGCGAAGCAGGGGACGGGGCGGGCGCGGACGTCGAGTTCCGGAACCAGGTCTCCTTCTACGCCCCGCGCTGCGCCGCCATCCCGGTCGTCCCGGCGGCCAGCACGCCCGCGACGGTCGGCGACAGCCAGGTGAAGCCCGCGGCACCCACGACGACATACGCCGTGCAGGTTCTGGCGGTGAAGAGCGCCTCGCAAGTCGACGAGATGCTCACGCGCCTCAAGGTCATGGGGTTCGACGGCCGTGTGGTGCGGGACACGAGCGGTCTCTTCAAGGTCCGGGTCGGGCGCTACGCGACGCACGACGAAGCGGCGCAGGTGCAGCGACGCCTGAAGACCAGGCTGGGGGGGCAGCCGTTCGTGGTGGAGGAGCCGTGACCCCGCCCCGGGTCGACGCCGACACGCCCCTGATGCAGCAGTACCGCGAGATCAAGGCGCGGCACCCGGACGCCATTCTCTTCTTTCGGATGGGCGACTTCTACGAGATGTTCGAGGACGACGCCCAGCTGGCGGCCCGCGAGCTCGGCCTCACCCTCACCTCGCGCAACAACGGCGGCGCCGCCGAGGTGCCGCTGGCCGGCGTTCCGGTCAAGGCGGCCACCGACTACTTGCGCCGGCTGATTGCTCAGGGGCATCGGGTGGCCATCTGCGAGCAGGTGGAGGACCCCAAGCTCGCCAAGGGCCTGGTGCGGCGCGAAGTGGTGGAAACCGTCACGCCCGGCACGGTGCTCGCCGACGACTGGCTCGAGCGACGCCGCAACAACTTCTTGCTGGCGGTCGATCCCCGCGGCAACCCCGCGGGCCTGGCGGCGCTCGATCTGACGACGGGCGAGCTGTTGCTCGAGACCGCCGCCACGGAAGAGCTGCCGGCCGTATTGGCGCGCTACGAAGCGCCCGAAGTCGTCCTCCCGGCCGGCACCGTGCTCGCGGTCGCGGGGGCGGCGCCCACCGAGCGCGAAGCGTGGGAATTCGATCCCGACCTGGCGCGTGAGGACCTGACGCGCGCCTTCCACGTCGCGTCGCTCGACGGGCTGGGGGTCGAGCCGGAGGACCGCCCCGCCCTCGGGGCGGCCGGCGCGCTGCTGCGCTATGCCCGCGAGCTCAAACCGGGCGGCCTGCCGCACGTCGCCCGCCCCCGCATCGTGCGGCGCGGCGACCTGCTGCCGCTCGACGAGATGACCCGCCGCAACCTGGAGCTGATCGAGCCGCTGCGCGGCGAGCCGGGAAGGAAGGGCACGACGCTGCTCGACGTGCTGGACCGCACCATGACGCCAATGGGGGCGCGCCTGCTGCGGCGCTGGCTCCTCGCGCCCCTGGTCGACCCGGCGACGATCAACGCCCGACTCGACGCCGTGGAGGTTCTCGCCGGGGACGCCCGCGGGCGGGACCGTCTGCGGGAGGCGCTCGACGGGGTGCGCGACCTCGAGCGCCTGGCCGGCCGCGCGGCGCTCGGGCGTGCCACCCCGCGCGAGCTCGGCGCCCTGCGCGACTCGCTGCTCCGCCTTCCGGACGTCCGGGGCGCGTTGGATGGGCTCGACGCCCGCGGGCGGGCCGTGCTGCTCGAGCAGGCGGCCGATCGCTTCGACCTGCTTCAGGACCTGGGCGAGGAGCTGGGACGCGCGCTGGTGGAGCGACCGCCGGCCCAGGCGGCCGACGGGGACGCCATCCGCGCGGGCTACGATCGCGAGCTCGACGAGCTCAAGGACGCGCGCGACGGCGGGAAGCGGTACATCGCCGGACTGCAGGCGCGCGAGCGCGAGCGCACCGGCATCGCGTCGCTCAAGGTCGGGTTCAACAAGGTGTTCGGCTACTACATCGAGGTGACGAATCCGCACCGCGATCGCGTGCCTCCCGACTACGAGCGGCGTCAGACGTTGACCGGCGCGGAGCGCTACGTCACTCCCGAGCTGAAGCAGTACGAGGCGAAGGTGCTCGGTGCCGAGGAGCGGATCGCGACGCGTGAGGCCGAGATCGTCGACGCGCTGCGACACCGCGTCGCCGAGGCCATCGCGCGGGTGCAGGCGACGGCTGGGGTGCTCGCGGGACTCGACGTGTGGAGCGCGCTCGGCGACCTGGCGCACCACGAGAGCTACGTGCGGCCGGAGGTGAATGACGGGTTCACGATCGCCCTGGAGGGCAGCCGCCATCCCGTGGTCGAGCGCATGATGGCGCGCGAGGCGTTCATCCCGAACGACGTGCTACTCGACGCTCCAGGGCGGGTGATCCTGCTCACCGGCCCTAACATGGCCGGAAAGTCCACGTTGCTACGCCAGGTCGGGCTGTGCGTGCTGCTCGCCCAGATGGGGGCGTTCGTGCCGGCGCGACGCGCGGTGGTGGGCGCGGTCGACCGGCTGTTCACGCGCGTCGGAGCGTCGGACAACCTGGTGCGCGGCCAGTCGACCTTCATGGTGGAGATGAGCGAGACGAGTGCGATCCTGCACGGCGCCACCGGCCGAAGCCTCGTGCTGCTCGACGAAATCGGACGCGGGACCTCCACCTACGACGGCGTAGCCATCGCCTGGGCGGTCACCGAGTTCCTCCACAACGCCATCGGGTGCAAGACCATCTTCGCGACGCACTATCACGAGCTCACGCAGCTCACCGAGGAGCTGGCCCACACGCGCAACTTCAACGTCGCGGTGCGGGAGGCGGGCGACGAGATCGTGTTCCTCCACCGGCTCGAGCCGGGGGGCGCCGACCGCTCGTACGGCATCCACGTGGGGCAGCTCGCGGGACTGCCGGCGCCGGTGGTGGAGAGGGCATGGCAGGTGCTGAAGCTGCTCGAGACCGGTCATCAGGTGGCGCGGCGGGCGCCTCCAGCGCCCCCCGACGCGACGCAGCTCGGTCTGTTCGCCCCGGCGCGCCCGCACCCCCTGCTGCAGGAGCTGGATCGTCTCGACGTGGACGCGTTGTCGCCGCTCGAGGCGCTGAACCGGCTCGCGGCGTGGAAGAAACAGCGCGAGGAGGGGGCGTGAGCGCCTGGCGCGGCGTCTTCGCGGCGGTGGTGGCGCTGGGCGTGGCGGCGTGCGGCAAGTCGCGGTCGGGGGACCAGGCCGGGGGCGCGGAACCCTCCAGCACGCCGCCCGACCAGGAGCCGCCCGTGGCGCTCAACGGCGACTCACCGATCCAATATCCTCCCCGGCTGTACGACCAGAAAGTGGAAGGCGACGTGGTGCTCCGGTTGTTCGTCGATTCGGCGGGACGGCTCGCTGCAGAATCGAGTCGCGTGGCCGAATCGAGCGGCTACCCGGCGCTCGACTCCGCGGCGCTCTCCGGCTCCCGCCGGCTGCGGTTCACGCCGGCGCGACGGCATGGCCTGCCGATTGCGACCGCGTTCCTGCAGCCGATCGAGTTCCACCACCCGCAGGCCGGCGCCTCGGTGCGCAAAGGCGAGCCGGACACGGTGAGGGCCCGGCCCGCGCCGGTGCGGGCCCCGGCCCCGACC
>Ga0209234_1000203_pt1 | contig 17968 bp, 13 predicted proteins | sample GraSoi013_1_20cm_2_FD_185816 | JGI IMG/M metagenome (GOLD analysis project Ga0209234, IMG submission 185816) | Grasslands soil microbial communities from the Angelo Coastal Reserve, California, USA - Sample 08_20_2013_1_20cm (SPAdes) (version 2) | ecosystem: Environmental > Terrestrial > Soil >... | reverse complement strand
ATATAAGTATGAACGCTATCTACAGGAATAGTCCTCTACCCCGCTATTACCAACTGAAAGAGATCATGCGCGAGCGCGTACGCGCCGGAGAATGGCAACCTGGCGATCTCATTCCATCTGAACGCGAGTTGGGCGAAACGTACGGCATCAGCCGTATGACAGCTCGCCAGGCCATCACGGACCTGGTCAACGAGGGTTTGTTCTACCGCGAACAGGGAAAAGGCACTTTTGTCAGTCAGAACAAGATCACCCAGCAGTTGATACGCCTGACCGGGTTCACAGAAGATATCAAAGCGCGCGGCCAGCAACCGAGCACAAAAGTCCTCTCTGCCCAGATGTGCCCGGCTGATGAGACAACTGCTGAACGACTGCGCATCGAGCCTGGCCAGTTGCTTTTCTGCCTGCGCCGCCTGCGCTTCGCCGACGCACAACCACTGGCAATCGAATTTTCTCAGATCTACTTTAAGGGCTGCGAGAAGCTGCTGGAGGAAGACCTGGAACATAATTCGCTCTATCGCATACTCGAGACGAAATATGGCCTGCCGCCGATGGAGGCTGATCAGGAGTTGGAGGCGGGCCTCGCGAGCAACGAGGAAGCGCAGCTATTGAAAATTCCTGCTGGCAGCTCTTTACTCTTCACCCGCCGCACCACTTATACCGACCGCAACCAGCCATTCGAGTACGCTAAAGCTGTCTACTGCGGCAACAAATACACGTTCTATACGCATATGAAGCGTGAACAGCTGGTATCTTAACTCAAAGCGGGTTTGCTCCGCCATAAATTCGTAATAAGAGGAGGCGATAGATGTCAGCCCAACAGGACGCGAGTACTCGCGAGGAACAACTCTACGGTGCGTTGGAGACCGAGAAGGTCAATGCGGCCACAGCAGAAATCGACCGCATGAGTCCTTTGGAGATCGTGCAAGCGATTAACGCGGAAGATGCCAGGGTGGCGCAAGCCGTCGAGCAGGTGTTGCCACACGTCGCCAGGGCCATCGAAGCGATAGCTGTTCACCTGCGCCACGGTGGTCGTCTCATTTATTTTGGCGCCGGGACCTCCGGTCGACTGGGAGCATTGGACGCGGCTGAATGCCCTCCAACCTTCAATATTCCCCTAGAGATGGTGATTGGGCGCATTGCGGGTGGACACTTTGCGCTATGGCAAGCGGTCGAAGACCTTGAAGATAGCGCCGAAGCAGGAAATAGCGATGCGGCCCAACTCGCCATTGTCGAGCAAGATGTTGTTGTCGGCATAACCGCCAGCGGTCGCACGCCCTATGTATTGGGCGCCATCTCCTATGCCCGGGAGAAGGGAGCGCTCTGTATTGGCCTCGCCTGTAACAGGGATACAGCGCTCGAAAAAGTGGTCGAGATCATGATTGCTCCGGTCGTTGGACCAGAGGTAATCAACGGGTCGACGCGCCTCAAGGCAGGAACAGCGCAGAAGATGGTGCTGAACATGCTGAGCACCGGCACCATGATCTTACTGGGGAAAACGTATGGTAACCTGATGGTGGACGTACAGCCGACGAATCGTAAATTGCACCAACGTGCTGTGGGAATCGTCCAGCAGGCCAGCGGGCTGGCGCCCGGTGCGGCTGAAGCGCTGTTGCAGGAAGCGGGTGGCGAGGTCAAAACGGCCATCCTCGTCGGACGGACCGGTATTGCGCCGGAAGAGGCCAGAGAGCAACTCGCCGCGCACGATCAATTCCTACGCAAAGCGCTGGACGCTCTGGATGCAAAAAAATGATGCACAAGGCCACGAGCCAGGGCATGGTTGTGAGACGTCAAACGAACGAGAAAGGTGAGGTTATGGCCAGCAATACCATTACTATGAGCCTGCAAGAGCAAATCGGTCAACTGCTCGTAGCCGGATTCGAGGGAACCACGCCCTCCCAGGAAATCACCGACCTCATTCAACACCACCGCGTTGGCGGCGTCATCCTCTTTTCGCGCAACATACAACATACCCAACAGGTCTACGCATTGACCCAAAACTTGCAGCGCATCGCGCGGGCGGCAGGCCATCACTATCCCTTACTCATTGCCATTGACCAGGAAAACGGCCTCGTGAGCCGCCTTGGTGAAGGTGCGACCATATTTCCAGGAAACATGGCGTTGGGCGCTGCAGGCTCGGAGCAACTTGCCCATGATGTGGCCCTGGCAACGGGACAAGAACTCAAAGCGCTGGGTATCAATATGAATCTGGCTCCCGTTGCAGACGTGAACAACAATCCCGCCAACCCGGTAATAGGCGTTCGATCATTTGGCGAAGATCCTCAGCGGGTCGCTCATCTCGCAGCTGCCGCGGTAAAAGGCTACCAGCAAGCCGGGGTGATCTCAACGCTAAAACATTTCCCCGGTCACGGCGATACGGCGGTAGACTCCCACCTGGCCCTGCCCACCATTCCATATACACTTGAAAGGCTGGAAGAGGTTGAACTGGTTCCTTTCAGAAGTGGCATTGCGGCAGGCGCCGAAAGCGTGATGACCGCGCATATCTACCTCCCCTGTATTATGCAGCATGAGGCTCAATCCGCTCTACCAGCCTCGTTATCCCCTGCCGTCATACGTGGGCTGCTCCGCGAGAAACTCGGTTTTACGGGAGTGATCGTCTCCGATTGCATGGAAATGAGCGCCATCACCGAGACGGTCGGCGCGGAACAGGGAAGTGTTATGGCGCTGCAAGCGGGCACTGACCTTGTGCTGGTCTCTCACCTGTATAGCCGCCAGCTGGACAGCCTCAAGGCTATAGCGGCAGCGCTAGAGAGTGGTATCCTCGGCCTGGAAACGGTACGGCTGGCGGCGGAACGCGCAGTCGAGCTCAAGAAGCGCTATCTCTCCTGGGATAATTTGCCAGCGCCAACTGCTCTGACAGCGCTTGACTGGGAGTCACACCAACGATTGAGCGACCGGGCATACGCGCTCTCTACTACCCTCGTTCGCAACGAAGACGCACTGATACCCCTACGCGTGAAACCTGCGGAGCGCATATTTGTGCTCACGCAACAGAAAAATACACTCTCGAAGGTGGAAGATAGACACTTTCCTCATGAGTTTCTCGTAGAATGCATACGACAGCGCCACGAGTACGTCCAGACAATTTTCACTTCCGCGCGTCCCGCGGCGCAAGAATACAGTGAAATACTGGCCGCGAGCAGCAGCGCGGATACCATCATTATGGCAACGGTAAACGCTCACCTGGATCTCCGGCAGGCGGAACTAATGCAATGCCTCGCGCAGTCGGGGCGGCGCGTCATTGGACTGGCGGTGCGCAACCCCTACGACCTGCTGGCCTTTCCACAGTTGCGTACTTACCTGGTAACTTATGAATATACGAGGCCTGCCCTTGCTGCGGCAGTTCGCGTACTCTTCGGCGAGACGCAGGCGCAGGGATGCCTGCCTGTCAGTCTCCCTGGCCTCTACTCTCTCGACCACCACGAGTGCGCAACGGTTCAGGGCCGTCAGCTGAACTGAGATTGTACAGAAGAGCACAAACCGGGTGGGGACTTTCGTTCCATCGGCCGGTCAGAAATGGCATGCAATAGGCATCAACCCAAGACGCTGTCATTTGTCAGATTAATCGTCCTCTACGACGATGATATGGTTCAAAAGGTGACCGGACACTTTATGGGAGAAAATCGCGGTGTGAGTCCAGACAGGTGGGACCTCGTCACATATGGTTGAGTTTGAATAGACCACCGGCATGGCGGTTCATGGTTCCATCATGTGCATGATGAGATTTTCTTCCTGTTGGACGTGCTTTCTCCCATAAAGTTGCTTCCTCGTGTCTCTCGGCAATACGTACAAAGAGGTCATACAAATACGTCATTTAACAGATGCGCCTTCCCCTTCAGTTCTGTAGACTGTGAGCAGAGGTTCGGACCTCCCAATGAAACAAAACCTTATAAGCATCTCTTTATCGTTCTTTAAACTCTCTAAAAACTCTCTAAAACCTATCAATGAGGAGAATTCTATGAAAAGCTTTTTTTTGCAGCGGAAAAATTGGTTCAGCGCTCTCAGCCTGCTCTTCTTACTGGTCCTCTCGCTTGCAGCTTGCAGCACCAATGCCAGCGGGAATGGAAGCAGCAAACCTCCCTCAACGGCAGATGCGGCTACCAGTCCTATCAGCACTCCTTCGTCGACTCCAACCGTCCAGATGGGCGCTCAACCCTGCCCTGATGCGGTGAAAACTCCTGCCTCTTGGACCCCTTTCGTCTCAGCACCACCCGACATCCGTGTAGCGGACAGCGTGAGTTGCGGCAACTTGCTGGGGAAGCCTTCTCTGCAGGCCATGGTGGTTGCGAGGGAAATCCTCGGTGGCGGCCCCGTTTATCGCAGCATCTTTGTCTTCGACAAGATCACCGACCCCAAGCCTCAGCTGCTCTTCCAGGTCGGACATCTCTTAAAGGGAGAGGCACAGATCAGCGGATATAGCACCATTCTGACGGCGCAAGTGGATCGCAACTCTTCCCTCAACAAGGGGAAACCATATGCAGCATGGACGACGGATCTCTTCCGCGAGTTCCAGTGGTCACAGGGGACAAGGACCTTTGTGCAAGTTGCCTTCCCCGGCCTGTTCCCTGACCTGACACGCTACCAGGCGGAAAAAGATCAACTCCTGGTCAACCAGGGACACCAACCCTGGAAGCTCGATGCGCTCTCGACCACGAAGCTCTTTGCCAAAGCCTTACTACGAACCCCTGCTGATAGCACAGTCGTGCTGGTCAGTGGCGGTGGGGTGCATGATGTGGATGCAGTCGTGCATGTCACACCCTCTGTTCTTGTTGGATGCTGTGGGCCTTTTCCTCCGATCAAAGTCACGCTCAGTCGTCTCGAAGGCAACACCTCCAACGGGATCTGGATCGTCGTAGGTGTCACAAGTGAGTACAAGACGATCACTGCTCCACAGAAGGGTGATCGCCTGAACAGCCCGGTGGCAGTGACGGGATCTGGCTCGCAGTTTGAGTCGCAAGTCGGGATCGTCCATCTCTTGGATCACCTGTCTACCGATATCGGCCACAGCATTGCCATGGGAACCAGCGGCTTCAAATCTGGTCCTTTCTCAGTCAACGTGTCCTATGAGGCCAGTTTCCAAGGAGGTGCGCAGGAAGGGATCGTGGTTCTCTATGACGAGAATGGGGGTGGCACCTCGCTGCGTGGTGGAGTCGCGATGGTGAAGGTGTTGATCAGCAAATAGGCAGAAGCAACCTCTCCCATCCAGGAAGGGCCTGGCGTCATAAACCCGCAAGCTCGCCAAAATGCTGATCGCCGCACGCTTGCATAATGATGTGTTGACCCACACCGCCTGACGATGTGGGTCATCCATACAGCATGCTCTGGCCCAGGAGCATCACCCTGCGAGCAGGCGACCATAAAGGCAATAAAAGCCGCACCCATCCACATCCCAGCCACCCTCGCCCCTACAGCATTTGATGGGCTTTTCTTAGATTGATGCCTATTGCAAGTCAGAATTGGCATGCTAAGCTTCCGCTCTCTCAACCGTCACGGCGACCCCATTGAGTATGGCATTGCCCGAGAGCGGTTCCACGTTCTCTTCAACGGTCAATATGTTTGTATTCACGCCCGCGTGCTCCCTCGCGACCCGCATCTGCGTGCCGGGCAAGGCATGTCCCCAGCCATGGGGAATACTGACGACACCTGGCATGATCGTATCAGTCACCTCAACTGGAATCTCCACCGTGCCAGCTTGTGAGGTGACGCAGGCCCTATCCCCATTGACCAGCGCCAGGCGCGCGGCATCATCGGGATGCACGAGGAGGGTACAGCGATCCTTGCCCTTGGCGAGGACATGCAGGTTGTGCATCCACGAGTTGTTTGATCGCAGGTCGCGCCTTCCAATCAGCAGCATACGCCCATTGGCTCTGTCTAAGGAGGCGCGCAGTCGCGCAACATCTTCGACGATTGGCGCCGGCGCCAGCTCAATTTTACCGGAAATTGTACGCAGGACCTCGGGGATACGCGACTGGAGCGGACCAAGATCAACGCCATGGGGATGGTCTTCCAGCACAGCAAGGCTCAGGCCACCCTCCTTCGCCCCAAAGCCATCGCCATAGGGACCACTACGCAGCATGAAGTCGAGCAGGCGCTCCGGCCCGCGCCTGGGCTTGAGAGCCGCGAGCAGCTCACCGGGGTCGCGCCCCTCGACACTTGTTCCAGCAGTCGCTACCTCGCGCTGGATGAGCGTCGCCAGGCTCATATCATCGAGGAGTCGTATATCGGCTTGCGCACCCTGTCCACCAAGAATAGCCGCCAGGCGCAGGAATATCTCCCACTCGTCCGGCATCCCCGTTTCACGCTCAATGACAGGCGCTGAATAGTGCGCGACATTGTGTACAGCTAGCTGGTACAGCGCGAGGTCGTAGTGCGAACGGGCCAGTGAAGGTGGAGGAGGCAAGATGACATTGGCAAAACGCGTGGTCTCGTTCAGGTACATATCCACACTGACCATGAATTCCAGCGTGCCAAGCGACTGCTGCAAACGCTGGCTATTGGGTGTGCTCAGCGCAGGATTCCCTGCCAGCGTTATCAATGCCCTGACCTGTCCCTCGCCCGGCGTCTCGATCTCCTCGGCCAGGCAGGATGCCGGTAACTCACCGTAGACTTCTGGTAAGCCGCGTACTCTGCTCTTCCAACGGCCAAAGCGCACGCCACGTCCTTTACCAGGAGTGCCCGACGCGTTTCGCGCTCCCGCAGCAGCCATAGGAAACATCGCCCCGCCTTCCCGGTCGAGGTTGCCCGTCAGCACGTTGAGCACGTCAACGAGCCAGCTCGCCAGGGTCCCAAACTCCTGCGTGCAGGTGCCAATACGGCCGTAGACCGCCGCCCGTGGTGCAGCCGCGAGTTCCCGCGCGAGCGCCCGTATCGTCCCGGGCTCGATGCCGCAGGCCTCCGCTACCCTCTCAGGCGCGAAAGGTTGCGCCATCTCGCGCACCTGCTCAAGACCATCCAGGTGCTCAGCCAATCGCCCTGGTGCGACCAGGTTCTCCGCGAAAAGGGTGTGAACCATAGCAAACAGGAAATGAGCATCGTGACCTGGTCGAATAAAATGATGTTCGTCCGCCTCCTGCGCGGTGCGTGTGCGAACGGGGTCAATCACCACGATTTTGCCGCCGCGCTGGCGCAAACTGCGCAGTCGCCCGCGCATATCAGGAGCCGTCATCAGGCTGCCATTCGAGACCAGCGGGTTCGCGCCCAGCAATAGCAGGAATTCGGTGCGCTCAAGGTCAGGCACGGGTATCGAAAGTATTGTACCAAACATCAAACCAGCTGTTACCTGCTTGGGCATCTGGTCAACGGTGGAGGCAGAGAAAAAGTTGTGCGTCTTCGCCGCGTGCAGCAACATGGGGAGGTAGAGCAGGCTGGCAAGGTTATGCGCGTTCGGATTGCCCACGTAGACGGCAAGGGCATCTCGCCCGCGTTCTTGCAAGATGGGCAGCAGCCCGCGTTCGACCTCGGCAAAAGCGTCATCCCAGCTCACCTTCAGCCACTGGTCGCCCCTGCGCATCATTGGCTCGCGAATACAGTCCCTGTCCGCGTCCAGTTCCTTGAGACTATAGGCTTTCGGGCAGATATATCCATGGCTAAAAACGTCCTGCTCATCCCCTCGGATGGAGAGCACCTCGCGCCCGCGCGTCACGATCTCCAATCCGCAGGTCGCTTCACAAAGTGGACATGTCGCGTAGCTAGTCTTTGTATCCGTCATTGGTCTGCTTCTCCTTTGCCCGCCGATTTAGAACTCCAGTGAACGTTCCAGGTAAATTGGGACGATGATTCTGTATTATTGATTATACATTATTCTCAGCTGTGACCTATATCATACACAAGTTGGAGTGAGAAGTGTTAGATATTTGGAGATAAGGCTTCCTGTGAGCGGGCTTGAGAGTGGTCAGGCCTGTCATCCTGAGCGCAGCGAAGGATCTGGCGAGCCTGACGCAGAGATCCAAAGCTCGCGCTCAGGATGACAGGCCTTCTCTCCAAATATCTAGAGAAGTGTCACGTTTGCTGCACAACTATCGTATAGAGTATGGATGTTAGCAATCACTAGAGCACTCTAGGATTCTGCACAAGCACTTCTGCACAAGCGAGATGCACATGCCCTTGGAATTTGTTTTGAGATAGATGCACATGCCCTTGGAATTTGTTTTGAGATATTAGGAGGAGAGTATGAAACACGACGAATTCATCGGACGGGTACAGCACTATGCACGTCTGGGTTCGCGTGGAGACGCTGAGCGCGCCACACGTGCCACGTTGGAGACACTCGGAGAACGTCTTGCTGGAGGGGAGCCAAAAGACCTTGCTTCGCAGTTGCCACCAGAGATTGGAGAACACCTGCTCCGGTATGGAGGCATAGGGGAACGCTTCTCCCTGGATGAGTTCTATAGAAGAGTGAGTCTGCGCGAGGGGGAGGACCTGCCGAAAGCGGTCTTTCATGCGCGGGCTGTCATAAGGGTTCTGAACGAAGCAGTCTCCAAGGGAGAGATCGAAGATATCTTCGCCCAACTGCCTCCTGAGTTTGATCGTTTCTTTCAAGAGGCGATCGAAGGGCCGATGCCTAGCTAGCTGCTCACTGCCGAAAGCATAATAGCCTATAATCTGTCCCCGGTATATGCTAGAATAGCGGCATGCTAAGAACGCTTACTGCCACTCGTTATGTGACGCCGCTGAGAGAGGGCGGCTCACTGCCGGCCATCGTCGAAGCGGACGACGATGGTCTCTATGTGCTGAAATTTCGTGGCGCGGGTCAGGGGCCAAAGGCGCTGATTGCTGAAATGGTCGCGGGTGAAATCGCTCGCGCCCTGGAATTGCCCGTACCCGAAATCGTCTTTGCCGAACTGGACTCCAAGCTGGGGCGCTCCGAGCCCGATTTTGAAATCCAGGCGCTCATCAAGGCCAGCGCAGGCCTTAACCTGGCCCTTGACTATCTGCCTGGTGCGATTGCTTTCGATGCGCTCGACGCCCGCACCCTCGACCCGCTGCTTGCCTCGTCGATTGTCTGGTTTGATGCATATGTGACCAATGTTGACCGCACGCCGCGCAATACCAATATGCTATTCTGGCACAAGCGCCTCATGCTCATCGACCACGGGGCCTCGCTCTACTTCCATCACACGGCAACAGACTATATGGAACGTAGCAGAACAGCCTTTACGCCGATTAAGCAGCATGTGCTACTGCCAGTTGCCAGCGAGCTTGTTGAGGCCGATATATTGCTTAAAGCACGTTTAACGCCGGCGGTAATAGAGGATATCGTCAGCATGATTCCCGATATCTGGCTCGACAACGACCTGCTGTATAATGACCCTGAGACCCATCGTGCAGCCTATATCGCCTACTTGCTGGACCGCTTAGCGGCTTCGCATATTTTTGTGGAGGAGGCACTGCATGCCCGCGCTGAACTCCTATGATTACGCGATCGTGCGCGTTGTGCCGTGTGTCGAACGCGGTGAATATATCAATGCCGGCGTGATTCTTTTCTGTCGCACGCGCCGCTTTCTGGACGCCCTCGTCTACCTGGACATACCGCGCCTCACCACCCTCTACCCTGCTGTCGATCTCGATATGGTACAGCGACACCTCGACATTATACCTCTTGTGTGTGCCGGCAGCGCAGAAGCGGGCGCCATCGGCCAGCTCTCGCAATCCGAGCGCTTCCACTGGCTCGTCTCTCCACGCAGCACCATCATCCAGACCTCGCCCGCCCACTCGGGCCTCAGTACTGATCCTGCTGCCACACTGGAGCACTTGCTGAAAACGATGGTGCTGTTGCCATAATCTGAAACTATCTCTCGATAAGGTTGACAACATGCAGGCAGCATTGTACGGTAAGCTTGTCTTGAATAGGGAGGATACCTATGGAACACAAGAAGATATACGCCCACGAATTGGGCATCGATCTTTCCTCAAAACAAGAAACAGAATATTTCAAATGGTTTCTGGCATCTTTGCTGTTTGGTAAACCTATCCAGCAGGATGTGGCAAAGCGGGCCTATATTGAATTTGTTAAGGAAGGCCTCGTTACTCCAGAAGCAATCTTGCAAGCTGGATGGGATAAGCTCGTTGAAGTTTTAGATAGAGGGCATTATGTTCGCTATGATTTCTCAACGGCGACGAAATTGCTGGATGTTTCAAAAATGCTGAAAGAGAAATATGGCACGCTGACTGAACTTATGAGACAGTCTCAATCGATAGATGAGTTGTCCTCTCGTTTACAAGCATTCAAGGGCATCGGCCCAAAGACAACGGAAATTTTTCTGCGCGATATTACTCCAATCTTTTCTAAGTCGCATCGATGCTAATAATGCCAGAAGCGCCGTCAATGGTGATGTGCTGGCCGGTGGTGATGCGCTCGGTGGCAGAGGGGACGCCGACGACGGCGGGGATGCCGTATTCGCGGGCGACGACGGCTCCGTGGGATATCATGCCGCCCATTTCCATGACGAGGCCAGAGGCGGTGAGGAAGAGGGGGGTCCAGCCCGGGTCGGTGGAGGGGGCAACCAGGATTTCGCCGGGTTCCAGGCGAGCGCCCGTAGGGTCGAGGATGACTCGCGCCGGGGCTGTTACGCGTCCGGGTGAGGCCGGGGTTCCCTGGAGCGTACCTGGTTGTAATGCAAGTGGCTGGGATGCGGCGCCCGGCTCTGTGCCGTCGGAGAGTAGAACTCGCGGTACGTGGCGGCGGCGCAACTCGCGCTCGTAATCGGCACGGTGCTCGCGCACGATGGGGCGCATATCCTCTCCCGCCAGGGCCAGGTGGGCCTCAGGGAGCGTGATGAAGAAGATGTCATCGGCTGCCTCTAAGCGTCCAGCGCGCTGCAATTCTTTGCCGACAGACCAGAGTTGTTCGCGGACGTGCGCCAGGAGGAAGACGAGGCAGAACTTGGGCGTCTCGCGCATCCCGGCCAGCGCCCGCGCGCGCTTCAGCAAGAAACCAACCAGCAGGCCGCGCAGTCGTCCTTTGCGGCTTGCTCGCTGTGTGAGGTCGGCCACCATAGCTTCGGCCGCTTGCGCTCCCCGCCGGAACTGGACGTCCGGCGCCATCGTTGGATCTTGTAGTTGGAGGTAGTTGGCGAGCACGCCAAGGATGTGGGTTGGGTTCTCTGACCAGCGCGGCAGACCCAGGTCGATTTCGGCCACTCCGCGATGTCCATAGGCGCGCAGGAACTCGCTTAATTCCTGCTGAAGGAGGAGGGGCAGGCTGCCTGCGCGATAGTCCTGTCCCTGCTGTTCGGGTGGCGTTTCACGGAGATAGCGAGCGGTAGCCGGATCGGCCTGCACGCGCCGGGCAAGGTCCCAGAGTGCGAGATCCATTTCTGTGGTAGGATTGTGCGGGAGTCCGCGCAGCACGCTCTGTAGCTCATCAGGAGTGGCAAGACCATCCAGGAGTCTGCCGGCAAGACCATAGGCTGTCAGCCCGCACACGAGGACCGGGGCCAGCCTGCCGAGGATACGCGGCATCCAGTCAAGAAGGAGCTCAAGGGCAGTCAAGCGCTCGATAGAGCCGGCAGCGCCAGCTTTTGCCACTGCCACGTCGAACTCCTGCAGCCCTGCTCTCATGCGTTCCACGCGCGCTACTGCTGCTGAAGGCCAGAACAGCGCCTGGAGCAGGTAGAGCGGGGCACGGGTGCGCACTATGACCGTGCCGAAAGCGCGCACAACCGGCCAGCGGCGCGTAGGGACGAGGGAGAGGCGTGGATCAGTGGTAAGCTGCTCAAAGAGTCCGGCAGAGAGCGTCTCTCCGACCCGTGCTGCTCCTATCAGGATTTTACGCCCAAATGAACTGCGCAGGGGAGCGGTCACATCGAGGAAGAGACGGGAGGCCGCCTCGGCAACCAGGCCAGCGGGGCCGCTCAAGGGATCGCGAGGAGTCAGGCCAAAGGCCCCTGCCAGAGCGGAGGCGAAGAGAGGGAAGGCGGAGCCCCCCATGGGGGTGAACGGTCGATAGACCCCCTGAACGACGTTGATCGAAAAGTAGACGCGTAGTGCATCATCCGTTGTTGGTGCGGTGGCAGGCAAGGGGAAGAGGGTCGTAATCGGTCGCGTTTGCAAGAGCCAGACCTGTCCCGAAGGATCAATGGCCCACTCAATGTCCTGCGGCGCCGCATAATGCGCCTCGACGCGCGCTCCCAGTTCCACTAGAGCACGGACCTGGTCATCGGAGAGACAGGCTGAGTCGCTTCCGTCGAGGCTTTCAGTCCGCACCGTGCCGCCGCCCGGGCTTCCCTTGATGATCACACGCTTATCGCCCAGACGCCGTTCAACGATCTCGCCGGTAGCGGTCGTGACGACGAAGTGATCGGGGTTGGTGGTACCGGAGACAACCGCCTCGCCCAGACCCGGATTGGCATCGATGACCGCCTGACGACGCCTGCCGGTGAGCGGGTTAGCGGTGAAGAGGACACCCGCAACCGCAGCCTCCACCATGCGCTGCACCACCACCGCGAGCTGTACCGTGCGGTGATCGATGCCCTGGGTAGCGCGATAGCTCACAGCGCGGTCGGTCCATAGTGAGGCCCAGCAGCGCCGGACGGCATCGAGCACAGCCTCGCTACCGATGATGTTGAGATACGTCTCCTGCTGGCCCGCGAAGCTCGCGTAGGGCAGATCCTCGGCGGTGGCTGAAGAACGCACGGATACAGCAAGCGTCTCGCCATTCCCCAGGGACTGGTACGCTGCGCAAATGGATTCAGCGATCTCTGGCGGAATGGGGGACCTCAATATGCTGTCACGGGCGGCCTGCGCCAGAGCCGCGAGCCGCGAGCTGTCACCGGCGGATGTCCCGGCCAGCGCGGTCAGCGTCTCCTCAAGATCAGCGCCTGCGGCAGCGAGTTCATAGGCAGCTGTAGTAACGCAGAAGCCCGGTGGCACAGGGAATCCCGCTCTGGCCATCTCGCCCAGGTTGGCGCCTTTACCGCCCGCCAGCGCGAGCAAATCTCGGTCAAGAGCGCTGAAGGGTAAGACAAATGCGGTATCTTCGAGGTGTTCACTGCGCTCCTGTTGTTGATGCTGGAGACTCATACTACATTCTCCTTCTCTGCCCGGCCTCGGCAAGCAGTACCATAGCCCGGGTCACTTCCGCTTGCTCTTCGGCCGAGAGGTACTCCATCACGGCTATCTGTACGTCCGCGCGCCGTTGTTCGAGTGTCATGATAAATGCCCGCCCTTGCTCGGTAATTGCCACGCGCTTTGCCCGCCGGTCGCGCTCGTCCTCGCGCCGGCTGATCATGCCTCGCACGACTAGCTGGTCGAGCAGGCGGCTGGTAGCCGATATCGAACGTCCCAGCAGTTGAGCAGCCTGTTTGATGCTGAGCTCACCCTCTTCATCAAGCAAAAGCAGTACGGCCATTTGAGGCAGCGAATAGTCAAAGTCCTCGAAGGTTTGCATGATACCCAGGACGAAATCGCGCAGGTTGGCCCGCCGAAACTGGCTGAGGCTTCTGGCAATCAGTTCATGTTCGTTCGTAATGATTGCTTGTGTCCTCCGAGTAATTGTGGGTACACAATATTTCTATGATAGCAATAGTAGCATGGTTGCAAGTAAATTGCAAGATCAATAGAGACAATAAGCTGCACAAGACGCTCTGGAACGTTACTGGTATAATACTAATGCTACGAAATCTTTATCTCTTGGAACACCACCGTGGAGAATCGTATGTACTTTGCCCAATGTAACCGCCGGTTGCTCTCCCTGGTAGGCTCCTGCTTGATCCTCTTGCTCGCATCCTGCAGTATAACCACACCACCTGTTACGAGAAGAACAACCCCCACGGCAAGCATCATGCCCCCCGGGCATAGGATGGTCACACCCACCGTTGCTCCCACGACGATGGCCATGCCGCCAACTCAGACGGATTGCCCTCTCAAGGGCGCGCGGGCGATGATCACTGCTCCCCTCGCACTTGGCCAGCACCAGAACATCGTCTATACCCTCAACCAGGGCACATACGATTCACCAACCCACGGCAAATTGATCCGTTACGACACTCAGACGGGACGTAAAACTGAGTTGCTTACGGTAGACCGTGCCCATATCTATGAAGCGCAGGTCTCCGCTGATGGCCAGTGGCTGCTCTTTGTCACCACAACCGGGAGTACCAACAGGCAGACGCGACTCCAGTTGCTGCGCATGGATGGCCAGGGCCTCCAAACGCTCTTGTGCGCGCCGGGGTTCGGTATTCAACAGGTACAATGGTCTCCTGATCAGCATTACCTGGTTTACTACAACACTGTGAACGAGCAGGGAGTCGTCTATTTACTGGATATGCTCACGGGAGTATTACAAACGGAGCTTACTACTCCCTCACAGGTCAGCCTTCTCCTGCGCACCTGGTTCGACGTGACCCACATTTACATCAGCGATAGCGCGATCGACACGGTCTATTCTCATCTCTACCTGCTGGATATCAAAAAGGGTGCGCGGCAACATTTGAGCAACATGTTGACGGTCCTCTTCCAGGAGTACGGCGATTTTGACAGCAGCGAAGATGGCTCTTCCCTCTTTACCACTGATGGGAACTGCCGGGATGGCACCTGTAACGGCCCAAGTCACATAGCCATCCAATCCATTGCGGGCGGTCCAAAGCACACTATCTATCACAGCGAGGCCTACGATGCTGTAGCAGTGCGTGCTATCGATCACAACAGGCTCTTATTTATCATCGGGAACTCACCATTGGTAACTGATACCAGCCATAACGGCCTGTGGGAAATGAACATAGATGGTTCCAACCTGACACAGCTAATCAAAACCAGCACAATACAGTATAGTTTCGTGAACTACCGTTCGCAGGAGCCGTGGTCCAATATCTCGCGGGACATGAGCATGTACGTGCTGCAGGTCAATGGATTCCAGAGCGTTATAGAAACACATTCGCTGCTCGTCGGTTCTGTGCCAGGTGGTAAGCCAAAGGTCTTCGCAACCATCGCCGATGGATCACAACTGGCCGCGGTGGGCTGGACAATCATGTAGTTGCCACTAATGGCGTGCCAAAGAAGAGTTTCCCCATAGCGCTATTCTGGTTTGAGACCTGCAGCAGTACCCGCCCGCTATGATCGATGTAGGCCCCCACGTTCCCGGTAGTAAAGCTATTTTTCTGCAGCGGTATGGAATCCCATACGCCCGTCTGCCAGTTATACAGGCTGGCGCCCAGGCGGCTGACATTCGTAGACGGCCCGGCAGCGCTGGCAAGCAGGTCCGGCACTGTAACGGTCAAACCCTTGACTTGCTGGTTGGAGCCGGTGGGCATTGAAAATGCGAAGGTCAAACTACCGGTATTCATGGTGTAGATGCCGGGCAGGATTGCCTGCGCGTCGTAACTCTGGATATCGACCAGGTGGCTCCCAATAATGCCGGGTGGAATGTTTCCACTACCAGAAATATCAATGTTGAGCGGCATGTGTAGAAAGTTTTCGTGCTGGCCCGAGGGGTGATTGCCGTTGATGGTCACTTCATCCACTCCCGACACAGCTGGCTGATTCGCCCAGCCGATCAAGGTAGCTGGTGCGCCCGCCACCAGCAATGGATCGGGCATATCGACGAGATTGGGATTGGGAACCTTCCCACCTGTGAGATAGATCATACCCCGACTCGTTATCGCGTGTGTGTTACAAGATCCACCGCAGGGAGATGCGGAATAGCCGGCGCCTTCGAGGGCCGACAGCAGCGCCATGTGACTCTGGAAAGCGGTCCGCGGCTGATCGTTGTGCGCGTAAGGAACATAGGGGGTCGTCAGCCCGCCATTTGCAGCAATCTGATCGGCCAGGGACGTAGCAGGGTGGCTTGACGTTGTATGTAAGGGGAAATCAACCTGCCGCGTCTCTCCGGATGCAAGGTCTCCCACGCTCACAAATGTGTGTGTGAGCAGGATATAGACATCGCTGAGGGAGGTGTTCAGCGTATTGCTAACCGTTCCTACCACGTGACCACTGCGCAAACTCAAATGAGAGACGAGATTGCCCTGTAGTTGGCGATCCTGCTCAAACACAAGCGGATGAAATGTCCAGGGGCCAAGGTCTGGCAGTTTCATATCCGTCCCTCCCACCGCAGCTTGCACGCTCGCCGAGAGGTCATCACCGGCCAGAACGAGACTCTTGTTGTCTAGAAACTGATTATCGATCGGCTGAGCGAGGCTCTCACCGGGAATATGCAACGTATAATCTCCCTGGCCAGGCACGTATATGCCCATGTACGTCGTAACGTGGGCAGTTAACCCTCCCTGGTCAATCTGGATGAGAGAGACGCTATTATCGGTGAGCGCGGCGCCTCTCTGGTAGAAGGCAAGACCATACGCGAGGGGTGAAAAAACGACAATACTGCTTAAAATAATAGGCCATCCCCAACGAGGCCGTTTCAACCTCCTCACAATGTAATAACGTACCGGTCCAAGGATCAAGAGATAGCTGATCAGGAGGAAAGCGAGGATCCAGGGGCCCCATAGCATCGCTGGAGCTATCATGCTGATCACTCCACCTCGCGTCAAAATCTGCCCCGGCCCGCTACTAGAGGTGGGGACAGCATTGGATAGCATAAATGTATTGCCCATGGCCTGGAGCAGCACGGTCTTCCAGAGCGCACCCGTATTCTGCCAGTTCAGCAAGGGTGTGCTCGTGGGATCAAAGGCAAGATAACAAATAACGCCCTGGCCCTCTTGTGACCGCACAATAAGCGGCGTCGTACCGGACGACAATAAGGTCTCGCTGTTGAAAAACCCGTTTTGCTGGCGCAGTCTTGCTGTACTGGCTACTACTGGATCTTTGAGGGTGTCGGAGAGAGCGGACTGTCCGGCAGTTTGTATCACAGGGCCAGCGGTGGGCAAAAGATGGGTTCCGGCAGGTAGTACGTGGGTACCATTCACCACCACCGGCAACATCTCTGGCGGGAGCGTGCCCAGGGTACGCTGCCAATTTTGCCCGCCAACTTCAATCAATACCCCTCCCTGGTTGACCCATGTCCGCAGCGCGGCAATTTGGGCGTGACTCAGCCTACTGCTATTAAAATCATCCAGTACGATGACATCAAAGTTCTCCAGTGCCGAAGCCTGGGTGGGCATGGTCGTCGCATCAAGGGTGGAGGTAGTGGGAGAACCGGACTGGTTCGGCAGGGAAACGCTGCGCAATGGATCAAAATTTGCATCCACATCTGCGAGTAACCCGATAAAGAGATCATCCGGCTTCACTTCATAACTACTCGTCGAGGTCTGGGTAGCTACCAACTTGCCGCGCGCATCAATTAGGGATGCTACGACGCCCGTGGGTGAAAAATTGCCGAGGAAGTAAGGGGCATAGATGGTGTACTGTTTCTTCGCCCCCTTCGGGATCTCCACTGGCTGCTGAAAACTCCATGGCGAAAGGATAGCTATTGTCGTCAAGTGCAGCGGTCCTGAAAACGTACTCACGGAAAGCGTACCCGCGAAAGCGCTATTACCGTTGCTCACCCCAACAAACACAGGAGTCCAGTACCCTCTCTTAAAGGACCCTTCAAACCCTACATCCACTTGCAACGTCGGGCTACTTGTAGCCGTGAGTGTACGGGTTGTGGTATATGCGGATGCTTGAAGAGGCGAGGACAAAAAAGCAAAAGCCAGCACCAGGCAGCATCCAACCACTATTTTGAGCGTGGTTTTAACCTGCCCCCTGGCAGAGCAACGAATCAACATGTTCCAGCACCCTTCGACCGATGCAAATCGTTACATTCGCGTTTTCCTGTATAGGATGATTACGCTTCGAAGGGGGCAGATGTCACATAGCGGAGTCACGAGGGCTGATCTTCCGTTGTGCTGTCGCGTTGTGGCTCGTCGTCTGACATCTCCTCAGAGAATACGCGGCTGGCCAGAATATCCTCGGCCTCAATGGTCATCAGATCTGTCTTCGAGATTTTCCCTCCTTTAGCAAAGAGGCGGTTGGCCTGGCGCAAGCGCACCCGGTCTATCGCATTACGCACGCTGCGGGC